>Ga0315291_10005930_pt1 | contig 15258 bp, 10 predicted proteins | sample YL17G12_20_MG_FD_203070 | JGI IMG/M metagenome (GOLD analysis project Ga0315291, IMG submission 203070) | Sediment microbial communities from Yellowstone Lake, YNP, Wyoming, USA - YL17G12_20 | ecosystem: Environmental > Aquatic > Freshwater > Lake > Sediment | place: USA: Wyoming | collected...
ATGTTCCGAAGTGGTTGCGATGGGTCGGTCGGGTGCCATGCCCACGCTCGTCGTGGGCATGCTTGCCGTCTCGCTCCGCTCGCTTGGCAAGCATCGCACCCGCTCGCTTCACAAGCATGGCACCTGTCGCCGACGGATCGCCCTACGGGGTCTTGTTGCCGAGGGTGGATTTTAGCGCCGCGTCCTTGGAGTTGATCTTCTCTACCAGTTGGTGCCTGAAGGCGGTCAGTTTCTCCTGGAGCGCCGGGTCGGCCAGGGCGAGGATTTCGACGGCCAGCAGGCCGGCGTTTCGGGCCCCGCCGCTGCCTAGTCCCACGGTGGCCACCGGCACGTCGCCGGGCATCTGCACGGTCGAGAGCAGCGAGTCCAGCCCGCCCTGCACGTCGGTCGGCACGGGGATGCCGATCACGGGCAAGGTGGTATGCGAGGCGACCACGCCGGCCAGGTGGGCGGCCCCGCCGGCCGCGGCGATGATCACCTTCAGTCCCCTTCCCGCCGCGGCGGTGGCGTACTGGCGGACGATCTCGGGGGTGCGATGGGCACTCATCACCCGGGCCTCGTAGGAGACCTGGAACTCATCCAGGGCGGCGGCGGCCGACTGGATCTTCGGCCAGTCGTTGTCGCTGCCCATCACGATGCCCACCAGGGGCGAAACACCTTCCGGCATCGTCAATCCTCCACAAGGGCCACATTGTACGAACTGAATAGCCGGGGGGCAACGCCCCGCGGCACCTCCGCCGGCTATTGGCCCTGGGTGTCGTCAGAGGAACGGTCCTCCACCTTCGCGCCATTTCCAGCCGTAGTGTGAGGGCAGGTATTCGTCGACCAGATACGTAAAGTGGGGCCGATCCTTCACGCGCTTGCGGCTGGCACTGTCGCTGAACCAAATCCACCGCTGCAAATCACGATTCAGTCGCCGAGTCAGCGACGACTTCAGCCCACTGCGGATACGTATCCACGGACGCTCATCCCGCCAGCTCACCAGTACGTGCACGTGGGTTGAGTCGGTCGCGATGAAATGTCCGCGGCACTGTTGGTGTAACCATGCGGCTTGTAGTTCGCAGATTACCAGTCGCTGCACGGCCGCGTCAAAACGCACTTGGGGTTGTCTGGCAGCCTGTCGGTATTCAGCGGCCCGCTGCTGGTCTGCTGGCAACACGCCCTGTTTGCGCCGCACGTAGCCTTCCTCTCGGTCGGGCATCCAACTGCCGTAGGCATGATAGGTAAACAGATAACAAGGCATCGCCGATACCGACTTCGCAACGGCGGGATACAACCCCCTGGGCTGCCATTTTACAGCCGCAACAGCGGGGAGCCAAGGCCCCCGGCCGCCCGGCGGCTGTTAGCCGCCGGCTATTGACTGTCGCCGCGGGGAACACCAATAGCCGGGGGGCAACACCCCGCGGACCTCCCCCTACTCGTTCAGCTTCGCGTCGACTTCGTCCCGCTGGTCGCTCCGCTCGCGCTTGCGAAGGTAGAGCTTGATGGGCACTTCGCTGAACTCGAGGTGATCGCGGAACACGCCCAGCAGATAGCGCTGGTACTGTTGGCTGATCGCCGTGGGGCTGCTGCAAAACAGGACGATCGTGGGCGGTTGGCTGGCGACCTGGGTGGCATAGTAGATCCGGGCACGGCGGTTGCGGCAGAGCGGCGGCGGGTTGCGCTCTAAGGCTGCGCGGAGCAGCCTGTTCAATTGGCCCGTGCCGATCCGGCTGCGCGACTGCTTAAACAGCATCTGCGCATGGTTCAACAGGGCCTTGACGTTCTTGCCCGTCCGACCGGTGATAAACGCAATCGGCACGTACCACATGCTGCGGAAGGTGTCGCGGAGGTAGGTGACCCATTTCTCGGTGGGCATGCTGCCGGCCAGCAGGTCCCACTTGTTGACCGCGAAGATGCAGGGCTTGTACTGTTGGGCGATGTAGTCGCAGAGCTGCTTGTCGACCTTGCTGATGCGTTGGCCGGCGTCGAAGAACAAGAGCACCACGTCCGCCCGACGGATGCTCCGCTGCGCGCGGTGGCTGCTGTAGAAATCGACGTCGGTGGAGATGCTCTTCTGGCGGCGGAAGCCGGGAGTGTCGATGGCCAGGAAGGCCTGACCGTCGAGCTCGAAGCGTACGTCGACGCTGTCGCGGGTGGTGCCGGGCACTTCGCTGGTGATCATCCGCTCGGCCTTGACCAGCGTGTTGACCAGCGTGCTTTTGCCCGTGTTCCGCCGGCCCACAATGGCCACCTTCATCAGCGGCTCGCGGATCTGCTCCTGGTCGGACGCCGCCGGCAGCCGCTCCTGGATGGCCTCGATCAGCTCTTCCTTGCCCAGGTTGTGCTTGGCGCTGACCCGCAGCACCTTACGGCCCAGGCGATAGAACTCGTCGGCCTGCGGGTCCAACTGCTCGTGGTCGGTCTTGTTGGCCAGGCACAGCACCGGCGCGGTGACGTAACGGAGCCGGTGGCCCACCTCCTCGTCCAGCGGCGTCAGTCCCTCGCGGGTGTCGACCACCAGCAAGATCACGTCGGCCGAATCGACGGCCAACTGGATCTGATGCTCGATGTGCTCGGTCAGATTGTCGCTGTCCTGGATCCCCATCCCGCCGGTGTCGACCAGCTCGACGAAACGGCCCTGCACCTCGACCAGGTGCGTCACGCGATCGCGGGTGACACCCGAAGTGGGGTCGACAATGGCGATCCGCCTGCCGGCCAGCCAGTTGAAGACGCTCGACTTGCCGACGTTGGGCCGGCCGACGATGACAACCTGTGGAACTCCCATAGGGTCTCTCACCAGGGGGAGCCGCTGCGCCGGTTGGGATGGGCCTGCCCGCGGGGGACCGCCGACGCGAGGACTTCTCACCTCAGTAGTTCCAAGCTTGGGGAGCGGGTGGCTGGGGTCGAGCGAAGTGAGCCCCCAGACCCGCGGCTTTCCGGGGGCTCGCTGGCGCTCGACCCCGGCCACCCGACGCCGACGCGAGGACTTCTTACCTATCATAGTTCCAGCGGCAGTTGGGTTCCAGTCCGGGCGGGGGATTTGCCAGTGAAACGCCGGCACACCCTGCCCGGACCGCTCAGGGTGCCGCCTGCTTCCCCGCCCCCCATTCCACGCGCTTCCCGCCGAGCACTATACTGAACTGAGTTTCTGTTGCGGAAGATGGTAGGGTGGGACGTAGCGAAGCGCGGGGGCAACGATGACGCAAACAGGCAGAGGCGACGCTCGCGGCAATGGCGCCGAACAGGCCGGGCGGGCGGTCCGGGCGATGGTGCAGAGGCTGGAAAGTCTCCAGCGGGCCGGGGTGACGCACCTGGGCAGGGTGCCGTGGGGCGAGGTGGCGGTCGCCGCCGCGCCAAATCCGCTGCCGGCCCCAGCAAAGGCGGACGAGCGGACCGCGGCCCTGGCGGCGGTCGCCCGGGAGGTGGCCGCCTGCACCCGCTGCCCGGAGTTGGCCCGCACCCGGAGGCAGACGGTTCTCGGCGTAGGTAACCCTCATGCCCGGCTCGTCTTCTGCGGCGAGGCGCCGGGAGAGGACGAAGACCGGCAGGGCGAGCCGTTTGTGGGCCGGGCGGGGCAGTTGCTGAACAAGATCATCGCGGCCTGCACCATGCGGCGGGAGGAGGTGTACATCCTGAACATCCTCCGCTGCCGGCCGCCGGGGAACCGCACCCCCCTGCCCGTCGAGGCGGCCAACTGCCGCGAGTACCTCGACCGCCAACTGGACATTATCCGGCCGGAGTTCATCTGCTGCCTGGGGGCGGTGGCCGCGCAGAACCTGTTGGAGACCACGGCCTCGATCGGCAAGCTGCGGGGCCGCTTCCATGAATACAAAGGCGCCAAGGTGCTTTGTACGTATCACCCGGCCTACCTGCTGCGCAACCCGGCCGCCAAACGGCCCACCTGGGAGGACATGCAACTGTTGTTGGCCGAGATGGGGATCGAGCTGCCGCAGAAGTAGCGGGAAAAACGTGGTCTCAGACCGGGAAGGTGGTGCCTGATTCGTGTTCGACATCTCCCTGGAGCGAGGTTACAGCGTTGCCACGATGCTGGTGGTCGCCGCGGCGGCGATCCTGCTGGCGGCCGCGTTCTCCTGGCGGACGTTCGGCATGCTGAAGGCCCGCCGGTGGCAGCTCCTGCTCGTGCTGCGGGTCGCGGCGATCCTGCTGGTGGTGTTGCTGCTGTTCCGCCCCGTGGTTGCGTACCACCGGGACGTAAAGCAGCGGCCTGCCGTGATCTTCCTGCTGGACACGTCGGGCTCGATGAGCATTTCCGACGGCGCCACGGGCGAGACGCGCTTCAACCAGGCCCGGCGGCGGATCGAGACCTGGTGGGAGGCATTAGGCGACAGCTTTGATCTGCACCTGATCGAGTTTTCCGAGCGTGCCCGGCCGCTGGACGACGTAGAGCAACTGGCCGGCCTGACGCCCGAGGGCAAGGCCACGTCGCTTTCGCGGGCCTTGGTTTCGGCGGCCCGATTGCTCCCCCGCCGCGACGTCGAGGCCGTGGTGATGCTCTCGGACGGGATCCACAATTCCGCCCGAAGTCCGCTCAGCGTGGCCGCCAACATGGGCATCCCCGTCCACACGGTCGGCGTGGGCGCCAGTCTCCGCAGCGACGCCTCCTACCACGACGTGCAAGTGACCGGCATCGACTGCCCCGACCGCCTGATGCTGGACAACCTGGCCAAGATCACGGCTTCGGTGGAGGGGGTCAACTTGGCGGGCCGGGTGGTGAAGGTGATCTTGGAGGAGGACGGCCAGCAGCGCGACCAGTCCGAGCTGACCCTCGACGCGGTGGAAGGCTCGCAACAGGTGAGCTTCGATTTCCGACCTACCGTCAAGGGCCGCCACACCTACACGGTTCGCATCGCCCCGGCCGGCGAGGAGCGGATCGAAGAGAATAACCGGCGGTCGGCCGTGGCCCTGGTGGTCGAGCGGGGAATTCGGGTGTTGTACGTCGAGGGGACGTTGCGGGCCGAATACGGCGCTCTGGTCGACCGCTTTCTGGCCAAGGACCCCGACCTGGAGTTCTGCGCCCTGGTGCAGACGCGGCCCAACGTGTTCCTCCAGCGGTCGAACATGCCGGAGCTGAAGCTCACCGGCATTCCCAGCGACCAGGAGACGATCGACCGCTTCGACGTCTTTGTCCTCGGCGACCTCGACTCCTCTTACCTCCGCCCCCAGCAGCAGGAGTTGATCGTCGGCCGGGTTCGCGCCGGGGCGGGGCTGGTGATGCTGGGCGGCTATCATAGCCTGGGGCCGGGCGGGTTTCAGGGCACGCCGCTGGGTGAGATCCTGCCGGTGCGGCTGGGCGGCCGCGAAGTGGGCCAGGTGACCGAGTCCTTCCTGCCGAGGCTCACGCCCGAGGGCGTCCGCCACACAATCTTCGCCAACATCGGCGGCTTCTTTCCGACCGGGGAGGGCGAAGCGAAGATCGGCGGGCTGCCGTTGTTGGACGGTTGCACCCGCGTGGAAGCGGCCCGGCCCGGGACCACGGTCCTGGCCACGTTTCCCGCTGAGCCGCAGCCTATGCCGGTGCTGGCCGTGCGACCGGTCGATCGCGGCCGCACCGCGGTCTTCTCCGCCGACACCACGCGGAAATGGCAACAGGGGCCCCGGGCGCTGGACCGGCAGTCGCCGTTCCTGCGGTTCTGGGGCCAGATGGTCCGCTGGCTGGCCGGGCGAGACGTGGCCGTGGAAGCGGCGGCCGGGCTGGTGGCCAGCACCGACAAGGCCTACTACGAGCCCGAGCAGACCGTCCGCATCTCGGCCGTGGTCCGCGACCAACAGGGCGAGGGCGCCCGCAACGCCCAGGTGACGGCCACGCTCCGCCACCCAGAGGGTACCCGAGCCGGCCGGGTCGATCAGGTGACCCTTTCCAGCGTGGCCGGGCCCGCCGGCAACTACGGCGCGGATTTCGAGCCCACGACGGCGGGGAGTTACGAGATCACGGTCCAGGCCCGGGTGGGCCAGCAGTTGCTCTCCGGCGAGAAGCTTGTTGTGGAGGTCGGCCGGCCCAACCTGGAATTCGAGAAACTCGATCTGGACGACAAGCTGCTAGGCCGGATCGCCTCGCAGAGCGGCGGGCGCTACGTGCACATCACCACGGCCGACCAGCTCAGCGAGCATTTCGATCGCGCCCTGCGCAAGCGACGCCTCTACGGCGAGCAGCGGCTCTACTGGCCGCCGCTGTTTTGGGTGCTATTTGTGGGTGTATTGACGACCGAGTGGATACTCCGCCGGAGGTTTCAACTACGGTGAATGGACTATGCGAGTGTAGTCATCTCGCTCCGCGAGATGAGGCAGTGTAGTCATCTCGCTCCGCGAGATGGAGGGCTGGGACGACGCTGTATGTCCTCCTCCGCTTCGTCTCGCGGGGCAAGACGACTACTTGCCGGCTTCGTCTCGCGGAGCGAGACGACTACTTTGCCGGTTCCCAGAGGGCGAGGGTTATGCCGCCACAAACCGGATACCGCTTCCTCGAACCCCAGGCGCTTGCCCGCGTGGAGAATCTCTCGGTGGTTGCCCGGGGGGTGGTCGAGGGGTTCATCAGCGGCCTGCACTCCAGCCCCTACAAGGGGTTCAGCGCAGAGTTCGCCGAGCATCGCGAGTACACCGCCGGCGACGATCCGCGGCATCTCGACTACCGCATGTTGGGCCGCACCGACCGGCTCTACGTCAAGCAGTACGAAGAAGAGACCAACATGCGGGTGCAGATCCTGCTGGACGGCAGCGGGTCGATGGGCTACAGCCACGAAGGCAGGCTGAGCAAACTGGAGTACGGCTCCTACCTGACGGCCATCCTGGCCTATCTGATGACCCGGCAGCAGGATTCGGTGGGGCTGAGCACCTTCGACACGCAAATCCGCCTGGACATGCCCGCCCGCAGCTCACCCCGCCACTTCAACGAGATGATGCAGCAACTGGAAGCCGTTCGGCCGGGCGGGGAAACGGACATCGCCGAGACCCTGCACCGGCTGGCCAACCGGTTCAAGCGGCGGTGCCTGATCGTGCTGGTGAGCGACCTCTACGACGAGCCGGAGGAGGTGATCCGGGCGTTGCACCACTTCCGGCACCGCCGCCACGAGGTGATCGTGTTCCACGTGCTGGACAGGGCGGAGATCGAGTTTCCTTTCCGCGACGTGATCGCCTTCCACGACCTGGAGACCAACGAGCGGATCCAGGTCGATCCGGCCTACGTCCGCCAGCCGTACCTGGACGAGATCGAGGCGTTCATCGAGGGTTACCGGCGGGCGTGTGCCGAGGCCCAGATCGACTACGTCGCGACGGATACCTCGGTGCCGTACGATTTCATGCTGGCCCGCTACATCGCCAAGCGGAACGTGTCATGACCTTTGCCGTGCCGTTGTTTCTGATTGCCTCGCTGGCGGCGGCCATTCCGGTCGTGCTGCACATGATCCACCGCCAGAAGGCGCAGCAACTACCCTTCAGCACCTTGCGGTTCCTGCGCTTAAGCGTGGAGAAGACGCGGCGGCGGAAGCGGATCCACGACGTGCTGTTGATGGTGCTTCGGGCGGCGGTGCTGCTGCTCTTGGCCGTGGGATTGGCCAGGCCGACGCTCACCAGCCTCAGTTCGCTCTGGGGCAGGGCCGATACGGCCGTGGCCATCATCCTGGACAACTCGGCCAGCATGGGCATGGTCGATCAGGGCCAGGTACGCTTCCGCACCGCCCTGGGGGCGGCTGAACAGATCGTCGGCCAGCTCCGCGAAGGCGACCAGGTGGCGCTGCTGCTGAGCGGCGGCCCCGTGCTTCCCGAGCTGGGCAAACTGGATCGCACCCAGGAGCAGGTCCGCCAAATGCTGCTCCAGTGGCTCAACGCGCCCTCGCCAACCGGAGGCGTGAGCTACGAGCGGGCCGACCTGGGCGTGAAGATCCAGCAGGCCCGCACGCTCCTGGCCGAATCGGAGGCCGCCAGCAAGCAGATCTACGTGCTCACGGATCTCCAGAGGCTCTCGTGGGAAAGCACCGCGGGCGGGCCAGAACACACCCTCTCCCTCCGGGAGAGGGCTGGGGTGAGGGCCAGCCAAGCTGGCGATGACACGCAAAGCCCTCACCCTAACCCTCTCCCAAAGGGAGAGGGGACGGACGGCGAGGCTCTCCCAAAGGGAGAGGGAGAGGGAAACGAGATCCCCATCATCCTCGTCGACTGCAACCGCGCGCCAGCGCCCAACGTGGCCGTTGCGGGCGTGTCGCTGGCCACGGCGGTGCCGGTGGCGGGATTGCCCGTCAAGGCGACGGCCGAATTGTTCAATGCGGCTCCCGACGCCCAACAGCGGCGCCTGGAACTCTACGTCGACGGCGCGAAGGAGGAGAGCAGCCCGGTGCTCAACGTCCCGCCGGGCGGCCGGCTGACGCACGAGTTCACGTTCACGCCCACCCGCGGCGGACTGCATCGCGGCGAGGTCCGGCTGGTGGGTGAGGACGGCTCGACGTTGGACGACCGGCGGTTCTTCGCCGTCGAGGTCGATCAAGGGATCCCCGTGGCCGTGGTCAAACCGCAGCGGCACGAGATCCCCTACCTGGAAGACACGTTCTACGTGGAACAGGCGCTGGCGCCGGGCAAGTCTGGGGGCTGGGCGATCCGCCCCACCCCGCTTGCGGCCGGCGATCTGCTGGGCGAGCCGCTGTCCGACTACAAGGTCGTCTTCTGTGTGAACCTGCCGGCGCCTCCGAGCGACACGGCCGAGCGGCTGCGGGCGTACGTCGCCGGCGGGGGGAACCTCGTCTGGATCTGCGGCGATAACGTCGAGCCGGTAGCCTACAACCAGATGGACCAGCAGGCCGCCGGGCAGTTGCTGCCCGCGCCGCTCTTGGACATCCGCACCGCTGGCGCAAGTCGGGGACTGTCCCAATTTTCGCGCAGCGAAAATGGGACTGTCCCCCTAGTGTCCCAATTTTCGCGGAGCGAAAATGGGACTGTCCCCCTCGCCCCGCTGGCCGATGCAGATCGCGACAGTTGGCAGATCAGCTTCCTCGACCGGGAGCACCCGGCCTTACGGCCCTTGGCCGAGCCGGCCGCGCTCTACCAGTCGGTGCTGGTCTACAAGCACGTGCGGATGGACACGAAGGGCACCTCGGGCGTCTGGGTGCTGGCCCGGCTCGACGACGGCGAGCCGCTGCTGGCCCAGCGGGACGTGGGGCGAGGCAAGGTGCTTTTCTTGGGTACCAGCGCGCATGTGGGCTGGTCGAACCTGCCGCTGCGGCCGATCTTCCTGCCGCTTCTGGTCCAGCTCACCTACCACCTGGCCGGCGTGGAACAAGCGCGGCACATGCTCCTGGCCGGCTCGCCGATCATGCTCCCCTTGGAGGGCGCGACGCGGCCGTCGGGCATTGAGATCCTTCCGCCCGGCGGCGAGCTGATCCGCCGCAAGACGGAAGATGAGCAGGAACAACCGCTCAAAATGTTCCGCTACGACGACACGCATCAGGTCGGCATCTACGAACTCCGCCTGCTGGGCCGAACGACCCTGTGGGAGGCGACTCCGTCGGCGACTGGTCCGTCAAGCGGCTTTCCATCGGCGACGGAGTCGCCTCCCACAGTGGGCGGGGCGAAGCAGATCGGTTTCGCCGTGAACGTCGACCCCGACGAGGCCGACCCGGCCAAGATCGAGCCGGAAGAACTCCGCGAGCGTTTCGCCCCCACCCCGCTGGTCTTCGCCGACAACCCGGACGACCTCAGTAGCACGTTCGCCTGGCTGCGGGAAGGGACGAGCCTTTGGGAGTGGTTCCTCGCCGCCGTGCTGATCGCCTTGGTCTTCGAGCCGCTGCTGGCCAACCGGTTGAGCCCCAAACAGGAGGAGACGGGGGCCGAGCGACCGCACCCCGGCACGCGTCGGCTGGCCGAGAAAGGCGCTGGCGTAAGAATTGCGGCGTCATATCTGCCGCACAACGAGTAACAGCGCCCTTACCGCGGGCTTCAAGGGACCTGACTCATCAAGAACGACCCTCACCTTGGCAACTCGTTACTCAACCAGCGAATCTGACACGTCGGCAGCGCTTTCTGGAGATCCTCCACGCCCTCATACTGCGCCGGGGTGATCCTCGTCCCACGAAGGTCCAGCTCTTTCAGGCGGGACAACCCTTTGAGGTGTACCAGGCCGTCGACGGTGACTCTGGTCTGGCGGAGGTTGAGCGTTTGGAGTGTGGTCAGCCCTTTGAGGTGTACCAGGCCGGCACCGGTGACGTTCGTCCGCTCAAGATCAAGACTCTCCAGTCTGGTCAGCCCTTGGAGATACACCAGGCTGGCGTCGGTAATGTTCCTCTGCCAGAGTCTGAGACTCGTCAGGTTTGTCAGCCCTCTTAAGTGTTCTAGCCCCTTGTCGGTGACATTCACGCCCGAAAGGTCCAGCGTTTCGAGGCTCGTCAGCGGCTTCAAGTGTACTAGCCCGGCATCCGTGACCCCGGGACAGTACAGGGAGAGGATTCTAAGATTGGTCAGTGCTTCCAGGTGCTCCAAGCCCGCGTCGGTAACCTGGGTGCCGCTGGAAAGCAGCAGACTCTCCAGTTTCGTCAGTGTCCTGAGGTGTACTAGTCCGGCGTTGGTGACCTCGGGGAGGTCCAGGCAAAGATCTCGCAGGTTGGTCAGTCCCGAGAGGTGCTCCAGGCCAGCGTCGGTGATATTCGGGCAGCCTCCGAGTGCCAGTCTTTCGAGATGAGTCAACTCCCTCAAGTGCGAGATACCTTGATCGGTTATCTTGGGAATATAGATGAGGTTAAGGTGCTGAAGCCGAGGCAGCGCCGCGAAGTGCGCCATGTCGGCGTCCTCGATTGGGGGCGGAGGGCCGGTGGGGCGGCCGTATACCGGCGCCATATCTACGTAAACCACGTCGGCAAGGAAGTCATCGCCCAGCAGGTTGTTGAGCCATTGCGGGCCGGGTGGTTGTGGCTGCGATCCCCTTGGAACATCTCGCTGGTACTCGTATTTGACCTCGGCGCCCAGCTCAATAAGTGCGGCCACAGCCGCCTTCTGCCGGCGGGCTCGGTTGAGCTTCCACCCCAGCCAACTCAGACACACGCAGAGGACCGTCATCACGATCAGCAGCGTGCGGAGCCTGAACTGATACCAACGGAGCTTGGGTCTGGCCGCAGTGGCGTCAGTGGGGCCCATGTTGCGTCCTTTGGAACCGCTGATGATTGTTGCTAGGTGCCCAAACCCACGATATGGCTGGATCCGTCACCCACGTGGCCTCGTAGAGTAGTCCAGCGTCGTGCCAGCGGCTCAGCGCCTCATGTTGGTCCCCTCACCGCTTGCTGGCGTGGAGGATGGTCAGCCCAATGACCTCCTCACCTTCGTAGCGGACGATTACATTGTTATCCGTGAGTTCGCTGTCGGTGGCGTGACTGGGCTTCTTGAAATTGATGTAGAGCACGTCTGCTTCGGCATCGTAAGAGGACCAGAGGTAACCTCCGGGCGAATGCTCCACTGCCGGGATGAGGGGAAGGTACTCTTGAATATCGGTCACGGCCATAACTGTGTTCTCCGGCCGGGGTCATTGGCGTTACCTCACCGGCGGCGGGGCGGCACCCGGAGGGTACCCGGGCGGGGCGGCGGGGGCGACCGGCGGCGGCGAGGGGTTTGCTGAGCGGGCGGGGGCCGGGTGCGCGGCAGGTGGCGGCGCGACTGGGGTTTCTGGCGTTCGCTGTCGTCTGGCCGCGGGCCGCGGGGCGAGCGGCTCGCCGTAGGACTGCTCGGGCACCGTCTCGAGGATCTTCTGGATCACCTGCTCGGCGTCGATCCCCTCGGCGTCGGCGTTGAAGTTGGTGAAGATCCGGTGCCGCAACACGGGAAAGGCCATTGCCCGAACGTCGTCGGCCGTCACCGCATAGCGGCCGCGGAGGATGGTCCGGGCCTTGGCCCCCAGGGTCATGTTCTGCGCCGCCCGGGGACCGGCCCCCCAGGCCAGCCACTTCTTCACGAAGTCGGGGCTGGGCAGCTCCTTGGGCCGGGTGGCGCGGGCCAGATCGACCGCGTAGTCGACCATGTGCTGGCTGGCCGGCACCTGGCGGACAAGCTGCTGGATCCAGAGCACGTCCGGCCCCTGGAGCACCGGCTTCAGCTCGTGAGCGCGGGCCTGGGTGGTGGCGTTGACGATCTCCCGCTCCTCGGCACGGGTGGGATACCCGATGTTGATCGAGAGCATGAAGCGGTCCAACTGGGCCTCCGGCAGCGGATAGGTCCCCTCCTGTTCGATCGGGTTCTGCGTGGCCATCACGAAAAACGGCTGCTCCAGCTTGTAGGTCTTGCCGGCCGCGGTGACCTCGTTCTCCTGCATGGCCTGCAAGAGGGCCGCCTGGGTCTTGGGCGGGGTGCGATTGATCTCGTCGGCCAGGACAATGTTGGCAAAAACCGGTCCGCGGATGAAGCGGAAGTGCCGCTGCCCGGTGGCCGGGTCCTGGTCGATGATCTCGGTGCCGGTGATGTCGCTGGGCATCAGGTCGGGGGTGAACTGGATGCGGCTGAACCGCAGGGCCAACGCCTGGGCGAGCGTGGAGACAGTGAGTGTCTTGGCCAGGCCCGGCACGCCGATCGTCAGACAGTTGCCGCGGGCGAACAGACAGATCAACATCTGCTCGATCATCTCGTCCTGGCCGATGATCACCTTGTGGACCTCGGCCAGGAGGGCCTCGCGGGCGTGGGCGACGCGGCGGACGGCCTCTTCAGGGCTCATTGGGGGGGTGTGCGCCGACATTGAATCCTCTGCACGCTCCGGCTGGGAAGTTTAGTGGGCGGGTTTGCCCCAACACCGTTCATTGGGTGGCATTTCAAGGAAGATCAAGTGGCACCGGCGTCTCGCCGGTGTGACACAAGGGAAGGCGCTGCCACGACTTCCGTGACACCGGCGAGACGCCGGTGCCACTATGCTGACGCCAGGCCACCTGCGATCCTCCGCTGGCCGAGCGGCGGGCAAGCCCGCCCGCTAAACGGAGATGTCACGAAACATGGCATTGGAGTACCAGCGGCAGCCACATGACCCTGTATTTCCGGCCCGCATCCCTCTACATTAGTTAATAGGAGGTTGTCGATCAATGGCAGTGCCGGCCATACCGAGAACCATTGGCTTGGCCACCGTCGCGGCTGTCTTGCTCTCCTCGGCCGACCTTCGGGCCCAGTCGTTCCGGCTGGCGAGAACGGAGTTTAACGCGCGGCGGACGCTGAGCGTCCCTGCGGACAAGTCGTGGGCGGTGGTGGCGACGGAGTTTTTTCATCACGGCCAGATCAACCCCGAGGGGAGCAACCTGGTCGTCTGTGCCAGGAACCGCGAGTTGGTCCCCCGCCAGGTGTTGCAGCTTGGGCCGGGCGATTTCTGCCGCCTGGCATTCCAGACCGTCAAGGGCCAAGAGAGCTACGAGGTCCTCTACGGCGGCGACCCGCCCAAGGACACGCCGCCGCCCTGGACCAATCGGGACGGACTCTTGCTCGAGACGCGGCACTACAAGCAGTGCAACTTGGGCAGCCTGGAGGCGGTCCGCAAGGCGTTCGACTCCTCGGAGCCGTTCGGCAGCGACTACGTCGAGGAAGTCAGCCACTCGCGGAATCCGTTCTCGCCGAGATTCCTTCCGTTCCTGAGTCACTACAGTGGTTATCTTCATGTCCCGTCGACGGGGACCTACGGGTTCATGACCTCCAGCCAGGATTGCAGCTTCCTGTTGATCGACGGCAAGGAGGTGGTTTCGGCACCGGGGCAGCACGGCCCGGCGCGATGGGCCCTGCGGGGCAGCCGCAAGGACGTGCGGCTTACGGCCGGGCCGCACCAGTTCGACTACTACCATGTGGCCACCGGGCCCGACGCGATCATGGCGGCCGCCTGGGAGGTCGATCCCCGCGACAGCAAACCGGCCCCGCAACGCATTCCCAGCGAGGTCTTCCGCACCGGGTCGATCGGCCGGGTGGCGGCGAGCGGCGTCGAGTTGCGGACTACGAGGCTGGTGCCCGACTTCCTGGTCACCATCGCCGGCGACGTGCCCTTGCCCGACAACGACGTGCCGCTGGTCAAAGTCCATTTTCGGGACAACTCGCCCAAGGCCCTGACGTTGGGCAGTAAGCCGCAGTGGGATTTCGGCGACGGGCAGACCGGCGACGAGCTCAACGTGGACCACGTCTATCTGCGGCCGGGCGTGTACACGGTGAAGCTGACGCTCAGGCGCGGCAGCCGGGCAGTGGAGATGGTCAACCGCGTGGAGGTCGATCGGCCGGCGCTGACGCAGCAGGACCAGGGCAAGCTGCCCAAGCTGGACGACTTCCTGCCGGCGCTGAGGTCGTACAACCCGCGGACGCTGGACGCGGCGTCGCTGCGGCAGTTGGTGCTGGCCTGCGAGGCCAAGGCCCTGGCGCTGGAAGCGGAGGCGAAGGAGGGAGGCGATAAGCCGGCCAGGGAGTATATCGCGGCGGCGGTGGCGGCCGGCAAGGTGGCCTTTGTCGAGGAGTCGGCGGGGCACCGGGCACCAACTGCAGGTTGGTCGGGTCAGGGTGACGAAGATCTCTACAGGCTGGCGGAGCTGATCGGGCCGATGGCCCGCGACCGGCTGGGCGACTCCCAGTCGGCCGCAGCGATCTGGCAGGGGGCCGTCCGCAAGATCAACGTCGATACCTGGAAGGCCCAGGCGGCAACCGGCGCGGCCGACGTCGCCGTCAACGATCTGCTCGACGCCGCTGCCGCGAAGTCGCTGCTGGATGCGGCCACGACCGCCTCGCGCGGCAGCCAGAAGGGGCAGGTCGCCAGCGAGCTACAGCGGGTCTGGGGCGACTACTACGCGCTCGGCGGCAACGGCCAGGCCGCCCGAAAGGCATACCAGCAGGCGGAACAGTCACTCGGCTCCACCCGCAGCTTTGCCGAGCGAACGGCCTGGCGCGGGGCCCACAGCCGGTCGGCCGAGGAGTTTATCCGGAAGGGGCAGCACGAGCGGGCGGCGGCCCAGCTTCGCCTCTGGCAGCGGGAGTTTCCCGCCGAGAAGATCGACGGCTACCTGACGCTGCTGTGGGCCCGGCACTTTGCCGGCCGCAAGCAGTACGCCCAGGCCGTCGCCCAGGCCGAACAGCTCCTGGCGGTCAATCCCGCCTCGCCCTACGCTGACCAGCTCCTGCTGCTGGCGGCCGATTGCGAGGTGAAGAGGGGCCGGGCCGATCGGGCGCTGGCCACCCTGCAGTCGCTGCTGAAAGACTATCCCGGCAGCCCGCTGATACCGGAGGTGAAGAAGAACATCGCCCGGCTTGCAGGAGAGAAGACGAAATAGTTTCTGTTGCAAAGACATGTGG
>Ga0315291_10005931_pt1 | contig 15256 bp, 6 predicted proteins | sample YL17G12_20_MG_FD_203070 | JGI IMG/M metagenome (GOLD analysis project Ga0315291, IMG submission 203070) | Sediment microbial communities from Yellowstone Lake, YNP, Wyoming, USA - YL17G12_20 | ecosystem: Environmental > Aquatic > Freshwater > Lake > Sediment | place: USA: Wyoming | collected...
GATTCCATTGCCGATATGTTTTACCCATCCTTGAGCCTCCAGGAACTGAATTTCCCTTATAAATATCGGCTGCTATTCTACCACCCCTTTAAAGACCGTTCAATTGTTACTCGGACAGACTCCTAGGTTAGAAAAGTCGGCGACAGTAGGAAATTATTGAATATTTGAGATTCGGATGGTCAATCCGAAGGTTGAGGGTTCAAGCCCCATCGGCCTCGCTAAATCGCAAAAAGTTTTTGAGCCATAACTTATTATTGAAGAGTAAGTTATGGCTCTTGCTTTTTATTCTCCCAAAAACACTTCTTGACACGTTTTTTATGTTGGGTTTTGTTTGCCGTCAGCGAAAAGTGGGACAGTACGGCTGGGGCAATAGTAGGTTGGATAGTAGTTGCTATAGTCCGTCATTCGTTTAGCACCTCAAGGGATGTAAGTTCTTGTAAAACAGGTGGTTGTGATGGGATGATGTTTGTGCAGTACGACGTTCGATCGATGTGAAAAACCATTTTTTCTTTTTGATAGACTTTTTTTCCTTGATTTTTAAGTTTATGTCCTATACTATGTATATATTAAAACACTTTAACATGCAGTTAAAAGCCTTTATTTATTTGAATTAGGGTTTTTATGTCAGTAACGCTTAAAGATGTGGCGAACCAGCTTGGATTATCACCTGCTACAGTCTCTATAGCTATCAGGGGCAAGCGGGCCGGCAAAAGGGGTTTGTCGCCTGAAACAATTCAACAAGTTTGCTTAACTGCAAAACAAATGGGTTATTACCCTAATGCGCTTGCCTCAAGCCTTGTAAACAAAAAGACGAATGTTATCGGCATTCTGCTGTCTTCGATTTCGTTTTCAACTAAAGAAACGCTGGCTGGTATTAAAAAAGAAGTATTTCCCAGTTTTACTCCTATGCTAACTATACACAATGCTGATGGAGCCAGTGAGCGTGCTGAAATAAAAACGCTTATTACGCAGCGTGTAGATGGTATTATTGCAGCGTTTTCCGGTGATTTTGAAAGTGTTGGAGCATATCGTGAATTATCAGAGAATCTTGGGGTGCCTGTGGTATTAATAGACCGCAGTATTCCCGACCTTAACCTCCCTATTGTAAGATATGACCACTATGGATGTACATATCAGGCCACAAAACAATTGCTGAGTTTGGGACACAAAAGAATTCATTTTTTCAGTGTTAGTTCATCGGCAACGCTGTTGGAAGGCCATAAACTTCGGCAGGAAGGTTATATAGATGCAATGGTGGAAGCCGGTTGCAAGGATGATATTGTAGTTGATTTCAAACCGAGCTGTCATGATTGGGTAGAAAAGGGAAACCTCAAACCTATTGTTGGAAACATCCTTGACTCATGGAGTAATAATAAACCGGCTGCAACTGTGTTGTTTTTAGATAATGATTATTTAGCCTATGAAGCTCTCAACCAATGCCAATCCCGAGGAATAAGCGTGCCAGAGGAAGTATCAATCATGAGTATTGGTGATTACTTTTTCAGTGAGTATGTCAATTTGAGTTCCGTGTCTGTTAAATCTGAATTAATGGGAATAAAAGCTGCAAAATTATTACTTAGCCTTATTGAAGGCGAAGAAAATTGGGACAAAAAACCTATTATACTGCCAATAGAAGTAAGAATGAGAGGCACTACAAAGCGATTGTGAAACAAGAAGCATGTAATTTAGGTGTTGCGGCAGAAGGACAAAGGAAACAATATAGATTTGACAACGGATGAAAAAATAAAGCAGAGAAGAAGGGAGCATTTAAGTCAGGTTGCTCTGGCGGTAATTTTCCCATCAGCAGGGAGTTGTATTATAAACACGCTTTTAGGAGTAACCCATACAGATGACCCTGTAGCGAGAAAAGCTCTTGCAAATGCAGTTGACTATCTGCTTGAAAGTAACGTTCATTATTAGTATGTTGATATTGGATACACATAGCTGGAGTAATACTCTCGGTGATGTTTGGTTTTCTTTGATCCCTGAGTATCTACCTTAATAAATATCAGTTAATTTATTAGTATTGCTCAAAATGTGATAATTAAGCGGGAAGTGGAGTGATAGTTATTTACTTGCTTCCCGCTTTTAATATAATAATATTATTTGCAAAAGTATTATAGCTGATATGATTTATTTGTTATTACAAAGAAGATTTTTAAATTGGTTTTTAACAGCAAAAAATATTCTATTGCAGTTAATGAAGTAGCTTTTGAAACTTGGAGTTTTACAGCATGGAAAACTTGAAAGAAAAAAAATGGATAGACCAGCTTCTTGGGAAGATGAACTTAGAACAAAAAGTCGGACAGATGCTTGTCCTCGGCTTTTGCGGACCGGTTATTACGCCGGATATAGTGGAACTTATAACAAAATATCACATTGGCGGCTTGCGTGTCAGCCAGAAATTCCGCGGCATGACACTGGCAAACGACATCAAGCCCGGCACAGAGCCTGACAAAAATATTATGCGGTCTATACGCATGGCGTCCGGCAAATGCCGTGATTTCGCCTATAACAACAACCCTACGTCATGTTCGATTCAAGAATACGCAGAAGTCTTTAATAAACTTCGAGACTATGCCCTGAATCGGCCGCTTGGTATCCCCCTTCATTTCACGATTGATCAGGAGGGAAGCGCCTGTGATGATCTCCTGAGTCAGCAGAGACTGTTTCCTCATCCCATGGGATATGTTGCTGCCAATGATGTCGACCTTACCTATCGCAGTGCGATCTGTGTTGCAAAGCAGGCTCGTGCCGTTGGCGCGAATATGATCCATTCCCCGGTTATTGATGTGAACACCAATCCCAAGAATCCCGAAATCGGCACTAGGGCATACAGCAATGACACGGCGACGGTCACAAAATATGCGTTGGCCTTTTTGAAAGGTCTTAAGGAAATGGGACTGGTCGCCACTGGCAAACATTTCCCAGGAAGAGGCGAATCGGATATGGATGCGCACTGGGGGTTGCCGTCGGTGACTCTTGATTTGGCAACGCTCCATAAGGTGCATATTGCGCCATATCGTGCACTGATTGAGGCAGGTCTGCCGGCCGTAATGATTGCGCATTGTTCATATCCCGCAATTAATGGCGATAAACCGGCCTGCATTTCACGAGAGATTGTAACTGATTTGCTGAGAAAAGAGTTGGGCTTTAAGGGTGTCGTTACCACTGACAATATGACTATGGGCGGGGTATTGCAGAGATACGAAATGTCCGATGCGGTGGTCCTTTCGCTTGCGGCCGGCTGCGATATTATCCTGTGCCGCGATGAGAGCCCCATCCGATATGAGATAATCGGGAAGGTTCTTAAGGCTGTCAAGAGCGGAAAACTGAAAGAGTCTCAAATCGATGAATCGGTGCAGAGAGTTCTCAAGATGCGATGGGATATGGGACTGACCCAAAATGGCGGAAAGGTAGATGCCAATAAGGCGGCGGAGCCGTTTAATGACCCTGTGGTCATAAGTACTGCTGAAGAAGTCGCACGTAAGTCAGTGCTGCTGCTGCGCGATAACGCAAAACTGCTGCCGCTGCAAAAGGGCACGAAGGTTCTGTTGGTCGAGCAGATTTTCCAAACACATGCAATGGCCAATAATATGTATTCGCACCCCGGCTTGCTGTGGGAGCAGATGTGCCTGCATTCCGATAATGTCATGTCGGTCGAGATTCCCTATGTGCCCGGCGAAGCGGATATTAAACGCGTTCTTAGACGGGTACCGGAAGCACAGGTCATTGTTGCGACGAATTACTATTACCACAAGGCGGCATCGTCGATCAGCAATTTTGTTCGGCAGATACAACGACAGAATCCCAACCTGATTGTAGTTACCAATACACCGTATGAATTCGGTGCGCCGGCTGATTTCCCGACAGTCATTGCCTCATTTAACCCAGGCGGCAAAGAGCAGCTTCAGGCCGTGGCGGAGGTAATCTTTGGGAAACTCAAACCGACCGCAAAGCTGCCCATCAAGCTGTCGTAGCAGGATAAGAGTCGCTTACCGAAAAAGGATGCACACTGTTTCAATAGACAGTGTTGCTTATAGTTAAGCCCGAAAGGTACTGCTTTTTAAAAGGCTCTTTATGTTTGGATTACAGATTGTTGATTTTGCCGTCATAATCGTCTATTTTCTTTCTCTGATTGCGATTGGTTTTTGGGCGATGCGCCACATCAAAAGCCGTGAAGATTTCTTCCTCGGCGGGCGAAGTTTCGGCAAGATGATACAGATATTTGCCAGCTTTGGTCAGGCCACATCCGTTTCAAATGCCGTCAGTACTATTACGACAACGATGGAAAACGGTATCGCTGGGATATGGAGCGCGCTGTTGTACGTGTTCGGCACTCCAATTTACTGGATGACGTGCGTCTGGTATCGGCGACTGCGGCTTATGACGATGGGAGATTTCTTCGAGAATAGGTTTGGCTCAAAGGCGATGGCAGGTTTGTTTGCCCTTATCAGCGCAGTTGGTTTGATGATTATCATTTCTCTTAGTTTTAACGCAATGGGCAAGACGACGGTGGCAATGGTTCCCAAAAGCATTGAGAGGCTTACGCCGGCAGAGCGTACTGAATACGATGCAGCAGTGGAACTTCGCAAGTTGGAAGCGGCAGATTTTTCGCAGCTGAGTGATCAGGAAAAAGTCAGATTGAATGAATTACGGCTCATGCATCCAAGAAACCTGTTTCCTGCTGTCCCAAAGGAATTTGTGGTGATTTTGGTATGCGTAATAGCACTTACCTATTCGGTGACTGGAGGGTTAAAGGCGGCATTCGTCACAGATTTGGTTCAGGGCATTTTGATACTTGTGCTTTCAGTTCTGCTTTTACCTTTTGCGTGGGTCAAAATAAACGGTATCTACGGGGGAAGCGGATTTGTAGACGCAATGCGCACGTTGCATATTGAATTGCCCGAATCCTTTTTTGAGGTTCTGGGTTCTCCGACGACCATTGACTTCACATGGTATTACATACTTACGGCAACGGTGATGGTGACGGTCAATCTCGGCGTTCAGGCAAATCAATTGACAACCAGCGGCTCGGCCAAGGATGAGTACACGGCACGATTCGGCTTTATTACCGGCCTGTATATGAAACGTGTCGTGATAGTCCTTTGGGGGCTGTTCGGTCTCTTCGCTGTATTGCTCTATGGGATCACCGCGGGTGATAAATACATCCGTGACCCCGATCTTGTCTTCGGGGTTGCAGCAGCGGATCTGCTGGGCGGGTTGAAAATCGGTCTTGTCGGCTTAATGATCGCATGCCTCATGGCTGCACTTATGGCGGTTGCAAGCGCCATGATGATTTGCGGTGCGGCGCTATTGACCCACAATCTTTATCGGGCGATTTTTCCAAAACTCAGTGAGCGGCATTATGTATTTATTGGACGCATAAGCGGCGCATTGATACTTCTTGGCGGAGCATGGATTGCGCTGCAATTCGAGAGTATTTTCCAGCAGCTCAAATTGTCGTGGGAGATAACGGCGATTTTTGCAGCGTGTTTTTGGCTTGGGATGGTATGGCGGCGAGTCAACCGCATTGGTGCGTGGGCGTCGATTATCGTAACTACATTGGTTTTCTTCGCGATTCCCGTGATACTGCCGTTGTTTCCAAATGTGCGGACGGACCCATATTTGGCTAAAATGACTAATCCTCAACCCATTGCGCGTGTATATCGTGCCCATCAGATGGATTTGGACTTCCGCACACAGCAGATTAAAACATGGGACAATCTCAATGTGATCGGCAAGGCCAGTGGACCGCGGCCTCAGCCGTTGATGGTTGGCGAACGATTTGAACGTGTTTATCCGGTACCGCAAAAATCAATTTTCTGGACCCAGGGTGTCAAGCGTGACCAAAATGGCATCGTCAAAGGCTATGGCATACTGAATCTTGATTTGGTGGCGATTGATAAAATGGGCATTGATCTTTCGAAATTCCCATATGCGCTCAATGAATCTATACGGGTTCTGTTTCGAATGGTGATTCCGTTTGGCTTTCTTATAATAGTATCGCTTATGACGAAACGTGATGATAAAGCGCTGCTGGATCGGTTCTTTGTCAAAATGAAGACCCCAGTAAAGAAGGATCGCGAGGCAGACAAGCGTGAAATGGAAGTATCATACGCAAACCCGCAGCGATTCGACCATCTGAAACTGTTTCCAAATTCCCAATGGGAACTTTCCAAATGGGACAAGACTGATATTATTGGGTTCCTGATTTCAATTGTGATTGCATTTGGAATTGTCGGATTGGTTTTCCTGATAGTAGAAATTGGCAAATAATCGGTATTGCGTTGACCGACGGCCCTCAACATGGCGAGTTAAGGAGGTCTAATGTAATGTTAAAAATATGTAAGTTTTATCCATTATATTTATGCAAAGGGGTTCGAGATGAATAGATTTTTATTACAATCAATGGTGATATTTTCTTTAATCATATTTTGCCATACTTCTTGTTTTGGGCTCAGCCAGCCAGGCACAGACGCTAATAATTCAAAGCCGAGATATATTTTGGTTGATGCCAAAGCTAAACCAACTGATAGCAACTGGAAGCCATTTGAAACAAGGACATTGGAACAACTATATGACTTTAAGCCGGACCAGAAATCGATAGAATTATGCGAATATGGCGGCAGGACGGATAAAAAATTTGAAGCGAAAGGCTTTTTCTATCCACTTAAAATAAAAGACAGATGGTGGCTTATTGATCCACATGGACATCCTTTTATTCATGTTGCTATTGCCAGTGTTTATACCGGCATTACAGAACTTGATAGGAAAACAACTTCGGAGGTATTCGGCTCGGTAGAAAAATGGGCTAATTTTTCTACTAAGTTGCTTTCTGACTATGGCTTTAATGGAACTGGCGGCTGGTCGGAAGCTCAGTATTTGAGAAAAAGTGACAAACCTTTAGTATATACGCTATCATGGGATTTTATGGCTGATTTTGCAACGAGTAAGGGTCTTGCCTGGCAAGTATCAGGGCACAAGGGTTATCCGGAGGAAATATGGCCGGTGTTTCATCCCGAGTTTGCGACTTTTTGTGATGAGTATGCTAAAAAACTGACGGCGACAAAGGATGACCCATACTGTCTTGGACATTTCAGCGATAACGAGCTCCAAACGCGCGAGGATATGCTTGACCGTACGCTCAAAATGGACCTGACGAAGTATCCTGAGATGAAATACAATGTTGAAGAAGCCAAACGATGGCTTAGTGAAAGAAAAGGGAAACCGGCAGGGCTTGGGGATTGTAATGATAAGGATCGGTCCGAGTTTATCGGTCATATGTTTGACACGTATTTCAAACTGACGACGGCAGCCATTCGCAAATATGACTCGAACCATCTGTGCCTCGGTTCAAGGTTTAACGGCAAGGCGCTAAAATGTCCGGAAGTTTACAGAGCAGGTGGTAAGTATCTGGACGTGATATCGTCAAATTACTATCGTACCTGGTCGCCTGATCCGGAATTAATGATGATGTGGTACAATGAATCGGGCGGTAAACCTTTTATGATTACAGAATGGTATGCAAAAGGTATGGATTCAGGTCTTGCCAACAATTCCGGTGCGGGATGGGTTGTAAAAACACAAACAGACAGGGGAAGATTCTATCAAAATTATGTGCTTGGACTAATGGAATCAAAGGTCTGTGTCGGATGGCACTGGTTTAAATACGTGGATAACAATCCCAAAGCCATTGCGCCAGATCCTTCTAACGCTGATTCTAATAAGGGAATCGTTGATTATAAATACAAACCATATTACCCTCTTCTTAATGAAATGAAAAAAATAAATGAAAATGTATACCAGCTTATAGACTATTTTGACTCCAAGTGATTATTTTGACACAAATTTTTTAATGGGAAAATGCTGCCTATATTTATTATTTGAAAACAAAGCTTCATGAAAAGCGGCAACTGTCGTTTCAGGTCGTGTTTTACTTTGATTTCAGTTGTCATTCTGAAGCACTTGATCCTCTTAAGGAAAGGCTATTTCCCAGAAACGAAGTTTCAGGCAAGAGCGTATTCCCCCGGTACAAGTGGAACAGTTAGGGAGTTTTAAAAATGATGAAACACAATAAATACTTTCGCACCATATTTTTCGCATACACACTTTTTCAATTTTTACTTTTTGCTTCTTTCTGTGAAGGAGATACAGCACAAAACAGTCGTCCCCAATTATCTAATCATTCCCAACAACTTACAAAAGACTGGGAATTTGTTCGGGGTGATCTCGGGGGGGTCTGGGAAACGTTGAGAAGTGAAAAACGCTCGAGGAATTTACCTGTATGGCAATCGGTTGAACTGCCGCATTGTTATAATGCCTTTGATGTGGTGGACCCCGATGTGGCCTATTATCAGGGGCCTGCCTGGTATCGAACTAAGCTGAAAATTGACAACCCATATCCTAATGGACGGACTCTACTGCATTTTGAAGGTGCTGGACAGAAGACAGATGTCTATATTGACACCCGGAAAGTCGGTTCTCATCTTGGTGGGTATGATGAATTTGTGATAGACATTACTGAAGCGATGGAAGCGTTTAAAGCCAATCCTGCTTATAAAGAAGATTCCGAAGAACGTATTTCCACGAAAGGGACGATTCCGTTATCGATTCGGTGTGATAACTCACGGGATCTGGAGATGATCCCTTCCGATTTGAGTGATTTTTGTTTGTATGGGGGACTTTATCGTCATGTGAATCTTGTGTATGTGCCGGCGGTTTCGCTGGAACGTGTTCATATCCAGACCGAACGTCGAGCGAAAGGAGACTGGTCGCTGATAGTCAGCGGACGGCTGTATAACCCCGGATCGCTGAAAGAGAAGCTCTCTGTAGAGATTCAGGTATTTCGACCTGACGGCCGGCAGGAATTTCAAGCAGAAAAAATATTAGAACCGTGGAATCAATCCAATGTGCTGTTTGAAACTGACATTTCCAAGCCTGTGCTCTGGTCTCCGGACAGTCCCAACATTTATCAATGTGTGGTTACATTAAAGAGTTCGCAGGGACAGAGTATTGTTCGTGAGCGGTTTGGCCTTCGGTGGTTTGAGTTCATTGAGAAGGGGCCATTTAAATTAAATGATCAAAGGTTGTTACTTCGTGGAACTCACTGGCACGAAGATTCCGTGGGATTGGGGGCAGCGCAGACCGACGAACTGATTTGTAAAGAATTCCAGTTGATGAAAGAGATGGGCGTTAACTTTATCCGTCTGGGACATTATCAGCAATCGCGACGCGTTTTGGATCTGTGTGATGAGACGGGTATTCTCGTCTGGGAAGAAATTCCCTGGTGCCGAGGCGGCCTTGGTGGAGATCGATACCAACAACAAGCGAAAGATATGCTGACTGCGATGATTGATCAGCACCGGAATCATCCATCGGTAATCATCTGGGGATTGGGCAATGAAAACGACTGGCCAGGTGATTTCGAGGTTTTTGATCAGGAGAAAATCAGGGCCTTTATGAGTGAACTGAATGACCTGAGTCATAAATTGGACCCACAGCGTAAAACGGCTATCCGTCGGTGTGCTTTCTGTAGTGACATTGTCGATGTCTATTCGCCGTCGACGTGGCCCGGCTGGTATGGAAAAGGAAGTTTTACAGGATACAAGCAATCCTCTGAGAAAGAGATGGCTAAGGTAAACCATTTTCTGCATATGGAATGGGGCGGCGATAGCCATGCAAGACGCCATTCAGAAACGCCCTATGAGGGGCTTCTTAAGAAAGTCGAAACTGCCGGAAAAACAGAAGAGCCTGGTATGGACTATTTAAGGGTTGGCGGAGAGGCTCGAATATCAGATGTTGGAGACTGGTCTGAAAGCTACATTTGCGACTTGATTGACTGGATTCTTAAAGAGCAGGAAACTATGGACTGGTTGACGGGCACAGCCTTCTGGACATTTAAAGATTTTCCTACGCCGCTTCGCCCGGACAATCCGGTTCCTTTTGTGAATCAAAAAGGCGCAGTTGAACGGGATTTGACTCCGAAAGATTCGTATTATGTATACCAATCTTACTGGACTGAAAAACCAATGGTAAGGATATACTCTCATACTTGGCCGGTGCGTTGGGGCAAGAGTGGAGAGAAAAAATTAGTAAAGGTCTATTCGAACTGTACCGAAGTGGAACTTTTTGTAAACGACCAATCCGCTGGGACGAGAAAGCGAAACAGTCAGGATTTCCCCGCAGCCGGACTGCGATGGGAAGTAGTATTTAAAACAGGGATGAATCATTTAAAAGCCGTGGCCAGCAAGGATAAAGTTAAAATTGTTGACGAAGTAACTTTGCGATATGAGGATCGCCAATGGGGTGAGCCGGCCAAACTGGTATTAAAGGAAGTGTCCCGTGATGGTAATACTGTGACTGTTGGAGCCAGCCTTCTGGATGCCAATGGCGTTATTTGTCTGGATGCGCGAAATTTTGTGCGATTTGGTCTTACCGGGGACGGGCAATTGCTGGACAATCTGGGGACTTCGAGAGGTTCACGAAAAGTCCAGTTGTATAATGGCCGGGCGTTGATTGATGTAAAACTGAACCAGGGCCAATCGGTCATCAGTGTATCCAGCAAAGGACTTCCGACAGCTTTCCTGACACTCGAACACAAAGAAAATAAGGATGCCGCCAATGCCTTAATGCGTAAAACCATGCATCAGGAAGCATTGGACGTAGCCCAAATTGACCGAGATAGAATTATTCGACTGGCGGATTCCTATCTGAATACAAAGCCGATTTCTCTTCGGGATTATCCGGCCCCTTTCGGTCAGTCAGGGCCGGGGGATTTTTATTCTATGGGTGATTACTGGTGGCCTAATCCGGAAACGAAAGATGGGATGCCGTATGTAAAAAAAGATGGCCAATCCAATCCAAATAATTTTTCGAAACATCGAATGCTCATGATGGAACTCAGAGATGCAGTTGCGGCGCTTGGAGCCGGCTATGCCCTGGAAGGTAATGAGGCATACGCCCAAAAGGCGGTGCAGATGCTGGAAGTCTTTTTCCTTAATGAAAAAACGAAAATGAATCCGCATCTGCTTTATGCCCAGGCCATCCCCGGACAAGCAACCGGACGCGGGACTGGAATAATAGATACACTGCATCTTGTTGAAGTTTCATTGGCAATAGAAGTTCTTAAAAAATCCACAGCAATGACGCCTGAAATCCTGTCGGGTCTGAAACACTGGTTTGCTGACTATGTGGAATGGATGACAACCCATCCCTATGGGGTCGATGAGATGAACGCCAGGAACAATCACAGCGTTGCCTACTTTCTTCAACTGGTTGCTTTCGCAAAGCTTACTGAGGACGCCGGAAAACTGGAAATAGCTCGCAAATACTACAAAGAAACCCTCATACCGTACCAGATGGATATGGATGGCAGTTTTCCGCTCGAACTTGAACGAACAAAACCCTACGGGTATTCGATATTCCAGTTGGATAACATGGTTCTGTTGTGCCAGTTGCTTAGCACCCAAGGCGAAGATATCTGGAAGTATACCATGAAAGACGGACGCTGTATCGAAAAGGGTATGGAATTTCTGTTTGAATATCTAAAGGACAAAGACCGATGGCCCTATCCACCGGACATTCTGTATTACGATGAATGGCCGGTCCGGCAGCCCTGTATGCTGTTTGCTGGATATGCGCTCGGGCATCCGGAATACCTGGATTTATGGAAAACGCTGGACGCCGATCCTGCTAATCTTGAAGTCAGGCGTAATATGGCGGTGACCCAGCCGCTTCTGTGGTTTATGAAAACGGAAGATGTGCCATTATTCAAGCCCGTATTTCCCATATTATAGAGTAGCGCATTGAATATGGATTTGATAGTATAGAGCTTATGGATGCCTTCAAGCCGGTTTTGACGCATCTGTTTGGAGAACCCAATGGGTGAAAGAAGCAAGGATGCTCTGCGAGTCAATTTTGACCAAAAATTGAAGCTCGAATTTCACGGAACCAAAGTAACCAGCGATGCAGGTTTGCTGGCTTAGCGAGAATTCGATAATGCGTTTGGTTTAACGGATATGGTAGCGATTCGAGTAAGATTTTGATATTATTGCAGAATTGGAAGGCTTGGTTTCATAGCCAAGCGTTTAATATGGAAAATGTCAGATAAATATATTGTTGCCTATGCCAGAACAAGCAAAAAAAACTCTTGTCCTTTCGATTTATTTTGCCTTAGCAGTGAGCACCTTGCTGGTTTTCTGGCAGGTCCGCAATTTCGATTTTATCAATTACGATGATAATGACTACATATACGAAAACTGTAACGAGTGGGACGACCGTGACGTTGACAGCACCTTCGACGGCCAGTGGGCAAACATTCACTGGATGGACAGGCGATGTGCCGAGCGGCAACCAGACTATCTCGTTCTCAATGAACGGGACTGATACGCATTTGGAGCAGGCTCAATCAATGCAGGGACAGGCAGAAATTCACTGTCTTCCAAAGTCCCAGAGATTGTAAAGCTGTATTTCGCCCTTGTCGCGGTCTGCGTTAACCATAACTTTTGATAACAGGCGGCTTGCCTGCCTTTGTACGGTTCCTGATACTAACTTTTGCTAACAATTGCACGGCTTTGAAGGTAAACTTTAGTAACATATAAACAGCGAATCAAAAAAACGGCTCTATACCGTAGGACCCAATCGCCTGCTCGGCGGAGTTGTAAAAAAAGTGAAGAGTTAAGATTGAAGATTTTAGAAATCGCCTTCGGCGAGACTTTTTCAACAGCCCACTGTCCCTATTGTCCCTCAGACTTGCCTTATTCGCAAGAAGTTCTCGCAGGCGCCTGAATGGGCGGCGGCGCGATTCGTCGGTTCAGCTGATAATCATAGAGCGACGGCACGGCAATGCCGGGACGGTTGAGGCCCTCGATGTATGGCCCAAATTCCCAAGCGATCGCAATCGGATAGTTGGCCGTCATGCCGACCACACGGGAGCTCGCACCATTCTTGATACCCTGAATTTTGATAGCGGGCTGCGTGTCGGGCTTGGGGTACAGGAAATTTACCTGGATATTCCAAAACGTGGAGAACGCGCCGTGCGTCGGAGCCCAGTAGTCGTCGCCGCCGGGATAAATGAATGTGCGCTCCGGATTGTCCTCGAAGATTGTAACGTCGTCGAAGAGGTTCTGTTGGTTAGCGCCGGAGTGCTGGTCGAGAGCAGGCGCTCGCGTAACCGTGCAGTGGGTATAAACGCTGGCGCGGGAGCCGGTGTTGAAGCTCAGAGAGTGCAGAACCTCCGCCTGCACCTGGATGTTGAGGGCGAGAACCCCATAGACGTCGCCACAGTGGACACCGTAGTGGCATTTGCGGCCGGCCACCCGCACGTCCTCGATTGTCACATTGGCGATGGAATCGGTGAGCAGTCCGCTGTCGGCGTTAATGAACTCGATGTTGCGCACCCAGGAGTGCGCCAGGTTGTTGAGGTAGATTGCGTTGAAGCCTTTTTCGAGGTGGTGGGCGTAGTATTCGTCGTAGGCGAACTCGAACCGGATGTCCTCGATGCCGACCTCACTAAGGTGCGTCCACTCGGTCACCGTGGGTGTCCACTCGGCGCGCAGGTCATGCAGGAGAGGCTGCTTCAGGGTTACGGTGCTGCCGCTGATGCCGGCGATAGTAACCTCCTGAGTGATCAGTGGCGTGTTGGGCGACTCCCAGTGTCGGCGCCCGACCTTCACAGGCTGGTTGTCGTAGAGATGACGCACAAGGGATGAGTTCTCCCCTTCGCGGTTAAACCAGTTGAGACGAACTAATTGACCCACATGCAGTTTCGCCGAGTCGGCGACTTCCAACGTGAACTCGCCGCGACGGCCACGAATGGCCGCTGCCAGCGTCAGATCGGGCTTATCGTATTTCTCAAGATAGCGTTTCGGGCGGCCTCCGGGAACATTCACCCAGATGAATCCGCCAGACCACGCATAATGCGAAAACATATGGTTGATCCCGCGTTCCTTTTCAATCTGCCGCTTGTCATTGACCTTCAGATATTTATCGAGTTCCCTCAGCTCTGGCGGAAGCGGCAGGCTGCTCAGCGGCTTGGGCATATAGATGACCGTGCCGTCGGGACCGGTGCCCGAGCCCTGGAGGACGAAATAGCTGCGATCTATCCGCAGGATATCTGTCAGGATGAATCGCCCCTTGGGAAACTTGAGCACGACCGGACCGGGCGCAGCGTTCGCCGCGGCGAAGGCGCGTTTTAACGCAGCGGTGTCGTCCTTCCCATCGTCCGGCACGGCGCCGAAATCCGTGACCTGCAGGGTCGGCGTGTTCCTCGGCAGCGGGACCTCGCCCCAATGATAACCCGCATACGAAAAATCGGGTAGATAGTGCTTCGCCTGCACGTCCGGGTCCGTGAGGATCAGCGGAGTCCACGCGGCGCTGGCGGCGGTCCGCGTTACGGTTTCGTCTGGGTGATACACGGTTTTATCCGGCGATTTGGTGACCGTACCGCTTGCTGCAGAAATCGACAATGTATAAGTTGGCGCAGTCCCAGAGGTTAAGCCTTGTGCCAACAGTGTAGTCGGTGCAAACAGGGCAAAAACCATCGCTGTTGCCGCATAAATCAACCTTGCACTCATCAAAATCTCCCTTCTGTCTAAGGTTATTTTGGGGGTATTATGGCGTTTTATGGGCACTTTGTCTATCAGCTGGGATTTCCCATATAACACAATATAATTTTGCTCAGCTACGCCGCTAAGCCTCATTTTCAACAGAACACCAAACCTATCTTAAAAAATCAAGATTTTCAACTTCATCTCGAAGTTTTTTCAGCCAGAGTAGCCTCACCAGTCAATTTTCCCACTTAATCCTATGACCTATTGTTACCTTTAGTAGTTGTCTCTCCAGCATAGGCAGCAGATATAACTTGGAATTGCTCTCTGGAAATTGCAGAATTGACAAGTGCAGCCGATTTTTACTCATCCTGCCCAAAGACGATTTGCTTAAAAATATCGACTTATCAAAAGACAAAACCGAGGAATTGGAAAAAGCAGAAAAGTAAATCAAAAAAAACCCCGATATGAATTACACATATCGGGGCTGAATTTCTGGTTAATTATTAACCAGCGGTTATTTATTTGCCACTCTGCTGGCCGGGACCACCTGGTTTATGGGGTTTATTCGGATCGCCTGGGCCAGATCTTTGCTTTTCGGCAAATTTTTCAACAGTTAGCCATTTTTCGTCACCTTTGGTTGTTTCCTTGCCGGTAACTTCCACTATTTTGCCTGCCAGTTTCTCGGCAAGTTCGTTGCCCTTTGC
>Ga0315291_10005932_pt1 | contig 15254 bp, 13 predicted proteins | sample YL17G12_20_MG_FD_203070 | JGI IMG/M metagenome (GOLD analysis project Ga0315291, IMG submission 203070) | Sediment microbial communities from Yellowstone Lake, YNP, Wyoming, USA - YL17G12_20 | ecosystem: Environmental > Aquatic > Freshwater > Lake > Sediment | place: USA: Wyoming | collected...
GCAATTGCTGTCGGAAGGTGACTTTCGGGGACGCAACGTCATCTCCGCACTGCCGTTTGACCGGCTCAAGATGACCTCTCTGCGATTGCCGGAGGCCGAAAGCGGAGAGACGGACGAGTCCATCCGTCGAGAAGCGGCGGAGCGGTTCGGGCTGGATCTCAAGAACGATGCCATCAACTATATCTTTGCCGGCGCCGTTCACCAGGGTGATGAGCTGAAGAATGAATATATCGTCCTGGCGGCGGACAGTGCCGCCATAGGAAGCCATATCGCCTCACTCGAAGAGATGGGTCTGACGCCCGTGGGAATCGATGCCGCACCCTGCGCTTTGTTTCGGACATTCGAGAGAATGATGCGACGCCAGGAGGACAAGGAAAAGACGATCATCGTTCTCGACGTGGGACGCCGGTATACCGTGGTGGTTTTCGGCCGGGCCGGCGAGATTTGTTTCGCCAAGCATATCCCAATCGGCATGGGCCATTTCAATGAGGAGATCGCGTCAACCCTGGGGATTGCGGCCGCCGATGCCGAGTTGCTGCGGCGTAGGCTCCAACGGGATGAGCCGATCGAAGCCTCCACCCGCTGCCACATCGTCGATGCCCTCAACCGCGTGGCGGAGCAGTTGGCCGGCGAGGTGTCTCTGTGTCTGCGCTATTATACGGTCACCTTCCGGGGCAAGCGTGTGGAACGGGCCGTCATTGCCGGCGGAGGTGCATATGACCAGGTCCTGCGCGATGTCCTGCGCCGTCATCTGTCCGTCGAGATGGAGATCGCCGAGCCGCTTCGTGGCTTCGATATTGGCAATGACAAGATCCAGCGCGATCTGGGAAACGGGTCTGCGGATCTGGCGTTGGCGGTCGGCCTCAGTCTGAAACAGTCGAATACTTCGGCTTGGGTCGAGGCGGAACCCACCGAGCAGCCGGTACCTGTGCTGGAAGGGGAGGCACCATGAAAGAGCTGGAGTTTCTTCCGGAATGGTACCGGGAAGGACGCCGTCGCCAGTCGCACATGCGAAAGCAGTACCTGGCTCTCGTCGTGATCTTCTGGGGCATGATGACCTTCAACTTGACGGCTACGCACCGAGCCGGCAGGGCGGCCGCGGAGCTGGCACGCCTGGTGGACCGGCGCGTGCAGGCGGAGGGGGTCCTGTATGAATTCAATCTCGTCACCAGGGAACTCAACGAGCTGAAGGGACGGGCGGACTCGATCGGGCGGATCGACTCGAAAATTGACGTCGCCGCCGCGTTGGCGGAGATGAGTCACATTATCAGCCCCGCCATCGTGTTGACCCGGGTGGAACTGATTGCCGAGCCATTCCAGCCGGGGCAGAAGAAGGAGGAGGCAAAAGGCGCCGCGGTACGGATCGTCGGTACGACGGCTGCGCCGGAGAAGAAAGCAGTACTCGACAAGGTCCGATTCCGGATCGTTCTGGCCGGTGTGGCGGCGGACCCCTCCCTGGTAGCGGACCTGGTATGCAAGCTGGAGGAATCACCCTATTTCCAGCACGTGTATCCGTCTTTCTCCCGCGGCACGAAGATTCAGTTCGATGAGGGTACAGCGGGGGCGCAGGGCGACAAGATCACCGCCAAGCAGATGGAAACTCTGGACGTGACCGAATTCGAAATCACGTGCTACCTGGCGAACTACGAGGAAATCGAGAAGTGATGAATACCACCGAATCCAAAGAATTTCGCTCCAGACGACAGGTATGGGTGGGCGTCGTTGCCGCGCTGTTTGTGTGCGATTTTGTCTGGTGTGGTTATCTTCCGTCCCAGAAACGCTTGAAATCGCTGCGGGAGTCGCGGGCGCAGCAGCAGCGTACCATCCAGATGGCGGACGCTCAGGGCCCGGAACTGCCAAAGCTCAGAGCGCGGCTGCGGGATACGCAAAAGACCGTGGAACAGTATGAGACCTGTGTACCCGCCGAGAGCTCGCTCGGCACCTTCCTGCAGCAGATCGCCGGCACGATGACCAAGCACCATCTAGTGGACCAGGTGGTCGTGCCCGGAAAAGAGTGGGAGTCCGACAGCTTCAACGGCATTCCCATTCATATGACGTGCACGGGGGCCCTCACCAACATATTCCAGTTCTTCACCGACCTCCACGCCTTGGGCAGGCTGGTGCGTGTCGAGAAGGTCGTGCTCAAAAATGACAGTGCGTTCACGGGCCAGGTCAACATGGACGTGAATGCGGTCATCTTCTATCAGTCCTCCAAACAACGAAAGAGCGGTATTTCGACCGATTCCCGATCGGCGGGTGTAACAGGCCATGGCGCATAGCAGGAGAACCAGAGTGCAGTCGGCGAGCCGGATTCTGGACCACCTGATGATCGACCGAAAGAAGACCACGGTGGCTCTCGGACTCATCGCCATTATGGCCATCATGTGGGGCCGCGTTCTCCTGGGACGCAGGCCGGGTTCCGCCGTGGCGCGCGAGCCCGCGAGCCGGCCGGCGGTGCAACAGGAGCAGCCGATGAAGGTACGCTTCGTGGAACTGCCGAAACTGCCAGGACGCAATGATTCCATAGAAAGAGATTTCTTTGCCGTGCAGGATCGGGCGTGCTTGCGGCAAAATGCCGGCGCCCGAAACCCCAGCACCGATCCAGAAGTACGGGTTGTTTCGCCAGACCATGCTCAAGAAGTCATTCGTCGAATCGCACAGAGATTGAAGGTGGAAGCAGTGCTTTGGAGTGAGAATCCCCAGGCGTTCATCAACGACCAGTTGCGACGGGTTGGGGAGAAGATCACCATGAAAGAGGGCACTGGTTCCTTTGAATTCGAAGTACTACGAATCTATGAAGATTCCGTGCTGGTGGGGTGTAACGGCACACAACTGACGCTGAAATTGGCGCAGGACCTTGAAGTGCATAAGTGATTGATTTGCTTTGAAACGATGCGGGTGTAATCCATTTTGAATTTGGAACTTGGAAGAACAGGAGTAAGGCTATGTATCAGGACAAAACTATGAACAGAACATTCTCGATATCAGAGAGCGGGTGGCTTGCGGCCATCATGCTCCTCGGACTCACAATGGGGCTTGTCTCTGCAGCGGAGCGTGCAGCGCCGGCAGCCGACCCGAACGCCGCCGTGTATGGCGTGGCGGTCGATCCCAATCAGGCCGTGATAGATCCGGCGAGCGGCTTGATCAAATTCATCGCCTTTCAGGGGAAAAGCAACATCAAGGATGGTCTGCGTCTCCTCTCTGCTTACTGCAAGAAGAACATCGTACCTTCCGCCAAAGTCGAAGGTCCCTTGACGGTCAGCAGACTGTACAATGTGACGTTCGAGCAGGCCCTGGATGCGGTCCTGGGCCACGGCTTCAAGTACGAGCAGGATGGCGATTTCGTGCGGGTGTATACCGCTGAGGAGTACAAGCAGATCAAGGAAGATCCGCTACGGATGGCTCATAAAGTGATTACGCTTTACTACATCACGGCCGATGAAGCCGTCAAGCTGATTCAGCCGGTGCTTAGCAGCGGTCAATCCGCGAGGGTCACTACCAGCACGAAGGCTCAGAGCGGCATCTCCGGATCGGGCGGTGAATCGCTGGGCTCGGGCAAGGGCGGTGGTGACGAGATGGCCCTGAACGACATGGTGGTTGTCTTCGATTACCCCGAGAATATTGCGCGAGCGGAGGAGATCCTCCGGCAGGTGGACACGCGGCCCGTGCAGGTTCTGGTGGAGGCCACGATCATGTCGGCGATTCTCACGGAAGACACGAAGTTCGGCATTGACTGGAACCTGCTCAACGGTGTTCGCGTCACCGGATTCCCCGCCGGCATAGTGGGAGGACAAGGTACACCTATCGAGACGACCGGTTTCGCCAGCATAGCAGGCAAGGGACTGAAAGTGGGATTCTCGGCCGACAATGTGCAGGCGATTATCACGGCGTTGGAAACGGTCGCGGATACGACGCTGTTGGCCAATCCGAAGATTCTGGCCGTCAATAAGCAGGAAGGCGCCGTGCTGATCGGTAAGAAGATCGGCTACGTGTCTCAGACCACGCAAACCCAGACCTCCACGACGCAATCCGTGCAGTTCCTGGAGACCGGTACGCGGTTGGTGTTCCGGCCGTTCGTCGGCAACGATGGCTACATCCGTATGGATATCTATCCGAAGGACAGCGATGCCGAGCTCCGATCCGTGGGCGACGCATCGATTCCTGATGAGAAGACGACAGAGCTGCGCACGAACGTCATCGTGAAAGACGGGGAAACCGTGGTTCTCGGTGGTCTGTTCCGTGACAGCGTCAGCACGAACCGGTCCCAGGTCCCGGTGCTGGGGAACCTGCCGTTTGTTGGTGTGCTGTTCCGAGGCACGCAGGATAATGTGGTCCGGGAAGAGGTGATCATTCTCCTGACGCCGCACATCATCGGAGAGCCTGCGCAGACCAATGGCGATGCTCGTGCCGGTGACATCCGGCGCAAGCGGCAGGCTACGGTGGACGCATTCCAGATGATTGACGAGGCCAAGATGGCCGAAGACGCCTATGCCAAGGCCGCCAAGTATTACCTGGAAGGCGACCTCGAGCGGGCGATGTTCAATTTGAGGATCTCCCTCATGGTGCGGCCGACCTACTTGGAGGCTCTGCGCCTGCAGGAAAGGATCATTGCCGAGACGAGCCCGGAAGAATTCAAGAGGCTCGACAGCATCGCCAAGGAAGAGATGAACAAGCAGGAAGCGCCGAACTGGGTAAGACGTTAAGTGATGTTTTCGTGATGAAGGACAGGGACACCCACTGTCGATGGGATCGGAGGAGTTGCCTTGAAAGGCCAACGTACCGTCATCGGGATTGCCACGGGGGTGGCGCTAGCCGCGCTGCTGATCGCAGCCCTTGCCCCGTGGCAGGGTTCTGGCGTCGGGGTGGGGTGGTGCAAAGGGACTGCTGGGTGGTTCTTCATCGCCTGCTGTGTTGGGGCTGTGGGCGTGATCTTCCTCGGGGTTGGTTATTACCGATTGACCGGGGCGGTCACGTCCATAGCCGCACGGCTTAATTCAAACCTGTCTGTGACAGCGGGCGCGGAAGGCCCGCGCGTCCTGCGAGTGGTGGCGGAGGCGCTGAACGCTCGTGCCGAGGCCTGCGCCGAGGCGGTCCAGCGGCTCCAGAGTGAGCTGAAGGATCTCCAGATCCGATCGCAACTCGCCGAGCGGGAAAAGCGGCATACGGAGGCAATTCTATACAGTCTCCGCGATGCCGTGATCGTCGCGGATGGATCCGAGAGACTCTTGATGGCCAACGAGCCGGCGGCCCGGCTGTTTGGCTTCGATGCGGCGGGGGCCCGTCACCAGCCGCTCCGCGACACCATCGGATCGACGCACGCCGAGTTCCTCGAGCTTCTGCAACAGAGCGGGCGAGGCCGGACGGAGGCGACCCGGCGGGAATTGCAGTTCACCCAGGCCGATCGGCCTCACACATTCGATACCATTGTCTCGTGCGTGCAGGAGAGCGGGAAAGTCTCCGGGGTGGTGGCTGTGCTGCATGACGTCACGAAAGAAAAGGAAATCTCGCAGATGAAGAACGACTTCGTCAGCCATGTCTCCCACGAGCTCAAGACGCCGCTGGCCTCGATCACGGCGTATTCGGAGATGCTCGTGGATGGAGAGGCGGATGACGAGGAGACGCGGAAGGAGTTCTACGCTATCATTCAGAGCCAGGCGCAACGTTTGAATCGACTGATTGAGGACATCTTGAACATCTCGCGGATCGAATCCGGCCTGGTCAAGGTCAACAAAGAGCAAGCCAGCCTGACCATTCTGATCGAAGAGCAAATGCAAATGATCCGCAGCTACGCCGAAGAGAAGCAAATCGCTATCATCAGTCCCCACCCGATCGTCTACGACCAGGTCTATGTGGACAAAGACATGATGTCCCAGGTTATCATCAACCTGCTGAGCAACGCCATCAAATACACGCCGGCCGGAGGTTCCGTGTCGGTGGAAATGCACGTGGACGAGACGGCCGGTCTCGCGCGCGTGACGGTGACCGACACCGGAGTGGGCATTCCCGAAGAGGAGATCGGTCGTCTCTTCGGAAAATTCTACCGCGTCAGTGCGAACAACAAACAGGCGAAAGGGACCGGCCTCGGCCTAAACCTGGTCAAGCAAATAGTCGAAAAAGTACATGGCGGCCGAGTGTTCGTCACCAGCACGGTGGGCGTCGGCAGCACGTTCGGCTTCGAACTGCCCTTGGCGACCGCTGCGCACGCCGCTGTGTAATAGGGACCGTGGAAGCAACGCCAGGGAGGAGAATGATCCGGAATTCAATGCTTGGAGAGGATGAGAATGACGGCCAATAAAGTGCTCATTGCAGATGACGAAATCCACATTATCCATGTGGTCGCCATAAAACTGCGTAACAACGGCTACGAGGTCGTGGCCGCCAATAACGGGGCGGAGGCGTATGATCTCGCCTGTCGCGAAAAGCCCGATATCATCGTCACGGACTACCAGATGCCCCTGATGACGGGGATCGAGCTGATCGAGAAACTGCGAAAGGAGGAACGGACCCGGGACATTCCCGTGATCCTGCTGACCGCCCGCAGTTTTGCCATCTCTCCGGAGCAACAGGAAAGCCTCGGCGTGGCGAACTGTCTGAGCAAGCCGTTCAGTCCGAAAGAGCTGCTGAAAACAATTCAGGACATCCTGTACCAGCGACAGCTTGCTCTGGAGCATTGATGCCGCGTGCGGCATACGTATCCCAGGGTAGGAATGGGGGAATTCGTGGAAACGGCCATGCCGAATATAAGTACGCCTGAGCTGCAGGCACCGCAGCGACGGGAACTGGAGAAGTTTGGGGAACGAATCGCGCGCTTCGGCGTCAACTTCGCCGCGGTGACGGTGGACGGCCAAGTCGTTGTCCTGTCCAACGCGGGGGCGTTCCAGAGCGACGCCCAGCAATTCATCGAGGCGGGTCGGTGCACGTGCACCCGGGTGGCCGAACAGGTGCAGGTTGGGGATGACATTCCGGTCTGGCAGTTCGCCGACACCCATCTGCTTCTGGCGGTGCCCTTAACGGTGCCGCCTCTGGCTACGGGTGATCGTGTCGCCGCCGGTTCGGCGATTATCGACCTTGGCGCGATCCGCGCCGGCGCCGTCTCGGGAGAACCCGCGAGCATTTCCTCGGCGCCCGATCCCAACGGTCGGGCCGAGTACCTGAGCGAGATGCTGCGGCTGCTGGCCCGGAACTTCGAGAGCACCGCGAAGAGTGAAGAGCAGATCGAGGTCGTGGGCATCGAACTGGCCCGCGTCTACGAGGAGCTGGTGCTGCTTCACAGGATCAGCACCAATATGAGGGTAACGGAATCCGACGCCAATTTCCTCCAGCTCGCCTGCGACAGTCTGACGGATATCGTGCTCGTGGAAGGCATCGCCATCCTTCTGGAGAGGGTCGTGGAGGGCGATCGAAAGCTGGTCGTAACGGCGGGCTCGGGTCTGATCGATATCGACGATCGGATGGCCGCCATGTTGTACAGCCGCCTGGCCGATGAGATCGGCCGGGGCCGCGAGGCCCTGCTGGACAGTGAAGTCGATTCCCCGTTCCGATATGACTGGCCCGAGAGCGTGCGAAACATCATCGCCGTGCCGTTGTGTGCGAAAGACAAGACAGAGACGAGTGGTGCACGCCGGACCAAAGGCGGGGTCTCCGTCATCGGATTGATGGTCGCGGTCAACCGGATCGACAAGCCGGATTTCGACAGTACGGACGTCAAGCTCTTCACCTCGGTCGCCAGCGGCTGCGCCGTGTTCATCGAGAACGGGAAGCTTTTCGGCGACCTGAAAGAGCTGTTTGTCGGCTCGCTCAAGGCCCTGACCAACAGCATCGATGCCAAGGACCAGTATACGCGCGGCCACTCCGAGCGCGTCGCGTTGATTTCTCGCTGGATTGCCGAGCGCTATGCGGAGCGCGAGGGGCTGGACGACGAGCAAATCCACCGCATCTATCTGGCGGGGTTGCTCCATGACGTCGGCAAGATCGGCATCGATGAGACGGTCCTCCGTAAGAACGGCAAGCTCACCCCTGAGGAGCGGGAATGCATTCAGCGACACCCCTCCATCGGGGCGAGCATTCTGCGGGGCATCAAGCAGATGCGCGAGATCGTGCCCGGTGTCCTGTGTCATCACGAGCGGGTGGACGGCCGGGGCTACCCGGACGGCCTGCGCGGGGATGAAATTCCCCTGACCGGCAAGATCGTCGGATTGGCGGACAGCTTCGATGCCATGACCTCGAGGCGAACCTATCGCGATGCCATGAGCATCGAGCATGCGCTCGAGGAGATCCGCAAGGGACTGGGCACGCAGTTCGACGAGAAGATCGGGGAGTTGTTCCTCCAGAGCGATATCTATCACCTGTGGGACATGATCCAGGAGGGGGGCTTACAGAGTTATGATGCGTCGCATTTTGCGGATTACGGAACTGCGGCTGTGGGAACGCTGCTACGATGAGAATCCACAGGCAAGACTACAATGACGTGACGGTGATCGAGCTGCAGGGCGAGGCCGATGCGGAGGGCGCCGAGTCCTTGAAGAATGTCATCACCGAGATCATCGCCAGTCAGAAGGCGGGCATCGTTCTGAACATGAGTGATGTCAGCTTCATCGACAGCCAGGGGCTTGAGCTATTGTTGTGGGTACGGGACTACTGCCGCCAGAATAAGACCCAGTTGCGGCTGGCCGGCCTTGATGAGAATTGCCGAAAGATCCTGGAAATCACGCGGTTGCAGGATGAATTCGACTGCCACGCGGAATTGGCGGAAGCGGTCAAAAGCTTTGCCTGACGATATGGGCATGCCGAGGTAGGGTATGAGTCAAATTCTGCTCGAGAACAAGGCACAGCTCGGTCAGCTCTTGCTGGCACGGGGCGTTGTGAATGAAGAGCAGATCGCGAGGGCCCTGGCCGAACAGCGGGACCAGGGGCATCGCAAGCTTCTCGGCGAGTTGCTCGTGGAGATGGGCTATTGCACCGAGAACCAGATTGCCTCGGCCCTGGCGGAGGCCTACGGCGTCCCCTACGCACAAATCAGCCCGAAGATCTGCGATGCGAAGACCGTCGAGATTCTGCCGCGTGAGTTCCTGGAGGCGCACATCGTCTTGCCGCTGTTCAAAGTGCATGACGTATTGACCGTGGCCGTCAGCGAGCCCACGAATGTCTATCTGATCGACGAGATCCAACGGGTCAGCGGCTGCCGGGTGCAGGTCGTCTGCTCCACGGCCAAGGATATCAAGGCCACCCTGCAGACGTATCTGCCGGCGGCGAACGTCTTCGTCATCGATGATATCATCGACGAAGAGGGGCTGGAAGAGTTCACTCTCATCGAGAGCATCACGCAGGATATCAGCGACCTGGAAGAAGTGGCCGGGCAGTCGCCGGTCGTCAAGCTCGTGAATTACCTGCTCTACAATGCGGTCCGGGAGAACGCCAGCGATATCCACATCGAGCCGGGCGACAAGAGACTGCGCGTGCGGTACCGCGTGGATGGCAAGCTCTACGAGAAGATGCGGCCGCCGTATCAAATGCACCCGGCTATCGTCTCTCGCATCAAGATCATGGCGGAGCTCGACATCGCCCAGCGCCGGCTTCCCCAGGACGGCGGCATCCATGTGCTCGTGGAAGGCCGGCCCATCGACCTGCGCGTCTCCATCATGCCCGGCAATTTCGGCGAGAAGGTCGTGGTCCGGGTCATCGATCCGCAGAAAATCCTCTACAATCTCGAAGCGCTCGGGTTCACCTATGATAGCCTGCTGCGCTTCCGGCAGGTCATTCAGACGCCGAACGGAGTCGTTCTGGTAACCGGCCCCACAGGCTCGGGCAAGAATACGACGCTGTACGCCGCCCTGTCGGAGCTCAACAGCGAAGAAGTCAACATCTGCACCATCGAAGACCCGGTGGAGTGCAATATCGCCGGAATCAATCAATTCCAGGTCAATACGGGTGTCGGGTTCGTCTTCTCGACGGCTTTGCGGAGCTTGCTGAGGCAGGACCCGGACATTGTCATGGTGGGCGAGATCCGGGACGAGGCGACCGCCAGCATCGCTGTCCAGGCGGCCCTGACCGGGCACCTGGTCCTCTCTACCCTGCACACCAATGACGCCCCCGGGGCGGTGACCCGGCTTCTGGACCTGGGGGTGGCTCCGTATCTGCTCAGTGCTTCGTTGCGGGGCGTGCTGGCCCAGCGGCTCGTCCGCCGCATCTGCTCGAACTGCAAAACGGAATATGATCCCCCGGCGAGTATCCGGCGCATCGTGGATGCAGAGGGCGGCGACGTTCAAAAATATTACCGCGGCGTGGGATGCAAGAAGTGCCGCAACACGGGTTGCGCCGGGCGGATCGCCATTCACGAGCTGTTCGTCCCTGACGATGAAATCTCGGAGATGATCAATGATCGCATCAGCACCAAGAGGCTGCGGGCCAAGGCACTGGAGAAAGGGATGGTCCCCCTGCAGCACGATGGGATCGAGAAAGTGAAGGCGGGGATCGTCTCCATTGAAGAGGTGCTGCGGACCGCGACCACGGATGGCTCCGGTGCGTGAATCCTGATGTAAGCCGTACCATGACTCGTTGATATGAATACTCTGCTGACTCAGACACGTGAAAAAGAGATGGAGACCTCCAGCCACGAGGAGGTCAATGACCAGCGGCAGGCCGTGCGTGCGCGCGGCGGCCATATGGTCGAATGGTCGGAGCGCTTGTACAGGGTGCGCGTAGGTTCCGGCGATCTGATCCTCTTCGCGACCCAGTTGGCGGTCATGCTCGATAGCGGCGTGGTGCTGAGCGATGCACTCGATGCCATTGCCGAGCAGGCAGGCGATGCCCGGTTCCAGGCGATCATCCTGGACCTGTCGAAACGCGTTAAGAACGGTGACACGTTCTCCAAAGCACTGTCTTGCTATCCGAGCACCTTTAGTACCATGTTCGTCAGCATGGTCAGAGCCTCCGAGGCTTCGGGCAAAATGGTCGAGATGCTCACGGTGCTCACCGGGTATCTCAACTTTGAAGCGGACACCCGCAAGCAGATCAAAAGCGCCCTGACGTATCCGTTCATCATGGTCCTCATGGCCGTGGCGGCGACCGGGACGCTGATGTTCTTCGTGTTGCCGCGGTTTATGCGGATTTATGCTGCCCGGGGTGCGGAACTGCCCAAGCTCACACAGGTGCTGGTTGGTTTCAGCAAGATTCTTGGCAATTTTGAGATCATGACCATCATTGTGACGACGGTCATTGTGGTAGGCAGTCTTCTCTGGTATTGGGGAAAGACGACGAGCGGCCGGCGCATTCTGGACGCCATCAAGATCCACACCCCCGTGATCGGCACGATGTTCGTCGATATGGTCGTCACCCGCAGCATGCGTATCATGGCCACCATGGTCAACACCGGCGTCCGACTGCTGGACGCGGTGCGGGTGATCCAGGGGGCCGTGGACAATTACTACTTCCAGCAATTGTGGACCGAAGTGGATGAGAAAATCCAGGATGGGTACCAGCTCTCCGAGTCAATCCTGCTGGCGGAAGGCTCGGACCTGATTTCGCCCAGTGTCATCCAGATGCTGCGCGCGGGCGAAAAGAGCGGGCGGCTCGGCGAAGTCTGCGATAAAGTCTCCCTCTTCTACCAGAAGAAGCTGGAGACCTCCATCCGGAACGTCATGACCCTCATCGAGCCGCTCATGATCACCATTCTCGGCGCCATCATCGGCACCATCGCCATTGCCCTGCTGCTGCCGGTCTTCCGTGTATCCAGCGTCATTGCTCACTGATCTGCCGGCGGCACGACGGACCATGCCCTGCCTACATGAGGTCCGCCGAGGTGAGCACCTTCCGGCACGTGCAGTGATTCCCCAGGTGACACAGTGCCAGCCGGGTGATATGGAATGGAATCGGGAAATGCAAGTCGAGCCCCGGCTGGCCATATCCGATCGTGATATGGGGCGCGTAACGATCGAAGCTTGCCTTGTCCGGATAGTTCCGAATCCAGTCCAGGGTCGTCGGTGCGACCACGTCGTCATGAATCATGTCTTCGGTCACGTCGTGGCGGAAGAACGGCTCCATCTGCTTCATGACCCGCTCATGAAGGGCTTGAAGCTCCCCGGTTCTTGCGACCTCCAGGACCGACACCGTCTCGCCGCGAGAATTGGTAAAGCTTAGGATGCCGACGATCTCCAATTGTCGCACCGCAGTCTCTCCTGCGAGCCTCTGCAATGCAGCGCGAATAGCGCCGATGTCGGCCTCGTCGATGCCGCCCATCGCCAGGGAGATGTGCGGCAGACAGTCCTCCTTGCTCAGCACAATCTCCGTGCGATGGTCCCCGGTGAGTCGCTTGTTGACGTCAATGGCGAGCTGCGTCATCGCCTCGTCGGGCAACAGCACGACATCCGTCGCGATCCGGGCCCCAGAGTCCTCCTTTACCACCTCTTCGTCCGCCTCTTTCCAGGCAGGGTCCACAATGCAGAGAAAAACGAGATCGGTGGGTCCGGTATTCTCAATGTACTGAAGCGATTGCGGCGGAATATAGATGGCGCACTCGGCCGAAACCTCCGACACTTCCTCATCGATGTGCATTCGGCCGCGGCCAGCGAGAATGTAGTAGACTTCGGCTGTTTTGAGTCGGTGCGGCTTAGTCTTTTCGCCGCGTGCGACCTTTGCATGGGCAAGGCTGTAGCGGATCTCAACGTCGATCTTGTCCGGATGGAGGAACTCCCGCAGGATCGAACCGTCTCCCGCAACAAACTCGTCACAATCCTTCAGGCGGCGTATGAACATCAGGAGCCTCCCAGGAGGATGGATCCCTCCGTGAAGAACGTCCCCGCCACACAGGCGGTCATCAGGCAGGCGAGCGTGGCGGCGACCAGCGCCCGCACGGCGACCGGCCCGATACCCTTGGTGCACGTCGGGGCCAGGGCGGAGACACTGCCCACGAAGATGGCCATCGAAGCCAGGTGGGCGAATCCGCACAGGGCATAGGTCGCGATCACCGCCGACCGCTGGTAGTGCAGCAGCCCCTTCTCCATCACCACGGCCAGATCCTTGTAAGACACGACTTCGGTGACAATCAGCCGCTCGCCGATGATTCGTGAAATCTCCCCGGCGTCGGCGGGCGGCACACCCAGCACCAGCGTCAAGGGGTAGAACAGGTAACCGAATAGAGTGCTCAGCGACCATTTGCCTTCGGTGCCAAGCAGCGGGTTTATCGAAACGCCGATGCTCGAAAGGGCCAGATCGACCAGCGCCACCAAACCCAATACGGCGATCAAAAGGGCGACGATGCCGACGATCATCCGAACGCCGGCGTTGGCCCCGTTGATGATCGCCTCGAAGAGGCTGCTGTCACGCTCATAGTAGGGCTCCACGTGCAGGCCCAGGGTCTCCGGCTTGCCGCTTTCGGGCAGGAGGAGCTTGGACATCACCAGCGCGGCCGGCGCCGACAGCAGGGACGCGGAAACCAAGTGTCCCGCAATGGTGGGGAACTGCTTCTGAAGCGTCAGTACGTAAAGCGCCATCACGTTCGATGCCACGGTAGCCATGCCTGCCGTCAGGACGGTGCACAGTTCCGAGCTGGTCATGCGGGCCAGGTACGGCTTGACCGTCAGGTTCGATTCCACCCCGACGAAGATATTGCTCGCGGTCACCAGCGATTCGGCGCCGGAAACCCGCATCAGCCGCGTGAACACCCGGGCGAATGCCTTGATCACCACGGGCATGATGCCCACGTAGTAGAGGATAGCTATCAGGGCGGAGAAGAAAATGATCGTGGGAAAGGCTTGAAATGCCAGCATGGGTCCGAGGGACTCCGCGCCATCCGTGCTGACCTGTCCCGGGCCCAGAGCAAGACGCCCGAACACAAAGTGCGCCCCTTCGCCGGCCGAATCGAGGACCTTGACGATGGCATCGTTGACGACGAGAAAAATGCTGGTCCCCGCCGGGATGACAAAGACGAACAGAGCCACAAGAAGCTGAAGGCCGATTCCCCATCCAATCAGTCGCCAGTTCAGGTTCCGCCGGTCCGCCGACAGGACCCAGGCCACACCCAGGAGAACGAAAATGCCCGCGAAACTGACCAGATTGTAGCCGTCCATAGCACGGCATTCTACAGAGGGCCAGGGACCTTGGCTACCGTTTTGCGTCAGTGAGGCGGCAGGGGGTGCGGCCGGGATTCGGTGGCGGATTCGGGCCGCAGAGTAGGGCGAGCGTGGGTTCGAGTCCCCAAGTGCGATATTGGGTTCCCAAACGCGATATATCGCGTTTGGTGGGGCTCTCAGAAGCGACATATCGCTTCTGGGGTCCCGGGTCCCCTTCTGCACTTGGGAACCCGCGCTCGCCCTACAGAAGCCGCAGGGATCGCCGCCATACTCCGACCACACCCGTTTGGCCCATGTGGCTGCCTTTCGTGGCGGAACCACCCCGCATTTGCCAGGGCCGGCGGAAATTGGCTTTGTTTTCCACGACCTGTTTTGAGCCAAGTTATTCATAATCCTTTTGCTACAAAGGGCTTATCGTTCATACCGGCTCCTGGAAATTGGCTTTGTTTTGCACGCGGGCCTGTTCGTAGGGGCAACCGGGACCCCAAACGCGATATGTCGCGTTTGGGAACCCGACCCTGTGGTTGCCCTCCGGGGATGGGCAGGCACGGGGGCCTGCCCCTACGATGCCTTACGGGCACACTACCAGCGCGACCGGACAAATTGGCTTTGTTTTCGCAGACGCATAGCTCGTACCTTTTCACGTAACCTTTTTCCTGACCAGAAGTTAGCCTTTGTTGTGCCATCTGGAAATTGGGTTTGTTTTGCATAATCGCATCCTCCGCTCCCCGCCCTGCCCGGCCCGGGAACGGAATGGTGGATACTCCGGTGACGGAATACGGGAATGATGGAATGTTGGAATAACGAAGCAAGTCAACCACCGCCGAGGCGAGGATTTGCGCTTCACCAGCCACGATTAGACCCTCCGAATTTACCATTTACGAGTCAACTGTGATTCCAACCTGATAGTTGCATACATATCATACATGCACACAGCTTGACCGTCAAGTGAAATTCCGGTGTCGTTTAGGTTAGGGTGCTGGAGGGATTCGGTGGCGGATTCAGGCCGCAGAGTAGGGCGAGCGTCCACGCTCGCCCTACAGAAGCCGCAGGGACCGCCACAATCCTGTTCGGCACGGGGTTTGCTGCTGAGCGGCCGCGCAGGAAAGCAGCTTGGTGGTATCCTGAATTGGGTGATGGGGTTGGATGTTGGGCTGTGGGACGCGCAGCACAAATCCTGGCCGCCCT
>Ga0315291_10005934_pt1 | contig 15251 bp, 11 predicted proteins | sample YL17G12_20_MG_FD_203070 | JGI IMG/M metagenome (GOLD analysis project Ga0315291, IMG submission 203070) | Sediment microbial communities from Yellowstone Lake, YNP, Wyoming, USA - YL17G12_20 | ecosystem: Environmental > Aquatic > Freshwater > Lake > Sediment | place: USA: Wyoming | collected...
ACCGTCAGCGAATGCTGGTAGACGTCCTTGTGCTGGTGGTGCTCGTCGATGGCCATCCGCATGCCGCCGATCTCGGGCAGCACCACATCGCCCAGGCCGGTCTGCACCATCAGGTCGATGCCGGCCACGGGATCGGCGCCCAGCAGCATCTTGTCCAGTTCGGCGGCAACCCGCTCCACTGTGATCCGGGCCAGCTGCGGCGCCATCGCGACGATGGCCTCCCGCACGCGGTCGGCCACCGCGAACTCGAGTTGGGAGACGAACCGTGCGGCGCGCAGCATGCGCAGCGGATCGTCGCCGAACGAGATCTCCGGCGCGGCAGGGGTGTCCAGCATTCGCCGGCGCACCGCGTCCAGCCCGCCGAGCGGATCGAGGAAGTCCCCCGGCCCTTCGGCGGTGATCCGCACCGCCATCGCGTTCGCGGTGAAGTCCCGGCGTACCAGATCGTCCTCGAGCCGATCCCCGAACCGCACCTGCGGGTTGCGTGACACCTGGTCGTAGCTGTCGGCCCGGAAGGTGGTGATCTCCAGCCGCTGGCCCGCCTTGCCCACGCCCACCGTGCCGAAGTCGATGCCGGTGTCCCACATGGCGTCGGCCCACGGCCGCACGATGCTCTGAATGGTCTGCGGCCGGGCGTCGGTGGTGAAGTCTAGGTCGGTGGTCAACCTGCCCAGGACCGCGTCCCGCACGCTTCCGCCGACCAGGTACAGCTGATGCCCGGCCGCCTCGAACGCCGCGCCCACTTCGCGCAGCAGCGGAGCCTGCCGGTTCAGCGCGACGGCTGCCCGGACTTGAAGTTCGTCCTCCGACATGGCTTCAGGCACGTCGGGTGAGCCTAATGCGTCCGCGCACCGGTTCCGACCGGCGAGTGCGGACACGGCCGCACGATGCGTGCCAGCTACTATCGCTTGGATGTCGGAGGGCGAGCGGGCCAATCCACGACGACGTCGCGGACGACGTCGCGGACGCCGCACGCCCGCCCCGCCGCCCGCGGTCGCCGGACAGGAATCCGCACCCGAATCCGCTCACGAGCCGGCCCCGCCCGCATCGGCGCGAGCCAGACCAAAACCCGCCGAGGCCGGTGGCCCCGGGGTGCGCCGGCGCTCGTCGGCGCGCCTTCGGACCGTCCACGAGACGTCGGCGGGCGGGCTGGTGATCGACGGCATCGACCGGCCCCACCACGAGCAGATGGCTGCGCTGATCGGCCGCATCGACCGGCGCGGACGCATGCTGTGGTCGCTGCCGAAAGGGCATATCGAACAGGGCGAGACCGCCGAGCAGACCGCCATCCGGGAGGTCGCCGAAGAAACCGGCATTCACGGCCATGTGCTTGCCGCACTGGGCAGCATCGACTACTGGTTCGTCACCGAGGGCCGGCGCGTCCACAAGACGGTGCACCACTACCTGCTGGGCTTTTCCGGTGGCGAATTGTGCGACGAGGACGTCGAGGTCACCGAGGTGGCCTGGGTGCCGGTGGCCGAACTGCCCGACCGGTTGGCCCACGCCGACGAACGTCGCCTGGCCAAGGTGGCCCATGAGCTGATCGAGTTGCTGCAGTCCGAAGGCGCCGCCGCCCTGCCGCCGCTGCCGCCCTCGGAGCCGCGACGCCGGCCCCAGACCCACTCCCATACCCGCACCCGCTCCTCCCCTGACGAGGCGTCCGGTGATCGCCGGGCGAACGGCAGCGGTCCGGGCGCGTGAGGTTACCGCCACGGCTGTCGCGGATCGGCGCGGTCATCGCCCTGTTGGGCCTGCTGTTGTGCCTGCTGCCACCGACCGCTGGGGCCGAACCGGAGTCGGCGGCGTTTCTGGCGGTCCGGCTCGACAGCGTCACCCCGGATGTGGTCACCACCTCCAGCAAGCCGACCGTCACCGTGACCGCGACGGTGACCAACGTCGGTGACCGCCCGGTCCGTGACGTGGTGGCCCGACTGGAGCACAGCGGGCCGGTGACGACGTCCGCTGAATTGCGCACCAGCCTCTACGCCGGCGGCCACTTCGATCCGGTCGGTGACTTCGTCGATGTCACAAAGGAACTCGATCGCGGCCAGGCTGCGGGCTTCACGTTCACGGCCGCGATCCGATCCGGTCCGCAACCCTCGTTGGGCATCGACGCCCCGGGGGTTTACCCGCTGCTGGTGAACGTTAACGGCACGCCCGACTACGGCGAGGCTGCCCGCCTCGACGAGGCCCGGTTCCTGCTCCCGGCGACCGGGGTTCCGTTCGACCCGGCCACCGGGTCAGGCAACCCACTGACCGACGCGGTGGCGCCCGACACCACCACGCCGATGCCCGTGACGATGCTGTGGCCGCTGGCCGACAAGCCGCGGCTGGCACCCGGGGTGCCCGGGGGCGCCAATCCGGTCCGGCTGATGAACGACGACCTGGCGGTCTCGCTGGCCGGCGGCGGTCGCCTGGACTCGCTGCTTGGCGCGGCCGAGTTCGCCATCAACCCCGGGGCCATCGACCCGGGTACCGGGATCGACCGCGCGCTGTGCCTGGCGGTGGACCCCGACCTGCTGGTGACGGTCAACGCGATGACCGCCGGCTACGTCGTGGCCGATGCACCCAACGGACTGGGCACGGCGTCCCATCCAGGCACCGGGCAGGCCGCGGCGACGTCGTGGCTGGACCGGCTGCGCGGGCTGGCACGCCGGATGTGCGTGGCGGCGACGCCCTACGCGCAGGCCGACCTCGGAGCCCTGAAACGGGTCGGCGACGCCCGCCTCAGTTCCGCCGCCACCGGCAACGGCGCCGACATCGTCGACCAGATCCTGGGCATCGCCTCCACCCGCGGCGCCACCATCCTCGGCGACGGGCCGCTGAGCGCCTCGGCCGTCGACCTGCTCGACACCCAGGACGCGACGGTCGCGATCGCCGCTGACTCCACACCGGCGGACATCGCGGACCTGACCGTGCGCCGGCTCTCCACGCAGGTGGTTCTGGCGCCGTTCGACCCGGCGGTCGGCGCGGCGCTGGCCGGGGTGGGCACCGACCCCGGCGTGCCCACCTACCTCGACGACTCGTTGGCCATCCCGGTCGACCACGACTCCGCTGTCGCCCGGCGTCAGGACGCCATGGCGGCCGTGCTGTGGCGGGCGCTGCGACCCGATGTCGTACCACGCGCCCAGATCCTGCTGCCCCCACTGAAGTGGAGTCCGCGGCCCGATGACGCCCGTGCCGTGCTGACCGCGCTTGCCAACGCCGTGCGCGCCGGCCTGGCGGTCCCCAGGCCGCTGAGCACGGTGGTGATCGAAGCCGCGGCAACCCCGCCGACGGACGAGGCCGATGCCGAGTTGCCCAGCGACGTTCCCGGCCGCGTCGACGACGACGTGGTCGACACCATCCGCGCCGCCGCAGGCAGGCAGTGGGGACTCACCGCGGCCCTGACCGTGGACGCCCGAACCGGACTGACCGGACTGCAGTACACCGCCCCGCTGCGCGAGGACATGCTGCGCACGCTGAGTCAGACCGAGCCACCCGCCACCCGCAATGACGTTGCGCGCCAACGCCTGACGGTCGTCGCGGCCACCATCGAGGACCTCTTCCGGGCGGTGACGATCGTCAACCCGGGCGACTCCTACACCCTGGCCAGCGAGCGCAGCGCCCTGCCGCTCGCGGTCCGCAACGACCTCGCCGTCCCGATCAGGGTGCGCCTCAGCGTGGTCGTGCCGCCCGGCATGACCGTGACCGACATCGGGGAACAGGAGGTGCCACCGGGTTACCTGCCGCTGCGGGTGCCCGTCGAAGTCAATGTCACCCAGCGCGTCGCGGTGGACGTCACCCTGCGGACCCCCGATGGCGTGCAACTGGGCGAGCCGGTGCGGCTGTCGGTGCACTCCAACGCCTACGGCAAACTGTTGTTCATCATCACCCTCGCAGGCGGGGCGGTGCTGGCACTGCTGGTCGGGCGCAGGCTCTACCACCGGTTCCGTGGCCAACCCGACAAGGCCGATCTTGACCGGCCCCGCGACCGGCCTCGTGACCGGCCCGGCGACCGATCCGGGAAGGGCCGATGACGCCGGTGTCCGGGCCCGGGGCCGCGCCGCAGCCGAAGACCCGCCGGCCGGCGCGGGAGGAACTCTCTGACGCCGCGGTGGTGTCCCGGTCGTGGGGAATGGCGCTGGCGACGCTGGTCAGCCGGATCACCGGCTTCATCCGCATCGTGCTGCTCGCGGCGATCCTCGGCGCGGCGCTCTCCAGCGCGTTCTCGGTGGCAAACCAGCTGCCGAACCTGATCGCCGCCCTTGTTCTGGAGGCCACCTTCACGGCCATCTTCGTGCCGGTGCTGGCCCGCGCCGAACGCGAGGACGCCGACCGGGGCGAAGCCTTCGTGCGACGCCTGGTCACACTCGCCACCACGCTGCTGCTGTTCGCCACCGTGATCTCGGTCGCAGCAGCGCCCCTGCTGGTCCGGCTGATGCTCGGTGCCGACCCGAAGGTCAACCAGCCGCTGACCACCGCCTTCGCCTATCTGCTTGTGCCGCAGGTCATCTTCTACGGGCTGACGTCGGTGTTCATGGCAATCCTGAACAACCGCAACGTGTTCGGGCCGACGGCGTGGGCACCGGTGGTCAACAACGTGGTGGCGATCGCAACCCTCGGGCTGTACCTGATCGTCCCGGGCGAGCTTTCGGTCGACCCGGTGCGGATGGGCAACGCCAAGCTGCTGGTGCTCGGCATCGGAACGACGCTGGGCGTGGCCGCTCAGGTCGCCGTGCTGCTGCTCGCGATCCGCAAGGAGCACGTCAGCCTGCGGCCGCTGTGGGGAATCGACGACCGGCTCAAACGCTTCGGCACGATGGCCGCGGCGATGGTGCTCTACGTGCTGATCAGCCAGGTGGGCCTGGTGGTCGGCAACCAGATCGCCAGTACCGCCGCGGCATCGGGACCGGCCATCTACAACTACACCTGGCTGGTGCTGCAACTGCCGTTCGGCATGATCGGCGTGACGATCCTGACGGTGGTGATGCCGCGGCTGAGCCGCAACGCCGCCGCCGATGACACCCCGGCGGTGCTGGCCGACCTCTCCCTTGCCACCCGGCTGACCATGGTGACCCTGATCCCCGTGGTGGCCTTCATGACCGTCGCCGGACCGGCCATCGGCAGCGCGCTGTTCGCCTATGGGAAGTTCGGCGAGGTCGACGCCAACTACCTGGGCATCGCGATCGCGCTGTCCTCGTTCACGCTCATCCCCTACGCGCTGGTGCTCCTGCAGTTGCGGGTGTTCTACGCGCGCGACGACCCATGGACTCCGATTCTGATCATCCTGGCGATCACCGCCGTGAAGATCGCGGCCTCTGTGCTGGTGCCGCACCTGACGAGCGACAACGAACTGGTCGCGGGCTACCTGGGCGCCGCCAACGGGCTGGGATTCGTGGCGGGCGCCGTTCTGGGACACCTGCTGCTGCGCCGTTCCCTGCGCCCGCCGGGCGGCCGGCTGCTGGACCCGGCGGTGGTGCGGACCATGCTGATCACCGCCGGAGCTGCGGTCCTGGCCGCGGTGGCCGCCGTCGGCGCCGACCGGGTTCTCGGACTTCAGCAGTCGCTGACGGAGCGCGACGGTGCTGCCGGATCGATGGTGCGGCTGCTCATCCTCTCCGCGGTGATGCTGCCGATCCTGGGCACGGTGATGCTGGCGGCCCGGGTGCCCGACGCCGTGGCGGCCTCGGCGGCGGTGAAACGCCGGTTCTGGCGCAGCGGCGCGACCCGACCCACCGCGCCACTCGACTCTCACCTGCCCCTTAAGCAACCCCACGTCACGTACCCTGAAGTCCGCAATCCGGCGCTCGGCGCCGAGTTCCCGCCGGGGAAAGGACCGGAACTGACCGATCAACCCCCAGGCGCCCCGTTCACCGGTCCCGCTGACGACGCGACGACGAAAATCCCGCGTCAGTTGGCCGACGACTTCCAGCCCGACGTTCCCGGCGGGCCGCCTGCCGACACGGCCTATCGCGGCGTATCGCAGGGCCTGCGCGCGGCCCTGCCGCTCGGACCCGGCGCCACGGTCGCAAACGGCCGCTACCGGCTCCTGGTTTCCCACGGCGGGCCGGCCGGGCTGCAGTTCTGGCAGGCACTGGACACCTCCCTGGACCGGCAGGTCGCACTGACCTTCATCGACCCCGAGCGCACCCTCTCCGACGAGCAGGTCGGGGAGATCCTGGCCCGCACCCAGCAGCTCAGCCGCGTCCAGCGATCCGGCTTGGCCCGCGTACTGGATGCCACCCTGATCGACAACGGTGGCGGCCTGGTCGTCTCGGAGTGGATCCGCGGCGGCTCGCTGAAGGAGGTGGCGGCGACTTCTCCCTCGGCCCTCGGCGGCGCCCGGGCGGTCCAGGCGCTCGCCGCGGCCGCCGACGAGGCGCATCGCGCGGGTGTGGCCCTGTCGCTGGATCACCCGAGCCGGATCCGGGTCAGTATCGACGGAGACGTCTCGCTCGCCTTCCCGGCCACACTGCCCCAAGCCACTCCCGCCGATGATGTCCGCGGTATCGGAGCCGCGCTCTACGCGCTGCTCGTCGACCGCTGGCCGCTGCCGGAGACCGGTACTCCGAGCGGGCTGCTGCCCGCCGAGACCGATCCGTCCGGACAACCGATCGAACCGCGTGCGCTCAACGGCTCCATTCCCTTCCAGATCAGCACGGCCTCGGTGCGGGCCGTCGAGCAGACCGGCGGCATCAGCACCGCGCCCACACTGCTGCATCTGCTGCAGCAGGCGACGACGTCGATGGACCGCACCGCGGTGGTGGAGCAGGCCGGCCAGCCCGGTCCCCCGCCACCGGCGGCGGCTTTCGACCGGGCACTGTCCCCCGAGCAGCCGCGCGCGGACGACACCGCCGCGCGCGCTTTGCGCCGACGAAACGTGCTCATCGGTGGCGGGGTGGCCGCCGCCGTCCTGGCGATCGCGCTCATCGTGCTCGGCTCGGTGCTCAGCCGGATCTTCGGCGACGTCGAAGGCGGCGCGCTCAAAGGTGATCAATTGGGCTTGAACACCACCACCTCGGCTAGCAGTGCGGGCACCGGTGCGCTCGTCAAACCCGTTGACGTGACGGTGTTCTCGCCACAGGGCGGTGCGGACGCTCCGGACCTGGCGGGACTGGCCATCGACGGCGACTCGACGACGTCCTGGCCGATCGACACCTACACCGACCAGGTCCCCTTCCCCGGTTTCAAGAACGGCGTGGGACTGCTGCTCCAACTGCCTGAGCCCACCGTGGTGGGCAGCGTGACGGTCGCCGTCTCCAGCACCGGCACCCAGGTGCAGGTCCGATCGGCGACCTCGTCCTCCCCGGCCAGCCTCGAAGACACCCAGTTGCTGACCGGACCGACGCTGCTCAAGCCCGGCACCAACACCATCGCGGTGCCGAGCGGTTCGCCGACATCCTACGTGCTGGTGTGGATATCGACCCTTGGCCAGACCGGGAACAAGAGCCAGGCCGACGTCTCGGAGATCACGGTTCGCGCGGCGTCCTGACCTCACAGCGGTGAAGTGCCGGCCGGCGCCCGGCTGGATAATGTCCGCGGCGTGCCCAGCTTTTCCGATGCGGCCCGCAGCGACGCCGACCTGCTCTGCGCCCACGTCGCCGGTGACCGCCATGCATTCGCGGAACTCTTCGGACGCCACCGCGCCCAGCTGTACCGGCTGGCGCGCCGCGGCAGCCCGACACCTGAGGACGCCGACGATGTGGTGCAGGAGGCGATGATGTCGGCCCACCGCGGGGCCGGCTCCTTCCGCCACGACGCCGCGGTGAGCAGCTGGCTGCACCGCATTGTGCTCAACGCCTGTCAGGACCGGCGGCGCCGCAACGCCATTCGCCCCACCGTTCCGCTCGCCGCCGACGACATTCCGGCGGCCGACCGCACCGGGCAAGTGGAGACCGCACTGCTGGTCCGGCAGGCGCTGCTGCGGCTGCCCACTGAACAGCGCGCGGCGGTCGTGGCGGTCGACATGCACGGCTACTCGGTCGCCGACGCCGCGGCGCTGCTGGATATCGCCGAGGGAACGGTCAAGAGCCGCTGCGCGCGGGCCCGGACTCGGCTGGCGGCGTTGTTGGGGTGCCTGGCCCCCACCGGCGCCGGTGGATGACCGGCACACTGGTTGGGTGGATCCCCACTCCTGCCGACACACCGTCACCGGTTTGTCCGCCCCGCGCACCGCGCAACATGCGGCCCGCCCGCCGGTGCCATGGGCCAGGACAATCACTGCCATCGCCGGTGGTGCCATCGTACTGGCGACGGTCGCCCTCGGAGCGGCCGCCTGGCTGGCCGACGGCGGCGGCGGATCGGACAGCACGCCCACCAGTGCCCGGCTGATCACCGTCACACCGGGTCCGGACCGCGGCGTCGACACGGCAGTGAAAACCCCTTAGCGCAGTCGCGGGAACACCCCCGCCTACTGTGTTGTTCCACGGTGTGTCGGTCCTGCGGGCCGACCCCGCGATCAGCGCAGAAAGGCTGGTATGAACGACCAACCCCTACATGACGTCATCGTCATCGGATCCGGACCGGCCGGGTACACCGCGGCGATCTACACCGCGCGCGCGCAACTGAATCCCCTGGTCTTCGAGGGAACGGCCTTCGGTGGTGCCCTCATGACGACCACCGAGGTCGAGAACTACCCGGGTTTCCGCTCAGGCATCACCGGTCCCGAACTGATGGATGAGATGCGCGAGCAGGCCCTGCGTTTCGGCGCCGACCTGCAGATGGAGGATGTCGAGTCGGTATCGCTGGAGGGACCGGTCAAAAAGGTCGTCACCGCCGGCGGCGAGACCCACCTGGCGCGCTCGGTCATCCTCGCCATGGGCGCCGCACCGCGCTACCTCGGTGTGCCCGGGGAGCAGGAGTTGCTGGGTCGTGGCGTGAGTTCCTGCGCCACCTGTGACGGGTTCTTCTTCAAGGATCAGGACATCGCGGTGGTCGGCGGCGGCGATTCCGCCATGGAGGAAGCCACCTTCCTCACCCGCTTCGCCCGCAGCGTCACCGTGGTGCACCGGCGCGACGAGTTCCGGGCCTCGAAGATCATGCTGGAGCGCGCACGCAGCAACGAGAAGATCACCTTCCTGACGAACACCACGCCGCTGGCGGTGGAGGGTGACACCACCGTGACGGGCCTGCGGGTGCGCAACCTGCTCACCGGCGAGGAATCCACCCTTGCGGTGACCGGCATCTTCATCGCCATCGGCCACGACCCCCGCTCGGAATTGGTCCGCGGCGCGGCGGACCTCGATCCGGACGGCTACGTGCTGGTTCAGGGCCACACCACCGCCACGACGCTTCCCGGTGTGTTCGCCGCAGGTGACCTGGTGGACCGCACCTACCGGCAGGCCATCACCGCCGCCGGTAGCGGCTGCGCCGCTGCCCTCGACGCTGAGCGGTGGCTGGCCGAAATCCACGACTCCACCCCCGAGATGATTGGAGCCCAATCGTGAGCACCGTGACCGTGTCCGATGACAGCTTTGCCGAGACGGTTCTGGCCAGCGCCACCCCGGTGCTGGTGGATTTCTGGGCCACCTGGTGTGGCCCGTGCCGAATGGTGGCACCGGTCCTGGACGAGATCGCCCGGGAGAGGGCGGGCGTGCTCACGGTGGCCAAGGTCGACGTCGACGCGAACCCCGGTACCGCCCGGGACTTCCAGGTCGTCTCGATTCCGACGCTGATCCTGTTCAAGAACGGTCAGCCGGTGAAGCGGATCGTCGGCGCGAAGGGCAAGGCCGCGTTGCTGCGGGAGCTCGACGGCCTCCTGTAAGCACCCCGGGGTAGACCGTCGCCGAGACGAATTCGTGTCCGTCGGTCCACTCGATCGGTTTCCTGAAGAGTCTTCCCTTCTGCGACAATGCCTGTCATGTCCAGTCCCGGCCGCGGCCCCGGCGATGCCGCGTCCCGGCGGGGCCCCGCACCGCCGGACACCCTGCGCCTGGGAGACCGCGGCGGCGCCGTCGTTGAAATCCGGGCAGCGCTGGCCGCGCTCGGATTGCTGGAGAACCCGGACGACGACTTCACCACCGGCAAGCAGGTGGCACTGGACTTCTTCGACCCCGAGCTGGACCATGCGGTGCGAGCCTTTCAGCAGCGCCGGGGCCTGCTGGTCGACGGGGTCGTCGGCGAGGCCACCTACCGCGCGTTGAAGGAAGCCTCCTATCGGCTCGGCGCCCGAACCCTGGCCCACCAGTTCGGTGCACCGATGTACGGCGACGACGTCGCGACACTTCAGGCCCGCTTGCAGGATCTCGGCTTCTACACGGCGATGGTCGACGGCTACTTCGGCCTGCAGACCCATAACTCGCTGATGTCCTATCAGCGGGAGTACGGGATCGCGCCGGACGGCATCTGCGGCCCGGAAACGTTGCGCTCCTTGTACTTTCTCGGCTCCCGGGTTACCGGCGGATCCCTGCACGCCATCCGTGAGGAGGAGCATGTCCGGGTTTCCGGACCGCGACTGTCGGGCAAGCGGATCATCATCGATCCGGGCCGCGGCGGCGACGATCACGGTCTGATCCTCAACGGTCCGGCGGGTCCGATGAGTGAGGCTGACATCCTGTGGGACCTGGCCAGCCGGCTCGAGGGCCGGATGACGGCAATCGGAATGGAGACGTTCCTGTCCCACCCGGTCAATCACAGCCCGGCCGACGCGGAACGGGCCGCCACAGCCAACACCGTCGGCGCCGATCTGATGATCAGCCTTCGCTTCGAGCGCCAGCCCGGCCCGTCGGCCGATGGTATCGCCTCGTTCTACTTCGGCAGCCCACACGGATCGGTGTCCACCATCGGCCGGAACCTCGCGGATTTCATCCAACGGGAAGTGGTGGCGCGCACAGGTTTACGCGACTGCCGTTCGCACGGCCGCACCTGGGATCTGCTGCGGCGCACCCGGATGCCCACCGTCCAGGTCGACGTCGGCTACATCACCAATCCGCACGACCGGGCCATGCTGGTGACCCGGGAGACCCGCGATGCCATCGCCGAGGGCATCCTCGCGGCGGTCAAGCGCTTGTACCTGCTGGGAAAGAACGACCGTCCAACCGGAACGTTCACCTTCGCCGAGTTGTTGGCCCACGAACAGTCCGTCGAGCACGGACGCCCGGGCCTCTGAGCCCGGTCAGCCTCAGCGCATCTCTCTAGTGGCTGGCCACCGGCTGGCGCTCAAGCTGTCCGCTTTCCAGCAGTCGCTCCAACGCCGCCTCGATCTCAGCCTTCCACCCCAGCCCCTTGTCGAGCTCCAGGCGAAGACGAGGGAAGTAGGGGTGCGGAGCCACGACCGTGAAGCCGGCGTCCAATAGGAAGTCGGCGTCGATCATGCACAGTTCCGCGGAGCAGTCCCCCAGCGCGCTGATCGCCCGCGCAAGTTCGGGGTCAACCGGGTCGGCGTCCAGCAACTCGGCCGCCGCCGCGGTACGGCCGAACGCTTCCAAGGCGCGCACCCCGCGCCGGACCAACTCGCCGACCACCTGCCCGATCAGGATCGTGGGAAGGCCTTCGGGCTGGCCGGGCTCCACCCCCATCGACGTCAGCAGCACCGCGTCCGCGCTGACCGGCCCGGTGGGAAATCGCTGGGCACGCGGCACGGCGCGCGGCGGCGCGTAGAGCACGTAGCCCAGACACGGTTCGTCGCACTCGTCGGACACATCGCCTACGGCCGACTCGAGGGGTGCGCGGGTGGCGACCTGCCCACACGAGCCCCACTCCAGCATGACCATCGACAGCCATGCCTCTTTCTCGAACTCCGGGTCCGCAAGGTGATCCTCCCCGTCGAGCGTCTGCGGATCGACCTCCCAGAACACGCACCGGCGGGCGTGCTTGGGCAGCTGCTCGAATCCCTCGAGCCGCAGCGGTCTGACGCGAACGGACACCTAGGCTCCCCGGCTTTCCGCGGTGCGGACACGCACAGCAGTCTTAGGATAGGAGAGCCGCGCGATCTACGGCCACTTATTCGCCCGCGCCCTGCCGGGAACTCGCGTCGGCATCGAAATCGGCTGCAGCCCTTGGCAATTCGGGAGAACCGGGGTGGCCGGGACGGCTCGGAACCCGGAGCTGTCACAGTGACGTAACAGCGCGGTGTTGCCGGGTGGCGCTATTTCGCACCCGAAGGGTCCATCAGACCCACAATGCGCTGCAGATCCTCCACCGAGCCGAACTCGACGACGATCTTGCCCTTTCGCTTGCCCAGGCTCACCATCACCCGGGTGTCGTAGGCGCCGGAGAGCCGCTCGGCGACGTCCTGGAGGCCGGGCATCTGGATGGGCTTACGCCGCTGCGGTCCGCCCGGCTTGGGACCGCTTCGGTTGGCGAGCGTGACCGCCTCCTCGGTGGCCCGCACCGACAGCCCCTCGGCCACGATGCGCGCGGCGAGTTCCTCCTGCCCCTCGGCGCCGGCATCCAAGGCCAGCAGCGCCCGTGCATGGCCGGCCGACAGCACCCCCGCGGCGACCCGGCGCTGCACCGGGATCGGCAGCCGCAGCAGTCGGATCATGTTGCTGATCACCGGCCGGGACCGGCCGATCCGGCCCGCCAACTCCTCGTGGGTGACCTCGAATTCGTCCAGCAACTGCTGGTAGGCCGCCGCCTCTTCCAGCGGGTTGAGCTGAGCCCGGTGGATGTTTTCCAGCAGCGCATCCCGGAGCAGGTTGTCCTCGGCGGTCTCCCGGACGATCGCCGGGATCGCGGTGAGGCCCGCCTCCTGGGACGCGCGCCAACGCCGCTCCCCCATCACCAGTTGGTACCGGGGGCCGCTGGTGCCGTCCGACACCTCCCGCACGACGATCGGCTGCATGAGCCCGAACTCGCGGATCGAGTGGACGAGTTCGGCCAGTGCCTCCTCGTCGAACGCCTGCCTGGGCTGCCGCGGGTTGGGCTCGATCTCCGACGGGCTGATCTCCCGGTAGACCGCGCCGATGTCACTTACCTCAGCCCCCGCTCCCCCGCCGCCGCCGATCACGACGTCCGCGGCCGCGTCGCCCAACCGCGGTCCGCCGTCAGAGGGACCGGTGGGGATGAGAGATGCGAGTCCGCGGCCGAGGCCGCCCCTGCGCCGTGATGGCTGCGTCATGACTGCTCCAATGATTCGGGCTCTGGCCGGTGTGCCAGTTCGCGGCTGGCGTCGAGGTAACACATCGCACCCCGCGAACCGGGATCGTAATCGATGACCGTCATGCTGTAGCCGGGCGCCTCGGACACCCTGACGCTGCGCGGGATAACCGTGCGCAGAACCTTGTCGCCGAAGAAGCGCCGCACTTCGGTGGCGACCTGATCGGCGAGCTTTGTCCGGCCGTCGTGCATCGTCAAGACGACCGTCGTGACGTTCAGCTGCGGATTGAGGTGCGCCTTGACCATCTCGATGTTCCTCATCAACTGCGAGACGCCTTCCAGCGCGTAGTACTCGCACTGGATGGGGATCAGCACCTCCGGCGCCGCCACGAGAGCGTTGATGGTCAGCAGGCCCAGCGACGGCGGGCAGTCGATGAACACGTAGTCGAAGTCGAGGTTGTCCAATTCGGCCAGCGCGTTGCGGAGCCGGTTCTCCCGCGCCACCATGCTGACGAGTTCGATCTCGGCGCCGGCCAGGTCGATCGTGGCCGGCACGCAGAACAGCCGCTCGCTATGCGGGCTCTGCCGGATCGCGGCCTGAACCGGGATCTCCCCCAGCAGTACCTCGTAGGACGACGGCGTTCCGGGGTGGCGGTCGGAGATGCCCAGTGCCGTGCTGGCGTTCCCCTGGGGATCGAGGTCGATCACCAAGGTCTTAAGCCCCTGCACCGCCAGGGCTGCCGCCATGTTCACCGCGGTGGTCGTCTTCCCCACGCCGCCCTTCTGATTCGCGACGGTGAAGATCCGCCGCCGCGATGGCTTGGGGAGTTGGCCGGCCGTGGTGTGCAGCACCTGCATCGCCCGTTGGGCGGCGGCGCCGATCGGGGTGTCGATGTCGTCGGCAGCCGACCATGTTTCACGTGAAACATCGCCGGGGCCAGGCGCGCCGCCGCTGGGGGTCGTCGTCATCGTCCTCTCCTCTCGGATGCGCTCCGCGGGCGTCGGCGGGCCGGCGATGGGCGGCCGCCGCGCACCGCCGCCACAACGGTGGTCGGCGGACTCAGATAGCCCTCGCCACATCTCACCACCTCAACGCCCGTAGCGCCGAGTCTGGCCATCGCCAGTCGGTGCTCAGCGACTTCGGCCTCTGCCCGCTCGCCCTTGAGGGCGAGCATCCGCCCCCCCTGCCGCAACAGTGGGAGGCTCCACCGGCTCAGCTTCACCAGGTCCGCCACTGCGCGGGACACGACCGCATCCGCCCCCGCGAGGTCCATCCGAACCGCACGGTCCTCCGCCCGTCCGCGAACCACGCCGACGTCCACGCCAAGAGCCGCCACCGCTTCGGCGAGGAATTCGCTGCGCCTGAGCATCGGCTCGACGAGTGTCACCGTCAGGTCCGGGCGCGCGAGGGCGAGGGGCAGGCCCGGCAGGCCTGCGCCACTACCGATGTCGATCACGCGCTCCCCCGGTCCGATCAGTTCGCCAACAGCGGCGCTGTTGAGGATGTGGCGGTCCCACAGCCGCTCCACTTCGCGGGGGCCCATGAGACCTCGCTCCACCCCCGGACCGGCAAGCCAGTCGGCGTAGGCCCGCGCAAGTTCCAGACGGTCGCCGAACACCTCCGCCGCGGCCGGTGGTGCATCCGGGGCTTCGGTTTGTTTCACGTGAAACATCCCTTCGCCAGCCTGAACTACATGGATGTAACTTCAGTCCTTCAACACCACCACGCGGCGCGACGGCTCAACGCCCTCGCTCTCGCTCCGGACGCCGTCGACGGCGGCTACCGCGTCGTGAACGATCTTGCGCTCGAAGGGCGTCATCGGCGCCAACTCCTCGCGCTGGCCGCTTTCCAGCACCCGCCGGGCGACCTTCTCCCCCAGGGCCGACAGGTCGTCGCGGCGGCCGCGTCGCCAGTTGGCGATATCGAGCATCAGCCGGCTGCGCTCCCCCGTCTTCTGCAACACGGCAAGGCGAGTCAATTCCTGGATTGCGTCGAGCACCTCGCCGCGGCGACCGACCAGTTTCGTCAAGTCACCACCGCCGTCGATGCTCACAACGGCGCGGTCGCCCTCGACGTCGAGGTCGATATCACCGTCGAAGTCGAGCAGGTCGAGCAACTCCTCGAGGTAGTCGCCCGCGATCTCGCCCTCGGCGACCAAACGGTCCTCCGGCTTGGCCGGTTTGCCTGCCCGGGCCGTGGTTTCCGTCCCGCCGATGTGCTGGGCCTCGGC
>Ga0315291_10005937_pt1 | contig 15249 bp, 15 predicted proteins | sample YL17G12_20_MG_FD_203070 | JGI IMG/M metagenome (GOLD analysis project Ga0315291, IMG submission 203070) | Sediment microbial communities from Yellowstone Lake, YNP, Wyoming, USA - YL17G12_20 | ecosystem: Environmental > Aquatic > Freshwater > Lake > Sediment | place: USA: Wyoming | collected...
ACGGCGGCGCTGACTGGGCCTGCAGCCTGCGCATCACCGACACGGATAACGTGCCCCTGCATCTCGATCAGCGCAAGCCGTAGAAATGGAGCACAGGCTTAAGCCTGTGGCCCCAGTCAGGAGAGGCTGGTAGGGGCAAGGCATGCCTTGCCCCTACTCACCCGCACCCGGGCCCCCGAGGATGTCATTCTGAGCCCCTTCGCCTGTCATTCCGAGCGCAGCGAAGGGGCAGGCTCTGAGCGAAGCCGAAGGGCTCCCTCGGAATGACAGATCCACGGCCTCACATCTTTCGCTCACCGGTTGTGCAACAACCTCAGGAGACCGTCCCCTGGGACTGCGCCTCCCGGCGGCCTATTCCACCGGCAGCTCCGGTTCGAGCGGCGTGCAGCCCGGCCGATTGCGCATCGCCAGCAGCCATTCCGGTATCGGCTCGCCCGCATCCGCCACCGCCAGCTCCGCCATGCGCGCGCAGATGTCGGGGTGGTCGGCGGCGAGGTCCTTGCTCAACTGCGGGTCGGCCGCCGCGTTGTAGAGCCGCTCCGCCCCGCGCCCGAGGAACGCGTTGTACCACCACTTCCCCTCGCGCACCATCACGAACGGCCCCCACGCCGTAGTCGTATGGTCGCGGTAGGACTGTTCGTCCCCCCGCAGCACGGCCGAGAAGTCGAGGCCGGTCATGGTCTCCGGCGGCTCCAACCCCAATAGGTTCAGCAGCGTCACCGGGATATCGTGGGAGCTGACCAGCGCGTCGCACCGCCGCGGCTCGATCCCCGGCGCGCGGATCATCAGCACCAGGTCCGCGATCTCGCGCGACAGCGGGTGCCCTTGCTTCGATACCAGCCCGCGTTCCCCCAAGCAGTGGCCGTGGTCCGACACCACGACCACGATGGAGTCGTCCCTCAACCCCAGGCGTTCGATGGTATCCATCAGCATCCCGAACCAGCGGTCGGCCATGGTCACCTCGCCCGCGTAATTGGCGCGGACGCGCCGCAGCTCGGCGTCCGTCAGGTGGTGCGCCGGGCCGTAGCGCGACAAGATGACGTCGGCGACCTCGTCGCCGCTGTGGTCGTACAGCTTGCGGTAGTAATCCGGCGGGTCCCACGGCTCGTGGGGGTCGAAGGACTCGACGGTCAGGAACAGCCGCCGGGCGCGGCGGTTCTGCTCGAGCCATGCTGCTGACTCCCGCATCACCTGGGGGGCGAAGAAATCCTCCTCGCAGCGCCGCTGCGCCGTGTTCATGAGATACTGGCGCAGCAGCCCATAGCCGCGGCGCTTCTCCAGCGGCCCCTGGCGGTCCGCCGAGGGCATGTGCGACTCGATGGCCTCGGGCGACGGCTCGGGGCCGGAGCGGTACTTGTCGTTCTCCTGGCCGCGAATCCACATCCACTGGTCGAAGCCGCGCGCGTAGTTTTTCGACGGCTTGAACTGGTGATACACATCGCTGATGAGCCCGGTGCGGTAGCCGCTCGCGCTCAGCACCTCTGAGATCGTGTGACGATCCTCGCGCATGGGTCCCCAGCCGGGCGCGCCGACGAAATCGCCCTTGTAGAACTTGTGGTCGGAGAAGGGGAACACTCGCGCGCCGGTGTAGAGCCCGCGGCGGAACGGCAGCGTGGGCAGCGACTCCGGGTAGGCCGCGGTGAAGAGAACGCTGTGCGCGGCGAAGGCGTCGAGGTGGGGGGTGCGAATCCAGTCGTTGCCGTAGGCGCCGATGTGGTCGGGGCGCAGGGTGTCGAAGACGATGAGGATGCAGTTCACAGCGCTGTGCCCTCCTGGATGGCGCGCGCGGTCGCCTGACCGCGCGCGGTTTCGCGCCTTCAGGCGAAGGCGCGCCCCATGGATGCTTCAGGATAGCCAAGGTCGCGCAGGATGTCAAAGGTTGGCGGGGCGGTGAGCGAGAAATAGAGGATGGGCGCGACCTCTCGTGGAGGTTGCGATTCATCCGCGCGGTGTACACACCGCGCGCCCTTCCAACAGATACGACGTGCGATGCGGCCCTTCAGCCTGCGGCGTCGCGGGCCGAGCTTGAAGGCCAGAAGCGGGAGGTTACAGGCATGTGTCGCGGCATCTTATGGCTTGCCCTGGGCGTTTGGTTGCTCGTCTCTCTCTGCGGCATGGCCGGGGCCTGGGAGTTCCCCGGCGTGCCGCCGGACACCTCGCGCCAGGCGCTCACCTCGCAGTGGGCGTTCGAGGTGTGGATGTGGGAGGACGACGTCAACACCGCTGACGCGGTGTGGGACATGGTCAAGGGCTGCGAGGAGTACGACCTGCCGCTGCGCGCGGTCATCATCGACAGCCCGTGGGCGACCGCCTACAACAACTTCACGTGGGACGAGCAGCGCTACCCCAACGCGCAGAATATGATTGATGACCTGCACGCGCGCGGCGTCAAGGTCATCCTGTGGATGACGTGCATGGTCAACCTGCCCGACAAGCAGGCCGATGCGCGCGGCAGCACGGAGGACCTCTACGCCATCGCCAAGGAGAAGGGCTACCTGGCGAACGACGGCAAGCCCACCGAATGGTGGAAAGGCGAGGGCGGATTCGTTGATTACACCAACCCCGAGGCGGTGGAGTGGTGGCACGGGCTGATGGATCGCGCGCTGCTGATGGGCATTGACGGGTGGAAAGTGGACGGCACGGCCGAGATGTTCCCGATTACCGGTGGCTACGGCAAGGCGGGGCCAATCACGGTGTCGCAGTACGTGGACATGTACTACCGCGACTGCTACAACCACCTCGTGCGGCGCAACCCCGCGGGGGTGACGATGGTGCGCTCGTGTGACATCGGCGAGATCGGCTACACCGGCCGCATTGCGCCGAAAGACGCCGCCCCGATTTCCTGGTTCGGCGACCAGCGCCACACTTGGGATGACAAGGGCATCATGGAGGCGATCAAGGACCAGTTCTGCGCGATGGACAAGGGCTACGCGGTCATGGGCACCGACATCGGCGGCTACCAGAGCGCCCCTGGCGGCATGCCGCGCAACCTCTATCTCCGCTGGATCCAGTGGAGCACATTCCTGCCGTTTTTCCTCAACGGCGGGCACGACGAGCACCGGCCGTGGAAATACGACCAAGGTTTCCTTGACCTGTACCGCCGGTTCGCGTGGACCCACCAGGAACTCGCGCCGTACTTCTATTCGCAGGTTCGCGAAGCGCACGATGGGCGCCTCCAGTTGATGAAAGCCGCGCCGGGGACTTATCAGTACACCCTCGGCGACGAGTTCCTCGTCGCCATCATGTACAAGGATGAGACGAAGCGCAGCGTGACCTTCCCCGCCGGCGACTGGATCGATTACTGCGACAACACGAAGGTCCATCACGGCCCCGGCGAGGTTGAGGTGGACGCGCCGCTGGACCGCGTCCCGGTGTTCATCCGCAGCGGCTCGATCATCCCGCTGAACGTGGTCAACGGCTACGCCGGGCACGGCGACGAGTCGTCCGTCGGCTGCCTGACGCTGGACATCTACCCCGATCCCGCGCGCGAGGCGTCCTTCCGGCTGTGGGACGAGACGACGGGGATGACCCACATCTCGTGCGTGGCCAAGCCTATCGGCACGCGCGTTGATATCGAGGGCGCCGCGTCGCGCGCGTACATCCTGCGCATCCTCATGCCCAAGCGACCCAAGGAGGTCCGCTGCGCGGCCCGCCCCCAAGGGGACAGTCCCCATTCGGGGACAGTCCCTGCGGCGGGGCTCGTCGGCTGGCGCTACGATGAGGCCGACCACCGCCTGTGGGTGCGAGTGAGGGCCGAAGGGGACGTGCTCATCGACATCGAACCGTATCAGTAGAGCCCGCCGGACCGGCCGCAGAGCCAGGCGTGCGGGCCCGGGATAGGAGGTTTACGAAAGTGCGTCGGTTAGTCGTGTTGCTTGCGGTTGTGTTGGCTGTAGCCGCTTGCGCCGTCGCGCAGGCGGAGGTGATCGCCACCCACGGCAAGGGGTGGCTGGAGAGCCAGCAAGGGCTGCTGATTCTGCACGTCGAGGGCGCCCCGGCGGAGATGGGCGAGCAGCACGGAGTGCTGCTGCGCGACCATGTCCGGGCGAACCTCAAGTCGGTGATGGCTCAAGCCGCCGCGCTGGGTAAGGAGATGGGGATGGCCGACCCCATGCCCATGGTGGATATGCTGTGGGCCCAGCTCGCCGCCAACACCCCCCCGGAGTACCTGGAGGAGATGAAGGGGCTGGCGGCCGGCGCCGGCGTTGATGTGAAAGACCTTCAGCGCATGTGCACCGTGGTCGAGGCGGGGGAGATCATGCGCACCTGCTCGAGCTTCTGCGTGTGGGGCAAGGCTACCGCTGACGGCAAGATGTACCAGAGCCGCAATCTCGACTACACCATGGACGCGGGGCTCCAGGACCACTGCATGCTGCTGGTCGCCAAGCCGGCGGGCAAGTTCGCGTTCGTCTCGCCGTCGTATGCCGGGTCGGTCGGCGTTGTCAGCGGCATCAACGAGAAGGGTATCGGCGTGGGCGAGATCGGCGCCGGCGCCACCGAGGCCGAGCGCAGCTTCGATGGCACGCCCATGCCCATCCTGCTGCGCCGGGTGCTGGAGACGTGCGACAGCGCCGAGGGGGCGGCCGCCCTCTTCCAGAACGCCAAGCGCACCGCCGGCTACAATTTCGTCTTCGGCGACCCGGACCACAATACCGCGCGCGCGTGCGAGACCAGCTCGAAGTACTGCGCCGTTTACGGCCCCAACGATCCCAGGGAAAAGGCGATCGCGGGCAACCTGGCGGTGGAGGACGCCGTCTTCCGCGCCGAGGGCATTTGCGACCAGAAGCGCATTCAGGAAACCGGCCACCACACGGTAGCCACTTGTCACCGCTACCAGGTCATGGGCAAGGGGATTCGCGAGAACTACGGCAAGCTCGACGCCGCCAAGGTGATAGACATCGCCCGCGCCGCCGCCATGACCGGCAACCTGCACAGCGTGATCTACTGCAACACCGACCGCGAGCTGTGGGTCGCCAACGCCATCGGCCAGACGCGCGCAAGCGATACGCCGTACAAGCATTTCCGGATGGCGGATCTGCTGGAGTAGGAGCGCCGGCCGCGGTTATCGACGCCGAGTAAGAACGGGCCCGAGCGCGAGCGCTCGGGCCTGCCCACTGCAGCCGGCCGTGCCTAACCCCGATTATTCATGCTGTGCTCAGTTCCGGTGCAGAGTGCGCGCTGCATTTCTCGGTGGCACAGGATTGCATCCTGTGCAATTACTCCGCAGGTTGAAAACCTGCGCCACCAGGCTCATGAATTATCCGGGCTCACGGCCTGCCTACTTGCTCAACTGCGGATAGACCGGCTTGCCCTTGCTCAGGGACGTCACGTAGGCGCAAAGGTCCGCATATCGCTGGTCATCCAACATGAGCGGCTTGCCCTTCATGAACATCTGGATGCAGCCGTTGTTCATCTGCCCCAGCGTGATGACCTTCTGCGGGCCCATCTTCCATTTGGGGAAGGTCGCTGCGGCGCCCACGAGGGTGGTGATCGGCACTTGCATGCCCATCGCCGTCACCTTGCCGCCGGTGGTGCCGCCGCCCGGATGGCAGGAGGCGCAGGTGGCGCCGCTGGTGCCCAGCTTGGGGTCATTGAACAGCTTCTTGCCGTTGGTGATGGACTTGTCGAGAGCCGCCACCTGCTCCTTCGCGGTCATCATCATCATCTGCTGCGCTTAGAGGGACTGTCCCCGCCCGTTCGCGCGCGCTTGGGGGGCGCCCTGTCGCGCTGGTGGGGCAAGATGTGGGGCTTGTGGGAACGATGCTACAACGGCCTGTGAGCCGATGGCGGCTCGCGGCCGAGGCCGTCGAGCGTGACCGCGCTCGCTGCGTGTTACCGGCTGGGGCGGAAGCTCTCGCGGCGATTAACGTAACGGTCCGCCGACATGGCGGCGATGGCGCCGTCGGCCGCCGCCGTGATGGCCTGTCGAAAGTGCGTGCACCTGACGTCGCCCGCCGCATACACGCCGGGGATGTTGGTCGCGGTCAGGTGGTCGGTCAGGATGCAACCTTGATCGGTCAACTCCAATGCGCCCCGCAAGAAATCGGTGACCGGCTGGTTGCCCGCCAGGTAGATGAACGCGCCGTCCACCGCCAGCGCGTGGGACGACCCGTCCCTGGCACTGACGACGATCTCGCGCACCTGCTGGTCGCCGCGCACCTCGTCCAGCTTCATGCCCGCGAGCATCTCGATTCTCGGCTCCGCCGCCAGCGCTTGCTTCAACTCGTCGCCCACCCATAGCTGCGGCGGGGGAACCACCAGGTACACCCTCGTCGCGAACTTGGTCAGCAGCAGCGCGTCGTCCGCCGACTCCTCGCTGTTGCCGACCACCGCCACCGCCTGGCCGTCGTAGAATGCCGCGTCGCAAGTCGCACAGTAGCTCACACCGCGGCCCACGAACTGCTCCTCGCCCGGCACTCGCTGGCCGCGGCCCATCGCCCCGGTGGCGACGATCACCGTCTTGCCCTGGCGCACGCCCTGCGCCGTGAAGATCTGCTTGATCTCTCCACTCAGGTGGGCGCCCAGCACCGGCGCTTCCAGGTACTCCGCGCCGAAATCGAGCGCTTGCTGCTTCATGATGCGCGCCAAGTCCGCGCCGGGTAAGGGCGTGGTGACCGTCGGGAAGTTGGCGATCTTTGGAGCCACCGACAGCGACCCGCCGAGCTTCGCCTTATCTATCATCAGCGTCTTGAGGCGCGCCCTGGCGGCATAGATGGCGGCCGTGCATCCCGCCGGCCCCGCGCCGATGATGATGACGTCGCAGATCGGTTCGTCGCTTTCACCCACGGGTGCCTTCCTCTTTCCGCGTCTCTATCGCAAGCGGGGGCCAGCCGGCCCTGCCGGCGAGCAGCCGACCGCCCGTCAGACCTGCAGGCCCTGGAAGTGGGTTTTCCCGCCCTCGGCGGACTCTCCTGCAGAGCTCTGTCACAGAAACCTCACGCCGCCTCCGCGCAAGCCGCATTGGTCTCATATCCCGCGCATCGTGTCGCGCGGTCGCAACACAGACGCTTTCACAGGGGTTGGCCATCTTGTTATCTTCTGCTTGACACCGAGGCCGGGCATCGCTCGCGTCGGCGCCGCGCTGGCGAGCGACCGGGCGGGGACTGTCCCTATCCCTCTGGGGAAGGCGTTGCCACCCCAACGGGAAGGCAGAGCCTCGTGGACTGTACCCGCCCGGAAGGGGACAGTCCCCATTCGGGGACAGTCCCTGCCGCCGGCCACGCGGCACGGCGCCAGGTTCACTGCTTTCGCGCGGAATCGAGCGCTTGCCCGTAGGGGAACATGGGCCGCCGTCACGACAGGGAAAGCATAGCCCGGCTCGAACAACGCCATATCGCTTGCCGTGGAGCGAAACATGGCGGAAGGCTGCCGCATCTACGTGACGCGACCCATACCTCGGGCTGCCTGCGAGCGCCTGTGCGACGCCTGCTCCGGCGTGGAGGTTAATCCGGACGACCGCGGGCTCACTTCCGACGAGCTGGCGCGCAACCTGCGCGGCCGCGACGGCGCGCTCACGTTCCTCACGGACAAGATCGGCGCCGACCTGATCGAGCGCGCCCGGGAGTTGCGCGTCATCGCCAACTGCGCCGTGGGCCTCGATAACATCGAGCTGCACGCCGCCACCGCCCGCGGCATCATAGTCACCAATACCCCGGACGTCCTCACGGAAGCGACGGCCGATCTCGCCTGGGCGCTGCGACCGAGCCAAGATTCCCTCCAGAGGCGGGTAAACCCTCCAGAGGCGGGTAAACCTCGGCTTGGCGCCTGGCCGGCGCTCGGCGCGGAGTTTACCCCGAGCGCAGCCTGCCCTGAGCGGCTAGGTCGCTGCGCGACCGCCGTGGCGGCCCCGACTCGTCGGGGCTTAGCCACTTGCCGAATGGGTCGAGGGGCTCGGAATGACATTGGCGGGGGCAGTTGCGCTGCTCGCCAACGATTGTGCAGCAACCTCTGGAGTCCTGCCCCTACGAGGTTATCAAACGAGGAGGAAACAAGGAGATGGCGAACGAGCACAAGCTTCCCGACCTGCCGTATGGCTACGATGCGTTGGAGCCGCACTACGACGAGCAGACGGTGCGGCTGCACCACGACCTCCATCATGCGGGATACGTTAAGGGCCTGAACGCTGCGGAAGAGAAGATCGCGGCGATGATCAAGTCCGGCGATTTCGCCGCCGTTAAGGCGGCGTGCGCGGACCTGGCATTCCACGGCTCCGGCCACATCCTGCACTCGATGTTCTGGACCAACATGAAGCCGAACGGCGGGGGGGAGCCGACGGGCGACGTGGCGGCGGCCATAGACAACCAGTTCGGCAGTTACGAGGCGTTCAGGAACCTGTTCCTGACGGCCGCCAACGCGGTAGCGGGCTCGGGGTGGGGTATCCTGGCCCACCGCAAGGCGGATGACGCGCTGGTGGTGCTACAGGCGGAGAAACACGAGAACCTGACCCAGTGGGGGGTGGCGCCGATCCTGGCGCTCGACGTGTGGGAGCACGCCTACTATCTGAAGTACCAGAACAAGCGCCCCGAGTGGACGAAGGCGTTCATGGAGCACCTCGTCAACTGGGACGACGCGGCGCGCCGACTGGCCGAAGCGCGCCGGTAGCGTCATACGGAGGAGTCGCCGCAGATCAACGCGGATGGACGCCGGTAGGGGCGGGATGAATCCCGCCCCTACGCCGGACGATCGGCTGGATGAGCCGGGGCGGAATGGCATCCGTAGGGGCGCAATTCATTGCGCCCGGGAACGTGCTGCACATCCGCGCGAATCCGCGGCAAGCAATGGTCATGCACCCGCGCAAGCCCGCGGCGCGAGAGATAGGACATGATATGAATGTGCCCACAGCGCCCCCTGAGTTCGAGCTTATCCCGCACACGCGCACGCGCCAGGCCATCGGCGAGCGCGTGGCGAAGAGCAGGCGGGAGATCCCCCACTTCGACCTGTTCGCGCAGGTGGACGCCGGCGCCCTCGTCGCCTATCGCGACCGGCGCAAGCGTGAGGGCGCCCAACAAGTCCCCACCTTCAACGACCTCTTCATCTACGTGGTGGCGCGGGTGCTGCCGGAGTTCCCCATCCTCAACGCGTGGCACACCGACGAGGGTGTGAAGCAGTTCAAGCCGGTGCATCTGGGGTTCGCGGTGCAGACGGAGCAGGGGGTGCTGCTGCCCACGCTGTTCGACGCCAACCGCAAGCCCCTGCGCCAGATCAGCGAGGACGCACACGAGCTGACCGAGCTGGCGCGCAAGGGCCGGCTGCGCGCGAGCTTCCAGCAGTGGGCGGGGTTCACCATCTCCAACGTCGGCCCTAAGCGCATCGACGCCTTCAACGCGATCATCAGCCCGCCGCAGACCGGCATTCTCGCCATCGGGCCCATCGCCAAGCGCCCCATGGTGGTGGACGACGAGCTGAGGGTGCTGCCCACGGTGTGGCTGGCGCTGACGGTGGATCACCGCGTGGTGGACGGCGCGGTCGGCGCGGAATTCCTGTCGGCGCTGAAGCCACGGCTTGAATCCTGGACCGGCGAGGAAGGCGAGTAGAATGGCCCAACCCTCGACGCAGCGGCTCATGAGCCTGTACGAGGACATGCTGCGTGTGCGGTTCTTCGAGGAGAAGATCGACCGGGAGCTGTTTCCGGCGGGGCTCATCCGCGGGCTCACACACCTCTACATCGGCCAGGAGGCGACCGGCGTCGGCGTGATCCGCGCGCTGGAGCCGCAGGACTACGTCCTCAGCACCCACCGCGGCCACGGCCACTGCCTGCTGCGCGGGTCGGACCCGGTGCGCATCTACGCCGAGATCCTCGGGCGGCGCGACGGCCTGTGCCGCGGCAAGGGCGGCTCCATGCACCTGTGTGACATGGAGACCAACTTCGTCGGCTGCAACCCCGTCGTCGGCGCCAACATCCCCATCGGCGCCGGCCTCGCCTTCGCCTGCAAGTACCTGAACAACGGGCGCTTGACCGCGGTCTTCTTCGGCGACGGCGCCCTCAACACCGGCGCCTTCCACGAATCCGCCAACCTCGCCAGCCTGTGGAAGCTCCCCGTGTTCATGGTCTGCGAGAACAATCGCTATGCCATATCCGTCTCCGTGGAGCGCGCGAGCGCCGTGATCGATCTGGCGGATCGCGCCGCCGCCTACGGCATGTGGCACGAAACGGTGGACGGCATGCGCGTGTGGGACGTGTGGGAGGCGGCCTCTCGCGCGGCCGAGGTCTGCCGCAGCCACCAGCAGCCGGTGCTGCTGGTGTGCAACACCTACCGCTTCGTCGGCCATTATACCAAAGACACTCTGCGCTATCGTCCGCCCGAGGAGGCGCGCGACGAGTTCCGCGAGCACGACCCCATCCACCTCGCCGAGCGCCAGCTCGCCGACGACTGTGCGGTGGACATGCGGCAGTTGGTTGACCTGCGCGACCGCGTGAAACGCGAGATCGATCAGGCGGCGGAGGCGGCAAAGCGGATTGCACCACCGCCTGCGCAGTGGGCGCTGGAGGACGTGTATGTCGAACAGGGGTGAGCGGGCCCAACCCGGGGACGCGCAGCCGGAACCCGCGGGGCCGCGCGTGCGCGAGGTCGCCTATGCGCTCGCCGTGCGCACCGCGCTGCGCGAGGAGATGCTGCGCGACGAGCGGGTGTTCTTGATGGGCGAGGACATCGCGGTGTACGGCGGTGTCTACGGGGCGACGCGCGGCCTGCTGCGGGAGTTCGGCGAGAAGCGCGTGCGCGACACGCCCATCTCAGAGGCGGCCATCGCGGGCATGGCGGTGGGCGCGGCCATCGGCGGCCTGCGCCCGGTGGCGGAGATAATGTACTGCGATTTCCTCTCCATCGCCCTCGACGCCATCGCCAACCAGGCGGCCAAGCTGGGCTACATGAGCGCGGGGCAGTTGGCGGTCCCCCTGGTCATCCGCACCTCCGCCGGCGGGCACGGGTATGCGGCACAGCACTCGCAGTCGCTCGAAACGTGGGTTGCCCACATCCCCGGGTTGAAGGTCGTGACCCCCGGCACCTGCGCCGACGCGCGCGGGCTGCTCAAGTCCGCCATCCGCGACCCCAATCCGGTGGTGGTGATCGAGCACAAGGCCCTCTACCAGACGACCGGCCCGATGCCCGCCGAGGAAACGTTGGAGCCCATCGGCGTCGCGCAGGTCGTCCGCGAGGGCGGCGACGTGACGCTGGTGTCGTGGTCGGCCATGGCCGGCGTGTGCCTGGAGGCAGCGCAGGAGTTGGCCGGGGAGGGAATCGAGGCCGAGGTCATCGACCTGCGCACCCTGCTGCCGGCGGATTTCGAGACGGTAATCACGTCGGTGCGCAAGACGGGCCGGCTGGTGGTCGCGCACGAAGCGGTGACCTACTGCGGCTTCGGGGCGGAGGTGGTGGCGCAACTCACCGAGCGCGCGTGGGGCGACCTCAAGGCGCCGCCGGTGCGCGTCGGGTCGCGGTTTGCGCCCATACCTCTTGCGGAGCCGCTCGAGACCTACGTCCTGGCTGGCAAGGCGCAGGTGATCGAGGCGGTGCGCCGCTGCGCGCGAGGATAGGATTTAGGCCGCGGATTTGCGCGGATGTTCCGGAGGCTGTCTCCGGGCCGGTCAGGAGACTCGTCCTGAGCGCAAGTCGAAGGATCGGCCCCTACGCTGCTAAGCCGCGTCCATCTCCGTTCATCGGCGGCCAATACTCTCCGGTGTTCCTGCCGCGAATCCGCGGCGGGACGCCGCAAGGAGGTGACAGCACCATGCCGGCACTGGAAGTCGGAACCAAGGCTCCCGATTTCGAGCTCGAGGCCAGCGGCGAGCGAACCGTTGGCCTCTCCGCGATGCTGAAGGAGGGCAAGAACGTCGTCGTGGCGTTCTACCCGGCCGCCTTCAGCCCGGTGTGCGGTGACGAGCTGAGCGTCTTTCAGGAAGCGCTCGACGAATTCGAGCGCCTGGACGCCCAGGTCATCGCAATTTCGGTGGACAACATCTGGTCGGTGGACGCGTTTGCGAGGGCCAAGGGCATCACCTTCGCGCTGCTCGCGGACTTCCACCCCAAGGGAGCGGTGGCGGAGAAGTACGGCGTGATGAACAGCGACCTCGGGCTAGCGGAACGCGCGCTGTTCATCGTTGACCCGCAGGGGGTGATCCGCTACAGCTACGTGTCGCCGATGCTGGAGAACCCCGGGGCGGATCGTTTGCTCGACGCGTTGGAGCAGATGCGGAAAAAGCGCGCATGAGCGAAGCGCACCAGGAGCAGCAGGAGCACCGCCTGCGGGCGCCGGTGTCGGATGATGACTGGTCGCGCGGACCCGCCGACGCGCCGGTGACGCTGGTCGAGTACCTCGACTACGAGTGCCCGCACTGCCAGGCCATGCACCCGGTGCTCGAGCGGCTGGGGCATGCGCATCGGGATAAGCTGCGGCTTGTGGTGCGTCATTTCCCGGTCGCGAGCAGCCATCCCCACGCCACGGACGCGGCCCTCGCCGCGGAGGCCGCGGGCAGGCAGGGCAAGTTTTGGGATGTGCACGACCTGCTGTTCGGGCATCCTGGGCGCCTGGCTCCGGAGGACCTGCTGAACCACGCGCGGCAGTTGGGCCTGGACCTGAGGCGATTCGAGGACGACCTGAACGACCCACAGTTGACGCGCAAGATCGAGGAGCAGAAGCGCCAGGGTGTGCGCAGCGGCGTCAACGGCACGCCAACTCTGTTCCTCAACGGCGTGCGCTACGACGGGCCGCGGGATGTCGAATCGCTGTCGCAAGCGGTGGCTGAAGCCGGGAAGGCCGCGGATTTACGCGGATAAACGCGGATGTTTGAAGGGGCGGTTATTTCGAACCGCCCGTTCCTTCAATCTATGAGCCTCTAACCCGGATTATGCGTTAGTCCACGACGGTGTCATTCTGAGTGGCTAGGCCAGAGGCCGCCACGGCGGTCGCGCAGCAACCTAGCCGCGCCAGCGAAGGCTTGTCCCGAGCGTAGTTGAGGGAATCCCCTACCGTCGTGGCCTCAAGTGAGCAGCCCGTGGGGCAGGAGCTCGCCTCCTGCCCGGCCAAGACCTTGACATCTCCTGCGAGGAGCGCCAACGATGCAGCGCGTCAACGAAGCGGAGTGCGAGTTCCGATTGGGCGACAGCGGGCCCAAGTACCTCGTGCGCGGCCCGCGCCACGAGTGGGGGATCATCGTCTTCCACCCCGGGCAGAGCCTGGGCGCCCACCGCCATCGCGAGGTGGAGGAAACCTTCTACTTCGTTTCCGGCTCCCCGCTCATGGTGGTGGACAGCCAGGAGCACCGCGTCAAGCCGGGCGATGTTTTCCGCCTGGACCCCGGCGAGGCGCACGACATCATCAACGACGGTGCCGGGGACACCCGCATCATCTTCGTCAAGTGCCCCTACCTGCCGGAGGACAAGGAGGCGGTAGGATAACCGCGACTTCGGGAGACGCCTAGCAATAGTTTTGCGTTTTGCCGCGGATTTTCGCGGATAGGCGCGGATTTGCAAGAGAATGGAGCACAGGCGCCCTCGCCTGTGATTTCCCTGGATTCCACGCCCGAGGGCGGGCGCGCTCCATTGCCAGTGGCACAACCGTAACGCTTATCGCGTTCCCAGTAGGGGCCGGGCTCTGTCCTGGCCCGCCGCTTCCGGGCCGATCAGGAGAGGCTGTTGCACAATCGGCGCAAACCCGCCAAAGGTGCCGCCGCGAAAGCGAGATTCCACGCTCCGCGCTTCGCGCTGCGCTCTGAATGACAGATTCAAGGGCCCAGCGCACGCTTGGAATGGATTGTGCAACAACCTCAGGAGATCGGCCCCTACATTTCTATTTTGTCAAGAACGCAAAAGTGCTGCTAGGGCGTCCCGGGGGAGAGCTTGACCTTCATCACCACTTTGCGGATGGGGGCGTCGGAATCAAGCCGGCAGCAGGGCATGTGCGCGTCCTCGGGATAAAACACCGCGAAGCAGCCAGCAGGCAGCGCGATCGGCGTGTAGCGCGCGGGCTGGGCGAAGAAGGCAATGTCCTTCTCGGGGTCGTAGGGGGCTTCCAGCTCCAGCGTATCGGTCGGGGCGTAGCCGATCATCTCGGCCCCGCCCGCGATGTATTGGACATCAGCGTAGCGGCGGTGGGATTCGAAGCGCGCGCCCTCGACGGGCTTGGGGGCATAGCTCTGCGGCAGGGCGAAGAGCCGGTCGCCGTCAATGTCTAATCGGCCCTCGGGCAGAGTCTCGCCCGCGTGCCGGTCCAGCCATTCGAACGCCGGTCGCAATTCCTCCAGGCCAGTGTAGCGCCGCCAGTTGCTCAAGCGATCAACGATCACCAGAGTCCTCCTCCCGGTCTCACGCAGCGTCTCGACCTAGCGCCTAACCTGGAATTGACGGTCCACCAGCATGTCATTCCGAGCCCTTCGCGTGTCATTCAGAGCGAAGCGAAGAATCTGACCCCGCTCAGCGTAAACTCCGCGAGGAATCTTCCCCTCGCGAGACCCTTCGCTGACGCTCAGGGTGACAGGGAAATGGGGCTTCTCACACACGGTCTTAGCGCGGACAAGTGCCCTGCGCGGGGATAATGCACAGGAAGCGCAGCACGCCGGCGCCGATGTTGACGAACTGGTGCGTCTCCCCGGGGGCGACGTACGCGGCCATTCCCGCGTGCGCATGCAGTCGCCCGGTCGGCGAGGCGACCTCCACCTCGCCTTGAAGCACAAACACCTCGTGCTCCCAGTCGTGGGCGTGCATCGGCGTGTTGCCCCCGGGCGCGACCTCGAACAGCCGCATGACGAAAGCCGGCGCGCCCTGTTCGGGGCCGACGAGCACGCGCATGGTCACGCCTTGCGCGCCGGGCATGTCCATCGCCTGGGGTTCGACATCCCGCGGCTCGATGACCTGCACCAATTGCCTCCCACCGGGCGGGGCCGACGGCGCCCGTCAACGCTCTTACTTGCCTTCCATTATCCGCCGGCGCTTGGCGAGAATCTCAAACGGCAGCGCGCGGACTTTGGCGGCATTGGCGCACCAGCGCTGGTCGAAGCCGCGCGCCTTGATGGAGCGGATCTCGGGAGAGAACAGAGATGTCGCGGATTCACGCGTCACGATGTCAATGTTGCCCTTGTAGAGCTTGACGCGGAACGACCCGTTGACCACCCCCTGGCTGGCGGCGATGAAGGCGTCCAGTTCGGCCCTGAGCGGGTGGTACCACTCGCCGTGGTAGGTCATGTAGGCCCACTTGGCGTCAATCATCTTCTTGAACTGGATTTCCTCTTTGGTCAGGCACTGCTGCTCCAGGTCG
>Ga0315291_10005939_pt1 | contig 15246 bp, 9 predicted proteins | sample YL17G12_20_MG_FD_203070 | JGI IMG/M metagenome (GOLD analysis project Ga0315291, IMG submission 203070) | Sediment microbial communities from Yellowstone Lake, YNP, Wyoming, USA - YL17G12_20 | ecosystem: Environmental > Aquatic > Freshwater > Lake > Sediment | place: USA: Wyoming | collected...
GACGCGGCCGAACAGCGTGGGCTTCCCCCACGTCTCGCCCCCCGCCATGACCCACCGCGCGGCGGCCTCCACCATGTTGTCCACGCTGTCGCGGCGCGGGCCGAACGTGCGCACGCAGAGGCTGTCATCGGCCAACAGGGCGGCTTCGCCCTCCGGCCCTCCGAAGCGCGGCTCGCGGCCCATGAGCCGGGCCATCCGCTCTGCGACGTCCCGCACCAAGGCGGCCGGGCCGCCGCAGTTCAGCACGAACGCCGGGTTCGCGCAGCGCCCCAGCGCTCGGATGGCCACGTCAATCGCGTCCCGCTGCGAGACGAGGTTGACGGCCGGCACGGCGAGCGAGATCGGCTCCCCGGCCCAGATCATCCCGGCCAGGTCCACCAGCACACCATAGCAAAGGTGCTGGGCATACTGGAGCCGGAACAGGCAGAGCCGCTGCTGCGGCGAGCAAAGGGCGGTCGTGGCGAATGCGCTCTCGCGCGCCACGATGCTCCAGCCGTAGACGTCCCGCGGCGCGAGGGGCACGTTCTCGGCGCAGCCGCCCTCGGCCGGCCTGCGCAGCGGGTAGGGATTGCCGGAGGAGAAGACAACTATGCTCGATTCGCGGAACCGCTCCCCGGCCAGATACGGTACGATGCAGTTCAGGTGGAACGAATTGCGCCAGTCGCCAGCCGTGCCGAACTTGACGCCGGCCATGTAGACGACGAAGGGCGCGCCTGGAAGCGCCTCCAGGAAGCGCCGCTCGGACAGGTCGCCGTCCAGCACGTCCGCGCCCAGTTCCTGGAGATGCTCACGCGCCCGCGGGTCCCAGAACAGGCTGACGGCAGACACGCGGCGGCGGGCCCCTGCACTGCGGTCCGCGCGCATGATGGTCTCCACAAGCTCCGGTCCCACCTTGCCGCCTGCGCCGGCGACCAGGATGTCGCCGCTCAGGCGCCCCATCAACTCGACGAGCGCTTCGGTGGGCGTCGTCATGAAGTCCCGGACTTCGTCCGCTGTGCGCACTTCGCTCAGGTGCACGGTGTGTCTCCTCAGGCGACGCCTGCCTCGCGCTTGAGTTCGGGGAGAGCGTCCGCCAGGTACTCCTGGTCGTTCAGGAAGGGATGGCGCGCGTAGGCCGCCCGGATCGCGTCCGCCTGGCCGGGCCGACCGGACTCGCGGAAGCACTGAGGGCTCGGCAGAAGGCCGAGCTGGGTGAGGCGGCACTTCACGCCCCAGACCGAGTTCTCGAAGCCGCCTAATGCATCAAAGAGCGCCCCGTTGCACATGTTGACCAAGTGGGCCAGCTCCCTCTCCCCCACCGGCAGCGTCCACGCGGCCCCATCGCGCGCGGCCGTCACGGCCGAGGCCCATCGCGCGGCCGCTCGCGTGTCCGTGGCAAAGTGCCCCAGCAGGCCAGCCTGGTAGCGCATCACGACCTCCCGGCCCTGAGGGAGGAAGGGGAATCGCCCGCCCAGGTCCTGCACGATGCGGTCGTCGTTGCCCGTGGCCAGCGTCAGTTCGGTCCGGCGCGGGCAGCGAGCGGCCGCTTCCAGCATGGCCTGAGCGCGATAGGTGTCGAACGAGGCGCCCTTGGCGCCGTAGCAGATCTCGAAGAGGCGATCCCAGAGCCCCGCCCCGAACTCGCGGCTCCCCGGAATGATTCGCTGGAGCTCGAAGGCGAACGTCGGTATGACGGAGGCAATGTCCGCGAACAAGCGCACTACGCGCGCCTCGTCGAGCCCCGTGAAGGCCGTGGGAGCTACCATGACTATGTCGTAGCCGCAGCGGGCCGCTGCCTCGGCCTGGCGACGCGCCTCCGCACCGCCCACGGCGGCCATGAGGAACGTCCCGGCGGCGCCCTGTGCGTCCGTCACCTCCTTGACGAGCGCCAGCCAGCGCACGTAGAGCGCCATGTCGCCGCCGGCGAACTCGCCCGTGTGGGCGGCCGGCACCACTGCCCGCGCCCCGCTGCGCAGGTAATAGAGCGTCAGCAGCCGCTGCCAGTCCTCTCTCATGCTGAGGCGGTCGTCCAGCGCGAGCGGGCTCGGCACCCAGACCACTCCGGCCTGCATGGCCCGCACCTTTGCCGGGGACAAGGACGCGCTGCTCATGACGCTCTAAGCTCCGATCGCGCCTACTTGACGGAGACCTCGAGGCCCTCGACATCGAATATGACGTTCACGCTGGCCCGGAAGCGCGATGGGTCGCGCACGAACGCCAGATAGTGCCCCAGCCGATCGGCTGCATTTGCGCTGTTGTGCGCGAGCACGACGCCGCCGGCAGGCATGCGGTCGTAGCACCCCTGGAGGATGTTCAGGTAGACGCCCTTCCCCTGCTCGGGCGTACCGTCCGCGTCGAGGTAAAGAAGGTCCACCGGCTTCGGGAAGGCAGCAGCGAAGCGCACGGCGTCGTCCGCCACGACGTGCGCGACGCCGGTCGGGTCTATGCGTCTCACATTGCGCTCGGCCCGCGCCGCCTCTTGTTCCACGATCTCCACGCCGACGAGTTCTTCGGCAGCGTAGCAGGCCCCCGGTCCGACGGCGGCGCCCGCGTTCGAGATGAACGTGTTCCCGCAGAACACGCCCGCGGCGACCATGTTCTGCGGCTGCATGATCGCGCTGATCGCATAGAGCAGGCGCTGCATGCGCGGCGTGATCGCCGTCCACGGGATCTCGAACAGTCTGCGCACGGCCCGCCTGTGCGCCAACATCCTGGCGTGGTCGTAGCGCGTGTGCGGGATCGCCCCTGCCTGGTGGAGCGCCGCGAGCGCCTCGTCCACGACGGCAATCTCTTTTGCGAGCGACTCCAACGACCTGTGAGGGTCGTCGTATGTCATGCGGTACTCGTTCCAGTCGGCGGCGCAATACGTGCTGGCCAAGATCATCCTCCGAACGCGAGTTCATCAAGGAGACGTGCAAGAACTCGGGCGCTGTCTTCGCGGCCCGGCCTGCGCACGAGAGGAGACGAACGATTGTAGCTCTGCAAGGCGCCCCGCACAATCAGCGACGGTCGGAACGGCTCCGGCCGGCCACGGAAGCCGGCCGCGGTACGTTGCCATTCCGACCGAAACCGGTTATACCCCCTGCCGTCCTCGCGTCGCTGCATACAGGGGGCAGCATGTGCTCGAAGCAGCTCAGAAGGGAAGAACGATGACGATCGCCTCTATGCTCCTGGGCGCTGCGCTGGCGCCGGGTCTCGTATCGCAGGTGCAGGGCCCGGTCCTCGTGGTCACGCCCAAGGGCACGATAGTCGGGAGGGATGGAGCGGCTTGCCCATTCCAGATGGCCGCCGGCGTGCACGGCCCGCAGTGGGCCTACGCCGGCCAGTCGGAAGCGACGCTCGCCGCCGGCTTCCCGCAGGTGGTTGGAGCCCGGCAGATGACTGTGAAGGCGTCCCTGCCCGTGCCCGGCAACGAGAGCACGCTCGCGCTCCTTGAGCGCGTGGAGGCGGCCGAGCGCGGCCTGCGCGTCTCGTTCGACCTCTCGGCAGACCGCGACGCATCGGTCAACAGCCTGCACGTATCCATGTGGCTCCCGGTCGAGGCGGCGGCAGGCACGACCGTGGAGTTCGACGACGGCCGGTCGCTGGTCCTGCCAGCGCAGAGGGGCGCGCCGACGCTCATCAGCGGCACGTTCAAGAAGGTCAGCTTCCACCCCCGGGCCGGCGCAGGATTCAGCGTCGAGCTGACCGAACCCAGCCCGTTCCTCGTCCACGACCTGCGCAACTGGAACGATGAACGCTTCGAACTGCGCATCCTGTGCCTGACGGAGGCCGACCGCGGGAAGCTCGCGGCAGGGGAAGTCCGACACAGGGAGTTCGCCGTGGCCTTTGACAGCCCCTTGCAGTCGGCCGTCCTGAACGCGGAGGGTATCGTGCTGAGGCGCGACATGGACGGCTGGCTCTCCTGGCAGATGCCATGGGACGACGATACGGACTCCATCACCAACGTCAGCGGCCTTCTGCACAAGCCCGCGGGCAGGTTCGGCTTCCTCCAGGTGCGGGACGGGCACTACGCGTGGGCGAACGGCGAGCGCCAGCGCTTCTGGGGCGTGGACATCTCGGCCGACGCGTGCTTCCCGCCCAAGGAGGTTGCCCCGGCCATCGCACGTCGGCTCGCCAAGTTCGGCGTCAACGTCGTCCGCCCGACCATTGACACCACGTTCGGCTGGCCCACGCTGGTGGACATGAACAGCCCCGACAAGACCGGCCTCGACACAGCGGTCCTTGACCGGTTCGACTTCTTCGTCAACGAGCTGAAGAAGAACGGCATCTACGTGCACCTGGACCTTCAGTGGACGCGCCACTGGTTCGCGGAGGACGGCTTCCTGGGCACGGAAGTGCGGGGCAAGCCCGGCATCTACACGTTCAGCAACGCGCCCATGTACTTCAACGAGCGCTTCTGGAAGGTGGGCACGGAGTGGGCGCGCAACCTCCTGCTGCATGAGAACCCGTACACGGGCCTTCGCTATGTGGACGAGCCCGCTGTGGCGGCCGTGCAGATCGTCAACGAGTCCGGCATCTGGAGCATCGGCCCGGGCACGCCGCAGCCCTACGTGGACGAACTGCAGCGAGTGTGGAACAAATGGCTCGGCGACCGCTATGGCTCGCGTCAGAGGCTGCTCGCCGCATGGGGCGCCGCATCGCCGGCGGACGACGAGGATCCCGCGCGCGGCACGGTTTCGATTCTGACGACCGACCCGCCGGCCCGGGACGCCGACCGCCGCCGCTTCCTCTACGAGATCGAGCGCGACTATTACGCCCGGTTCTACAGGCTCTTGCGCGACCTCGGCGTCAAGTGCCCCATCACGTGCACGAACGGCCCGACGAACCTTGCCCAGACTTACGCCTGCACCGTGGGCGACGCCATCGAGTTCAACGCCTACTGGGACCACCCGCACCGCGAATGGCGCTGGTTCTACAACAGGCCGATGCTGCGCGCGCTCGACGGCGCGAACCTCATCCGCGCGGCGGCCTCCGCGTCGGTGGCCGGCAAGCCGTTCACCTACACCGAGTTCAACTTCTGCGGCGCGAACGAGTACCGCTGCGAAGGGCCCATGCTGATGGCCGCGTACGGCGCCTTGCAGGACTGGGACGGCATCATCTGGTACACCTACGCGCATCCCGACGAGTTCTGGACGCTGCCCAGTTCCACGGCGACCTCGTTCGACGTCCATCAGGCGCCGCAGATCATCGGCCAGTTCCCCGCGGCCGCGCGCGCGTTCCTCACCGGCGCGATCGCTCCGGCGAAGACGGGCGTGGACGTCGTCCTGAGCGAAGACGAGGCGTTCCTCGAGCGCGGCTGGACCTGGAGCGGATGGTGCCAGGTGAGCAGCGGCTCGCCTCCGACCCTTCTGCCCTTCCTGACGAGGATGCGGAACCGGTTTGAGAAGGACAAGCTCTACAGGGGCGGCGCGGCTTACGCCCTTGACAGCGGCCGGGGCGGGCCGGCGCTCGCGCAGGAACGCGCCGGCACTATCGTGCTGCCCTTTGCGGCTTCATCGGATAGCGCGGCCGCCCTCGCAAACCTTCTTCGGGCCCGAGCGCCGGACGTGGCCACCGGCCTCCATTCCGCCAGACACCTGGCGAGCGACACCGGGCAGTTGGACTGGGATGGCCAGGCCGGCCGGCTCACCGTGGTCGCGCCGCAGGTCCGGGCAGTCGTCGGCTTCGGCGGCGGCCGGAGGTACGACCTCGGCGACGTGACCCTCATCCCGCAGTCGGAGTTCTCAGCCGTCTCGCTTGTTACCGTGGACGGGCGGCCTGTAGCGGAGTCCACCCGCTTGCTGCTGACCGCTGTCGCGCGGGCCGGCAACAGCGGCGAGACCTGGATGGAAGGCGCCTCCGGAGACGAGTTCAGGATTGAGGACCAGGGCGCCGCCCCCGTCCTCGTCGAGCCCGTCGCCGCAACCGTCCTGCTCCCCTTCTCTGAGGCGCGCGTCTACGCCCTGGAAGGGCGCGGCGCTCGCAGGACGGAGCTGAAGGTCGGGCCCGAAGGAGGCCGCGTCCGCGTGGACATCGGCGGCAGCGACGGCAGCCTCTGGTATGAGATCGTGCGGCGGTGAAGGCAAGCCCGCCCGTCCTTGCGGCCGGACCGAACGGGGCCTATACTCACAGGAGAAGTCAGCCTCGACACACCAGAGAGAAACGGGCAATGGTGACGATATACCGCGACGATGACGCCGACCCCGCTGTGCTCGGGGGCCGAACCATCGCCGTCATAGGCTACGGCAACCAGGGGCGGGCGCAGGCCCTCAACCTGCGCGACAGCGGCGTCGATGTCATCGTCGGCTGCCCGCCCGACAGCTACAGGGAACAGGCGGTCGAGGACGGCATGGAGGTCCTCGGCCCGGCCGAGGCCGCCGCCCGCGGGGACGTGGTGCTCTTGCTCACCCCGGACGAAGTGCAGCCGGCCGTCTACGGCGAGAGCATCGGCCCAGCCATGCGCGAAGGCAAGGCACTCGGGTTCGCGAGCGGGTACAACATTTACTTCAAACTTATCGAGCCGCCGCCCTTTGTGGACGTGATCATGGTGGCGCCGCGCATGATCGGCGTGGCGGTGCGAAGCAGGTTCCTCGCCGGCCAAGGCTTCCCCTGCCTGATCGCCGTCGGCCGGGACGCCACGGGCCGGGCGCAGGCGGTCGCGCTCGCCATCGCGCGCGCCATCGGCGGCACGAAGGCGGGCGCTTTCGCATCCTCCTTCGAAGAGGAGGTGCTCATAGACCTCCTCGCCGAGCAGTTCCTATGGGCGGGCATCGGCAAGCTCTGCCGGGTGTTCTTCGAGACGCTGGTCGCCGCCGGTTGCACGCCGGAAACGGTCGCCACGGAGATGTACCTCTCGGGCGAGATGGTCGAGGTGGCCCGGGCCATGGTCGAGCGGGGCTTCTTCAAGCAGCTCGACCTGCACTCGCAGACGAGCCAGTACGGGCAACTGTCCCGCGCCGATCGCGTGCTTGGCCGCGGCGCCGAGGAGCGGGCCCGGCAGTTCCTGGAAGCGATCCGCAACGGCGCCTTCGCCCGCGAGTGGGCGGACGAGCAGAAGCGTGGCAAGCCGCTCCTGGCCCGGCTCAAGAAGGAAGCCTTCGCCCATCCCCTCAACGACATCGAGCGGAAGCTCTCCAGGAGCGGCCCGCGTGACTGAGTCAAGACTGGTCGCGGAGCTCAAGGAGGTCGCGGCAGGGCTGCCGCCCCACCGGGTCCTGTACCGTCTCGCGCCGGGCTCCGCGAAGGGCGCGGGCAACTGGGAACGCGCGGTCTTGGCGGCGCTCGAGAAGCCCATCGGCGCTCCGCCGCTCTCGGCGCTGGCTCGGCCGGGGATGAAGACAGTGATCCTCACGGACGACCTGACGCGGCCCACTCCCCAGAGGGAACTCCTGCCGCCGTTGCTGGCCTGCCTCAACGCCGCGGGCGTGCCCGACTCGGACATCACCATCATCATCGCTCTCGGCACGCACCGTTACATGACCGAAGCGGAGATCCGCGAGCGTTTCGGCGATGACATCTGCTCTCGAGTGCCGGTCATCAACCACACTTGGATGGACGAGGCAACGTTCGCCGAACTCGGCGCCACGCCGAGGGGCACGCCGGTCAGGGTGAACCGCATTGCGCACGAGGCCGACCTGCTTATCGGCACAGGGAGCATCGTCCCGCACGTCTATGCCGGATGGTCGGGCGGGGCGAAGATCCTCCAGCCCGGCATCTGCGCGCCCGACACGACTGCCTGCACTCACTGCATGGCCGCCGACGGGCCCGACCTGCTCGGGATAGCCGGCCGCTCCAGCAACCCGGTGCGGCGAGAGATCGAAGACATCGCCGCCGTGGCAGGGCTCGACTTCGTCCTGAACGTGGTGTTGGACGCAGGGGGCGCGCCCGTCTGGGCGGGCGCAGGCGATTTCGTCCGCGCTCACCGTGCCGGCGTGGCGGCAGCAAGGAAGATCTACGTGCGCGGGATTCCTGAGCCCGCCGACGTCGTGCTCGTGGACGCGCGCCCGACCAGTGTCGACTACTGGCAAGCCGTGAAGGCCCTGGCGAACGCGTTCCGCGGCGTCAAACGCGGGGGCACGGCGATACTCGTCGGCGAACTCCCCGACGGCATCGCCCCGACGCACCCCGAGTTCATACGGTACGCGCGTGAGCCCTACGAGGCCATCGTGAGCGCGTACGAAGCGGGCGAGATCAAGGACGGCATCGCCTCTGCGACGATGCGGCTTCACGCGCTGATCATGGCTCACTGCGGCGTCATCTGCGTCTCGCCCGGGATGAGCGCGGGGGACAAGGAGAAGCTCGGCTTCCGACATGCGGAGACGGTCGCGGACGCCGTAGAGGGCGCCCTGGGCGAGCAGAAGGACGGGGCGCGCGTCGGCATCATCGAGTACGGCGGGGACGTCCTTCCCGCACCGCCGGCTTCGTGAGCGGCGGCCGTGCCCGTCGCGCCGTAGCATCGTTTCCGTCTCATGCCACAAAGGACTGACAGATGCTCAAGGCCCGCGTGACCGTTGATACGGAGTTCGCAGTCGGCCAGGTGGATCCCCGCCTGTTCGGAGGATTCGCCGAGCACCTCGGCCGGTGCATCTACGGCGGCCTCTATGAGCCCGACCATCCGGCGGCGGACAGCGACGGCTTCCGAACGGACGTGCTCGAACTGGTCCGCGAACTCAACATGCCGGTCATGCGCTACCCGGGCGGGAACTTCGTGTCGGGCTACGACTGGGAGGACGGCATCGGCCCGAAGGCCCGGCGGCCGCGCCGGCTGGACCTCGCCTGGCGCACGACCGAGACGAACCACTTCGGCACCGACGAGTTCGTCGCCTGGTGCCGCAAGGCGAACAGCTCGCCGATGATCGCCGTCAACCTGGGCACCCGCGGCCCCGAGGACGCGCGCAACCTCGTCGAGTACTGCAACCACCCGGGCGGCAGCCGCTACAGCGACCTGCGCAAGGAGCACGGCTCGGCCCAGCCGCATAACGTGAAGCTCTGGTGCCTCGGCAACGAGATGGACGGCCCCTGGCAGATGGGCCACAAGACGGCCGCCGAGTACGGCAGGGCGGCCTGCGAAGCCGCCAAGCTGATGAAATGGACCGACCCATCCGTCGAGCTTGTCGTCTGCGGGTCGTCAGGGCGGGGCATGCCCACCTTCGGCGCGTGGGAGGCCGAAGTCCTCGACCTCACCTTCGACCACGTCGAGTATGTCTCGATCCACACCTACTATGGCAACTCGCCGAACGACACGCCCAGCTTCCTCGCCAAGCCTGACGAGATGGGCGACTTCATCGAAGAGGTCGCGGCCTGCTGCGACTACGTGGCCGCCAAGCGCCGCTCGCGCAGGCGCATCATGCTGTCCTTCGACGAGTGGAACGTCTGGTTCCATTCGCACGGGAGTGAGAAGCACATCCCGCCCTGGGCGGTCGCGCCGCCGCTGCTTGAGGACGCGTACACGATGGAGGACGCGCTCGTGGTGGGCGGCATGCTGATCACGCTGCTGAACCACTGCGACCGGGTGAAGATCGGCTGCCTGGCCCAAGTGGTCAACGTCATTGCTCCTATCATGACCGTGCCGGGCGGCGGAGCGTGGCGCCAGACGATCTTCTTCCCCTTTGCCCATGCGTCGAACCTCGGACGCGGCACGGTGTTGCGGCAGCTCTCGGACGTCCCGTGCTACGACGCGAAGGATCGGGCCGGCGTCTCCTGTCTGACGAGCACGTGCGTGCTTCATCCCGAAGACGGCAGCCTGAGCATCTTCGCCGTCAACCGAAGCCTGACGGAGCCGCTGGAACTCGCGCTGGAGTTGCGCGGCCCGCGCGGCCTCGGCGTGGCCGGCTGGACCGCGATGCGCCACGACGACCTGAAGGCAGGGAACACTGCGGAGCGCCCCGACCGCGTCGTGCCTGCGGCTCGCACTGGCGCCACGGTCACCAATGGCAGCCTGCGGGCCGTGCTCGAGCCGGCGTCCTGGAACGTGCTGCGCCTGACGCCGTCTTCTAAACGGTAGCCGGCGTGGCCGCCGAGGAGATGAGGAATGGCGAGCAAGGTTGAACGCAGGTTCGTGCCCGTGCCGCTGAACAAGGTGTCCTTGCGTGACGGCTTCTGGGCACGCCGCGTGGAAGTCAACCGCACGGTCACGCTGCCCGTGCAGTACGAGCAGTGCGTAGCGACCGGCCGGATCGCTGCCTGGAGGTTCGAGTGGAAGCCTGGCATGCCGAACGAGCCCCACATCTTCTGGGACTCCGACGTGGCGAAGTGGCTGGAGGCGGCTGCCTACAGCCTCGCGGCGCACCCGGACGCGCGCCTCCGGACCCAGGCCGAGGGCCTCGTTGACCTGATCGTCAAGGCGCAACAGCCCGACGGCTACCTGAACACGCATTTCACGGTCGTCGAGCCGGCCAAGCGCTGGACGAACCTGCGCGACTGCCACGAACTCTATTGTGCCGGCCATCTGACGGAAGCTGCCGTGGCATGGCACCGGGCCACGGGAGACCGCAGGCTCCTGAACGCCCTCCGGCGCTACGCCGACCACATCGGCTCGGTGTTCGGCCCCGAGGAAGGAAAGAAGCGGGGCTATCCGGGCCACGAAGAGCTGGAGCTGGCCCTGGTCAAGCTCTACCGCGCGACAGGGGAGGCGAAGTACCTGCGCTTGAGTAAGTACTTCGTGGACGAGCGCGGCCGTCGCCCGCACTACTTCGACCTCGAGGCGCAGGCCCGCGGCGAGGCCCCGAGCCGGCACTGGGCGGGAGGCTACGACTATTGCCAGGCTCACCTGCCCGTGCGCGAGCAGACGACGGCAGAGGGACACGCCGTACGCGCCATGTACCTCTACAGCGCGATGACCGACCTCGCCGCCGAGACGGGCGACGCGACGCTCTGGACGGCGTGCAAGCGGCTCTGGAGAAACGTCACCGAGGAGCGCATGTACGTCACGGGCGCGGTCGGGTCCGCAGCCCAGGGCGAGCGGTTCACGTGCGACTACGACCTGCCCAACGAGGCCGCCTACGCCGAAACGTGCGCCGCTATCGGCCTGGTCTTTTGGGCGCACCGCATGCTCCAGGTCGAGCGCGACGGCCGCTATGCCGACGTCATGGAGCGCGCCCTTTACAACGCAGTCCTGAGCGGCGTCTCGCTGGACGGCACGCGCTTCTTCTATGCGAACCCGCTGGCGCTGTACCCGCCGGCGCTGAGGTTCAGCCCGGGCGTCCTCAGCGCGACACGGCAGGAGTGGTACGGGTGCGCCTGCTGCCCGCCGAACATCGCCCGGCTCATCGCGTCACTGCGGGAGTACATGTACTCCCAGGGGCGAGACGAGGTCTGCGTGCACCTCTACGCGCAGGGCAGCGCCGAACTGGAGGTCACCGGCAGACGGCTCGCCCTTGCGCAGGAAACGAACTACCCGTGGGACGGGGCCGTGCGCCTCACGCTCGGCCTCGAAGAGCCGGCCCGGTTCGCCCTGGCGCTGCGCGTGCCGGGCTGGTGCCGGAAGGCGCGGCTGAAGGTGAACGGGAGGGCTGCGCCGCTCGGCCGGGCCGCCGCCAAGGGCTACGCGCGCGTCCGGCGGCTCTGGCAGGACGGCGACTGCGTCGAGCTGGAGCTGCCCATGCCGGTCGAGCGCATCACGGCGCACCCCAAGGTCCGATCGGACGCCGGCCGGGTCGCGCTGCAGCGCGGCCCCATCGTCTACTGCCTCGAAGAAGCGGACAACGGACCGGACCTGAACGACATCTCGCTGCCGCGCAATGCCGCGCTCCGCGCACGATACGAGCAGGACACGCTCGGCGGCGTGGTGGCTGTCACCGGGCATGGCCGGCGCAGCAACCTGACAGCGTGGCGCGGCAGCCTCTACAGGCCGGCCCGCACGGCCACGAAGCCCGTCACGATAAGGGCCGTGCCCTATTGCACCTGGGCGAACCGCAAGCCGGGCGAGATGCTCGTCTGGATCCGTGAAGCGTGACGGCTTCTCACCCGTCTCACACGAGAGGAGCGACGCACGAGTGAACTCGCGAGAGCGTCTCCTGACCGTCCTTGCCGGCCGCATCCCGGACTGCGTGCCGGTCGCGCCGGACTTCTCGAATATGATCCCCGCGCGGCGCACCGGCAAGCCGTTCTGGGACATCTACCTCTACAACGACCCTCCGCTCGGGGACGCCTACGTCGCGTGCGTGAAGCACTTCAGCGTAGACTCGCTTCTGAACGCGTACTACGTGCCGGTCTTCCCTCCGGACGGGTCAGACGAGCCGCAGTACGAGCAGTTCATCGTGTTCCGGAATGAACACCGCATCGTCACACAGACGTCGTGGGTGGAGGACGGCAAGAGAGAGTGGCGGCCCACCGTGGACGTCTACTACGTGGCGGACCCGCCCACGCACAACGTGAAGCCGGAGAAGATCGGCCTGCCGTCCATCCCGAAGCGTTACGAGCCCCTGGAAGGGGTCAAGCCCGCGACGACCGGGGCGGCGGGCCTGCGGCATCTGAAGCAGCTCATGGGCGACCACGGCCTCGTCGGCGTCTCCCTGGCCAGCAGCTGCGCCCTGAACAGCCCGGAGGACATCTATGGTTATTATGACAACCCCGACAAACACGCGCAGTGGGCCGCGGAACGCGTGGTCGCGGTGGAGGAACGTTTTGAGAGGATCCTGGCCTTGGAGGAGAGGCCCGACTTCCTCTCAGTGGGCGGGTCGGGCACCCTGATCTTCCAGACCGTGGAGATCTTCCGTCAGTTGGCCTTCCCGGCCGTGAAGAGGGGGATAGAGCTGGCCGCCGGAGCGGGCTTCCCCACGCACGTTCATAGCTGCGGTCCGGAAAGGGAGCTGATCAAGATCTTCGCGGGGGAGACGGCGCTCACCGTCATTGACCCGCTGGAGCAGCCGCCGATGGGAGACTGCAACCTGGGGGAGATGAAGCGCCTCTACGGAGCGGGGCTCGTCCTGAAGGGCAACCTGCACACCACGCGCGACATGCTGAGGGGTTCGCCGGAAGACGTCGCCGCCGCCTCCCGCAGGGCCATTGACCAGGCCGCAGAAGGCGGACGCTTCATCCTGTCCACCGGCGACCAGTGCGGGCGCGACACGCCCGACGAGAACCTCCACGCCATGGTCGAGACGGCGAGGACCTACGGGCGTTACTGAGCCGGTGCCGGGAGTATGTGGCCGTGGACACAGCGCATAGGCCTCTCTACCACTTCCTGCCGCCTGCCGGCTGGATGAACGACCCCAACGGCCCCATCCAGTGGAATGGCGACTATCACCTCTTCTACCAGCACAACCCTTACGCCTCGGTGGACGCCGACAAGCACTGGGGTCACGCCGTCAGCGCCGACCTCGTGCACTGGGAGCACTTGCCCGTCGCGCTCGCCCCCGGCCCGGCCGAGTACGACCGAGAAGGCATCTGGTCAGGTTGCACGGTGGACAACGATGGCGTCCCGACCATCATCTACACGGGCCATCCTGCCCAGGCCCAGTGCCTGGCCACAGGCACGGACGACCTCATTTCCTGGACGAAGCACCCCGGGAACCCGGTCATCGCCGGCCCGCCACCGGGATTTCACGTGACCGGCTTCCGCGATCCCTTCGTGTGGCGCGAGGCTGACGCGTGGTACATGGTCGTCGGCTCGGGCATCGAGGGCGTCGGCGGCGCCGCCTTCCTCTATCGCTCCAGCGACCTCGTCGCCTGGACGTACCTCCACCCGCTCTGCGTCGGACAGGCGGCTTCGTCGGGCATCATGTGGGAGTGCCCGAGCTTCTTCCCCCTCGGTGACCGGCACGCGCTCGTCGTCTCGCCCTACGGCAAGGTCACATGCTTCATCGGCAGCTACGCCGGCCGCAGGTTCACCCCCGAGAGCCAGGGGCTCGTGGATCTCGGCGATCCCTATTATGCCCCCAACTGCCTCCTGGACGACCGGGGCCGGCGCATCATGTGGGGCTGGATCCAAGAGAGGCAGAGCACAGAGGCCCAGCGCGCCGCGGGCTGGGCCGGCGTGATGAGCCTGCCTCGCATCCTGTCCCTGGGCGAGGACGGGCAGCTCCGCCAGGCGCCCGCCCCGGAACTGCGCGCCCTTCGCCGGGCTCACCATCGCTTCGAGGACGTCCGCCTTTCGTCGTCGCGGCCATATGCCGTCCCTGGCGTGCAGGGCGACTGCCTGGAGGTGATCGCGCGCTTCGAGCCGGGCGAGGCCGCGGCCGTCGGCATCGGGCTCCGTTGCTCCCCCGATGGCGCCGAGCAGACGACGATCATCTGCGACCGGGATGCAGGGACTCTGTGCGCCGAGCGTCGGCGTTCGAGTCTCCGCGCGGACGTGGACGCCGCTCAGCACGGCGGCAGGTTCGAACTCGCGGGCGACGAGCCGCTCCTCTTGCACGTGTTCCTCGACCGCTCGGTGATCGAGGCGTTCGCCAACGAGCGCGCGTGCCTGACCACCCGCGTCTATCCTGCGCGCCACGACAGCCTTGGCCTGCGCCTGATGGCCCGCGGAGGCAGCCCTCGCGCCGTTTCGCTGGACGTGTGGGAGATCAACGCGACGGAGGGGTAGCGCAACAGTCCGGGACGATGCGCGCCCGGTCAGAGCCTCAGGAACAGACGGCCCAGCAGGCGAGCGACGGGCGGCAGGCTTCCGACCGCGACCAGCGGGTCCAGCCCCCTCGCGGCAAGCTTGCAGTAGAAGTCGGCCCGCGCGAAGGTCCACCGGCACGACCCGCGAAGAGCGCGCTCGTACAGCCGGCCGACGCCGTGCGCGTCCAGCCCCCGCTCGCCTCCGCGCCGGATGGCTTCGGCGGCGAGGCGGCCGCTCAGCATCGCGTACAGAATGCCCTCACCGCTTGCGCTATTGACCAGCCGGTTGGCCTCACCGACCACCAGCGCGCCGGGCGGCGCGTGGTGCCGCACGTCCGCACAGGTTGACAGCAGAAGCCCCTTCCACGGTCCGCCCGGCCGCGCGCCTGCCAGCCGGCCCGCGAGCCGGCGCTGAAGGAACGACGCGAACAGATCGCGGACCGTGCGCGAGCCCTCGCGCCCCGCCGGCGCGGCCACTCCCACGTTCGCCCGCCCCTGCGACTCAGGGAACACCCAGCCGTAGTACGGCAGCAGTTCGCGATCGTAGATGATCTCTATGGCGTTCGGCGTGACGCGGACGTTCTCATACCAGGCCATGCACGTGTGGATCCGGCGCAGCGGACGCGGGTCGCGGACGAGCCGACTGTTCCCCCCAGATGCCACAATTACGTGGCGCGCCGCCACTTCGTCCGAGCCGCAGCGCACCCCGACGACGTGTCCCTCGTCCTCGACCAGTTC
>Ga0315291_10005940_pt1 | contig 15246 bp, 7 predicted proteins | sample YL17G12_20_MG_FD_203070 | JGI IMG/M metagenome (GOLD analysis project Ga0315291, IMG submission 203070) | Sediment microbial communities from Yellowstone Lake, YNP, Wyoming, USA - YL17G12_20 | ecosystem: Environmental > Aquatic > Freshwater > Lake > Sediment | place: USA: Wyoming | collected...
CATGCATGGTTCGACGGCCATCCTGGTGGACCGCCTGGCGGCGGTCCTGGTTGATAAAGGGATCATCGTCCACCCTTTCAACCTGGCCGTGACGGACGTCGGAAAGCTGGCCATGAGCCTGGTGGACGCGGCGACCATCGTTGTCGGCTGTCCCGCCGTGCACGTCGGGCCGCATCCGGCCGCGCTCTACGCCGTCGCCCTGGCCAACGCCCTGCGGCCTAAGGCCCGGTTCGCTTCCGTCGTCGGCTCCTACGGGTGGGGCAACAAGATCGTCGAGACCATCAAGAGCCTGATCCCGAACCTTAAGGTCGAGCTGCTAGCCCCCGTAATCGCCAAAGGTCTGCCGAAGGAAACGGACATCAAAGCCATTGACGCTCTTGCCGCGGCCATCGCCGAAAAACACAAGTCGCTGGGTTTGAGCTGAAACGTTCATATTCATCGACTTTCCCATATCTTCGAGCAGGTCGCGCTCGCGGCGGCCCTAATCTTTCGTGATGATAGGGAGTGGGAGTCTGAGAACTTTCGGCGTGCGCGACCGATGAGGGCTTTTCGCCTTGACGGATTCCCCTGAAAGTTCTATTAATTAAATATGATTAAAAAGGATTTCACGCGGAGGATCCTGAACGGGAAAACCGACGTTCTCCAGATCTTTTTGGACGCTCTTCACGCCGGGAAGATCAAGTTTTGCGTGATCGGAGGGCTGGCCGTCAACGCCTACACCGATCCCGTCGTCAGTCTGGACCTCGACATCGTTGTCATCTCAGACCGAATTAAGGATCTGCGGGGTTCGTTGCCGGTGGGTTTTAAAATAAAATCATTTCCGAACAGCCTCAACATTTCCGCCCCTGGATCCGACCTCCGGATCCAGCTCCAAACGGACCCCCGCTACCAGGATTTCCTGTTCCGGTCGAAACGGAAGTCCGTCCTCGGGTACCCGATGCCCGTGGCGGTCGTGGAGGACGTGCTCCAGGGAAAGATATGGGCCGCCCTGGATGACACGCGGCGGCCCAGCAAACGCCAGAAGGACCTGGCTGACATTCTGAGGCTCGTCGAATCCAGGCCGACCCTCGCAGCGCTCATCCCTCGAGCTCTTATTAAGAAGCTGTCGCTGAACTGAAATCTCTTAATCGGAATTGATATTGACATATCCATTGACTTCGATCATTCGTCGACGTCATAATTTTACTTCAAGTTTGACGAGGAGTGTGAAATGAACATGCTTAAAAACCGCAATATGTTCCGGATCATAGGGTTGTTCTTAGGCCTTTTGATCGTGCTGGCTGCGGCTCCGGCCAAAACGGCGGATTCCGAAGGCCCCTTCCTGCTCCAGAGGCCGGCGTTGTCGCAGACGAGAATCGTGTTCGTGTTCGCCGGCGATCTTTGGAGCGTGCCCCGCGTGGGCGGGGAAGCGGAACGCCTGACATCGAGCCCCGGCTCCGAAACCAACCCCCTCTTCTCGCCCGACGGCTCCGAGATCGCGTTTACGGGCGAATATGACGGAAACATGGACGTGTTCGTCATTCCGGCCGCCGGCGGCGTTCCGCGGCGCCTCACCTGGCACCCCGCCTCAGACATAGCGCTCGGCTGGGCTCCCGACGGCAAGCGCGTCCTCTTCACCTCCGGACGTAACGCCTATTCCCGTTTCAGCGAGCTGTATACGGTCGGGCTCGACGGCGGCCTCGAAGAGAAGCTCCCTCTTCCCATGGGATTCGAAGCCGCCTTTTCTCCGGATGGAAAGCGCATCGCCTACGTCCCCCTTTCCAGGGCCTTCACTGCCTGGAAGCGGTACCGCGGCGGCCGGGCGACACCGGTCTGGATCGCCAACCTCGCCGACTCCGTCATCGAGAAGGTGCCGCGCGAGAATTCCAACGACTTCAACCCGATATGGGTCGAAGACAAGGTCTACTTCCTATCCGACCGCGACGGCGCCGTGTCGCTCTTTGCCTATGACCTGATGTCGAAGAAGGTCTCCCGGGCCGTCGAAAACAGCGGCCTGGACCTCAAGTCTGCCTCGGCCGGCCCCGGGGCCATCGTTTATGAGCAATTCGGCAGCCTCAACCTCTACGACTTGAAGACCGGCAAGACCGCGCGCGTCCCCGTCACCGTGAACGGCGACATGCCGGAAGTGCGCGAGCGGTATAAGGCCGTGGGCGACAGCCTAGAAATCGCCGGGCTTTCTCCTAACGCGGCCCGGGTCGTGTTCGAAGCCCACGGCGAGATCGTTACGGTGCCGGCCGAAAAGGGCGATCCTCGAAATCTTACCAACACCGCAGGCGTGATGGAGCGCGACCCGACCTGGTCGCCCGACGGAAAGACCATCGCCTATTTCTCGGACGAGTCGGGCGAGTACATGCTGCACCTCAAGCCCCAGAGCGGGGCGGGAGAAACTGTCAGGATCGCCCTCGGTGACAAGCCTTCGTTCTATTTCTCTCCCCGGTGGTCGCCCGATTCCAAGAAGATCGCTTACAACGACGCCCATTTGGCCGTATGGTATGTCGATATCGCAGCGAAGAAGCCCGTCCTCGTGGACAAGGACAGGTATTATGGAGGGACGGGCGGCTCTCCTTCCTGGTCGCCCGATTCGAAGTGGCTGGCCTATGAGAAACGCCTGCCGAATTATATGGGCGCTATTTTTCTGTATGCGGTGGATACCGGAAAGAGCATGCAAGTCAGCGATGGGATGAGCGACGTCCTGTTCCCGGTGTTCGACGCCGGCGGGAAATATCTCTACTTCACCGCCAGCACGGATTCGGGCCAGTCCCTTCAACCCGACATCCACAGCTTCAGCCGGCCCGTGACGCGGTCGATCTACATCGCCGTCCTGCCCAAGGACGAGCCCTCTCCGTTAGCCCCGGAGAGCGATGAGGAGAAGGGGGAAGAGAAAAAGACGGAAGAGAGCAAGGCGGGCGATAAGAAACCTGAAGAAAAAAAGCCTGCCGAGGCCAAGGCGGTCACGGTCAAGATCGACTTTGACGGCATCCTTCAACGGATTCTGGCCGTCCCCATGCCGGCCCGTAATTACGTGGGCCTGCAGGTGGGCAAGACCGGGATCCTCCTGGCTATCGAGGCCTCGGCGGCGCTCCCTGGTGAGGCAGGCGCCCCCGGCGCCACGGTCCACCGCTACGACCTCAAGGCCCGCCGTTCCGACGTTGTCGCAAGCGGTGTGGGCTTTTTCGAAATCGCCCGGAACGGCGAGAAGTACCTCTACAGCCAGGGAGGCCGCTGGTTTATCGCAAGCTTGCAGCCGATGCCTCCAGTCGGCGCCCCCGCGGGTCCGCCCCCCGCCCCGTCGGCCTCCGGCCCCAACGCCCTGGCAACCGACGCCATTCAGGTCCGGGTCAATCCCGTCGACGAGTGGCGGCAGATGTACCGCGAGGCCTGGCGCCTCGAGCGCGAGTTCTTCTACGACCCCAACGCTCATGGCTATGACCTGGCTGCCGCCGAGAAGAAGTACGCGCCCTACCTCGAGCATATCGTCTCGCGTCGCGACCTGAACTACCTCTTCGCCGAGATGCTGGGCGGGATCGAGGTCGGCCACCTGGGAGTGGGCGGCGGCGATCTGCCGGAGGTGAAACGCGTCCCGGCCGGCCTGCTCGGCGCGGACTACAAGGTCGAGAACGGCTGCTACCGATTCGCACGTATTTACAACGGGGAGAACTGGAATCCGCAGCTCCGGGCGCCGCTGACCCAGCCGGGGATCAATGTCGCGGTCGGGGATTACCTGCTCGCGGTGAGCGGTCGCAAAGTGTCCGGGCGCGACAATATCTACAGCTTCTTCGAGAACACCGCCGGAAAACAGGTCCTTCTCAAAGTGGGACCGAGCCCCGACGGCAAGGGCGCCCGGGAAGTGATGGTCGTACCGGTGCCGAATGAAACGGCCCTACGCAACTACGCTTGGATCGAAAACAACCGCCGCTACGTGGACAATGCCACGGGCGGCCGGGTGGCCTACGTGTACATGCCGGACACGTCTTTCGGAGGTTACACCAACTTCAACCGCTACTTCTTCGCCCAGGTGGGTAAGGATGCGGTCATCATCGACGAGCGGTTCAACGGGGGCGGGGCCCTGGCCACCGACATCATCGAATTCCTTCAGAGGAAGCTGCTAAGCCTGGTGGCCACGCGCGACGGCGAAGACGAAGCCCAGCCGCAGGGCGCCATCCTGGGCCCCAAGGTGATGCTCATCAACGAGTTCGCCGGGTCGGGCGGTGACGCCATGCCGTATTACTTCAAAGCCGCCGGGGTCGGACCGCTCATCGGCAAGACGACCTGGGGAGGATTGGTCGGCCGCGCCGGCGGCCCGGCGCTCATGGACGGCGGGTTCGTCACCGCGCCGAGTTCCGGCGTCTGGAGCCCGAAGGACGGCTGGATCGCGGAGAACGTGGGCATTACCCCGGATATCGAGATCGAGCACGATCCCGCCCTGGTCCGCCAAGGGAAAGACCCCCAGCTTGACAAGGCCATCGAAGTCGTGATGTCCGAGCTGGCGAAGAATCCCCTGGTTAAGCCCAAACGGCCCGCGTTCCCCGACCATTACAGGAAATAGCGGGGAGTGCTAATTAAGCGGTTCGAGTCGTCTGCCCGGCGGGATCATTCCTTCGACGCACAGAGCCGACGATAAGACTTATACGGAAAATAGTTCGGCCGGGAATCGAAGGCTGCTTGGAGGTGGCGCCGTTGTCGGAAGTCTTTGACATCGCCCCGCAGTCCGCGATATATTTCCGGCATGGTGAGGTTGCAATGGCCGCTGGATCCCGGCCTAGAATAAGGTCCGAGAGGAGATAATCAATGTGTCATAGGGCCATGAGAATTATGCTTTTCCTGGCCGCGGGAGCGGTCCTGCTTCTGTGTCTTTCCGGGATAAACAAGACATACGCCGATGAGGGGATGTGGACCTTCGACAATCCTCCCTTCAAACAGCTCAAGGAAAAGTTCGGTTTCACGCCGACGCAGGAATGGCTTGATCATGTCAGGCTATCGAGCGTCCGGTTCATGGACGGAGGGTCGGGATCGTTCATCAGTCCGGACGGGCTCGTCCTGACCAACCACCACGTGGCCGTCGGACAGCTGCAGAAGATGTCGAACTCTGAAAAAGATTATGTCGCAACGGGCTTCTATGCCATGACCCCGGCTGAAGAGATCAAGAGCCCGGACCTCGAGGTTAATGTCCTCATCTCGATGGAAGACGTCACGAAACGGGTCCAGGCCTCTGTCATGGAAGGGATGAGCGACGCCGACTCTCTCAAGTCCCGCCAGGCCGAGATTGCCAGGATCGAAAAGGAGAGCCTGGACAAAACGGGACTCCGCTCGAACGTTATCGGTCTTTACCAGGGCGGGGAATACTGGCTGTACGGGTATAAAAAATACACCGACGTCCGCCTGGTCATGGCCCCGGAGAGGCAAGCGGCCTATTACGGCGGGGACTTCGACAACTTCACTTACCCCCGGTATGACCTCGATATGGCGTTTTTTCGGGTCTATGAGAACGGCAAGCCCCTCAAGTGCGACCATTACCTGCGTTGGAACCCCAGGGGGCTTTCCGAGGGGGATCTGGTTTTTATCTCCGGCAACCCCGGCTCGACCAACCGGCTCCATACGTATGCCCAGCTCGAATTCCAACGAGATTTTAATTATCCGATGATCCTGGGATTCTTCGACCGCTACATCAAGGTCCTGCGCGAATACTCGGCGCTCGGGAAGGAACAGGAACGCCGGGCTCTCATCCAGATCTTCGGCCTGGAGAACAGCAAGAAGGCCATGACCGGGGAATATCAGGGTCTTTTGGACAAGGCCTTGATGGCCGGCCGGAAAAAAGCCGAGGAGGAATTCCGGCTGAAGGCGTCATCCAATCCCGAATGGGACAAGGCCTATGGTGATGCTTGGGATACCATCGCCGATGTCGTCAAGAAAATGACCACGCCGGCCAAGCAACAGTTCTTCCGTCGTTTTTTCGGTTCCCGCCTGACCGGCTTTGCCGCAAGGATCGTTCGCTACGTCGTCGAGGTGAAAAAACCGGACGCAGACAGGATTCCGGGGTATCACGATTCCGAGCTCAATGAGCTGAAGTTCAGCCTGTTCTCTCCAGCGCCCATTTACAAGGATATGGAAGAATACCTGTTGGCCAACGGCCTGAAATGGTCCCTGGACGTCCTCGGGCCTGACGATGAATTTATTAAATCCGTTCTCAATAACGAATCGCCGGAAAGCGTCGCTAAAAAGCTGGTCGAAGGGACCAAGCTGGCCGAGGCCACGTTTCGTCAATCGCTCGTCCAAGGCGGAGAGAAGGCTATCCAGAGGTCCGACGATCCTTTGATCATCCTGGCCCGCAAGCTCGACCCGATGATGAGGGCTGAGGAGAAATGGGATAGGGACAATATCCAGAGCGTCCTAACCCGGGCTGGGGAGAAAATTGCCAAGGCCCGCTTCGCTGCCTACGGCAAGGCCACCTATCCCGATGCGACATTCACCCTCCGCCTCTCTTACGGGGCTGCGGTCGGCTACCCGATGAACGGGACGGTCGCCCCGTACAAAACGACGCTCTACGGACTGTATGACCGGGCTTTAAGCTTCGATGGAAAAGGGGATTTCCGGCTTCCCGAGCGATTCTGGGTACGTAAGGACAAACTTGATCTCTCGACTCCCGTGAACTTCGTCAGCACTTGCGACATCATCGGAGGCAACTCGGGCTCCCCGGTGTTCAACAGGAACGCGGAGCTGGTCGGCTTGATCTTCGACGGCAATATCGAGAGCCTGCCCGGGCGTTTCGCCTTCGACGAAACAAAGAACCGGGCTGTGGCCGTCCACTGCGCGTACATGCTCGAAGGCTTACGCAAGCTCTATGACGCGACGGCCCTGGCTGATGAGATCGAGGGGAAAAAATAGGTTCTCTGACGATTCAACAAAGGAGATTCACCATGCGCCTGCAGACCATGTCCAAGAGCCTTGCGGCTCGATGGCTTTTATCAGGATTTATCGTTGCCTCACTGACCTTCGCCATCGCTTGCGGCGGGGAGAAGGCGCGCACACCGGCGAGCGCCGGAAGCCCTGCCCTGACTCATGAACAAAAAATTGCGAATGCCCATCGTGAGGACATTAATGGTTGGATCTATCTGCATCTCGAAGGGGCGCCGGAAGTGATTGGTTATCAATACGGGTATCTGGCAGCCGCTGAGATCGTCGATGTTCGCGACGCGGTGGCGATGTCGCTGGAACACGACACGAAAAAGAATTGGGAGTTTTATCGCACCGAATCGCTGAAGCTGTTCTGGGCGAAGACGCCGGAAGAATACCAGAAGGAACTTGATGGCATTGTCAGCGGCGTCAACGCCAAATTGGGCGCGAACAAGATTGACCGCGCGGATGCTGTCGCCCTCAATGCGATGCAAGAAACGGCTTTCTACTACGTTCCCTGGTTGGAATCGAAAAAGAACCCCAAGGCCGCCGAAAATAAGGCGCCCGGCAACTGCAGCGCTTTTGCCGCCACCGGTTCTTGGACCAGGGACGGCAAGATCGTCATGGCCCACAACACTTGGACCAGCTACGTCATCGGCGAGCGGTGGAATTTGATCGTGGACCTGGTACCGGAAAAGGGCCATCGCATCCTCATGGACGCGATGCCGGGCTTCATCCACAGCGGAGACGACTTCTATGTCTCTGCCGGTGGCATCATCGTCACCGAAACCACCATCACCCAGTTCCAGGGATTTGATCCCAACGGCATCGCGGAATTTGTCCGTGCCCGCAAGGCCATTCAATACGCCGACTCCATCGACGATTGGGCAGCCACCATGAGCGAAGGCAATAACGGCGGCTATGCCAACGATTGGCTGATCGGCGACAACAAAACCGGCGAGATCGCACGCCTGGAGTTGGGGCTCAAGAACACACTGCTTGAGCGGACTAAGGATGGGTATTTTGTCGGCTCCAATTTTCCTACCAACCCGAAATTGATCAAGGAAGAAACGACGTTTGACACGAAAGCCAAGAACACCTCGCCCAATGCCCGGCGTGTCCGCTGGGAAGAGTTGATGAAGGAGAATAAGGGAAAGATCGATATCGAATCCGCCAAACTGTTCGAAGCCGACCACGTTGATACGTTCCGCAAGACCAACGAGGGCAGCGCCAATTCTCTCTGTGGCCATGTGGAAAAGGATCCGCGCGGGATTCCGGAATGGGAGTGGGGGGCGTTTTATCCCGGGGGAACCGTGCAGGCCAAGGCGGTGGATAGCACTCTGGCGGCGGCGTTGAAATTCTGGGCGTCAATGGGACATCCGTGCGGACAAACGTTCGTGGCGAAGGATTTCCTGAAAGCCCATCCGGAGTATGCCTGGCAGGAGAAGTTTCTGAAGGATATGCCTGGCCAGCCGTGGACCTTGTTTGGAAAGAGGAGGGGACCATCATGAAACTGCGTCTTCGGAACATCGCAAGTTTGCTCATCAGTCTGCTGATTCTCCCGCCGCTGATGTTCGGCTCCTCGGTCAAGAAGAAAGAAGAAGCCGTCGCCTCCCTTGAAAAGCACAGAACCGAAATCATCAATCTCAGCGATCAGATCTGGGGCTTTGCTGAAACCGCGCTGCTGGAGACCCGTTCCTCCCAGTTGCTCGCGGACTATGCCGAGAAACAAGGCTTCGAGGTCGAACGCGGTGTCGCCGGCATGCCGACCGCGTTCGTGGCGAGCTATGGACAGGGTCGGCCAATCATCGGCATTCTCGGCGAATACGACGCGCTGCCGGGCTTATCACAAAAAGCCCAAGCCGTGAAAGAGGCCTTGAATGCGGGTGCGGCAGGTCACGGCTGCGGACATAACCTTTTCGGCGCGGCAAGCCTCGGAGCGGCCCTGGCCATTAAAGAGCTGATGGCCGCGGGCAAGCTCAAAGGGACGATTCGGTTCTACGGCACGCCCGCTGAAGAAGCTGTCGGCGGCAAGATTTACATGGCCCGGGAGGGGCTGTTCAAGGACCTCGATGTCTGTCTGGCCTGGCACCCCGACGAAAAGACCAGGGTTTCTGTGGATGGCTCGCAAGCGCTTGTCGAGTTCATCGTCGAGTTCAAAGGCAAAACTGCGCACGCGGCTGCTGACCCCTGGAACGGGCGCAGCGCGGTTGCGGCGCTGGAGTTCTTCACCACTGGCCTGAATCGCATGCGCGAATTCGTCAGGCCGACCGTTCGCATGCACTACGTGATTCAAAATGGTGGTGACGTGCCGAACGTGGTGCCGGCCTACGCCAAGCTCTGGTGCTGGCTTCGTGATTCGAAGGGCATCGGAGTCGAGAAACTGTTGAGCCGTGCGCGCCGGATCGCCGAAGGCGCGGCGCTGATGGCGGAGGTCGAATCGAAGCTCACGGTGCAGGGCGGCAACTGGGAGACTCTTGTCAACATAACCGGAGAAAAGTTGATGTTCTCGAACCTCTCATGGCTCGGACCGATTCAGCTCACGCCGGAAGAACAGGAATTCGCCAAAGAGATCCAGCGCGCGACGGGCGTGGAACCCAATGGTCTGAACGGCTCGGTTCAGCCGTGGACGCTGCCAAGAGCAGATCCAGCAGGCGGTTCAACGGATGTCGGCGATGTCAGCTGGCTGGTTCCTACGCTGTCCATGAATGCCACCACCGCGCCCGAGGGCACTCCCTGGCATGCTTGGCCCGTGGTCGCCTGCGGGGGGATGTCGATTGGACATAAAGGGCTGGTTTATGCGGCGAAGGCTATGGCGGCGACGATGGTGGACCTGTACGAGGATGCAAAGACTCGAGAAGCCATTCAGGCCGAGTTCCGAGAGAAGACGAAGGGCGTGACCTACAAACCGCTTGTTCCCGACGGCCCACCTCCTGTGCCAAAGCACTGACTCACTCCACAGAGCTTGACCTGGTCAATGACCTGTACCGCAACGAGAGGATCTGCTTGGGCCTCTTGTCGCCTCGGGATTTCTGCCGGGCAGACATGGTAGAGGTGCCGCTTGCAATCTATCACCGAATATTGCGAGTCCGCTCCTTGGCTTCAGGCGCCCTCGATGTTGAACTCCCGCATGTCGAACCAGTATCCCAATCCGGAAACAACATCCATCTCGGCTTGGACGATGGCTAGATGGCCATTCTCGATCTCAACGAAACGTTCGAAGAGCGGGCGGCCTTCCGGGGGCAATTCCCCCACGACTCCGGAGTAAAAAAGGCTCGTTTCGACCTCAACGTCGAGGGCCCGTTTGAGAAGCTGCATTTCCATCTCTTTCGCTTCCGTGGCCACGCGGTTCCTGAGTTTCCTGACGCCCTCTTCAATACGTTCCCGGGAAGGTACGGCCGTGCTCAATCCGCCCGATGTCACCTGTCCCGTTTGCTTCCATTCTTCGAGCTTGGCCTTGAGGTACGCGACATGCTGTTGCTCTTCCCGGACGAGGACTTCGAAGACGTGTTTCCCAGTTGGGTCGAGGGTCGTCTTCATGGCTTCCTCGTAGACGCCCACGACCCGGTTCTCGTATTGCAGGGCCATCGTGATGGCTTCTTCGATGTGCATATCCTTCTCCTCGACCGATTGGCGGTTTGAATGGGCGCGCCGTTGCCAACCAAGAATGTACCATCTTCGCCGGGAAAAATCAAAATGACCCCAGCCTTGTCGCACATTTTTAGAGTTTATTGACATCCCCGCGCGACCGGCAATATAATTCCGGCATGGTTAAAAGGAGTGTTTAAAATGAAGATGTCCCGATCACGTGCCATTCCGGTCCTCGCTATTGTTGCGGTATCCGCGGTTTTCTTAATGGCCCAGCAGGCCCCCGCCCCGCCCGTTGCCCAACGCGTTGAACACAAGGTTGTTTGGCATGGCGAAACCGTCGTGGATCCCTATTTCTGGCTGAGAGAAAAAACCAATCCCGAAGTGGCGAAATATCTGGAGGCCGAAAACGCCTACACGGAGGCCATGACCAAGGATCTCAAGCCTTTCCGGGAAGCCCTCTATACGGAAATGCTTGGGCGCATCAAACAGACGGACCTGAGCGTGCCCGTTCGGCAGGGGAAATACTACTACTATTCCCGCACCGAGGAGGGGAAGCAGTATCCCATCTACTGTCGGAAAGCCGCGGCCCCGGATGGTTCCCTCGACGCGAAGGCGGCCGAGCTTGTCATGTTGGATCAGAACGAAATGGCCAAGGGACTGCCTTTCCTTAGCATTGGCGAAGTGTCGGTGAGCGATGATGACAACCTCCTGGCGTACAGTACCGACACCACGGGTTTTCGCCAGTATATCCTTCATGTGAAAGACCTCCGAACAGGCAGAATCCTGCCGGATACGGCCGAGCGCATAACGTCAGGGGAGTGGGCTGCGGACAACAAAACCCTCTACTTCACGACCGAGGACAAAGTTACCAAGCGTCCCAACCAGTTCTGGCGCTTGGCGCTGGGAGGGAAGCCGGACCTCCTTTACCAGGAAAAGGATGAGCTTTACGGCATCGGCGTGGGACGCACCAAGGACAAAAAGTACTTGGTCCTGGGAATTCAGAGCACCGACACCTGGGAGAGGCGCTATCTGGACGCGGCCACGCCGTCCGGAGATTTCAAGGTCGTTCTCCCCCGCGAAAAGGGGCACAAGTACGATTTTGAGCACCGGGACGGGCTGTTCTACATCCGCACCAACAGGGAGGCTAAGAATTTTCGCGTCGTCACGGCGCCGGTGTCGGATCCCCGCCCCGGAAACTGGAAAGAACTCGTTCCCCACAAGCCGGATGTGCTGCTCGAGAACCTGGAGGTCTTCAGGGACTATGCCGTGGCCCACGAAAAGTTCGAGGGATTGAACCGGTTCAGGGTTCTGAGTTTCAAAACGGGAACCTGGCACGAGCTGAGTTTCCCGGAGACCGTGTATTCGGCCTTCGGCGGCGGAACGCCGGAGTTCGACACCCGCATGTTCCGGATCAGCTACCAGTCCCTGATCACGCCATCCAGCGTGTACGATTACGACCTCGAGACCCGTGAACGGACCCTGCTGAAGCAGCAGGAGGTTCTCGGCGGTTACAATGCCGCACAGTACGCGACGGAGCGGCTTTGGGCCACGGCCCGGGATGGGGTGAAGGTGCCCATTTCCATCGTTTACAAGAAGGGCTTTAACCGCGACGGTCAAGCGCCTCTGTGGCTTTATGGCTATGGCTCCTATGGAGCCGGCATGTCCGCGACATTCTCGAGCGGTCGTTTGAGCCTGTTGGACCGCGGGCTGGCCTATGCCATCGCCCACATCCGGGGCGGTGACGAGATGGGTGAGGCCTGGCACGACGACGGCATGCTTATGAAGAAGAAAAACACCTTCACCGATTTCATCGATTGCGCCGAATACCTTATCGCCCAGAAGTGGACTTCCAAAGACCGCCTTGTGATCGAGGGCGGCAGCGCCGGCGGCTTGCTGATGTGCGCCGTCACGAACATGCGGCCGGACCTCTTCAAGGCCGTCCATTCCGCCGTGCCCTTCGCGGATGTTATGAACACCATGATGGATGCCGGCTTGCCGCTCACCGTGGGCGAGTACCTGGAGTGGGGCAATCCCAATGAAAAGGCGGCATACGACTATATGAAGACCTACAGCCCCTACGATAACCTGGAGAAAAAACCCTACCCGGCCATCCTGGTGACCACCAGCTTCAACGACAGCCAGGTGATGTATTGGGAACCGACAAAATATGTCGCCAAGCTTCGAACCTTGAAGACGGACAAGAACGAGTTGCTCCTCAAATGCAAGATGGAGCCCGCGGGCCACGGAGGCGCCTCGGGCCGGTACGACAGGCTGAAGGATGCCGCCTTCGAGATGGCCTGGATGCTGAAGCAGGTGGGGATCACCAATTCCACTGTTTCCCAGGGCGACAAGGTCGACGAATATGTCCTGTCCGAGATGGCCAAGCGGAAGATCCCCGGCCTTTCTCTGGCTGTGGTCAGGAATGGGGAGGTCGTCAAGGCCGGAGGCTACGGATTGGCAAACGTCGAACTTAATTCCCCGGCGACGGCGGAAACCATCTATCAATCCGGTTCTGTCGGCAAGCAGTTCACGGCGACCCTGGTGATGATGCTTGTCGAGGAAGGGAAAATCAAGTTGGATGACCCGATCTCCACCTATTTCCATGATGCTCCGGCGACATGGAAGGGAATTACCGTTCGCCGCCTTCTCACCCACACCTCGGGCATCTCCAACAAGCTCTACGATCAGATCAATATGCGCCAGGATTACACCGAAGCCGAGCTCTATCAAAAGACCGCCTCCCTTCCCCTCGACTTCGCTCCGGGAGAGAAGTGGAACTACAGCAATCCCGGTTACCTGTTGTTGGGCATCCTCGTCAGGAAGGTGACGGGCGAGTTTTATGGAGACCTTCTCAAGAAGCGGATCTTCGATCCGCTCGGGATGGCCACCGCCCGCATCATCAACGAGGCGGACATCATCATGAACCGGGCCGCCGGATACCGGCTGGTCAAGGGCGAACTTAAGAACCAGGAATGGGTCGCGCCGATGATCAACACCACCGCGGACGGCAGTCTCTACTTAACCGTCCTCGACATGGCCAAGTGGGATGCGGCCCTCTATACCCAAAAGTTGCTGAAAAAAGCCAGCTTGGAGGAGATGTGGACCCCGGTCAGGCTCAACGACGGCAAGACGGAGAAGTACGGTTTCGGCTGGCGGCCCGATGAGATCCGCGGGCATAAAATCATCGAACACGGCGGCTCATGGCAGGGATTCAACACGCACATTTCCCGGTATGTGAATGACCGACTGACGGTCATTGCCCTGGACAACCTGGACGGATCGAACCCGGGGGATATCGTCCATGGGGTCGCCGGTGTGTACGTCCCCGACCTGGCATCTGGGAACGCGGAGGTATCGGACTAAGCCCGCCTAACAGCCGTCAATGCGGTGCGCCTCCACCGCCGCTTGATGGCGTTCCATTGAGCAGCCGATCCGCGGCCAGCACTGTGAACACGTAGGTCGCAGCACCCGTCAGCACGTATTCGGCCTGTTGCCAGAGGAAGGGGAAGGGCTCCTTCAGCTCTGGAAAGTCCGGCCGGATGAGCGACGGGCCGGATATGCCGCCTCCGGGAATGTGGGTCCAGTCGCTTAAGTTTATGCCATAGGCCACGGTCATGGAGTGGGCGCCGACCGCGGAGACCAGCGAGGTGCTGGAGGCCGGATGGCAGCCGAGGACGTAGTTGAGGACTCTGAGGAGGTTCTCACGGTCGAATTCTTGAGGAAAGGCTTGATGAAGGAAGTACTGCCTTACCGAGTATTCCTGGATGTCCCAAGTGACGCCCCAGATCCTGGGTTCGAAGGGAACGCCGTAGGGCGTCTTCGCGAGGTCCTTCTTCAGCTTCGTCGCATATCCAGAGAGGATTAAGCCCAGGCGCTTCGAGAACTCCTTATCATGGACGATCGGGAGCGCTCGCGCCGCTGCCCATCCCACTTCCTCCACCTGTGCTTCGATAACGGGGAGCAGGGTCTTGAGATGCTCCGCGAACCGCGGTTCACGCGTCGTGATCAAGAGTTCCGCGGCGGCAAGAACTTCCTGTGAATCCGCTCGCTCCGGAACATAAGGATTGGGCTGACGGACGGGCGGGTGGCTCTGTTCAAACTCCCAAGCTTTGACGGCCGTCGCGAGGCACTCCCGGGCGAGGGGGTCATCGAAGCCCCGGAGCACCCGGCTTGAAGCGGCCATCGCCGCGACGGCGCTGTATTCCATGCCGGAGTCGCGATTGGTGAAGGCGTAGCGGTCGTCACGGCGTCCCGAGCGATCGCCCTTGACCTCGTCGATCCCGAGGGAAGGATCAAAAATGCGGCTATCGGTCAAAGTCGAGGGTTCGCCCAAGGTTCCGTACTGCTCCAGAGATGGGTCCGAGATCCCGGCGAAGCTGTGTCCGGCGACGCGATACCCGGTTAGGAGATTTTCCACACCGTGCACGACCTGTTGAAGGATGTCGGGTTTTCCGTCCGGAACGTGGAGAACCACGTTCCGCTGCCCGGGATCGACGGTCGTCTGATCGGTATTGAGGCCGAAGGTTTCCCGGCTCAACGCAAGCAGCATGGTGGCCCAGGCCTGGGCCCCGGCCGCGAGATCGTGGTCGGCGGCATCGTGCCATCCGCCCATGTTGAGGCCAGGGATATATTGGTCTGCGGCAAGCGGCGTTTCCGTGACGGAACCCTGCTTATACCCCTCGATGAAGGCCAAATCGAGGTTCGGAGGAGCCTGGAGCGCGTCATCCAGATGGCAGGCCCCATGCCAGATCCGGCCGCGATCGA
>Ga0315291_10005941_pt1 | contig 15244 bp, 10 predicted proteins | sample YL17G12_20_MG_FD_203070 | JGI IMG/M metagenome (GOLD analysis project Ga0315291, IMG submission 203070) | Sediment microbial communities from Yellowstone Lake, YNP, Wyoming, USA - YL17G12_20 | ecosystem: Environmental > Aquatic > Freshwater > Lake > Sediment | place: USA: Wyoming | collected...
TTACCTGCGCCACACTTTCACCGTCGCCAGCGCCAGTGACATCCCCGCCGTCATGAAGTTGAAGATATACGTGGACGATGGCTGCATCGTCTGGATCAATGGAACGGAAGTGGCACGGTTCCACGTCTCAGCCGGCGATAAGGCTTACAACAGCACGGCCGACAACCACGAGGCCGCTTGGGAGGAATACGAGATATCCAATCCCTCCGTGTTTCTCCAGACCGGCGCCAACGTGATGGCGATCCATGCGCTGAACACAAGAATAGACAGCAGTGACTTCTCCATTGATGCCGCCCTGTCCGACCCCGGAAGCGATGGCTCCATCTTTGCCCCGCCCACGCCGGCACGGCGCAACAGCGTCTGGTCGCTCAACGCCCCGCCGCAAATCCGCCAGGTGGACCACACGCCCAAGCAGCCCCCCGCCGGGCGGCCCATCCCCATAACGGCCAAGATCACCGACCCCGACGGCGTGACTTCCGTGACGCTCTGGTTCCAAATAGTATCCCCCGGCAGTTTCATCCCGGCATTCCTGCCGCTCCCGCACGCCACCCTCGAAGCCGACCCCCTGCGGCCCTTCGACCCCAACCCCGCTTTTGAGAACCCCGCGAACTGGACCCCGCTCACCATGAAAGACGATGGAACCGGCGGCGACGCCGTGGCCGGAGACAGCGTCTTCACGGCGGTTGTTCCCGGCCAGGTGAACCGAACGCTGGTCCGCTACCGCATCGCCGCCGAGGACATGTTGGGCAACTCGGTTCGGGTGCCGTACCTGGATGACCCCTCTCTGAACTTCGCCTGTTTCGTTTACGACGGCATCCCCGCCTACACGGCCCAAGTCTCCGTCAAAGGCGGCCCCTACACATACGGCGCGGACGTCATGAACTCCCTGCCGGTCTATTTCATCCTGACACGCGCGAGCGATTACAACGAGTGCATCGCCTATAACTCAGCCTATCAGCTTGACGGCACGGAGGCCCGGCGCCGCTTCAACTGGGAATGCGCCTTCGTGTACAACGGAAAAGTTTATGACCACGCCCACTGGCGGCTGCGGCAAACCTGGGGACGCTACATGAACGCGGGCAAACGCAGCATGCGCTTCGAGTTCAACGCCGGCAACTATCCGCAGTTCCACGACCAGTACGGAAGGCCGTATCCCACGAAGTGGAGATACATGAATGTGAACAAGATGAGAGGCTCGGCCGGCCCGGCCAACTGGGGCCTGTCGGAAGCGGGCGCCGCGCGGCTCTGGAACCTGTTCGGCGCCGCCGCCCCCTACACCCAGTATTTCCACATGCGCGTGGTAAAGACACCGGATGAGGCGCCCGCCGCCAGCGGACAGTACTACGGCGACTTCCACGGCCTGTTCCTGGCCATGGAGCACTACGATTCCCGGTTTTTCGACGCCCACGGCCTCCAGGAAGGCAACCTCTACAAGTTCAGCCACGGCGAAACCGCCTGGAACCAGGCGCAGCGTTACCAAGCCGAATTCAGCGTCACGGACGGGTCGGACTACTCCAACCTTTTCAACAAGAGAGACCAGCTGCCCGAGTACGACTCCAACTGGCTGCGCTACCACGTCAACCTGGACCGCTGGTACCGCTACCACGTTGTGACGGAAGGCGTGCGGCATTTCGATTTCCGCCCGGATCTGAATTGGTTCAAGAACCGCTATTGGTGTTTTGAGCCGGATCCCGCCGGGGGCAATCCATTGGGCAGGATGTGGATTCTTCCCTGGGACTGGGACACCTGCTGGGGGCCGAACTGGAACTACGGAGAGGACTATATCAAACAGGCCATTTTCGGGTATTGGAGCGAGTCAACCCTTAACTATGAAACCCCGCGCAAGGAAAAGCCGGAACTCATGCTCGAATACCGCAACCTCATGCGCGAGTTCCGCGACCTGGTCTGGACCGAGGACGTGATCTACGGGATACTCGACGAAATGGCCAACAAAATCGCGCCGTTCACCGACGCCGACCGCGACCGCTGGAAAAACGCCCCAGCCGCCGCCGGTTCCCAGGATGACGGCCCGATGGCGACCCGGTTGCAGAACCAGAAGAACTTCGCCTTCGTCGGCGGCAGCTGGTTCAACGACCCCGGTGGCGATCCAGGCGATGCGGAAACCCGGGCATCGGGCCGCGACGCCTGGCTCGACAAACTCGTCAACAGCGAAGGCGACGGCGCCGCCGTGCCCAACACCCCGTCCATCACCTACACCGGCCCCGCCGATTATCCCGCGAATGTACTCACGTTCCAAAGCGGCGCGTTCAACGATCCGCAGGGCGCCGGGACCTTTGCCGCCATGCAGTGGCGCCTCGGCGAGATTACCAATCCCGGCAGCCCCCTTTATGACCCCGTTGCGCCTAAAATCTACGAGTATCCCGCCGTCTGGCAGAGCGCCGACCTTACCTCCTTTACCACGGCCCTCACCATCCCCTCCACCGCGGCGGTGGCCGGCCACACCTATCGCGCCCGCGTCCGGCACAAAGACACCACGGGCCGCTGGAGCCACTGGTCGGCCCCCGTGGGGTTCACCGCCGGCGTTCCCGACACGGCCCTGGATCTCCAGCGCTTTCTGCGCTTGACGGAGCTCATGTATGACCCTATTGGCGGAAACGCCTATGAGTTCCTCGAACTCCACAACGCCGGCACCACCCAAACCATCGAGTTCAACGGCGAGGTTTTCACCAACGGCATCACGTTCACCATGCCCGCGGGGCTGCAGATCCCCCCGCAGGGCTATCTTCTTCTATCGCAGGACACCACTTCGAGTTTCAGTTTGTTCCGCGCCCATTACGGCCTGGACTCCTCGGCACCGATCGCCGGACCCTACAGCGGCAGCTTCCGCAACAGCGGCGAGCAGGTGGAACTCAGCAAGTCGCTCAACGGCGACAAACTGATCGCCTTTGAGTTCGGCTCAGGCCGCGGCTGGTGGCCACAGGCCTGCGGCGCGGGTCACTCCCTTGTCCCGCTCCACGTGGACACCCAGCCCCCGGATTCCCTCAGCTACGGCCGCAACTGGCGCCCCAGCGCCTGCGTCGGCGGCTCCCCCGGCGCACCGGACCCGGAAGCCCCGCGGGACGTCCTCCTCAACGAAATCTGCGCCCACACCGACACCGGGCTTCCCCCGCCCGCGGACTCCAACGATTGGTTTGAGATTCTAAACCTGACCACCGCCACGATCTCCCTCAGCGACTGGTATGTCTCCGACGACAAAGCCAATCTCAGGAAGTACCAACTCTCCTCCGGGTTTGCCTCGGTCGGCCCCAACGGACGCCTGAGCTTCGACGAGAACCATCAGTTCAACAATCCGCCGGGCAGCGGTTTCGGCCTCAGCAAGTCCGGCGAGCAACTCTACCTTTCCTACCTTCCAGCGGGCGACCCGGCCCACCTGCGCATAGCCGACGCCGTCGAGTTCAAAGGACAGGACAACCAGGACAACGGCTACACCCTGGGCCGCTCGCCCGATGGGGAGGATTGGTGGTGCAACACTTCCCCCACCCGCGACGCATCCAACAGCCCGCCGAAAGACGAGGTGGTAATCAGCGAGATCATGTACCACCCACTGCCAGACAATGCCGCGCTGGAATACATCGAACTGAACAACCCTTCGAGCGCGGCGGCAAACCTGTTCCATCCCACCGAAGGCCCCTGGCGCCTGGCCGGCGGCATTGATTTCACCTTCCCGCCAGGCGTGTCTCTCGCGCCGGAGGAATGCCTCCTTGTGGTCAACTTCGACCCGGCCAACGCCGCGCAACGCCAAGCCTTCGAAGCGGTCTATGGCCCTGTGAGCGGGCAGCTCTACGGACCCTTCAACCTGGCAGGCCAACTCAGCAACATGGGAGAACGCGTCGCGCTCGAGCGGCCCCAGCCCGAAGACGTCCCCGGACAAGGGATCTCCTGGATCATCGTGGACGAGGCAATCTACTTCGACCAGGCGCCGTGGACACCGGATGCCGACGGCGCCGGCCTCTCCCTGACCCGCGCTAATCGCCGCGGCTCCGGCAACGACTGGAACAACTGGGCCGCAAGTGTGCCTACGCCCGGTTCCAGCCTCTTTGTCGTCTTCGTTTCTCTGAACTCCGCCACTGTGGCTGATCATGGACTGACCCGAAACGAGAACCTGCCCTTCACCGCGGTCTTCAGCCGTCCGGTCGGCGGCTTCAGCAGCGCGGGTATTGCGGTCCAAAACGCCGCCCTGGCGGGTTTCACCCCCAATCCGGACGGGAAAACTTACACCTTTGGCGTGAGTCCTTCCACCGACGGCCTGGTGACCCTCCAGATCCCCGCCGGTGTGGCGCGGGCCCTGGACGATGGAACGACCAATACCATCTCAAAGGCATATTCCTTCACCTACGACACCACACCCCCGGGGGCCTCGCCGCCGGTTCCCGACAAGACCTTCTCCACGAACACCCGTGTCACTTACCACTGGACTCAACCGGTGGATGCCAACGGCGTGGCCGCAGTCGTGCTGCTGGCGGGCACGTCACAGGATGGCACGGATGTGTATTTCAGCGGCAATCTGATCGGTCAGACCCAGATCACCATCCAGACACCCGACAAGTGCGCCATTTACGCCCGGCTGGTGGTGACCGATGAAGCGGGCAACGTCCGCACCACCGCCAACGGCGCGCCCGTGCACGTGGATACGACTCGCGAGCCCGCCAGCGCGCGGCTGCCCTGGACCCTGTTCGCGCAGTAGGGTGGGCATCCAGTAGCGTTTAAGGGTTTTGGGATTGGGCGTGAAGCCTCGCCTCGTTCGTAGTGAGCCCCGTAAGGGGCGTTTGTGGGCCACAGAATGGAAAAGAACCGGGGAGAACGCCCCTTACGGGGCTCACTACGAACTCTTTCAGGGGCGGCGTCAAGTAGAAGAACAACAGCGATATCTTCGAGGATTCCGGCCATGCAACCTGCCAAACCCAACAAGGTATCTTCCGAAAACCCTTAAACGCTACTGGGTGGGCATCCTGCCCGCCACTGCCAGGCCAGTTCGCCGAGGGAAAGATCGCGGCGTTGCAGACCCTTCGCTCTTGACAAAGCGCGCGCCCAGCGCCACAATCCTTCTTCGTTAGCCCCGCAGACCTCAAGGGGACGACGTATTTTGCGCCCGTCAGGCACCGCTCGAAATGATCGTCCAAAAACAAGCCTACGCCCGCGCCGGACTTGCCGGCAACCCTTCCGACGGCTATTTCGGCAAGACCGTTTCCTGTTTGATCAAGTCCTTCCGCGCCGAAGTCACCCTCTTCGACAGCCCCGAACTCAAGATCGAGCCAAACCGCCGCGACCACGCCACCTTCAAGAGCATGGCGGATCTGGTGGAGGATATCCGGTTTTCCGGCTACTACGGTGGAATCCGCCTGATCAAGGCCGCCATCAAGAAGTTCTACGAATACCTGATTTCACACGACGTCCCCTATCCTGACCGGAACTTCACCCTGCGCTACGACTCCGACATCCCGCTCCGGGTCGGCCTCGCGGGATCCAGCGCCATCATCACCGCCACCCTGAGCGCGCTCATGGAGTTCTACGAGGTGCAGATCCCAAAGCCCTTTCTGCCGACCCTGGCACTGCGGGTCGAGACCCAGGAACTCGGGATTTCCGCCGGATTGCAGGACCGCGTGATCCAGGTCTATGGCGGATGCGTGTACATGGACTTCGACCGCGACCACCTCGAGGAATTCCAGTACGGCAGATACGAGGAGATAGACCCCGCCCTTCTGCCGCCCCTTTACGTCGCCTACCGGGACGCGCTGTCGGAGGGAACCGAAGTGGTGCACAACGATCTGCGGGAGCGCTGGGAGAAGGGGGATCCGAAGGTCCGGCAGGCCATGCTCCGCTTCGCCGGGATCGCCGAGGAATACTATCACGCGTTGCGGGCGCACGACTTGCGCCGGGCCTCGGGGCTCATGAATCAGAACTTCGACGTCCGTGCCGGCATCATCCCCATCAGCCAGGCCAATTGGGACCTTATCAACGCCGCCCGCAACGTCGGGGCCAGCGCCAAGTTCTGCGGATCCGGCGGCGCCATCGTCGGAGTATACTGGGATCAGTCCATCTACGCCGACCTGGAGCGGGCGATGTCGGAAATCGGGGCCAAAGTGCTGAAGATTGAATTCTAAGGAGTTGCCGCCATGATCAAGAAAGCCGTCATCCCCGCCGCAGGGCTAGGCACCCGGTTCCTCCCCGCCACCAAAGCCCAGCCCAAGGAGATGCTCCCCCTCATAGACACCCCCACGATCCAGTACGTGGTCGAGGAGGCCGTCCACTCCGGCATCCGGGACATTCTCATCATCACCGGGCGCGGCAAGCAGAGCATCGAGAACCATTTCGACCGGGCCTTTGAGCTCGAAACCCACCTGAAAGCCAAGGGGCGGGAAGAGCAGCTCCTCCAGGTCCGAAAACTCTCCCAGCTCGCCAACATCCACTTTATCCGCCAGCCGGAACTCAACGGACTGGGCGACGCCATTTCCTACGCGCGCTGGCACGTGGGAAACGAGCCCTTCCTGGTGCTGCTGGGCGACACGATCGTGGACTCCCCCTCGGCCCCCTGCTCGCGCCAGCTCATTGACGTTTTCAACCACTACAGGGCGCCGGTCATCGGGGTCGAAGAAGTGGATCCCGCCAAGGTGGAACGCTATGGAATCGTCGCGGGCAAGGAGGTCGCCCCCAACACATGGCGCATTGACGTGATGGTGGAGAAACCCAGGCCCTCGGAGGCGCCCTCCCGCCTCGCGATTGCCGGACGATACGTGCTCACGCCGGAGATATTCGCGTACATTGACCGCACAGCCACCGGCGTCGGGAACGAGGTCCAGCTTACCGACGCCCTGCAACTCATGCTCAAAGACCACGAGATCTACGCGCACAAGTTCCAGGGCAAACGTTATGATATCGGGAACCGGCTCGACTACATGCGGACCCTGGTCGAGCTCGGCGCCAGGCGCGGCGACATCGGCCCCGATTTCCGGGCATTCCTGAAGGAGTTCGCCGCGGGACTGCCGAACTGACGCGCCCTACTTCTTCTCAGGCCCTTCGATGGCCACGGAGAACGTGCTCCCTTCCTTGTCTCCGGGCACAATATGGATCATGGCCCGGCGGCCGTCCTTCTCGTAATGCAGCATGGTCACCCCGCCGGAAGTCATGACCATGTTTTCCTTCCACCCTTGGGCGGTCATCTCCTTCTTGTAGGCTTCCTGGATGGCCGCGGGGCTGTCCTCCGACTGGAACTGCAACTGGGTGGTATTCTCCACCTTCATGCTTGTGATCAGTTTTGCCTTCTTGTACACGAGCACGTCCGCCGGAAAGTCCTCGGGCACCTTGGTCGCGCCGCCGGCCGAGATCTCCATCTTCTCGCCCTTGTCCGTCTTTATGGTCATGCCTTCGTCGGTGATCTTCACGTCGGCTTTTTTGCCCGATTCCTTCTGAATGGCCTTGGCGGCCGCCTTCTCGGCTGCCGCCCGCGCGGCCTCATTCGCCTTCTGCTCCCGGGTGCCGCCGCCACAGGCCAAAAGCAGCCCGGCCGTTATCAGAGTGCATGCGAGTTTCTGCAACATAAGAATTCCCCCCTTCCTGCGGTTGTGTGCCGGAGCGGGCCTCCGGCGAGAGCCGTCTTCGCCGAGGTGCACGCCACGTCCCACGGCTGGATCCCGCGCCGCCCCCTCTTTTTGCGGGCCCTGGTTCAATGATAGCGCGTTTCCCAAAGGTTTCAAGGATTTCCCGCATTCTTTTTCCTTGAAAAACCCGGACTTCCGTGGGATACAATAGAGGCGGCAGTTCCGGGGTTCCGTTTGTGGGCAGAAAGGGATACAGCCCATCCTTGTTGGATTTGGCTCCGGGGCTATGATCTGTTTGCCACAGCCTTCCGCTGGGAAGGCCTCTCGTTTTTGATCCTTCCAGGGTGGGACTCTCCGCCACTTCGGAAGCAGGTGGAACCCGATGGAAAATCAAAATGCCTACAGCGTTCTCGGCTTGCGGAAAGGCACCTCGGAGAAAGAGGTAAAAGACGCGTATGTAGCGCTCATCAAGAAGTTCGACCCGGAGAAGCACACCGACCGGTTCATGCTGATCCAGGCCTCCTACGAGACCCTGCGCCATCCCGCCAGGCGGGCCCGCGAGGACATTCTCGTCTTCAATTTTGTGCGCGGCCGCTTCCTGTTCACCGAAGAGGAGAAATCCAGCGAACCCGACGCGGCGCTCAACCAGGAGATCCTGAAGTACCGCGACAATCTGGCGCGCGACGGCGCCAACCCGGAGCTGAGGACGGCCTACACCAAAGCCCTCATGCAGCGCACTTTCAAGAAGGTAACCAAGCGCCTGTGGGCCGAGGCCATCGAGGACTGGCAGGCCGTGCTCCAGGTGGACGCGGCGCACCAGCGCGCCAAGAACAACATCCTCTACTCCTACCTCACCCTGGGTTACAGCTACGCCGACCACGGGCTCTACGAAGAAGCCGTTGAGCTGTGGGAAAAAGCGGCGCAGATGAACCCCGACGACGAGCATCTCATCCACAACCTCGCCATTGCCTGCGAGATGGCAGGGAAAACCGAGGAATCCAAGCGCTACTGGGCCGAAACCCTGCGCCGCTGGCAGGCAAGGCTCGATAGCGATCCCGACGACGAATACACCCGCGGCCTCATCGTCGAGGTCCGCCGCCACCACGGGGGCCAGGCCGTGGAGGAAGGCAGGTCCGGCCCCGCCTCGATCGAGGAATACCGCGAGATACTCAAGATCAACCCCGACGATTTTGAGGCGCAGTACAAGATCGCCACGGCGGTGTATGAGGAGCACAAGTGGCCCGAAGCCATCGAGGCGTGGAGCAACCTCCTCAAGAAGCACCCCAAGAACATCGAAGCCCTGAATATGCTGGGATGGTCGCTCCTCAATGCCGGCCAGATCGAGCAGGCTTTTCAGATCTGGCAGCGCAGTTTGGCCATTGACCCCAAGAATCATTCCACGCAGGAGGCCATCATCAAGGCCCGCATGTCCGTGGGGCGCGCGTTCCGCAACCGCGGCATGCACACCCAGTCCCTGGTTCACTTCAAGGCCCTTCTGCGTTTCACCCCGAAAAGCTCCGAAGTTTTCATGGAGATCGGAGAGACATATATGCTCAAAGGAGACAAACGCTCCGCCGCGCAGGCGTTCAGCATGGTTCTTCAGCTGGATCCGAAGAACCGCGACGCCAGGCAGCGCTTGTCCGACATGAAACTCCGCACCTAGCGCGGCTCGCGGCCGCCGCCGCTCGCGGCGCGGAACCAAAGGATCATCCCAAGAGGGATTTATGCGTGCACCCAGGATACCTCGCTATTACGTTGATCTGCTGAAGGAGGAGTTTGTGATTGACGAGTCTCGGGAGGCTGTGCTAAATCTCAGGGACAAGACCGGGGATGCGTGGCGCTTCCCCGCGGGACCGGACCTTTTTCCGGGGGAGGAGCGCCGCGCCGGCGCCGGCAAGCTGGATCTCCTGACCCAGATTTCCGACATGCTTCTGGAACAGGAGCGACTGGAATGCCTCGCCCGGGAATGGGAAAGCCAGAGCCAGAAAACGACCCAGGAGGGCTTTCAGCGGTTCTTCCGCTCTGCCTTGCCGCTGATGGACAGTTTTGACCGGGTCATGCAGATGGCAAGCGCGCAGTCCCCGTCCGCCGAAATGCAGAATTGGCTGAATAGTGTGGCGGCGGTCCAGTCTCGTATGACACAATTGTTCGAGAGGTACGGACTGCGGTCCATGGACCCAGTGGGCAAACGGGTAAACCTGGATCGGCATGAGGTTGTCGAAGTGATACATACGGACAGCATTCCCGATGAGACAATTGTCGAAGTCCGGCAGAAGGGCTATGTCTTCGAAGGTAGAATCCTACGCGACGCCCGCGTGGTGGTCGCGCAAAACGAGAGGAGGTAATCAGTCCTATGTCTACGATGATTGGAATTGACCTTGGCACCACAAACAGCGTAGTCGCCATAATGGACAAGAACGGACCTGTGATCGTTCCCAACAACCTTGGCGAGCGCCTGACGCCCTCGGTGGTGGGTTTCACCAAAACCGGGGAGATCCTGGTGGGGAAGAAAGCCCGGCGCGGCGCGATCATGAACATCGGCCGAACCGTGTTCTCCATAAAGCGCCACATGGGGACGGGCCACCGCGTCAAGATCGACAACAAGGAGTACTCCCCCCAGGAGATCTCCGCCATCATCCTGCAAAAGCTCAAGCAGGACGCCGAGGAGTACTTTGGCGAGGACATTCGCGATGCCGTCATCACCGTGCCCGCCTACTTCACCGACGCCCAGCGCCAGGCCACGAAGGACGCCGGCGAGATCGCCGGCTTCAACGTCCGCCGCATCATTGACGAGCCCACCGCGGCCGCGCTCGCCTACGGACTCGACAAGGAGAAGGACCAGACGCTGCTGGTCTATGACTTCGGCGGAGGAACCTACGACGTCTCCATTATCGAGATCATATCCGGCGTCTTCCGCGTCATGGGCATCAACGGCAACACCCTCCTGGGCGGCGACGACATCGACAACCGCATCGTCCAGCTCCTGGTCAGGGAGTTTCAGGAGAAAAACGGAATCAACCTCTCCGAGGACCCCGTGTCCATGCAGCGCCTCAAGGAAGTGGCGGAGGAAGCCAAGATCGAGCTCTCCGAGGTCCGCGAGTCCCACATCCTGTGCGAGGCCATCACCATGAGCGACAAGGGCCCGCTCACCCTCGAAAGCACCCTCACTCGCGAGCGGCTCGAAGAGCTCATCCGCGACCTGGTGGAGAGCACCAGGGGGCCCATGGACAAGGCCCTTGCCGACGCCGGGATCACCGCCAAGCAGATCGACACCGTCCTGCTCGTCGGTGGCACCACGCGCATGCCCCTGGTCCAGCAAACGGTGAAGAACCATCTCAAGATCACGCCCCATCGGGACATTTCCCCCGAGGAAGTGGTGGCAATGGGCGCAGCCGTGCAAACCCAGGTGCTCGCGCCCATCGGCGACGAACTCGAAGGCACGCTGGCCGCGCTTTATAACAAGGAAAAGATGGTGGTCGTGCACATGACCCCCTTCTCGCTCGGAGTCGGCCTCGAAAACGACCAGATGGGAATCATCATCGAGCGCAACTCCACCTATCCCGCGGAGAAAAGGGACATCTTCACCACCACCCGGGATTTCCAGGAGGCCATCAGCTTCCCCATTTACGAAGGCGAGTCGCCGGTCGCTTCCGAAAACACCTTCCTGGACCTTCTGCGCATCGAAGGTGTCACCCCCGCTCCGCGCGGGGTGCCACGCATCGAGGTCACCTTCCGCCTCACCCCCGACCGGATTCTCGAAGGGCGGGCCGAAGACCTCGCCACCGGCCTGGAGAAGGCCATTACCATCCAGGCCACCTCGACCAAGCTCAGCGAGGCCGAAAAGTCCAGGATGATCTCCGAGGCCAAGGAAAGGGTGACACGCATGCTGCGAAGCAAGGCCGCCGACTCGGTCGAGGATGAAGTCCGGGAGACCATCCGGCGCGCCCAGGCGGCGCTCAATGACTCCCCCGAACACGCACTGTCGGGCAAGCTGCGCGAGCAGGTGCAGAGCATGCAACGAGCCCTGCAAAAAAAGGAACACGAGAAACTCGAAAGCCTGAGCCTCGAGGCGATGCGGACTCTCGCGCAGATCGAGTCCTCCGGCGCGTGATTCACAGACAGTGCTGAGGACTGAGAAGGGAGTGCTGAGTGCTGAGTGCTGAGGACTGGGGACTGAGGAGGAATTGACGATTTGGGATTGAGGATTTTCCAATTGCGGATTGCGGATTGCGAATTGGGGTTGCCGATGTCGGATTGAGGATTACGAATCATGGTTCTATACTCACTCCTCAGCACTCAGCACTCGGTCCTCAGCACTCGGTCCTCAGCCCTCAGCCCTCAGCCCTCAGCACTCAGCACTCAGCACTGATCTTGATGTCCCGTGGAATTGAGATTTGAACCATGCGTTGTCCATTCTGCCGAACGGAGAACCGGGACGAACGGGACTCCTGTTATTATTGCGAAAAAGACCTTTCCATGTTGAGGCTGATCGTCAACAAGGCGAAGTCTCATTTCAACACGGCTTTGGAACTCGCTGAGCGGAACCGCAACGAGGAAGCCATCGCCGAACTGAACAACGCCCTCGACCTCGACCACTCCCACGTCAACAGCCACGTGGTTCTCGGCACTCTCTACGCCAAGATGGGAAATCTCGAGAAGGCCAAGGCATGCTGGGAAGAGGCCTTGGCCCTCGATCCCCGCCTGCAGAAGGCCTACGAGTATCTCGGCAAGGGCGAAGCCGCAAGCCAGGTCTTCCCGATCTGCCGCCGCCAGCGCAGAACTATTGTCTTCCTCGTGCTTATCCTCATCAGCGCCGTGTCCTTCCTCACCCTGCATTCCCTTCCCTCCCCATACGAAGACCTTCTGGTGAGCGCCGTGGACGCGTATAAGAAGGACAACAGCTTCAACGCCGCGCTCCAGTGGCTCGACCAGATTCCGCCGTCTGAAAGAGACGGCAAGACGGGCACGATCGCGCGAGCAATGCGCGTGATCATCGAGACCGAACAGGAGACTCTGGTCAAGAAGGGACAGGAATATCTCAGCACCGGGAATATCCAGGCCGCGGATCAGGTGGCCGCGGGGCTCCTCAAGTGGCACCCCTCCGCTCCCTTCCGCGCCAGGACCGACGCCATGCGCGCCGAGATAAAGAAAATGGCCGACAAATCCGTTTCGCAGACCCTGGAAGACTACAAGGAGCGCAAGATCCTCCTGGCGGAAGCCCAGAAGGTCCTGGGCACCTATCGCGGCCTTTCTGTCAAAGACAATGACATCCTGGTCACCGGCGAGGCAACTCTCAGCAGCATCACTCAGACCCTCCGTATCGAGGACACCCTCCGGAGTTTCCAGAAGCGCCAGATAGACGAATGGACCCTGCTGGAAAAACTCGCCGAGCTCCACAAGGAGTATCCCGCCTCCAAGACGCTGCCGGAGCTCATCCGCAGCTTCCAGGAGCCGCTCGCAAAACGCTGGACCCAGGACGTGGAAGCCGCTCTGGAGAAGGGAGACCCGGACGGGGCCGCGCGCGATCTTCAGAACCTGCAGCGCCTGTACGCCAAAGCCGGACCGGAAAAGGCGCCTGATTTCTCGGGCTACTCCGCCAGAATCCAGAAACTGCGGACGGAGGACCTTGAAAAAAGGGTCCGTGAAGCCTACGAGCGCGGAGAAGACGAGCAAACCATCCAACTTGGCGAGGAATTTCTCAAGAGTCGTCAGCCGCAGCCCGAAACCCGCAAACTGGTTGAAGCCCTGATAAGCAAGGCCAATGAGCGCCTTGCCCAGAAACGCTGGCGGTGGATTCTTGAGCGCGACCGCCAGTACCTGGATGGAGTCATCAGCGTCGCGGACGCCGAGGCCACCATCCAGTACTATCCACAGGTGACCCAGTATCTGCCCCGCGCCCCCTACCCAACCGCCCGGGAACATCTCCTGCTCTACACGGCCCTTGCCTACCGGCAGGTGGGCCAGCCCGACAAGGCATTGGGGCTTCTCGAGAAAATCGAGAAGGAATATCCCAAGAGCCGCGTCATGCGCTGGGTCAAAGTCTTCAAGCCCAAGTTAGAAAAACCTTAAGTAGTAGGTCCTGGTCGTGGCACGGAGAACGTCATAATATCTTATGGAATTCGAATGGGATCGGAAAAAAGCGGAACGGAATTATGCGAGGCACAAAGTGTCCTTCGACGAAGCGGTGACGGTGTTTTACGACCGTTTGTCGGCAACTTTCGACGATCCGGATCATTCCATCGGCGAACAGAGATTCATCACCGTCGGCTTCTCCTCCCGCGAACGCCTGTTGGTCGTTTCGCATACGGACAAAGGCAACACCATACGGATAATCAGCGCGCGGCCCGCAACCACGCGAGAGAGGAAGCGCCATGAAGGCTAAACAACAAAAATCCCGCCGGGAATTACGCCCCGAATACGATTTCGACTATTCCAAGGCTGTCCGCGGCAAATACTGCAAGCGCCTTCTGGAGGAAGGAGCGAACGTCGCGGTCCTCGAACCGGACATCGCCAAGGCCTTCAAGAATTCGGCCGTGGTGAACGATGCCTTGAGATCGCTCCTGGATGTCACACTCTCAACGCAACGCCTTGCAAATCTCCCCACCAAGCGGCGCTTGGCGCGTCGGGAGTGAAAAAACGCAGACCCAAGCCCACGCGGAAGGACGCGGCATGAATGACGAGGACGTCATTCAAATGACATTCCGCGCGAACTGTATCCTGATTACGAATGATAAGGCGAGGGATACCGAACCGGAGAGAGGCAATTTCAGTGTGATGTCCCCCGAATACTAGCGCCTTGCCCAGAAACGCTGGCGTTGGATCCTTGAGCGCGACCGCCAGTACCTGGATGGAGTCATCAGCATCGCGGACGCCGAGGCCATCATCCAGTACTATCCACAGGTGACCCAGTATCTGCCCCGGGCCCCCTACCCAACCGCCCGGGAACACATCCTCCTCTACACCGCCCTTGCCTACCGGCAGGTGGGCCAGCCCGCCAAGGCGTTGGGGCTTCTCGAGAGAATCGAGAAGGAATATCCCAAGAGCCGCGTCATGCGCTGGGTCAAAGTATTCAAGCCCAAGGTGGAAAAATCCGCGGGATGAGCGGCGGACCCGGCGATACGCACGATTCACTCGTCCCGCGAGGCGTGTTTGTGTTTCGCCCGGTTGCTGTTTTCGAGCAGTGCGAGTTCTCGCCGGTAGTCTTCGGGATAGTCCATGTCCGATAGCACCGCGGGAGCCAATACGTTAAGCTCAAAGACGTCCTCCGGATGCGCTTGCAGGAGGCCGCGGAGACCCACCCTGTCGTACTGCGTCATTATTTCATTGCGAAATCGCTCTGAGAAGACAATGGGATGTCCCCGTTTGCCTCGGAAGCACGGCACGACAATCCCCTTATCTACCCTGTTGAAGGAATGAATCATCTGGCCGACCAATTCGGGGGAGATGCCCGGCTGATCGCCCAGCGCCACCAGGATCGCCTCGCACCGCGGCGGAAGCGCCCTTAACCCGCAACGCACCGAAGAGAGCATGCCGGTTCTGTAATCGGGATTGCTCACGACGCGGACGGGGCGGCCGGATAATTCCTCGGCGATCCGAGCCCCTTCGTGTCCCACTATCACATATATCCCGCCGATGGCGCTGTCGAGCAACTGATCAACGATATGGGAGATGACGGTTTTGCCGGCATA
>Ga0315291_10005943_pt1 | contig 15243 bp, 12 predicted proteins | sample YL17G12_20_MG_FD_203070 | JGI IMG/M metagenome (GOLD analysis project Ga0315291, IMG submission 203070) | Sediment microbial communities from Yellowstone Lake, YNP, Wyoming, USA - YL17G12_20 | ecosystem: Environmental > Aquatic > Freshwater > Lake > Sediment | place: USA: Wyoming | collected...
GCTAAGAATTCGCAAAAAGTGGCAGGAAGCTAGCCGCTCAAGAATCTATTGGGTATAATCTCATTATCTCTCTAATGGAATAACCCATGACAAGAAAATTGTTGAGGAAACCCTTAGGACCGCAAATCTGCCCATCCTTTTCAAATTCAATACACAGGAACGCAAGGTGATCCTCCCCTACCTTCTCTCCCACTGTCAATGCAAGGGTAATCTATCCGCCATCTTGCATCGCGCCTTGCTCATCGCGCATGAACACGAGAGCGCATTGGATGCGCGCGAGCGGCGCGAGCCTTTTATTGATGCGTTTTGAGAAAGGGAGAAGTAAGACAAACAGGAATATTGGCTCGGAGATGTCGTTCGAAACAAACCGCGCTTGATAATTGACACCAAAAATCCTGAGACGCCGATATACGATTTCGGAATCACCTCACCGAAAATAGAGGCTGATTTACAGTTCCTGCAATCAAACTACCAGATCGATGAAGAGCTTGGTCCATGGACTGTCTATGAGTATGCAGGGAATTGAATCCTATGGAAATCCGTCTCCTCTTTGATATCCAGGCGTTCGAAAACCTTCGGGATCCCTGGAACAAACTGCTACCGCAAAATCCCGTCCAGGATGTTTTCTACACATGGGAATGGCTGTTCGCGTGGTGGAAGCATTATGGAAAGCAGCGCGAACTCTGGCTCGTCACTGCCTGGATTGCGGATGAGCTAGTTGGTTTGGCGCCCTTGATGTTGGTCGAAAGGCGAAAGTATGGCTTGAAACTTCGAGTGCTTTGCAACATAGGATCGCCAGATGTGGATGTGGGTGGTTTTATCGTTCGGAACAGTGATCCGCAAATCTATACAGCAGTAGGTAATTATCTGATCGGTCAAAAACGGCTTTGGGATGTCCTGGAACTCAACGAGATGCGCTGCGATGGCCTCGAAACGCGTCTCCTCATTCCCCAATTCGAAAATTCCGGCTATGTTACTCACCAGAAAAGCAATCCCCATTTTTATATCCCTGTTCAGGGCGAGTGGGAAAGATACCTCAACCGGCTCCCTTCGAAATTCCGTCGCGAGATAAGGAGTAAGGTGCGTAGAATCGAAGAACAAAGCCGGCTCACCCTGGAGCATCATATTGGGAAGGAGGTTACCTGGCAAGATATTTCAACTATCTTTGAGATCAACGAGTATGGACATTTTCCCCATCTGTACCGTTCAACCGAGGAAAGAGCTTTTCAACGAGAAATTTTCGAGCTGATGAGAGATCAGGGTTGGCTGGATATTTTCTTACTTTGCATAGATGACCAGCCCGTGGCTTATAACTATGGCTTTTCCTATAACCACCGTTTCGAAGATTGGAGAGCCGGGTTTCGCACCCAATATTCCGATCTCTCCCTAGGAAGAATATTGTACTTGATGACCATCGAGGATTGTTATAAGCGCGCTTATAGAGAGATAGATTTCTTGTGCGGCGATGAGCAATATAAGACACGCTGGCAAACACTGGAGCGTACCTACACCCAATTACGCTTTGTGCCCCGCAATAGACTGGCATCCCTGGCAGCTTACATTTGGCCGCCCCGGCTGAAAGCCCTACTCGATCCCAATCAGTAGGTAGAATGTTCCCTTCTAAAGAACCTGTAAACCGGCGTCAGGTGGAAGTGAAAAGCCGAAAGCGAATGGCCAGGCGATAAGCCAATGCGGGGAAAGCATAGAAGCCGTTCATTACTTAGCGAAGCGCTTCCTTCCACCATGGTAACTGCAAATTTAAAACCCAAATCATGCAAAAGATCCACGTGTTCTGCCGTGAAGTCTTCGGTTTTTCCATTTGGATAAGCAAAAATAGGCAGGCTCTGGCCCAATTCACGGTGAATCGTCTCTTGTGAGGTGCGGATTTCCTGACTGGCTTGCTCAAGCGGGATCCGGCTGAGCAGGGCGTGTGTATGGGTATGCGCGGCAATAGTCACTCCGCTGCGTGCCAGAACCCTTAATTCATCCCAGGTTAGAATACTGCGAGTGTCATCCGCATTTCTGGGGACAAAATCATGATAGAGCGCATCAACGATTTGCATCCCTTGTTCAAAGGGAAGCTTTTTGACCTCTTGCCTCAGGTACCGGGTCGCGTGCTTTTTTTCTTCCGGGCTCCGAATGGAAAATGAACCCACAGGGGTTGAAATTTCCGGCCCGGGGTAGTTCGATACGGCTATGAATAGTTTGTCCCACCAAAAAGGTCCCTTCCCAACATAAGCAGTAGGGATAAAAAGCACAGGCTTTATCCCATATTGACTGGTAATTGGGAATATGACTTCGCTGAAATCCCGGTAGCCGTCATCTACAGTGACTAATACAGAATTTGGGGGAAGGGGTTGCTCACCCATTATCGCATTCAGCACATCCTCTGCTGATACCGGATGGTACTTCTCTGCGACCAATCGCATCTGGGAATTGAATTGTGCGGGTTCAGCGCTAATCAATTCCGGGTCCAACCACGGGCGGTTTTCATACTCATCCACGCGGTGATAAGCCAAAATATATAAATACTCTTTCAGGTATTGGCCCAAATTCTGGAAAAAGGCATTCACCCCCAGATTCTCTACAACATCGAGGGCTGTTGATTTCCATCCAGTTTTTTTTATTGGACGATAGAGTTGGTTAATATCAAGGCTCACCGTGCCTCCCGACAATCTTCTTACTTCACCGTTTTCTTGGATTGATACCCGATATCACGCCAATCAAAAGTATGATTGCCATCATCACAACCAACCCAATCACCACCACAGGCACCCAGTCAAGGCTGGCAGCGCTAACACTTGGGGGCTGCACTAGCGCCATTTCGGTGGATAATGCTTCAACGGAAGGGGGCGGGGCCGTACCTGACACGACACTCTTGATTACGGACCCGGTTCGGGTATCTGTACTCGATATGGTCTCGCCATTGATCAGCGCAAAATCGCCTTTTATCGTGCTTCTCAAGGCAGACCTGGTCAACGCATCCCCGGCCTGTTGGACTCCACCCGTTGCATTTCCCAGCACAGCCAAAATGGTGCGTGCACTATCCCACGGCGCGTTGAGCAATTCCAGATAACCAAGCTCCACCCCCTCCGGCAGCCGGTACTCTACCGGCAGGTTTGTCAGTAGCGCGACATTGCTGCCTTCCTCGAATGGAGCGGGAAGCGCATTTCGCAATTCTGTTATGATCGCCAATTCCATTGGCAGTCCAATGATGATCAGATCATGATTCCGGCGCAACTCCTCTGGAATCTGTCCATCATACGCGATGGCCAGGTCGAGAGGCGCGTTAGTCGTGCTCCTGCCCAAGTTGAACGCAATCTGGACAACGACCTCCCAGGCTGCCAGGTCTTGTTGAGGCAAGATGAATGCTACGTTCGCCAGAGCGGGGTCGTTGATGAATGGGTAGGGATAATTACCCAGGTTTTGCAGATCGGAGGTGGAAATGGTTGCGGGCTCCAAAGGGACGTGAATCAGCGACTCAGGTTCGATCATCACGCCCACGAAGGATCCCTCCGCAGCTCCAGCGAGAGGCGTTAGATTCACACGGATGGTGATGAAATTGGTTCCTGTAACAAATAAACTGGGGCGGATACTGATCCTAAGGGTGCCGCTTTTCGCCGTTTCGTCCGAACAGCGATTACAACTGATGTAATGGTCATTTAGATATACTTCTAAATTGGAACTTGTGTAATCCAGCAGCGTCGAATTGCTGAACACAAGATCGAGATACGGGCCTTCCCCCACATCATAACCAGGAGGAATATCGAACTGGAAATCAACCTGGCTCTGGCTGCCTGTTACAAATTTCCTTTCATAGCCGATGTCTCGGAAAGTGCGGTCGGTGAATGGGGGAATCAACGAACCTCCCCCGCCTGCAACTGTGGAAACGCCAGGGCGTACACGCGCAACGATGGCCAGGCTGGGATTCGAGCCGGTCTGGATGTCGCCCATGCTCAATGCCTGCGCAGCTTTGATTACCCCGGCGTCTGTATTCCCCCCCACCACCAGAACGACATGCGTATTATCCCAGGGAGAGACCGCCATCTGCAAAATTCCATCCTCCGGCTGCATTTCTGACAGAGTGTAACCGGCATCGGTGCCCGGGGCAGGTAATGAAGCCTGCGCCAGCATGGGAAATGCGGACGGTTTCCCCACAAAGATAAGATCCTGGTTCGCCCAGACCGGGACAGAAAACTGGCTGGCAGTAAGGAAGGATAGGGCTAGTTCTCCGTTGCTCATCCGCCCAAAGCCGGCAGAGACGATGAGGGCTGCTTTCATTTCATCCGCTGTAGGGGAGTTGGGGACGACTAAAGCGGCTGCGCCAGGGATGGTCAGATTCGGCTGGTAAATCGGTATCGGCAAGAGTCTTAGATCCGTCGAAACAGCAGGAACAGGCGGATTATTATCCTGGGCGTAACCGTTCGAGCAGATCATACCGCTAAACAAGGCTGCTAAAACCATCGCCAGCACGAAAATGCTAATGAGCTTATTCATGGGTGATCCTCATGAGGTTGAATGAACTTCTTTTCACTAATCACTTTTGTACCCTCGTCGAGGTACCTTTTCCCAGATTACGGTGCTTTTCCCGGTAATGTAATTATAGAAACCCAGCAGGGCAGCATAATTACTGTTTACCAGGAATGTTGGCAGATATAAGAGTTTACCCAAAAAACCTCTATATGTTACATGGGCACCGAGCAATGCTAAAAAGTAAAAAATAATTTGCAAGAGGAAAAAGAACCAATTCAATGGCGCCGCTAAAGACAACAATGGAAGTGATTCTATTGGATAATCCCAAATAAGTGTGATCATATTAGCCAGAAATGCTCCAATCATCATGAAAGGCACCAGTGGTCGTAGATACTTATGGGAGACAATCTGCCATACTATCATTGGCCGCCAATAGGGTAAGCTCCAAATAGACATGCCCATAGCCTGGTAGCGGCCAGCAATGATCCGTGCCCGACGGACGATTGCATCCCGTTCGTTAAACGATCTATTTTCCCAAGAGCGGGCCTCAGGAGCATAAACTACTCGGTAACCTTTTTGAATAATGCTCAGCGCAATAAAAAAATCATCGTTTATCACTGAAGGCGGAGGGGATTCAAATAGATCCCGTCTAATTGCCAATATTGCACCGAAGACACCAGTACAAGAACCCAGGCGAGTCTCTTGTTTCTTAATGTAAGATTCATATCGCCAATACAGGCTATCGGCCTCGGCTAAAGCGCTTCCTTCTTTTTTTATCACATGTCTACCTGACACTGCTCCGACTCTTGGATCTGAAAAGGGCTGTACCAATTCTCGCAAAGTGGATTCTTCATAAAAAGCATTCGCATCCGAAAAAACAAGGATTTCATACCTCGCTTGGGGAATAGCTCGATTGATAGCAGCCATCTTACCGCACCTGACAGGCGTATAACTCAGTTCAACGCTCTTGGGCGCAAATGATTGAGCTATCGCCAAAGTGCGGTCGTCCGAGCCATCATCAGCCACAAGGATTTGGAGACGATCGGGCGGGTAATCCAACGCCAGGCTGTTTTCCAGCTTGGCTGCAATGACCTCCTGCTCGTTATAGGCCGTAATGAGCAGAGTTACCGTCGGAAGATACGGCTCGTAGGCGTTTGGGCGCGGGCGCAAACTGGCAAGCAAAGTCAATATTAACGGATAACCCGCGTAGACGTAGAAGATGCCCGCCACGCACAGCCAGAATAGGATCCCGATCATATCTGCGATAGCCCCCCTTCGAGAATCCGACGATACAGGTCAAGGAGCCGGTCTGCCATCTTGACCAAAGAATAATTCTTAATGGCGTGAGCGCGAGCATTCTCTCGAAGCTTGCTTTGCAGCTTTTCGTCTTCGAGCAGCGTGACAATGGCTTCGGTGAGGGCAAGAGGATCATCGGGCGGCGTCAACCAGCCCGTCTCCATGTGACGGATGACTTCCGGGTTGCCTCCAACAGAAGTGGCAATTACCGGCAGTCCGCAGGCCAAAGCCTCCAGCAAGGCAAGAGACAACCCTTCTGCAGCAGAAGGCAATACGAACAGGTCGGCGGCCTGCAGGTAGGGCGTCACATCCGCCTGGCTGCCCAGGAACAGGATACCATCATTTGCCCTTTGTTTCAACTTGACTTCCTCAGGCCCGCTGCCCACGATCAACAATCGCGCTCGAGGAACAGTTCCGAGGACAGAACTCCAGATGCCGGTCAACAAATCAACCCGCTTCTCAGGCACCAAACGCCCCACAAAAACGACGACGCGGGCAGCCGCCGGGAGATCCAAACGAGACCGTAATGCCTTTTTCTGCGCCGGGGCCAGGGGAACAAAACGCTCGGTATCCACGCCGTTTGGGATCGAAATCCGTTTTTGGACAGGCACACCTTCGGCGGCCAGTTCTCCGTCAATCACTACACTGATCACGCAAAAAGCAGCGATCTCGCGGCACAGGACCTTGAGCCGGGTTTTCCCAAAAAACCTGCGCTTCAGACGCAGCACATCGCTGGACAGTCCGCTGCCATGCACGGTAGCCACAACCGGTATGCCAAAAAGCTTCCTGGCGGCAATCGCCGTCGTAGCCGGAGAGATCAGCTCATGTGCGTGGATGAGATCGGGGTTCAGCCGTTTGATCAACGGCAACGCTGCCAGCGTAAACGTCAACGAGGCGAGGGGTTTCGGACCCGGAACCGGCAAGCGATAAATGGGAATCCCATCCAACCTCTCAAGTGGTTTTGTACCAGGCAAGCGGCGGGTCAGGATGTGAATTTCCACACCCCGCGCTTGCAACAAAGGTGCAACGGTGGCCAGTTGACGCTCGGCTCCGCCAATTCGCGGGTAGTATCCATGAATTAACATGACAACCCGAACAGGCTGAGGTAGGGCGGGTATTTTAGCCACCATTTCCGGCGGCGGGTTGGAAACCCGCCCTACATCATTATTGAAGGGTTTGCGCATAAAGGTTTAAGAGTCGCTCCATCCAGGCTTGAGGAGAATATTGTTCCACGGCCAGCGCTCGCCCGGCTGCGCCCATTTGTCGAAGGTTGGCCGGTTCATCGAGAAGTTTTGCAATGGCTTCAGCGATTGATTCGGGCTGGTGAGGAGGGACAACAAGCCCAATATCCGCTGTGACCACGGAGGGGATATCACCGACACGGGTCGCAACGATCGGCAGGCCGGCCATCATCGCTTCCAAAATCGCCAGCGGCAACCCCTCCCAATGCGATGAACTCACGTAGAGGTCGCTGGCCGCAAGCAAGCGAGGCACGTCCTCGCGCGCGCCCAGCAGGAGCACATTTTTCTCGAGGCTTAGTCTAGAGATCAGGTTGCGAATTTCCTCGAACAATGGCCCGTCGCCGATCAAGATCAGAACCAAGTTTAGGTGGGAAGGAACCAGAAAAGAAAAGGCGGTCACCAAGTCCTCATACCCTTTGGGAGGGGCAATCCTGCCGACGGAGATCACGATTTTCTTGCACACATCACCGGCTATTTCTTTTCTCAGCTCCAACCGCTCCTTTTCGGTGATCCTGGCAGGGATCGGAACGGCGTTTGGGATCACTTCAATGGACTTGCCCCGGAGACGTTCCTGGAAAGAGTCCGCTATTGAGTACCCCACTGCGACCACGCGCTTTGCCAAATGACGGATCGTCCAGGTTTCCAAGGCCCCGATGAAGGGGGGAAATTCTTGCAGAACGTCTTCTGTCGAGTGCAGAGTGGTTACGACCGGAAGGCCCGCCAGTCGGCCGCAGAGCGCGCCGATGATGTTGGCATAAGTCAGATGACACTGAACCAGGTCGAAGTTCTTGCCGGACAAAAAGCGGCTGAGGCTGAAAAAGCAGCGCAAGTCCCACAAGTGCTGCGCCGGAAAGATGACGACTTCCGTTCCCAGACCAGCCAACTCATCGAGAATCACCCGATCATTATTCGAGCTGAGGGAAACGATCGTGAGTTCCAGCCCATTTGCCTGGGCCTGGCTGGCCAGGGTTACGAGCAGCTTTTGGGCGCCTCCGATGATTAGGTTGTCAATAATCTGAACGATATGGAGTGACATAATAACTCACCTGACAAGCTAACCGTAGGGCGGCTTTCACTAGCCGCCAATCATTGAAAGTACTTTGGCGGGTAAGAAACCCGCCCTACAGGATAATTTCCAACCTCAGCGAACAGTCAGAAGTGGCGATTCGCTTTGGATAAAAGTCTGGAACAAACCAAACCATTTGGAATATTGCGGCGGATAGCGCGGGTCATTTGCGATGGCAGAGGGCAGAGTCATTTCGATCAGGAACAGAGTCAGCAGCAGGTAAATCGCCCAAGGCGGGATCTCCCATCTTTGGAAGAAGAGGATGAGGGTATCTTTGATCATCTCCGAAAGCCAATTTTTTTCGAGGAAGCCCAGCTTGAACGCCAATTCCGTTGGGCACTCATTCCATCCGCGCCAGGGATAGAATAAAGCGTAAGTGGTCATGAAAAAGAAAATGTCGTGGAAAATCAGATCGGGATGAGCATATCCTTCCCAATCAACCACGCCCAAACCCTGAGGCGAGATCAAGAGGTTGCCAGCCCAAAAATCGCCGTGCCTTGCGCATTGCCTTAGCCTCAACGACTGATACGCATTAGCAATCTCCGATAATCGTTCTTTGTATCCCTTCGGCCAGTTGATTGGCCCATAAGAATTATCCAGTTGTGCTAATTTATTATACACGTTCGCGGCGTCATGAAAAGGGACGCTGCCGACCAGCGTAGCTCGCTCGAGGTCGTACAAAAAATCGCAAGCCAGCCGGAAGTCATGCTGTACCCACGAGGGACGAGTGTGTTCCCTTCGAAGTAATAATGCAAATAACGAAACACCAGCCAGGCTTCTCTCAACAGCAACCAATTTCTTCTGGAATTCACACAAGCCCAAAGGAAGAGGAATTGCACTCGCTAAGGCTTCATGCCTGGCCAAATCACGAAGAACTTCATATACACGAAACAGAAGAGCTTTTTGTTCCTCTGTGTGTGCAATTTTCAGGATCAATGTTGGATGCTTTTCGCGGTGGTTAAAGATAAGGATATTGATCTTACGGTTCATCGAGCTGCGATCACCGATTTTCAACCCGTAAAGCGGTGGGCGGATCCTGATCCCTGCCTGGCTCAATTCATCGCGCCATTCATGTTCCACTTTTTCCAACAACTCAGATATCACCTTTTCCTCCACTGGCACGCTGAGCAATGATTACCAAGCCGCGAAATAACATTCGTTGTAAACCTATGGAAGCGAGCAGGATTGCCACTGGTCGCGTCCATGCTGCGAAGCGTGTGGCTGGCACGAAGATATTCCTGAAGAAGAAATAAGCTGCTTCACCAGTATCCAAAGGAACCAATATCTCTGGATGCTCTAACTCGTCATAAGCGCCATAGCAGCGCACTATGCGGAGTCCATTTCGACATAAAAGATCACTGCTCTTTCCAAGAGAAATGCGAGAATGGCCTACAGGCCTCTTCTTCGAGAGAATATGGTATAGAGCTTTAGAATTATGGATGCCTAATAATAACCAACCGCCCGGTTTCAGCCGCTGGACGATACGAGACAGGCAGGAGTCATAACAATCCGAGGAAAATTCTGGAATGATCAAATGATCTAGATCAATATTGGGATTACCCGAATCATCTATTATTAACGGATGGTCAGCAGGCGGGGATATTATTGAGACAATTAAACCATCCGCCATCAGAGTTTCGATCAGGGGCTTTGAATCGCCCAAGACGCCAACCCTCTGACCCGGCGACAGGGGCAGGAAAAAGCGCAGCTCCGCTTGGGAATACCCCGACTCAATCGCATTCATTGACCAACTTCCGGTTTCGATCTCTTACTGTATGTGTGGCGCAGCATATCAATACCCTTCCGGGCAACCTCGCGATTTGTGAACCAGATCGCAACTCCATAAACCAAACCGCCGACAACAGGCAGGATAACCAGTTGCAAGAGCGGAGCCATGCTTCCCAGCCAGATTTGGAGCGGGTACACACAAAAGAACATCACCAAAGAGCCGGAAATTGCTGGTTGCAGAGCAGAAAGGATGTCCCGCCAGCGGAGCGATATCATGTGCTTTATGACAATGAATCGCACCAGGGTAAGAAAAGAATGCGCAATAACTTGCGCAAGCCCCACATAGTAGATGTTGTAACCGCCTGCAAGCCAAAGAAGAGGAATGGCGACCGCGAGTTTGAAGATTCCCAGTATGTTCATGATATCGGGGCGTCCAATTGCCTTGTAGATGTCGCCCGCGTTGAAACTGAGGGAATAGATCACCGCATAGAGCGAAATCGCCTGCATCACCGGGATGGCCGGAATCCATCGGTCGCCGAAGATCACTTTGACGAATTCTGGCGTGACGATAAACATGCCCACCCCCACCGGAACCGTGTACAAGGCGATGTAGCGCAGCGTAAGTAGAAAACCCTTACGGAGCGACTCCAAATCATTTTGCAGCTTCGAATAAGCAGGAAAGAGGGCATTGCTGACGATATAACAAGTATTGACGATGAGCAGCTCAGGAACCCGGAAGGCCATGGTGTAATAACCCAGATTGTCCGGGCCGAGACGCTTCCCGACGATGAGGTAATCTATATTCGTTATGATCGCACCCATGAATTGCGTTAGCACTGTCTGAGAACTGTACCCCAGGAGGTGGCGGGAAGTTCTCACATCCAGGGTCAGACGCGGCCTCCAGCGATAGACCAACCAGTAGAGCGAGCTTGCCGCGACATTGGCCGCGAGCTGCCCCCAAACCAGGCTCCAGACCCCGTATCCCGCGAGCGCCAGGCCGATGGAAACGACAGCCTTTGCAATGGACTTGCCGAGTTCAGGCAGTAGAGTCTGGCGGAATCGCAATTCCTTTTTCAGGCGCGCGGCATGGATGTTACCCAATCCCCAGATAATAAAAATAATGGATAAAGCCCGCACGATATCCGTCACACGCGGGTCATCGAAAAACGTCGCTACCCAGGGCGCGATGAGGAAAGTCGTGACTGAAATGATCGTATTAAATACAAGGCCTAAAGTAAAAGCGACGTTGGAATTGTGTTCGACATTATCCTGTTTATAGATAACGACATTTTCGACGCCCATACCGCTGAAAGTATCCAGGTAGCCGATCACGATCAAGCCAAACGCCATCAGACCGAACTCGTCAGGAGAAAGGAGGCGCGCCAATATGACGGTCGCTACGAACGTCACCCCCTTGCTCAAACCAAAGATCAGATAGTTCCAGGCCGTCCCTTTTATCGTGGCCGATACAAGTATGCGCTTATCATCCATGATTGCTTGCCTGGGGTGAGGGACAATCTATCAACCTCTGTGGTCCTCTTTCAATTCATTTTTCACGATGTTTGGAATACTGAAGGCAATCCCTACCAAGAGCCAGAAATAACGGGGGTAGGCTGAATGGATAAATATGGATGCTGTCAGGTACCCAAATATACCTGCCCCAATCGCGGCTATCATTCTCGCAAGATCATCTCTCCTCGTACCTTTTAATTTCTTCCAACTGTCTATGATATTTTTCGCCATTGTGCCTAGCAATACGAAAAATACCGAGAGACCAAGCAGTCCCGTTTCAGCAGCGACTTCGATGTAAAGGTTATGGGCTGCCCTTTCAGTTGCTGTTGGAGCGAGACCCAAGCCTTTTGCATAAGTCAAATAATGTACAGTGTAGTTGTTCAAGCCGACGCCGAGGATTGGATTCTGCTTGATCATCTCCAATCCGGCCAGCGTCTCGCTTGCGCGCCCGCGCAGGGCAAAATCTTGCGTACGAAAACCCACGGAAGGCGCGGATATGATTTCTTTCAGCGTAGAAATCCTGGCTAAATATTCCTGGGGGATCAACATAAGAAAAGCGACACCCACCAAGATCAAGACAGGGAAATATCTAAACCGCAGGGGGTATAGAAAGAACCACGCGAATATCGCGGCTGCGAGTGCAATAAAGCCGCCGCGAGAATAGGTAAAGACAACCGTCAAACCAATTACCACCAAAGCCCAGAGAGCAGCCCAACGTAACGGACGGCTGCTTTCATCGAGTAACCTCTCCAAGGCCAGAGGAACCAGAACCAGCATAACCATGGCATAGTAATTTGGATCGCCAACCGGCCCGGAAATTCGATAACCTTCTAGCGAACCGGCGTACTGCCCAAGAATTGCCTGGGCAAACCCCCAATAATCATTCTCAAAAGTGCCGGTCAAATATTGGTAGACGCTGATCGTGCCCATAAAAACCCCGGCAATTAGCAATGACCAGACAACCCCGCGCAACCTTGCGCCGCTATTTAGTAGAACGATAACGATGAATGCAATAAAGACATCTTTTGCAATATCATTCAAAGAATCACTGACCAGGTTTGTATCAGACGCGTACAGCAACGAGGAGGCAAGAACCAGGCCATAGATCCCGATAATCACGGCAGCCCGCTGCCAACCCTCTGGACGCTCCTTGAAGACGGCCCAGCGGATCAGGATCGCAACACCCAACATGAAGATATATAATTTCGCTATTGAAGGACCATCATGATAGTTTATGACGACATACGAAAAGTCAGTATAGGTCAAAAAGAATAGAACAAGCAGACCGGTCTCCACGGAGAAGATACTGGCAATAAAGAGCGCCCCCCCAATTACCCCAACAACAATGTGCAAGGGTTTACCAAATTGGCTTATGGCAAATCCTAATACACCTCCCACGATAAGGGCTAGAAACGTGAAAGCAACTTTCAATCCTACAGACCGTTGCCGGATACCGTTAGTTACCATTTCTTGATCTGCAATCAATTCGTTATACAGAGAATACCCTATTTTGTCGCGATCATTCGAATGTACAACAACCAGCCAATGAATTTATTACGAGATAATCGCTTCGCAAACTTGTGAGGCAGAGTGGATAGCACTCGTTCAATCAGCGTAAAAGGAGCAATAGGCAGCATGAGAAAAATGCCCCATTTCGAAAAATAAACATTAACTTTCGAAAACCCGACTGCCTTGAACAACTTGCTCAACTCTGTGATTGTGTACTCTCGAAGGTGAAATCCGGTTGCTACATCATCAAAGTACATCGAAATGTCATGCGGCCCGTTGAGGCGATTGGGTGTAATGCAAAGATAGATCCCGCTGGGAGCCAGTGCAGTAAAAATATTATGGAGCTGCTCTAAAGCATCGTCAGGATGCAGATGCTCCATGAGCTGGTTGCTATAAGCAACGTTGATACTTTCCTTCGGCACTGGGATACTGCATCCGTCCGAAAGAACAAGGTGAAAATTACCTGGGGTGGTCGAAGATTTGGTGATCTCCTTAGAAACGTCAACGGCATATACTCGTCTAACGAACCCTGCCACTCCAAATGAAAGCGCGCAATCTCCAGGCCCGATTTCCAGAAACGTTACATCCTCGTTTAGAAAATGTTTCAGCATCCGGATATGCTTTTCGGGTGAAACCTTTTGGGTTAATTGGGGATGGAGTGGGACGCGCTGGAACAACACATCATATAACGACGAATACAAAACTCGCCTTTCCTCTCGAGAGGCGTTATACAATCTGGAAGCCAATTCCTTCTCGATCTCGTAATGCTCCCGTAATTGCTGTATCGTTCTCGTTTCGAACTCCGGTTGTTTTTCAGCCACAGCCTCTATTCCTCAGCCTCGAGAGTGGGATTTCTGTAATGAATCTTCTTTCAGGTTATCAGCGTCCGGTCGGAATGGAGCCAGACGCCGGTAGTATCCCATTCGCCAGGCAATATATTCAAACAATTCCTTCCAATCGCCTAGAAAGTTCCGGCCTGAAGTCAATACAGTAAGCGACTTATCCCCCGAATAAGCGATCTTCCCGCCAATGGATTTGATCGTCGTGCTAACCTTGATATCGTAGTTCAATAACCCTTGATCGTACAGCTTTAACATCAGCGAGCGGAGAATGGCATAATTACTCCCTCGGCTCACAGGAATTCGTAAGACAACACGTTTGAACCACCTGAATGTGTTATATAAATTCATCCTTGATTTCATTGCCGCACCTGCCGGTAGATCATGGTAACCGACATAAGTGTAAGCCAATTGAAAGCCCATATCGAATTGCTGGATATACCAATCAATCAAATGCGTTGCATCAGGAAGGCGGCAATCCGCGTCGAAATGAATAGTGCATTCAGAAGAAGCGATACGCACACCCGGGATACGAACTGTGAGATATATTTCACCGCACTCTTTTATTTTCGGGAAAGCCAGCACGCAAAGGCTTAATGCGCGATATTCCTCTATTTCTTCTGGCGGCAAATCCGGAGGATAGTTGTTGATTACCAGGATGATTTCCAAACGATGCTTCCCCTGGTATGCTGTAATATCCTTTACAAGATGCAGGACATTCTGAAGATCATTTTGGGCGTTAACAGGAATAACCACCGAGGCTTCTGGGGGCAAAGCCGGTTCGCCTCGCAATCTGAGGAGATGTTCCTTTATGGTAGCCCGAAATATGGCTACCATTATGGCTAGTTCGTCACTTTTTTTCATAAGACTATGACCAGTCTAGTACCTCTAAGAATCGTGGGGTGCAGGCTGCAACTACCCACACCCCACCTACTCGAGCTTCCAACACGGCTTATTCAACGAGCCGTCTCTTATTTTCACCCGTATATTATTTTCTTGTTCGAGTCGATTATTGTAAGCCCCTCACCGCTCGTCAATGCTCTTTCGAGTGCAAGTTCGGCAAACTTCTTCAACTCCTCGGCTGATTCGCCAGGGCTGTGTTCCTTGATCCCAATGAAAGGTTTGAGATACAAGCTTTCACCCGAAATGTTGATCTTAATGGGCACTGACAAAGCCACTCGTACCCGTCCCATGGTATTCAGCGCCTCACCAGTCGTCTCCGAAAGTAAAACTGAAAATGTATAATCACCCCACCGCCCGATAATATCTGTTCCGCGAAGTTGATTTTTCATGTTAGTGGTCGCGTCTCGTAATATTTGCTGGAACGACGAGCGGGGTAAAACATCAATATACTCCTTTAATCCCTCCAATTGCACCATACAAAGAGACAAATAACCTGCAATAGGCGTTGACCTTGAAGAAGCCCTCACATCCAAACGCCGCTCGAATGTTTTTCGTGTAAGCGCCAACGACACATCATCCAAAGTGAATTGCTGCATGATATTCCCGATCGTGGCGCTCAACGTTTCGATCAGGAACGCCAGCGCTACGCCGACCCCAAAACCTAAAGCCAAAGCAA
>Ga0315291_10005944_pt1 | contig 15240 bp, 27 predicted proteins | sample YL17G12_20_MG_FD_203070 | JGI IMG/M metagenome (GOLD analysis project Ga0315291, IMG submission 203070) | Sediment microbial communities from Yellowstone Lake, YNP, Wyoming, USA - YL17G12_20 | ecosystem: Environmental > Aquatic > Freshwater > Lake > Sediment | place: USA: Wyoming | collected...
GTTCCGGGTCTCCCGAGGGATGATTGTGGACGCAAATGAGGGACGAGGCCTCATAACGAAGGGCGTCCCTGATGACCTCCCGGGGATAGACGGCGCTGGAGTCCACGGTCCCTTCGAAAAGCGTCCTTTCCTCGAGGACCCGGTTCTTGGCGTCCATGAAGATAACCTTGAACTGCTCCTTCCTGAGTTCCCGCAGGGAATCCTCACTATATAGATTTATAAATGCTCTCCGGCATACCGATCTCAGCGTCCCCCTTGATCGACTCCGAGAACTCATCGGCACGTATAAGCGGCCCAAGGTCTGCCCAGCCGGGGCATGAAGGAGAAACAAGATGCCAGTAATAGTAAATCTGGATGATACGTTTGATTTGGAAGTGAAGAACGACACAGCCTGGGACTTGAGGAGGGAAGCGTTGGAAGAAGGACACGGCAATCGGGGGGGAGAAGAGAAACATGTCAGATAATAGGCGCTTTAATGAAGAGACCAGGAAGTGGGAATATCGGGAGGCGGCGTTTGGCGTATGGATTGAGGACGATGATCAGAATGTACCCAAAGAAAAGGAAAAGCCGAAGAGGGATTTAGGTGTGATGTATGGGTCTAAGCCAGGACCGGCAAATGAAAGAGGGGCAAGTTTCAGGAAGATGTCAGTCATCTATGCCGATGCCTGCGATAAGATCAACGAAATTATTGGATCTCTCTCTACCTTCGACAACCATAAACAGGGAGCGAGACATTTGGTCTCCTCGGTTCTATGGCACAAAGCTGAGCTTGACCGAAATAATGTGACCGACGGTTGGATCAAGAAAAGAGGCCATAAAACGCTGAAGGAGGTTGCGGTTTTGGGAATGACGGATAAATACAAATGGACCCAAGAAGAAGCCCTTCGATTTTTCGATGATACCAGCCAAGCGCAACCCCAGCCTCCGGCGCTCCCGGCAAGCGATAAGACCATTATGGAGAGGGGCATAAACATGCTTATGATCGGCCAAGACCCGAAGCTTATGTGGATAATCGATTGTATGTCCCAAGCAATGTACAATCAACTGAAAAAAGATAAAGCTCTCCAGGATTGGTCAAAAGATGATTTGGTGGCGGTCATTAAGTCGGGAGAGAAGTTTGATTCCATCTTTGGCTACTCCTTCACGGACCGGGATTTCCGAAAGTGGATAGGTAGAAATATGAGTGGCTGGGAGATCAGGGACCTATTCAAAGAAGTGACCAAACTGAGCCTGAAGCTGGGCAAGACCAGGGTACTTTATGAAGGAAAGCACTGGCAAGAGCTTATTGACTGGGAGGCCTATTTCGTCCAAATGCATGCGATAACAAGAGAGGGCACCACCACCGGGAGAGATAATATCCCCAAAGACCACGCTCAAAAGTTCTCCTATTTGTTCCGGCTGGGGTTTGTCTTTGAAGCCATGATGATGTCGAACTACAAAAAGAAGCAACTCAAGCTTCTTCTTCGAAAGGTCTACAAGATGAACCTGATAGCTCAGGCGATTTACCGCTATTTCAAGCTGTTTGAAAATTGTCCGGAAGGGTGCCGACTGAGCTATCAAATGCTAAGAAGTTGGCCCTGTATGGGGACTGAAAAAAATCCCACGAATTTTTTAAGTAAAATTGCTAGGACTTTGGCTGATTTAGAAGCGGCCGAGCTTCTCCGAGTGGATAAGGTTGAGGGAAGAGGTAAAAAGACGGTGTTCGTCCTGAGGAAGCCCCTCAAGAAACTGGCTGAGGCAAAAGAGGTAGGTCCGGGAAACCATGGGATTAGGTCCGGGAAACCATGGGATTAGGTCCGGGAAACCATGGGATTCGCCCCTGGTGATATTGGTATTTTATAGGAGTAGTTATAAAGATAGATAAAAAAGCCAGAAAAACCTGGCTTTTTATCAAACCTCTCGATTTCAGAAGAAGAAAAAGAAAGAAGCTTCCTATAATGGTCATATGGGGGGAGTAAACAATTCTTCCCTCAGTATCATAAGCGTAGTTGTGTTTTTCCCCAGTTGCCGTTAGTCCTATTACTACGTAATAGGACTAAAAGCATGGATTGAAAGGGAGGGGTGGTCAGGCGTATGATAAATGAAAGGAGATAAAGCAATGACACAACCAAAGGGCAGGTACATGACGAGGGGAGAAAAGGACGGAATAAGGCGAGAGGCCCTGGCACTCGTGGAACGCTTGGGCCATAGGATCGCCGATCAATCGCATACCCTCTACCTCCGGGTGGGAGCGAAGGGACACGATCCTGAATACTTCCTGGAACTGTTCCAACGAGAACTAAGGCGGTGGGTCAACTCTTATCAAATGGTTTATAAAGAACCAAAGGCCAAAAAGGTAGCAAAAGGGAGGTCAGTATGAAACCATCAACCCGAGCAAAAGAAATGTTAAAGGAGCAGAGAGAGGTTACCGTTGTTTGTCTCCTCGAGTTCTTCAAGAAGAATCACGTGGCCATGAGTTGTCTGGAGGATGAAGGGCCTATCACAATCCGACTCGATGAGCGAACGAGAGAACCCCAGATTGAGTTCACGGAAACCATCGTCTCTAGCGAAATCCCAAACCCCATAAAAAGATAATTCCCACTCTCCACAGAGCCAAGTATTTTGGAAGTACTATGAGACGAGTATGAAGCAATCCCAAGCAGTGAAAAATGGACATTAAGTGGATATTCTCAGGAATGGGTGTTCCAGTGTTGGTCGGCATTTACCTGTATATTAGAAATCGTCTCAAGAAAAAGCATCAGCCTCCCCCAGTTCAAGAGCTCGATCCCAGGAGGATTGTTAAAGAAATTGCCGATGCGCCCCTCCTCCATCAAAAAGAGATAGCGAAACGATACTATGGTATCCGGGTAGAGTGGAGTGGAGAGCTATATTCAAGCTGGAAGGTGGGGAAGAAGAGGGCGAGCTTACAACTCTCGGTTCCTCCTGGAGAGATGGGAAGGCTCAAAGGTCCGGCCGTAGAGTTCGAGGTTGATCCCAAACACTATCCTGGATTGAATTTATTGAAAGATGGGAGTGTGGTTAGATTTCAGGGGGTAGTGGCGAAAATATCTTCATTCGAGATCATTAGCTTGAAGGATGTGAAATTATTGGAATGGTGAAAAGCCAAAGGACAAAACGTATACCCGTCACTAATGTCAGTTGTAGTACCAGTCGTATCTGACCCTGTACACCTGTGCCGTGCCTAGTAGTAGGAAGCAAGGGAGAGCGCAGAAGAGTAAAAAGAAGTAGGCCATATGAGGAAGAAGAGAGAAAGTAGTCTGATGCCGACAAGCCATAGCAAGCCTCCTACACCAAACAAACCGCCGAGCCACTAGCAAACAGCTCCTTCCCACCCTATAATCCCATGTAAGGACCCAGACCCTTATCGACGACTCACTGTAACGAGCGTAGCCACACGAACTCACAGGGGTCCGATACTTAGGGTGGACCCTCGCCACCTATGCGTCAGCGTTTGACCTGGTCCGGCTACCTCCAAAAGGGCTCATTTATTATTTCCTTTAGGTATTGGGAGAGTGGGTCATTCTGTTGCGACCCTTCTCTCCCCATAAGACCCCTCAATCCAACCTAATACAATTTATTTTTCGGGTCATAAAAATAATTCTTGATTTTTAGAATTAGCTATATTATCCTTATGACATAAGTAGTTGAAAATGCAACAAATACGAAACATGACAACAGAAGCGAGATCCTTTTTTTACAATCCAATCCTACTTACCCGATGTGTTAAGTCGTTAATAAGTCCTGACCGCAATGGCAGGCAAATCGATAAGGAGAGTGGAATGTCAACGAAGAACGGTGGGACGGCTACCGGGAAGGTCGTCAAGGAGAAGAGCAAGGCATTGATTGCTCGGGAGGCCAAGGAGGAGGCATCGGTTGCCAGGTTCAAGGCCACAGCGTCGAAGGTCATGGATGTCCTGAACAAGAGCGTGGATGCCGGCAAGGATATCAAGGTGAACGGCAAGGCCAAGCCAAAGGCCAAGGCCCCAGTGAAGCCAAAGGTCAATCGCCAGACTGAACGGCTGGCCTTCATCAGGCAGAACAGCGCGACGATCCTGAAGGCTTGGGACGCACTGCCGGAGGGCAAGCGATCGGGAGCCGCCCTCAACCGAGTGCTTCCGAAGCAGTGGCACAACAAGTTCATCGACGAAGTGCTAATGCTCAACGGGCTTCGGCAGAGCGGAGAGCAGGTAGTCATCAAGGCCGTCAACGAGGACAAGCCCCTCTTGAAGAACGGCAAGGCGAAGGCGGACAGTGAAGCGCAGGTGCAGGCCTGACACTCAACATAGGCGTGAAAACGGCCTCATGGGAGGCCGTTTTTTATGTGCCCTCGTTGAGTTGAGAATGAAAATGATGAAAAACAAAAAGCCTAAGCTGAAGTTGATCGGCGAGGACGGCAACGCATTCGCCATCCTGGGCCTGGCAAGGAGGGCCGGGTTAAAAGCTGGATGGTCGAAGGAACGACTCGATGCGTTTCTGAAGAATTGCATGGGCGGCGATTACAACCACCTGCTGAAAGTCGTGCAGGAGTACTTCGATGTTAGTTAAGGACATCACGCTTTATCAGTGCTTGGCTTCCCTGCCGTGGCTCTGCTGGGGACTCGTCCTGGCTGGCTTCGTGGGCTGGGTCGTCCAGTGGGTCGCCAACGGGAGGAGGAAGCCATGACTCTCAGAATCAAGATGGTGGAAGAGGCACGTTGCAGGAAGGCTGTAATCAGTGAGGACGGCCTCTGTATCGAGTTCGTTTACAAAGGGCACGAGTGGACGGCGGACACGCTGGCGAGGTGTTCACGGCCCGACAGAGCGAGGAGAACAAGGACTTTTTCTCGTTTAGTCTGCGGGAGAAAAGATGATTGAAACCGACCTCCATACGAAGAACGGCAAGCTTTACGCCGGGCAATACAAAGTCCTGAAGGGCTGGGAAAGTTTCTCAGGCTGGTTCTGGTTCGCAGTCGAGAGGGTCGAGGAACGCAGGGTTGCCGATGGCTCCGGGAGCGTCATGGCCGACGGTTCGGTCGTGGACGATGTGATTTGGTTCGGGCTCGTTCAGGGCCACGAGGAGGAGTGGGGCAATTTCAGTGAGGCTGAGATTCACGCACTGGGAAACATGGCCTGGCCGATCAAGGCTCAAGACCTGCCCTATGCTGGAAGGAGAACAAAATGAACGACAGGAGAGCGACACAAGCAACCGCTGATCGGCGGGACCGATCACTCTACCAAGGGAAGCATTTGGGGTACGAGGAACACGTTAAGGAGAGTAAAATGAAAAAGCTTTTTCTGGGCCTACTGGCCCTCCTGGTGCTGATGATGCCAGTCGTCTGGGCCGACTCGACCTCATCGGCATCAGTCACCATTGCGGCCACCTGGGAAGGCGGGGTGATATTTACGGTGGACAAATCGTCGCAGAGTTTTCCGGTCATGAAATTTCCTGCTGACAATGTCTGGTATGACGCTGTGGGCGGGAAGGTTACCGGCTTCATGACATACTCCGTGACGCAAGGCCACAAGATCCGGCTCGCCTTTAGTGCCGCTGCATGGTCGCCGCTGATGAATACGTTCGGGCCTCCGGACACCATTCGAGTAGTGTCAGTAGAGGGTGGGACCCAACCTGCGGGACCCGCAGGTGCGGTGGTGACCATTTTCACCAGTGGCACCGACTTGGGAGCGCCTGTGAACGCTCCAGTCGACTTGAACATTCAAGTGCGGAATGTAGGTGCCAAGCCGGCGGCTTACACGAACTCCATCACGTTCATCCTCTCTGACGTACTCTGAGAGACTGACCATGCTAAGACTTACAAAGGCGACAAGAAAGATTGTAGGGGGGCGGCTCATCCCGCCCCTCCTCTTCTTCCTGCTAACACTTAGTGCTCAAGGTCAAGTGGCGGTGAGAGGAGATTTGTTCAGAGAAATTTTGGCCAAGTCGGGAACCACAATTAATCTGAACCTTGGTGTTGCCAATCAATCTGATGGAGAGGCTACGATAGTCCTTGCCAAGCTCGACTACACAGCGGGCAAGTCGGCTCCTGCCGGGTCCTCACCACGGTCACTGGCTTCCTGGATAACGTTGCCAGCGGAACGAATGACTTTGGCTGGGAAGGCGCAGTCAGAGATTTTACTAAAGCTCATAGTGCCTGAGACAATCAAGCCAGGGAGTTACTGGTCAGCCATCACTATCTCCAGCATGGTAACGGAACCAGCACCCGAAAAAGGAATTCGAGTAGGGATTCGGACTTTAGTCATCGTGCAGATTTGTGTGACGATTCCTGGAGGTGTTCGAGATGCCCGAGTCGGAGAGCCGGAGGTCAAGGGTATGAAGATGATTGTGCCATTGATCGGAACGGGCAACGAGTGCTTCGTGGTAAAAATAACTGCCACTGGATTACCTGAGCAGAGCATCAGAGTCTTTCCAGGCGTGACCAGGACATTGGAATACAGTATTGAGGAATTTCCTGATGGTGAGCATGAACTCCGCTTTCTCCTTGACGACGGTGCCCATTTCATCCTGCCCACTTGGAAGAGATTTGTTAAGGTGCCGCCTCCGCCTGTCGCTCTTGCCGCGTTCAAGGCCGAGGAGCGGAGACGTCGTCAAACACTCAGGGGAAACATCTACGCAGTATTGAGTTATGGGACGATTCAAAAAGGGTTCTCCATACAGGGTAGTGCTTCGTATCGCTTCCTCAAGCTATCGTCGGGGACGGACCAAATGATTTATCGCGACAGCGTTTATCAAGGCTACAGCACGAAAGCTGGAATCAACTTTGGTCCTGTCACAGTCACAGCTGGCCGAAGTTGGTATGGCCCTATAACCTTGACGACAGCTAGCATTGCGTTGAGCGTCCGGCGTTTGAACTTGCAGGTCGCGTATACGCCGGAGTACAAATTGATAACCACACAGGCGGGGTGGAGGATATGGAAAAATATATCCGTCTCAGTTTGGGGAACTGCCGGATTCGAGACCGGGAGAAGGGATTGGAGAGCATCGTTGCAAATCCCGATCATATAGGAGGGAGTAATGAAAGTTGATCGAAGGCACGAGAATCGTGGTCGCCCAGGCGGTGGGGTGACCGCATTGGCGGGCGTCACCCGCACGCTGACAAAAGAGGAGCTGAAACAATTCCTACTTACCTCCAAGAAGATAGGCAAGAAATTCGATCTTATGTTTTCGCTGATCTTCTATTACGCGTTGCGGGCTGGAGAGTGTGCCGCCTTGAAACTCGCAGACTTCCGCATGGTGGATCAGGGCGAAGGGGCACGGCAGGTGGTCGTAATCAAAGGGCTCAAAGGTGGACGAGTGATCGAGCCTCCGGTCCCTGCCGAAATCACTGAGAAGCTCATCGGCTGGCTGAAGCAGAGGAAGCACCTCCCGCACGCTGACAAGAATCCCTGGTTGTTCCCGTCGCGCACGAAGCAACTAACTGCCCCCACGACTGCCGAAGGGATTAAGGCGGCATTCCGCAAAGTGGCTAAGACGGCAGGCATCGAGGGCCGACATAGCGTCCACGATCTCCGTCACACCCGTGCCCAGTTCATGGCGCTCGACGGACTCCCGCTGGTGAAGATCGCCTCGTGGCTGAGGCACACTTCGGTCGATTCGTCGGCCCGCTATGTCCACCCGCTTGAGATGGCCGCGTTGGCCGATACGATGGAACGTTCCTGGGAGGAGTTGCTGAAGTGAGGAGGAGAGAATGACCAACGAAGAGCTTGTTGCCATGTATTTGGCACGCCTTAAATTTGTCAAAACACGCATACGAGCGCACAATATTGGTCTGGGGCATTGGTACGGTGACATGAAGTGGCTTGAGAGCCGTATCAGGGAGCTTGAGCGTATTAAGAAGCTGGCAGGCCCGGATCGTGCATATCAATCCGCGAGGATGGATGAGGCGCTGAAATTGAGGAAGAGATGAGCACTGAACGCCTCTCCAAATTACAGAAGTGGGTGCTCCTAGCCATCTATGACTCTACGCTTCTGGTTCCTGAGAGCAGGGATGCCTATTTGAATTGTCATCCGGGTGAGCAGTATATCGAATCGAAGCACATCTACGAAGGATACTATGGGCTCACTGACTGGCGGGAGGGCATGAGGGCTCGCCCTGCAGTCTGTGAAAGTCTCCGACGATTGAGGGAGAGTGGGTTGATCGTTCAGGGTGCTTTCTGTTGGTATAGCCAGGTTACCAATACCATCCATCTGACAGACGAAGGACGTAAAAAATTAATTTTTTCACATTAAGAATAAGACCATGACCAAGGACCCTCCCCCCTCTGAGAAAGTAGGCGTACGCTCGTTACACAAGGGCGAAAGGGGTGGGCTATGACCGATAAGGAAAGGAAAGCGATCGCTGATATCTTTAGGCGAATCCGCCCAAACTCAAGGCTCTCCTTAATAGAAGCACGACCAGCGGTGAAGTATCTGCTCCGTCTCAAAGGATTCTCAAAAACGGAAGAGGATGTCGTGCGTTTCTTTGGTCACCACTTCAACTGGTTCTGTAAGAAAAAGGCAGTGTTCGCTAGGGCATCGGACGAGGAGGTCCTTCGTCAGGTGAGAAACCTATTCCGAGCGTACATGGGGTATCGGAATAAGTCGGAGGCAGAAAACGAAGAGGGAGTCTTGTCTTTTAGCGATCTTGACGAGGGTAGAATCAAGTGCACAAAGCCTGAGACGTTAGACGAGACCGATTACCAAGTGGCTCGGGAAAGGACGGAAGCGAAGGGAGAGTTGAAGCCTCTCCAGCGGTTGGTTCGGCGGTTGAAAAGGGAGAAGGATGAAGTATCCATAAAGGTTCTCGAATACCCCTATAGGAGAGAAGTGGACCGCCAAAACGATCCAGCACTTCGGCAAGAGGATGAGTGGAAGCTGAAGGACGCTATCAACTCTGCTATTGAAAAAGCCCACCGGAAAAAAAGCACTCCTAAAAAATAATTTCTGTAAAACTCCCAAAATCCCCGGAACTTTGGTTTGCATTTCTATACATATAGTGAAGGAGGAAAAGTGATGACAGAGCAGACGTACGAGACGCTTATCAGGAACGAAAGAAAAACAGGCATAGTTGTATGGGATAATCGGGGATCGGGAATGATGGTCCTCGGTCCCGGACAGTCTGAAGTTCTAGAGAGCTGGAATCTAGAAACATTATTCGCTCCTTACTCAGAAGTTGTCTACAAAGAGGATGGCTCCATCGAAACTAAAGCTAACGCGTTTTATCCAGCACCGAAGAGCCGCTGGTTGCTGACCTGCCTAAACCGGGACGGTCCCGATCCCTCAAGGCGTATCATAGCGGGGCGAGAAGTCTGCCTGCCGAAGGGCCTCCACAGGACTTTTGAACTTGAGGTGGAAGATCCGATGGCTGTCTATGCCAAGATGGAAATCCGACTAGTTAGGGAGCGCATTCCCAGTTCGCTCTTCCAGGATTACAACGAATTCTCGGACGAGTTGCGGGACGTCTTCTACGACAGGTCTGAGGACGAATTGAAATTGCTTGCGATTGAGTTAGAAAAATTAGCTACGGATATTGAGGGCGTCGAACATGTTCTGTAAACCAAGGGCTGGCGCGGGGCCAATGCGGGCCATGTGGTCCCATCCACTTCTTCCCTGCACCAGCCCGAGGGTTTTGAAGGGCCGACGCATCTACGGTCCTTCTTTGTTACCTCTCGTATTGTCGAACCAAGGCGGGGGGACGGGTGGTTATCTGCGGGAACACTCAGATACTCATTCGCCTGTCCCCCCTGCTGAGGTCGCCTCTGCTGATAAACGATCGGCATGAGGCATTGCAGAGTTAGGAGTTTCATATGAACAAAGTATTGCTGGAAGAGTTTACAGATACAAAACCTATTTTGGTGGAGGCCAAGGATGGCTTCAATCTCAGGTTTCAGTTTATGGAGGCGGATAAGCAAAACCTCAATAAGAGAACCTATCCGCTCCCGATCCTGAGTCACGCGATCGAGGAAGCTCAAGCGAAAATCGATGCCGGAGCTAGCCTCTATGGTAGTACGGACCATCAAGTCAAGATGGGACTCGATGATGTTAGCCATAGGTTGCTGAAGCTGGAAATGAAAAACAAAGAAGCGTGGGCTGAGGCAGCTGTCCTCCCGACTACCAAGGGCAAAAATCTTGCCGTCCTTATCAAAGCCGGTGGTAGCGTGGGTGTCTCGGCCAGAGGACTGGGCACGGTTGAAAAGGGAATCGTAAAAGAAGGCTACGTCCTATACGGAGTCGATTGTGTCTTGGACCCATCGTTCAATGCGAGCGTCTCGAAGGCGAACATCTTCGAGAGCGAAAGCTTCTCTGGCAACGAGTTTCCCGAAGGCATCGTATGGGCGTCTGAAATCATAGGCGACCTGCTAAAGGATGGAGGGCTCAGCCAGGCCGCTATCCAACGTCGCTATGAAGAGGCCGTCATGTATGCTGGATTCAAGGGCAGCCTCAAAGAATTCGTGGAGGCCCTGAGCCCTGCTAACGTCGATGAGAAAGCGATTAGTGCATTTTTTGAAAATGCAATGAGGTCCGGATATCGAAAAGGATTTCTGGAATTCAGAAAAGAATATCTAGCCAGGAGGAAGTCATGAAGAGCACAAAAGTAGAAGGCGGAGTGATGTGGGAAAACGACGGCCTGATTCCAGAGGGAATCTACGACAACACTAATCTCATCGTCCTACAACCAGGTGAAAGCCACCTCGTCCTTAACACAGCGGCCCCGACGAACGATCTTGGCGCTGTGGCCGCCTATGGCAAGGCTTACACAGATGGGGATATTTAATGGCCGCTGACAAATCCTATCATTATACTGTGAGGCTTGACATTCAGCACTCCTACGGGACCTCTGCGTTCCCGATAGAAGAAGATGCACAGTTCATGAAGTCTGCGTTTGAGCGCCGGGTAAGAGAGCTGAACGACCGGTGCGGTAAAAGTTGCTCTGTGGTGTGGATCGAGGAAATTAAGCCACCTGCGCCCGAGCCGCAATCAACAATTCTGTGAAGGAGGACGAGAATGATTTATGAGACACGTTTTGTAAACAAGAGAAAAATTGCCATAGACATTTTTGAGTACGGGAATGTGCTCCTCATCCTTCAGCCCGGCGAAGCACGGCACGTAGAAAGCAGAAGCCCCAAAACTTCCTGGGCCAGGTGGAGCCAAGTTACGTTTTCCAAGGAGGACAAGGTCAGCTTCGACGAGAACCGAGAATGGCGATGGCCGTACCCGGACATGCTCATGCTGGAGTTCCTAAACGTAGATGGCACGGCAAGAGAAGGTCTTCGCGTAGGCGGCGAAATTTACCATAGCGACAAGGGCGTTCCCAAGCTGATTCCGATCCCGCCCTCTGATACTAATTGGTGCTTTATAGAGAAGATTGAGCGGAAGTTCGTCGAGCACAAGATCAAGGAGGGCGACTTCCTCATCAAGAAAAAAGTTTTGGAGGACGTGAAGATTCTACGGAGCAAAAAAGAAATCGAAGCAATTAAACGCAAGCTGGAAGAGGCCGCAGTTCTAAGGGCCAGGCAAGATATTCAGCGACAGTTCCCGAAATCCGTTGACATCGAGGCTAACACAGAATGAGCGCTTTCCCGTCCCCTTTTACCTCCCCCACCGAGAAAGTGGATTGTGCATGGTGTAGGTAGGTGAGAACGAGGTGAACAATCATGGTTCTTGAGCCAAAGCAAGGTATGACCGACATTGCCGTGCTGGACCGAGTGCTCGACGCGATTCAGCTTATCAAGAATATTGCCGTTAAAGCCCGCCTAACTTTGCAGGCCATGGATGCGCTGGAGGAGCTTGAAAATGCGATGCACCGCAACTAGGGTCGATGGGTCGCCATGCCGCGCCCTAGCCATGAGAAACGATCCTGATGGGTTCTGTGGTTTTCATTCCAGGCGCAATAGCTTTGCGGTACTGAGGGCGGCTGAGTTTACAAAGGCTGAAGCCATCAAGATCATAGGCCAAGAGATTCGCATCTTGAAAAAGTCCAAACGAGTGGACCCGATAGGCAAGGCCTCGGCGTTGAAGGACTTGATCCTGCTTTGGCAATCGCTATCAGCGCCTGAGCCTCCGGCAAAGTCGCTGACGTTTGCGGAGAGAGCCAAGCTGTTTGATGAAGAAAGGAAAGGTAAGTGAAACTATTCATACACAACATTCCATACGATTGCAGTGATGAAGAGCTTCGAAAGCTCTGCGAGCAATATGGACGAGTCTACTTTGTCACTATGCCGAAGGGCCGGGAAGGACAAAGTAGGGGCTTTGGCTTTGTCGACTACGCGGAAGAGGCTGACTACAACCGCGCCCTTGAATCGCTGAACGGTCAGGAGTTCATGGGCCGCAAACTTCTCGCTGAGCCAGCCCGTCCAAGAGACTCGGATCGCTGAAATTTATATTGATTTTTCCTCGGGAATAATATATACTCTTTGCATGGATGATAAGCGCAATGTTAAAATGTCACAATAAGCCCGCTCTAAAGTCCTGCCTAAAAACAGAGCTTATCATCCAAAAAGGGGCGGGCTTTTTCTATCAGGTAAAGACCGTTTACGAGCATTTGAAGTTAAAGAAAAAATTAATTTTTTCTTTAAAACAAGGGTCTGGACGAGCTGGTGGATACCGCATGTTTGAGGACCTTCCTCGTCCGTCGGAGGAAGAGGCAATATGAAGAAGCTATTCGCAATCCCTGACCCTGAATACGACCGCCAAATGATCAAAAAAGATTTCGTTGACCGATTCCTGTGTGGCGACGAAATCTATCTAGATGACGATGAGATTGCCGTTAAAGAAACGATGTTCGACAAGCTCTCCGAGTTGGCAAAGGTCGTCGAGGACGTAAAGAAAAAACTTCGTAAGCGAAAATGAATAACACCGCTGTCCTTTGGGTTCGCGTCTCTTCGGAGCCGCAGTCGCACGGCTATTCGCCAGAGGCCCAAGAAGAGCTTTTGAAGAAGGCGGCAGAGAAACTTAAAGTGGTCCAGACCTTCCGGGTCACCGAGTCGGCTAAGACCTCCGAGAAACGCCAGCAGTTCAAAGAGATGATCGAGTACGTGAAGACGAACTCCGTCGGACATCTCGTCGCCTATAAGGTGGACCGACTCACCCGAAATTATAAGGATTTGGGAACCCTTCAATCGTTGGTAGATGACCACGACGTTACGATCACAATTGTAGGCGATGGCAAGACCGTGAGTAAGGAGTCAGGAGGGGCCGACCGGTTCATGTTCCAAATCCTCGGCTCACTTGCCGAGATGGATAACAGGAATCGAGGTGAGACGATACGCTCAAAGATGGAGTACATGGCGAGCAGAGGTGGAGTGCCACGAAAAGCGCCCACCGGCTATCTCCAAGTCGCCGACCCTGCCGATTCCTTCGGAAGGCGACGCCTTGTCGTGGTTGATCCTGTACGAGGGCCGCTGGTGACCCAGGCCTTCGAGCTTTATGCCCAAGGAACGTACTCGCTGACTACGCTTTGCGAGGAGATGAACCGGCGGGGATTGACGACCCGGCCGGCACCGAAACGTCCGGGCCGTTCAATGACCGTACCCAACATGCACAAGCTCCTAAAAAATCCCTTCTTTTATGGTGAACACGCCTGGTGTGGTGAGTTACGGAAGGGCAATTACACGCCGTTGATTACGCGAGAGCTGTTTGATCGTGTTCAGATGTTGCTCGCCGACCATCGCACCTACAGCAGACCTGCCGCAAAGAAATTTTTTGCCTTCAAGCCGTTCCTTAAATGCGGATATTGCGGGTGCTCCATCACTGGCGAAGAACAGCAGGGAAAGAGCGGCAACGGTCATTATGTTTACTATCACTGCACGCACGGGAAAAGGGCTACCGACCTGAATTGGTACAAGCGAAAATTTGGGACGGACTATTGTACCCAAAAGCGTTGGAGGGAAGAGGAGATCGACCATCTTATTGCTGAGGCCCTCGGTCGGCTCTACATCGACGACCTCATCAGCGCCAAAATCAGGGAACGGTTAAAGAAGACGCACGTTAAGGAAGAGGCCTTTGAGAAGAAAGAAAGCCGACGACTTGAAACCGAAATCACAAGGAAGAAGAACAACCTGAGCCTGCTCTATCAGGACCGCCTCGACGGGACCATCACGAAGGATGAGTATCTGGAAAAAAGGGTGGTCATTCAGCATGACCTGGACATTGCCAACGCGGCGAGAGACCGGATGGCCCGACACAACGTGAAGTATAAAGAACAGGGCTCCGAGATCATCGAACTGCTCCGTGGGTTTAAGGATGTCTATCTTGCCGCCGACCTAGAGGGCAAATCGAAGATTCTCTCCGTACTGCTCCGGCAGGTGATCCTCAAGGGCGAGGAGACTCAGTTCTTCTGGCACGAGCCTTTCGGCACTTTGTTCTGTCTTGGACTATTTATAAATAAAAAGAATTGGAAATGGTAAAGATAATCGAACACCTCCCGGGAGGAGTGGCAGACCGGCCGGCTCATCATCCTGTCCTTGAGGAAGCGCCGGGAGACCTCCTGGACGAGCTTCAGGCCGAAGACGTTGTGGGGCCCAATCCCCCGGATCTTCAGAAGGTCGCGCGGTGAAGCCTCCAGGACGCCGTGAAAGCTCTGGAACTCCTTCAGCGCCTCCTTGGCCGATTCCTTGCAATCGCGCCGGGGGGTGCCGAGCGTCAGGAGGAGCTCGATGATCTCATAGTCCAGGAACCCCATGAGCCCGCCCTTGAGGAACTTCTCCCGCAGCCGCCGGCGGTGCCCGCCGCCCGAAGGAGGGATCATATCAGCGTCATTCCGCCCGTTTTCCATCACACTACGAAGGACGCCGAAAAGGGCGGAATTTTCTCTTATTCTTTATACATCGTATCGATCAGGCCCTTGTATTTCTGCTCGACGATCGTCCGCCTCACCTTGAGCGTCGGGGTGATCTCGCCCGATTCGATCTCGAAGTCACGGTCGAGAAGGACGATCTTCTTCACCCGCTCGTAAGGGGCCAGGTCCGGCGTGCTCCGGTTCACTTGGGCCAGCAGGAAGTCCCGTATGTCGTGCCGGCCGGCGAGCTCCGTCCGGCTGCCGAAGGGGATGCTCCCGGCCCGCGCGTAGGCCTCCAGCTTGTCGAAGTTCGGCACGATGATGGCCGAGATGAACTTGCGGTTCCCGCCGACGACGACCGCATTCGCGATGTAAGGGTTCGTCTTCAGGAGGTTCTCGATGGGCTGGGGGGCGACGTTCTTGCCGCCGGCCGTGATGATGAGGTCCTTCTTCCTGTCGGTGATGACCAGGAATCCCTCGCCGTCCAGGG
>Ga0315291_10005947_pt1 | contig 15238 bp, 21 predicted proteins | sample YL17G12_20_MG_FD_203070 | JGI IMG/M metagenome (GOLD analysis project Ga0315291, IMG submission 203070) | Sediment microbial communities from Yellowstone Lake, YNP, Wyoming, USA - YL17G12_20 | ecosystem: Environmental > Aquatic > Freshwater > Lake > Sediment | place: USA: Wyoming | collected...
ACCACCGGCCGAGGAGTCACTGGCCGGGCCGGTGGCAGGGCCAGCGGCGCGGTCCCGCCGTCGAGGTCCATGTACTCGTTGAGAGCCTGGGCCGCCTGGGGCGCCTGGGCGGGCTGGAGTGCCGGAGCCGGGGCCTGGAACCGGCTCGAGACGAACTGGCCCGCCACGTAGCCCACGAGGGCCCCGCCGACGGCAGTAGCCCAGGGCTCGAGGCCCTCCCGAGGCACCCGCTTGTCGCCCTTCTTCTCGCGCCCGAGGAAGTAGTAGCCGGCGCCCGCGCCTGCCGCCGCCGACAGAAAGGGAATCAGGTCTTTGAGGTTCATTCGCTACTCCACCGGATAGAATCCGATTGTGACGTGATCAACCATATCCCATTCGTATCCGTAACGCTTACCAATCTTGGTGAATGCGTCCATTATGTCTCCAGAAAGCACTTCTGCATCGGGAGTATCGGCGTAATTCAGTATGTGCATCAGTGATCCTTCAGAAATAATGACAACACGTCCGGTTGTGGAGTTGTATTTCAGCATCGTGTCGTAATCCAGCTCCATAACGTCGTCGTTGGAACGCAGAAAAAGAACCAGATCTGCCATCAGTCTTTTCTGCGACGGCGATGCGCGTTTTAGATGCTCAGGAAAGTAGTCAGCCCCATGCGAATGCCTTGGCGGCAAACTGTGTCCCTTAAATATAGGCGTCTTGAGCTTGAAATGCTTCATTGTCGTTCTCCACTGGATGTCATCGCTTCTTCGACAACCGCTAGCCACGCGGCATCGTCAGCCCACGTCGGCTCGTCGTCGGGGTTATGGCGCACCGAGGCTTCATAGGCGTCCAGCACCTCGAGCACCTCGGTAGTGTCGAGGCCCTGCTTCTGGGCGAGTCGGAGCAGGTTCTTGATCCCATCGGAGGCATAGTACCTCGAGTAAACGCTGCCGTCACCGAGAATCCGGGCGAAAGTGACCAGGAGCTGCTCGACCACCTCCCGGCCGGGCATGTAGCCGTGGTCGAGGAGCCCGCTGGCGATGCTCTTGAGGGCCTCCCCGTCCTTCTCCTTGAAGACGAAGCGGTCGAGCCTCTTGTACCGCTGCCTCGCCAAGCCGCTGTACGCCCGAGCCCGGACGTAGCCGTTGTCCAGCTCAACCCCGGCCAGGAGCAGCGGCACCGACGTCTCGGCCGGGAAGTAGCTGCCGACGATTTCAAGCAACCGGTCGTAGACGGCGAGCGAGCCCTGCCCGGCCACGATGAAGTGGTGAAGGTCATCGATGACCCCGATGTTGGGGTACGAAGAAGACATCAGGTGCATCAGACCCCGCGACACCGCCCGCATCTGCACTTCTTCCTGCGGGTGCCCCAGGGCCTCGGCCAGGGACCAGCCGTCCTCACCAGGCACCTGGAACAGCGCCCAGCGGCTACGGTCCACACGCTTGAAGTAGCTGATCATGCCTTCCATGATCTCGTCGGGGTCGCGGCGCCCTTCGGTGATCCAGGGGGCTTTGATGTAGTTGCGGAGGAGCGTGTCCATGTCGACCGGCTCCACTTCGAGCCAGTCATCGAACAAGTGCATGGTCGACTCGATGAACTGCCCCCACAGGTCCGCTTTGATCTCTCCGTCCAGGGCCGCATTCGGAACGTCAAACCCCATGTGAGAAAGCGTCTCGGCGTCCTTCTGAACGATTTCCTGAGCACTAGTGCCCCGGCCGGCGCGGTTGCTGTACGAGTCGTTGGGGTTGTACCAGCCGCCCTGGGGACCGTTGGGGCCGAAGTTGAGAGGCACGGTGCCGAGCAGGAGGTACTTCACGTCGTGGATCTGAAGTGGCTCTCCGGACTCGAGGCGCTCTACGATCTTGCCGACCCGCTCGCGCTCGTACTCGCCCGTGAGCACCTTGAAGTCGTCGGCACGGAACACGTAGCCGCCCGCCCCGACACCTGTGAGCAGAGGATTGGGCCCGATGGGCTCGAGGGACACGCGCTCCTGGTCGTTACTCGTTACCCGCCAGTAGGGTGTGGTGTTGAGAGCAACATCCTGGATCAAGTCGTCGGGCTGCATGCGCCACCCGTCCGGGTTCTCCTCCCGGAGGATGTAGAAGCCCTGCTCGTCCTTGCGAACGTCGGCGAACGGGTGCATCCAGGAGCCGGTAGTGGAGTGGTGCTCCGTAGCGAGTCGCGGAGCCAGCGGCGCCTTGAGCGACGACTTCCTTCCGTACCCGCCTTCGAGCGCGGCCCGTAGAGCTTTGGCGGCGTCGGCGCGCGACTGCTTCGTCTTTCTTCGGGCCGCTAGCTCATCCCTCTTCATTGTCATCCTCGCCCACGGTGTAGAGATGACTTATCCGCTCCCCTGCCGTCTTCCCGCTATAATGGGGCTTGATCCACATGCGCTTTCGTAGCGAATGGCGAGGGCCGTAAGCCTGGTTGGTGAAGTGGCCTCTGACAACCCATCGTGACCTGACTTTCCAACCCCGGCCCGTGGTGCGCGACTTGGCCGCCGCGATCAGCTCCTTGTCCAACTTTATTTCTTTTCCGAGCACCCACACTTCGGGACCGGACATCGGCACTCCGCGCTCCTGGTGCCGACGACGAGCCTTCTTGGTGGTGTAGCGAGCCTCGGACTGTCCCTTGCCATGACCGGTGACGAAGAGACAGAGGTTGATCACGAGCCGCCAGATTTCGGTGATGATGCGCGGCTCGTCGCCCGCGAGCGGAATGGGCGAGTCCTTGACTTTGGTGGTGCCCGTCTTGGCGAGCCACTCGCCGATGGGCGCCTCGAGGGGCGGGAGAATGAAGCGAGAGAAGAGCCCGAGGCCAGAACGGGCAATGGCGCGCACTTCGACGCACGAATGATCGTACGAGTCGAGGTACGTGTGAACCATCACCATGGTCACGTAGGTGTCGTCGGCGCTATAGACTTCGAGTGCCTCGCCCGTCTCCTGGTCGTAGGTGAGCGCCTTGCCGCCCTCGATCAACCAGATGTCGTGTGGAACGTGAATGAGGAAGGTGTTGAAGGGAAACTTCCACTCCTCGCCCCTCACGTCACTAGGATCGGTGAGCACGAGCCCGGACGCCAGGTCGAGACTCGGTCGCAGCACGGGCAGACCACTTTGCAACCAGCGCACGAGCCCGTGCAGCTCGGTTCGCAGGTCCGACGACATAGCTACCGGATCGAAACCTGCCCGGTCGAGTATGGCGGCGAACGAAACCGTGTCGGCCGGGTACTGCTCGACCGGCCAGCCGAGGCGCTGGTGGGTCATGATGGCGAGCTTCGCCATCTCGTTGGGGTTTGTGATCTGGGTTGGCTGGATCATCGTCGGGTGCGCTTCGCCTTGATATTCTTGAAAATGACCATCACCGTGGCCCAGTCGGGCGACTCCCAGGAGCTTTCCGGACCTCGCGCCCCGCGAGCATAGTACTCCTTCGCCTTCTTCCAGTCACGCTCATCCTGAGCTGTCTTGACCACACCGACCGGGTTCCTTACCGGACGATAGGTAGCCTCGGCCGCGAGCACGGCAGTGTAATACTTGACCATGGGCTTGTAGACGCCGGGGATTTCGAGAATCTCGTCGGCCGCCAGATCGGCTACGAAGTCCAGAAACGCCTCGTCGAACTCTTCCTGCTTTGTCATTTCTTAACCGGAAATAGTCGTTCCAACTCTTCTCGAATGATCTGCCGGATCGTCTCGGGAGTAATAGTCACTACCCAAGGTGTATACGGAGCAGGATCAGGAATGTAAGGAACTGGATCTCCCATTTGGGCCATGTAAAGAACAACCGGATTTAGAAACCTGCTTGCTGCCGCCGCATCATTACTAGGACGTCCTGGCTTGTCTTCGATCATCGGCGTGTCAGAATCCACAGCGCAGCAGCGGCGATGCCCAATGCCACGATGCCTGCCGTAGCGTCAATGGTGTCACCTGTCCCGAGAAGCCCCGTCTTCTGTACCACGACTCGTTTTCGGGGCGCCAGTGGATCATCCTCTTCCTCGAGGATGTACTCGTACGACGTCGGCTCCCACCAGCTGGGCCCGTAGCCCCAGGCCGGGCCGGGACCGAAGCTGTAGTTCCACGGCATCCCGCCGCCACCGTGATGCCTTCCGCCGCCCCCGTGATGACCGCCGCCACCCCCGCCGCCACCACCGTGATGACCGCCGCCACCCCCGCCCCCGCCGCCGTGATGTCCTCCCCCGCCTCTTCCGAATCCATTACTCATGGTCTTCTCCTATCGAGCCAAGCCCATATGGCGGGCGTATTCAATCAGTGATTCATGATGATGTCGTGGATCAATAAAGCCATCTTCAACCAATTCCTGGTAAAAATCATCTCTCGCCCAGAAGATGATTTCTGCCGTATCGGTCCACAAGAGCCCCATAAAACTTCGACCACGCTCGTGCCACGTCGCAACCGCTGTATTTTTCAAGGTCATCTTTCGTTGATGACTTGGCAAGTCACGAAGCAGTCGTCTCTTACCGACCGGATTCCGGCGCGGCGCTTTACGTCGCTGTTTCGGCACTGCTGCTGGACGTTTAGGAGCCACTTCCATAATCTCATCCAAACTGAAACCGACATTTACTAGTTCGTGAAGCAGCTGATCCATTTGATCATGCGAGGCTTCGCCATAGAGATGCCCTTTTGTCGGTGGCCCCCAGAAAGCAAATTCAGGCCACCGTTGTGCGACTTCCTTTGCGGAGTACCATCGCATGTGGTCATTCGTGATGCGTTTGGCAATAGAGTCTGCTTCCTGCACCATTTCATTGGGTACAACATCGGGCGGTAGTCGGCCGGCAAAGAAGTCAGTTTCTTCCACGACTTCAGCCAAAGAGACAACTACATGATAAAACATCACCGTCCTCGGCCCGCAAAGGGCGCCACGTCACTATCAACAAGATTGTACTCGGTCCCGCCCTTCCGCCACCGCACCCACAGCCGTCGCTCAGCACCTGCGATCATAGCATCGCGAGCCCACTGGGCGCCGGGGTACTGCTCGACGATGTCGAGAAGGGGCTCGCTCTTGAGGACGACTCCGATCATGCCGTCGCTCTTTCGTTTCACCTTGCTGCCCACACCGAATGGCGGCGCCAGCGACTGCTCTACCCGGTAGATCCTGGCAGGGTCGTAGACGCACACCTGGTCCCCGTCGAGCAGTCGCCGAAGCCCCTTGCCCTTGAACCACACCGCGTCGAACTCGGCAGCCAAGTGCTCCGTCATGAGCTGCGTCGCGGCCACACGGTCCACCTTGGCCACTTCGGGCGGGTAGCCGTGCCCGAGCCACCACTTCATCATAGTGCCGGTCGCACCGAAGTTGATTGTCTCGAGGTTGGGCACGTCGAGGTAGTACATTGACTTGACCACGCCGTACGACTTGCCCAGGCTCTTCAACGTGGTGAAGTAGACGCCGTAGCCGAGAAAGTGCACGGGCGCCGAGATGCCGCCCCACCAGTCCCGAGAGTCGAACCCATGACGGACCGGACCTTCGTGCGCCCCTCCCACGAAGACTTTGAATCCCTCCTCGCCGATGGACGAGAGGGCCTCCTCGGTCGTGCCGTGGTAGACGGGACCAAAGAAGTCATGGTCGATGGCTTCTTGCTGACTAATGGCGGGGACGGGAGGGTTGAAGCGCACGAAATCACCTCTTCTTTTTCCACCAGTACCATAGCAGAAAAGCCCCGGCCGCAGCCCAAAAAAGGCCACCAAAGGCACTGTCGTCGGGGATACCGAGCCAGTCGATGATCTGTTTCAGCCGGCTCCGCATCTCGGCCGCCGTCGACTCCGGTGGGTCAGTGTACCAGCCGTTCCGGCCCACCTCGGCGAAGTAGTTCGTGTCGCCAGCCTGGAGCATGGACCAGGCCGAAGCGTACCGAGGCACCTTCAATAGCCCGATGACGGCAGCGGCGCCCTCGTCAATGGTGTTGAAGGCTCGCCACTTCATGGCCCCGTAGACGTGTGTGCCGGATTCGTTTTCGAAGCCCGTGAGGACGACGTAGGGCTGGCTCTCGGTGGCTTTGATACCGGCCAGGCTCCAGTTGTGGCACTTCTTGCCCCAGCCGGTGCTCAAGGCGACGTGGGCCGTGAGGAGGAAGGCGCTCTTCTGGGAAAGGCCCTGGCGAAGAAAGGCATCTACGACGTCGCCGGCAAACGTCTCGGCGTCTGACCAGCTGGTGTCGACAACAGGGACTTGGGGCACGGGAAGCTCCTAGACTCCAGGCGCTCCACCACCCCCGCCGATCAACATGTACTGGGGATTGATCGGAGTGCCGTTGCGTCGAATTTCAAAGTGAAGATGTGGCCAGGGATGAGGAAGCCCTGACATGCCCACAATCGCAATAGGATGTCCGGCGGGAATAGTCTGTCCCTTGCGAACAAGCGACTGCGCCAGATGATAATACCTGGTCTGCCAGCCGTCGCCGTGGTCGATGTGAAGCACACGCCCCCGCGAATCTCTCGTCAAGGTAGCTACCTGGACAAGACCATTCGCGGGGGCCAGCACCATATTCCCACCGCTCCCCATATCGAGGCCGGTATGTCGACCACGATTAGCTCCGAAGAGCTGCCCCTTCGAACTTGTGGGGGGAGGAACTATGGGCCACGAAAACTGCATCTACCTGATTACCCTAGAATCAGCAGGACCGCTGATGTCATTGACATCACACGCTGAGCACTGCTTGGTCTCTGCATCAGGCATACAAGTAGGGCACCCGCTCCGTTGACACGTCGGGCAGGTGTATGCTGCTCGAGGCTGCCCGTTGACCAGACCAGTGGTGTCACAGTATCCACACTTATTGGCGTTCCAAACTGCCATTGTCGTTCTCCTTAATCATTCTCGAATTCACATTCGAGGAATAGCTGCTAGAGCAGCGGGATAACCGGAACCTTCTTGACCACCACCTGCTCGTCTGGATCACTGAAACGAGCCCCGAACTCAACCTGATTCCAGGTGCCACCAGCTACCACATTCGAGCCGCCACTAAACGCAGTGGGTCCGAACGTATCCGCCGGAGCAGTCAAAACCGTTGCTCCAGTGCCAGGAGTCTTCACACGCATCAGCTGCTCAACCACTGCCAGATTTGCTGCGGCTTCGAAACCGGCGACCGTACTGACCCCAGACTGGTAGTGGTACGTGATGGCAGATCCAACACGCGAAACATTCCCGGGGCCCGCGCCATCAGCGACTGTGTTAAGAGTAATGGCATTGCCACCCACACCAATTGCCAAAGTCTCAACCACAGTATCAATCCCACTACCAGGGACCGCCACCGAAGGCTTGAGGGTGGCCTGCACTCCCTTGAAGCCAAAACACCCGAGTGCGCCATTGAGAGTCGGAAGGAAGCCCGGTCTAGTTTGTATAGAGCCGCCGCAATGTGCGTATACTCCCAAACCAGCAAAGCCGAAGCCTGCCACAGAATCCAGTCGTGCATCGCTGGCAATGGATTCAATCGCATGCGGCCAATTCACAGTGTCCAGGCTCGGAATAAACAGCACACCAGGCCCGCTAGAACCTGGGATACCGATTCCATAGGTGCAGCCCATAGCCGCCATCGGGATTTTAGTCGGATGGCCGCCAATATAGGTATTGGCATAGTTGCCCACGAAGCTGTTAAGAATCGTGAGCGGGTTGACCGTGTCGTTTCCTACACTCAACACTCCAAGCGACTGGACATTAGTGCCCTGAAAAATGTGCAGTGTGGGTCCGCGATTGCTTCGCACGATTCTGAGAAAGCTGCCGCCGATGAGCAGATGACTGCAGGAATTATAGATCCATCCAGTGCCGAGAACTTGGCCCACACCGCACTGCGGGTCAGTCGTCGCACCCTTAAGAGCCCAAGTGACCGGGTTATAGGTCGAAGGAGTGAGCGTGAGCGAACTTCCGCCATTCACCCAGATAGGTTCTCCAACAAGCCCGCCGCTAGTCAGAAGAGAAGCTACCGTGATGCTGGCGAAGAAAATACCACCGGCCGTGCCGCGCTCCACGCGCAACGAGGAAGTCGATGCCATGTGGAAATTCTGAACTTGCATAGTGCCGGCACCCATGTTCCGGAAAAGCAAAGTCAGAGCAGTGCTAATCGTGGTAGTCGGCTGCACGATTTGAAAAGTCGCTCCGAGCCCTGGCGAAGTAGAATAGTTCCGCACCGGAACGATGGTGGTGGCGTCATGCCGATGAATCGTACGTTCCTGCGGAATAACAGCAGGCACAGTGGACGTGAGGATCTGGCAGATATAGCCGTTGAAAAAATTAGGCGTCCAGCTAGCAGCAAGAAGCCCGATACTAGAAGAGCTAGCGATATCCGCTGTGAAGGGCCCAGCCACCACGGTACGAAGTGGCCCACCATCAATCAGAAGCACCTTGCCCACAGCAACGAACCGCTCGAGGCTGACAGTACCAATTTCAGTAGAGGCGCCTAGCACATTCACAGTCACGTTGTGCAACACGAACTGTGGGATCAGAGCGAAGACATTCACAAACGTCTTCTTGGGGGTCAAGAGCGTGAGCCCGTCGTTCGCGTCGCTCCCCCCGGTCATGTCGAGGTAGAGCTGCATGTTGACAGTGGTACAAAGAGCAACCGCAGGATCAGTCTTGGTCCGATACTCATTACCCGTGGCCGGCGCACCGAAAGTACCGACCAGAGCTTGCTTCTCGGTTGTCGAAGGAATGTTCGCCGGGGTCGTGGCATCGGCCTTGGTCTTGTCGGCCCCGGTCATGAGGCCGTGAGCCCCACCAGCAATCGCGTCGGCAAGCTGATCAGCACCGGTCACATGGCTAGACGCATGAGCTGTCGGCGTCCGCGCATCACTCAGACGAGCATCGTTTCCGGCGCACGCCTGGAGAGCCCCGGCACCGATAGTGCGAAGCGAGCCCGTACCGGCCGCCGCATCCACAGCCATAGGGTCGCTGCCGCCGGGCTGATGTGTCGGAGCGTGCGGACCTGGATCTGGGCCACCGACAACCAGGCTAGCCGTCGCATACTCGGGGTCCGACGTCCACTCGTAGACCACCGAGCCGGCGCCAACCTGAGCCTGAAGCAGGGCATAGGCCCCGGCCGCAAGCCCGCCGGCCTTGCCGTTCACCGGATCAACGGTGAGATTCGGACGCAGCTCGGACGTGACGTTGTACGGCTTGCCCGGAGTCGGCGGGGTCGGCGACGCCGGCAGCGTCACGATAGGGTTTCCGGCCGCCAGCGGCAGCGGAGCGCCTGTTTTGTTGAATGCGTAGAGCGCCATTTTTCTCTCTCCTACGTCTTGCTGCCGGAGCTGTCGATCCAGTCGATCCCATTGGACCAATTGGGCGCCCCGTCATCCGAGTTGAAAATCATCGTTCCCATGTCTACTGCACTAGCCAGAGGTCGATTCGTGTTGGTGAAGATTTGAAGCGGAATCGGACTGGCGCAGTAAAGCCCTGGCGTCAGGTACTCAGGTAGTGAAGTCCAAGCGTACGAAACCTGCCCTGCACTCACCTGCACTTGAAGAGCAGCATAGTTCCCGAGTGTGAGCCCGCTGAGCTTACCGTTCGTCGGGTCCACACTGAGGTCTGGTGTGAGCTTAGATGTCACGTTGTAAGCTGGCCCCGGCTGCGGTGGAGCCATAGATGGTGACAAGGTTACTACAGGCGATCCTGCCGCTAGAGTAATAGGAGAACCTGTTCGATTATAGGCATAAAGCGCCATTGGTTTCTCCTTTAGCCCGAAGTAAGATGCCCACTAGCATCGAGCCAGTCGGTTCCGTTTGACCAATTGGGTGCATCATCGTCCGTATTGAAGATCATGCGTCCAACAGGCACCGTATTGGCCGGGGGCCGAGTAGTGTTACTATACACCGCTGGCATACCAGCACCGGCTTCAAGAGATGCCAGCCGGGCCTCGACCTCCAACCAGTTTGGATTGGCAACGTCCTCGACGTACTCCGAGGCGCCGCACTTTGATCGGCAATCAAGAGCCATGTTCACTCCTAGCGAGCGTCCCTCGCAATGGCGTCAATGGAGATCCTACGACCACCATCAACAGTTACTATTCGATCATGTCGCTTGGAAGGACGTTCCAGAACGACACGCCATGAGCACAGTCCCCCGAATTCGGCCTTGTACGAGCACTGGATAGGCTCGCTAGAAAGCCCCGACTGACCCGACTCGACTCCAAGATGCTTTTGAAGACTATCGAGTCGAAGGTTGTTATGACACTTGGGGCACATGACCAGAATGGACCAGTTGACTTCCGGAGCCCCGTCAGGAGCACCGACGGCGCCGCCGATACGATAGCCGTCCCACTCGAGAACCGTATCACCGTAGAGGATGTAGAAGTACCGGTCGGGCTTTGCCCTAGCGGTCGGCAAAAAGCCCTGTACCCTGTGAGGAGTGACGATCAGATTCTTCGGACGCGGAACGAGACTGTGATCACACCGGGGGCGATCATCAAGCATTAGCGTCTCCTTAGCGGTGGTAGTTGACGCGTTCATCGGTTCCAGTTTGTAGAGCGAACGGCCTCAGACGGCAAATCCCAAGCCAAAACACTCCAAGTGCCATCTGCTTCCTGTTGCGCCTTCTGTTTTGGCCAATCATAACGGTTCAGCTTGCTGAGTCTAACTGCTTCGGTTCTTGACTTCACGTTGTGAAAAAGAGGGAACCATGTCTTCTTTTTAGATCCTGAAGCCAAAAGCCAAACAGCAGCCACCGCAACCCCAACCCCGAGCAGTGCAAACGGAATGATGTTGCCGGAGGTTTCAGCAGCTCCCAGCGCAGTCGGCAAGAAGCCTTGTACCCTGTTTGGAGTAACGATGAGATTCTTTGGTCGTGGAACGAGACTGTGATCGCACCGGGGGCGAACATCGGTCATTGGTGTCTCCTGAGCGGTGGTTTCGGACATTATCTAGTCCAGATTGTCCAAGTCCCGTTCTTTTCTCTCACTACTTTAACCTGTTTATCTGGCCAGACAATATGAAGATCTCTAACCATTAAATCCACATTTATTTTTGATCGATACCCATCTCTGTATCGAGTCCATCCCTTTTCTTTATTAAAGAACACTTTGAACATCACAAACCCAAAAACAGCTCCGAGAACAACCCATCCAGGACTAATACCGGATTCTGACTGTCCCAACCCGCCACAAGCCGCGCACCCGGAAAGTCCGGGCGGCTTGAGGCGATAGTTTGCCGTGGGCAACTGCGGCAATGATCTGATGGGCTGTCGGTAGTGGTACACGCCTGCTCCGTACATTGTCTCACTCCACGACAGAACGGGTTAAATAGCGGCGCCGGTATCGGCAAAGGTTGTCCACCTACCGCGCTGTCAAGTCGTTATCGCTTCCACGATGGCACCCGGTAACTCCGCACCGCTACGGAGCCTGCCTTCAATGGAAGCTCATCGACTATCGCGCCGACGCCGCTATTCAACCCGTCCTGCATCTCTTTATGCCCTGTTGGCTCTCTTGATAGCCTCAACAACTATCTGCTCTGGCAACGTATAGCCCGTGATCCGAACCCCCAGCATGGAAAGCCAAAAACGCGGAACCACATCAATCCACGCTTTGGCCGCCACCGTCATTTTCGACTTTGCGTACAGAAACAGATTATCGCGTGTACTCGTGGGCGACGTTTCTACAAACGGCCAGCCTTCTGACGTGATTCTTGGTCCCGGCATGTATGGATTGATGTAGTCCCCGGTAGACCGCATTGGCTGCCGATCCTGAACAATAAGATCGAACCGGATCAAGCCGACGAGCTGCTCAGGCTGGAGTGCAATCAAAGGACCGCCGAGGTACTTCGAAGGTGTCAAGCCGTAGTACTGCACGTCGGTGATTACGAACGCGAAATTCTCCGGAACCTGGATCCGACTGATCTCAATTCGCTGTCCCGCTACCAAGGCAGAGCCAGTGATCTTGATCTCACCCGTATGAGAAAGAAACTGAAGCGCCTCTGGAGGCAAGCCCGCGAAGAACGCACCTAGCCCTTGGCGTGCTCCCCCAGTAGGCTCGGCCGCACTCGGGCCTTGCTGACCCCAATCCGGGCCATGGCGAGGAGGGATACCCATCTACGACCTCCCGTTGCGACGTACGCAACTATGGCTGAACACTGTCTCCCTGTACGATCTTGTACCCCAGGAGCAGAATCTGCACCTTGCCGTTATAGGCTTGCTGCACGGACGGAGTGACGCGCGCCATGACGAGAGCACTTCGACCAAGAAGCGCCGCCACCGGAAGCACATACACACCGCCAACAGCCGGGGCAAAAATCCCACTAGAGAAAGCACTATTCTGCCAATTGCGGTCGGAGCCCGACTCAGCAAACTCCACGTCGAACGAACCAACCACGGGCTGATCGTAGATGCCCAGGAAGCCGGTGCCAGCCGGTTGAATCTTGTTCTCCGTCATGGTAGCCGGAGCCCAAACGCCAGCGAACGGACCGGCAACACGCTGGTAGAACATGCCGATGCCGGCAACGACAAACGGACCATCGGTTGAAACAGAGTACGAGCCTTCAATGCGAGAAAGGCTATTGCCGGCGATCAGGACATCGATGATGGCATTGAACTGCACACGCTTGCCGGGGATATCTTCGATCCACCGTGGGGCGTTAGCGTTCTTCGCCAGGAGGGCCTGAATCTCGGCCATGCCTTGCTTGAGGGCCTGTACTTCGCCTTGATTCTTGCGGAGCGCGGCCAGAAAAGCCTGATCAACAGAACCGGGAAGCATGTAGGATCTCCTCTAAGAGGGAACTCTCCGGGGCCCTGGCAATACCAGGGCCCCGGAGGAACTCTACTGCCAGCTACGTACTACAGCACGTCGCGGGTATGCAGACCGTCGATCATGACCTTGATCTCACGAGCGCACATGGGAACACTGTCTTTGATCATCTGGTTCAGGTAGTCATGCCGAAGCGACACACTATCAGTGTCATACAGATTGGCCACAACCTTGAGGTGCTGCCGGGCCGGAATCGGAATGGGCTTGGCGAACTTCAGGATCGCATCAGTCTGCGGAGTACCATTCGACATGGCATCAGCAGCCGCATTCATACCCCACACGCCGCCGCCCTGGGGAAAGTACCAACACGGGCCCGAAAACTGCGGCTTATCCGCAACGGTGAACTGCAGATACAGCTGCTGCATGGTGAGCGCATACATGTCGGGCGCGAAATTGCCAATGTACTGCACGTAGCAACGAAGTGAGAGAGCAATGTACGAATTGTCACTGGCGAACATGCCAGGAACACTCATATTTGTCCACTGCTCAAGCCCGAGATTGGTGCCATTGAAGAGCTGAGTACTCGTCTGCACAGTCGGCGTCGCACTGGTTCCCGCGGACTGCCTGATGAGTGTATCGTAATAGGGCTGGTGTCTGCGCTCACGAATTCCAACGACCTTCGGCATGACTACTTTCCTTCCATCCTGTTGGTAACTCGGTGGTCCCCGAGCCGGAACAATTCCAGATTGGTTATCATTCTAGATCACCATGATCTAGAAATTCGAAAACACCGTCTTGGCAAGCGAACCGGCCGCAAAGCCGGACTGCATGCCCTGAACCTCGCTGTCAGCCAGCGCCTCCTGCACCTCGTAGCCGTGCATGCCGGCAGGCTCCTGAATGTACTCGTCCAAGGCCATGGCCTCCTGCACGTACGCACCCAGCTGCTGCGGGCGCTGCTGGATGTACTCGCCCATCCCGTACCCGTACCCACGGAACCCCATGTCGTCGATGCCACTCAGGGCGCTCTGCAGAGCAAGAGGAAGCCCGGTCTTCGGCACGAACGCCGACACCACAGCCTGGAAGAGCGCCAAGGTGGCACCCGTCTGGATACTAGACACGATCTTCGGCTGCGGAATCAGCTTGCCGGCGAACGCCGCCAGCACGAAGCTGATGGCCGGAGAAATGAGCCCGCCGGCCTTCCCGAGCTTGAGCATGGTCGGAGCCAGGCTCGGAGTGTTGAACACGTACTGAGTAAGTAGACCCGACACGATCTTCGCGCCCACATAGCCGCCGTAAAGAGCGGCGCCGTCCATGAGCATGTTCTTCATGTTGATGCCGGGGTTACGGCTCACGCTGTAGCGCATGAAGCTGTGCTTGCGGCCGGTCTTGCGATTCTTGATAGAACCACGCCGCGCCCGGATCTTGTGACCCACGCGCTTCTTGCTCCACGGAGCGTACGGCAGAGACAGGACACGAACCACACGGCCCTTGTGGCGACGCGGACGGAACACACGCCGACGGGACTTGGCCACGGTCTTGTGAGCCCGACGCTTCTTCGGAGCTGCCTTCACGTACACGATCTTGGTAGTGGTCCTGCGATGACCGGCTTTCTTGGTCTTCTTGGCCTTCCGAGGGCGATTGACAGTCACGCCCGTCGACGGCACCGGACCGAAAGTCTTGTCCCAGCCCGACCGGTAAGCGGCAGAAGAACCTCGATACGGGTTATGGCGAGTGCGCCGACGCCGACGCGGATTGGCGGCCACCGGATTGTGGCGAACACGCCGACGATGAGTCACTCTCTTCCTGGTCATTGCTTTCACTCCTTGTTTACGCCTCGGATTCGATACCACCGTCCTCTTGACCGTGGTGCGTTTCAGAAACCGTCCATGACGGTCACGCTTCAGAGTTACTGTCTTTCGGGTAACTGCTCGACGGCGCGGACGGGGGTTTTCAGACACGCCACGCGACTCTAGCCACCGACGACGCATGGCAGCCGCTGCACGAGCACGCTTTTTGGCGGCAGCCGTCCGAAGAGCACTGACAGCGTACTCACCACTGACTCGTCGACGTGCTGTGGGATTCCTGCCCGCGTACTTCGGCATCTTCCAGCCCTTGCGGGGCCGGTGACCTGGCGGGTTGATGAGACGGAGCATAGAGATCATTCGGACTCCTTTGTCACTCTCTCGAGCGCCAAAGCCGTCCGTCCGATCCGGGAGAACGTCGGCTGTCTATGCTGTGCTGCCGGAACGGCAAGTGGCGGTTACACTCACCGCAGCACGGGAAACAGCTTACCTTTGAAAACTAGTCACGTCATCACAATTGTAGTGGGTGATACGTGAGGTCACTTACGGATTCAATCTCTAATCCAGTCGGCAACGTGCATGTTCCCACCCTCGATCAAGTAGTCAACCCCCTTGCTACCGATGAGCACCAGGACGCGCCTGTTAGGAGTAGTCGCCAGTCGTCGCGTGCCGCCCTTTATCTCGTGCATCCCCCTGCCGTCGCGGTACGAGAACCCAAGCGCCTTCCCGAGCACGGTCAAGTCCGACGGGAACTTTCCAGACCAGACCTTGTCCGGCCGCTCGCC
>Ga0315291_10005949_pt1 | contig 15234 bp, 12 predicted proteins | sample YL17G12_20_MG_FD_203070 | JGI IMG/M metagenome (GOLD analysis project Ga0315291, IMG submission 203070) | Sediment microbial communities from Yellowstone Lake, YNP, Wyoming, USA - YL17G12_20 | ecosystem: Environmental > Aquatic > Freshwater > Lake > Sediment | place: USA: Wyoming | collected...
CGGGACGCCCAGACCCAGGCCGCGCGGATAGCGGATGGCCACCGGGTAATCGAGCTCCAGGGCGGTGCGCATCATGTGCTGCAGTTCGTTTTCGTCGGCCGGGGCCATCAGCACCAGGTTGGGCAGAGAGCGCAGGTAGCTGAGGTCAAACAGGCCGTGGTGAGTGGGTCCGTCTTCGCCCACGATCCCGGCGCGGTCCAGGCAGAAGATGACGTTGAGGTTCTGCAGGCACACGTCATGGAGGATCTGGTCATAGGCCCGCTGCAAAAAGGTGGAATAGATTGCCACGACCGGCCGGTAGCCCTGGGTGGCCATGCCCGCGGCAAAAGTCACGCAGTGCGGCTCGGTGATCCCCAGGTCAAAGACGCGGTCGGGGTAGGCGGCCTGGAGCCGGTCCAGCCCGGTGCCTTGAGGCATGGCCGCGGTGACGGCCACCAGCTTGGGCTGCTCCGCGAACAGGCGCAGCAAGGTCTGGGAAAAGACCGTGGTGTAACTGGGCGCCTGGCCTTTGATGCCGTTGGGATAGCCGGTCTCGATGTCAAACGGCCCGATGCCGTGGAAGGCCACCGCGTCGTTTTCGGCCGGCGCATAACCCTTGCCCTTGGTGGTCAGGACATGGACCAGGATGGGGTCGCCGATGTTCTTGGCCTGAGCCAAGACCGGGATCAGGAGGTCCAGGCGATGGCCGTCAATCGGGCCTATGTAATGGTAGCCGAAAGCTTCGACTAAGATCCCGGGGGTGAAGAAGCCGAGGAAGCTTTGCCGCCAGCGCCGGCCGGCATAGGCGATCTCGTCCTGCAGCCATTGGGGCAAGGGTTTGACCATCCGCCGCAGCAGGCGGTTAAACCACCCGTGGCTCTGCCGGGCCACGGCCTGGGAAAGGAAGGTGCTGAAGGATCCCACGCTGGGCGCGATGGACATCTCGTTGTCGTTGAGGATCACGATCAGGTTGTTCAGCGTCCGCCGGGTTTGGTTCAGAGCCTCCAAGGCCATGCCGCCGGTGATCCCGCCGTCGCCGATCACCGCCACCACCTTGTGCGGGTCGCCGGAGCGGACCAGGGCCTCGGCCATGCCCATGGCTGCGGAAAGCGAGGTGCTGGCATGGCCGGTGCCGAAGGCATCGTGCGGGCTTTCCCCCCGCCGCGGAAAGCCGGAGATCCCCCCCATCTGGCGAAGGGTGGTGAAAGCCCGGCGCCGGCCGGTGAGCAGCTTGTGGCTGTAGGCCTGGTGGCCCACGTCCCAGATGATCTTGTCGCGGGGACTGTCGAACACGTAGTGCAGCGCGATGGTCAACTCCACCACTCCCAGGCTGGAGGCGAGATGGCCGCCGATGGCGGAAACATGCTGGATGATCTCGTCCCGCAGTTCCTGGGCCAGTTGGGGGAGTTGGTCCGGGGAAAGGGACTTGAGGTCTTCCGGCCCCTCGATCCGGTCGAGGAGCCTGGTGGATTGAGGTTCGCTCATCCGGGTCAGGTCTTCCGATCTACGATATAGCGGGCCAGCCCGGCCAAGGGTTCCGCCGGCCGGCCCAGAGGTTCAATCGCGGCCAAGGCCTGGTCGCAGAGCTCCGCCGCCCGCGTCCGGGCCGCCTCGCGGCCGTGCACCGAGACGTAGGTGGCGCTTTGGTTCTTCCGGTCGCTTTCCTTCTCGTCGAGTAAATCGTCCACAATCTGGAAAGCCAGGCCGATGGCCTCGCCGTAGCGGCTGATCCGCTCGAGATCGCGCTGGCCCGCCTCCGCGGCGAGCGCGCCGATCCGGGCCGCGGCCCGGATCAGGGCCGCGGTCTTGCGCCGGTGGATGAAATCCAGCTCTGCCGCCGAGCAAGGCTCCTTTTGCTTGGCCAAATCTAGAACCTGCCCGGCCACCATCCCGTCAAAGCCCGCGGCTTTTGCCAGCTCCTCGATGACGGCCAAGGCCACCGAGGGCTGGAACCCGTTCTCCCGCGCCGAACGCACGAGAAGAGCAAAGGCCTCGGTATTCAACGCGTCTCCCGCGAAAATCGCCAGGGTTTCGCCGAAAACCTTGTGATTGGTCGGTCGGCCGCGGCGGAAGTCATCGTTGTCCACCGCCGGCAGGTCGTCGTGGATCAGGGAATAGGCGTGCAGGTATTCCAGCGCACAGCCGAAACCCAGGGCGCGGCGGGGGTCGCCGCCGAGCGCCTCGCACGCCGCCATGCACAGGATCGGGCGCAGCCGTTTGCCCTCCGAGAGCACGCTGTAGCGGATCGCCTGGTGCAAGGGAGCAGGAGGAGTGTCTTCGCCCGGCAAGAATTGGTCCAGGGCCTGGTTGACCCAGACGCGGCGTTCGTTCAAGTAAGAAATCAGCTCCGCATCATTTATCGCGGTCTTCGGTTTCGTTTTCGTCCTCGTCCTCTTCCGATGCATAAGGCGAAAGCTCGAGTTCGCCGGCTTCCGAGCCGAGCAACATTTCCACCCGCTTTTCGGCCTCTTCCAGGTAGGCCCGGCATTCGCGGGCGGCCTTGATCCCCTGCTCAAACAATTGGAGGCTTTCTTCCAGGGCCAGGTTCCCTTTTTCCAGCCGGGCCACGACCCGCTCGAGCTCTTCCAGGGCTTTCTCGAACTTGAGACCTTTTTTCGGTGCAGGCATAACTCTTTTTATTCTAAATGACTTTCCGGCAAGCGTCAATAAACCGGATGAGCGCGAAAGCCTTCGCAGCGGTAAATGAAAAAGCGTTTGCGCACTTCCCCCTGGTCCAGGATCTTGAGCGGCTTCTCCAGGGGGACCACGCTTTGGCATTGGTCAGCCAGGTCGGTCGGGATGGGCCGGACATCCACGAAGAGTCCGGTCTTGCCCTGGAGGAGGTTGAAATCGGTCCAGAGGTCGAACTGGGAGCGGCGGCGGCCTTCGCTGTAAATGTAAATCTGGGGGTGGTCGGGAAGGTAAAACTCGAGGATCGAGGCGATCTGGTAGCGCCGGGCCAGGATGAATTGAGTTCCGCCGCGGCTGCGCTCGACCGCGGCCGCGAGCTCGGGCCAGCCCAGGAGCTCTTCATCCAGGCGTTCGTCCAGGCGGTGATCGAGGTGCAGGGCTTTTTCGAGCCGGCGCATGGCGGGGCTGAACAGGTGGTAGCGGGCCTGGATCAGCGGGGAGACCGAGAGGAAGCAAGCGAGGATGACGCCGGCGAAAAGAAAGCGGCGGCGGAAGCAGAAAGGGGCAGGGAAGGGGAGGCGGAGGTAGGTTGCGGAGATGCGCATGGTCAGCATCAGGGCCGGGAGGTAGCCAATCGCGCTCCAGTTGCCATAGACGTGGGAGCGGAAAGACTGGAGGAAGAAGTAAAGGAGGATCGGGACCGAGAGCGTGAGCAGAAGCAGGATGGGTTCTTCCCGCGCCTTCCGGTAGCGCCGGACGGCCAATACCAGGGCCAGGAGCAGGGTGAGATAAAGCAGCGGCGAATAGGCGAAGAACTGGGAGCCGAGGTAATTGAAGAAGTGGGAAAAACGATCGGTCAAGGTCATGCTCCCCGTCCGGGTGAGGTAGGCAACGTGCTCGACCGACATCCAGTCATGCCGGTAGTTCCAGATCAGGACCGGCAGAAAAAGGAAAGTTGACATCAAGCCGGCCAGATAAGGATGGGGCCGGCGAAGCCAGGGCCGAAGGGTGCGCGAAAGCGGGATAAACAGGACAAAACCCAGGATCAGGAAGGGGGCCGCAAACTTGGAATAAAGGGCGGCCGTCAGCGCAAGACTTACGAGGTACCAGCGCGCGGGGGTGGGCTTCTTCAGAAGTTTGAGAATGAAATAGTAACTTAGGCTGCTAAAGAGCATGAGAGGCGTGTCGTGTTGGTAGAGGAAACCCCCGGCAAAATAGATGGGGAGGAAAGAGATGACCATGACCAAGGCGGCGGCCTCGGCCTCGTCATCGTGGAAAGCGCGGTAAGCGCGATAGAGGATCCAGGAGCTGAATAGACCCAGGATGACCGCGGGCAGGCGGACGGAGAAAGGCGTCGCGTGAGGGAAGAACCCTGACGCGAGCCACAGGATCCAGGCGCACATGCCGGGCTGCTCGTAATAAACAATGTCGGGCCGCTGGGACCAGGCCCAGTAGTAGGCCTCGTCCATGGTCAGCGGGAACTGGCCGATCATGGCCAGGCGGAAAAGGGTGAGGCCGAGCAGGAAAAGGAGCAGAAGGTTTTGCGGACGAGCGCGCATGGATCGCCATTATAGCCGCATCGGGTGAGTGAGACAAATGAGGGGTCAGGTCTTCAAATAAAGTTTAAGGAAAATAGCAGGTGCGCAATCGTTAAACGTTAATTGAAGACCTGACCTAATGCTGTTCACTTAAGCGAGAACCGGAAAGAAAAGAATTCTCCCGCCAAGACGCAAAGCTCGCAAAGTCAAGGAGTTTGAAACTCTTGGCGTCTTTGCGCCTTTGCGTGAAACCTCTTAACTGAACAGCATTGAGTCCTGACCCCATTAACTTCGTTTCAGCCATTTGAGCAATTTTTCCGTCGGCCAGGTGTTGATTACGTCCTGGGCCTCGACCCATCCCCGCCGGGCGGTATAGACGCCGTAGATCATCTCGTTCATGCTCGAGAGGGAATGGGCGTCGGTGGAGATGGCGAGCTTCACGCCCGCCTCTTTCAGGGCCCGGGCCCGCTCGCCGTTCACGTCCAGCCGGTGCGGGCTGGCGTTGATCTCCACCGCGACATTGTGTTTCAGGCAAGCCTTGACGATCGGCTCCCAATCCAGCTCGATGCCGTCGCGCTCGCCGAGCAAGCGGGTGGAGGGATGGCTGAGGACGTGGACCCGTCCGCTCACAAGGGCCTTGACCACCCGTTGGGTCTGCTCAGCGGCCGACAAATTAAAGTGGGCGTGGATGGCACCCAGGACCAGGTCCAACTGTTTCAGCAGAGGCTCCGGGTAATCCAGCCCGCCGTCCTTGAGGATGTCCACCTCCGCCCCGGCCAGCAAGGTGAAGCCCTTGAGCCGCTGGTTCAGCTTCCGGATCTCGGCAATGTGCTTCTTCATGCGCTCGGGAGTGAGCCCGTTCGCCTGGCGCTGGCTGGGCGAATGGTCGGTCACGCCCAGGTAGATGTAACCCAGGCTCTTGGCTTTTTCCGCCAACTCGGCCAGGCTGTTGCGGCCGTCGCTGGCCTGGGAATGAACCTGCAAGTCGCCCTTGATGTCCTCAAGCTCGATCAGCCGGGGCAGCTTCTTCTTCCGCGCCGCCTCGATCTCGCCCCGGTCCTCCCGCAGCTCGGGCGGGATGAAAGCCAGGCCAAAGAGTTTAAAAATTTCCTCCTCGGTTTTCCCGGCCAGCCTTCGCGAACCCTTGAACACCCCATACTCGCTCACCTTCCAGCCCTCGGCCTTGGCGAGCTTGCGGATGGCAATGTTGTGGTCCTTGGAGCCGGTGAAGTAATACAGCCCGGCGCCGAAACTTTCCGGCTGGAAAAAGCGCAGGTCCACCTGAAGCCCGCTCTTTAAGACCACCGAGCTTTTGGTGTCGCCGTGAGCCAGCACTTCCTTGACCTTGGGGTAGCCGACAAAGCGCTCCATGACCGGCCCGGATTCGCGGCCGGTAACCAGAATGTCCAGGTCGCCCACGGTCTCCAGCCAGCGCCGGAGGCTGCCGGCCGGCTCGATCCGCTCAACCCCTTTCGCTTCTTTCAGATGAGCCACGATCGCGGCGGCTTCGGTCCGGGCCAGGTCCAGGCGGGTGCGCTCTCGATGCTGCTTGTGCGCGGCAATGCCCTTGCCCATCTCCTCCGCCAGCTTTTGGCCAAAACCCCGCAACTTTTCCACCCGGCGCTCGGCCAGCGCTTTTTCCAGGTCGGCCAGGTTCTTGATCCCGAGCTTCTCGTGCAGCTCCTTGACCCGCTTGGGGCCCAGGCCGCGCACGCGCAAGAGTTCGAGCAGGCCGGGCGAGACCTCGGACCGCAGTTTTTCCAGCGTGGGCAGCGGCTCGCCCCGGACCAGGATCCGGATCTTTTCCGCCAGCTCCTTGCCGATGCCGGGAAGGTCTTCGAGCCGCTCCACCTCGGCCATCGGCTTTTCATAGCTGCCGATCAATTGCGCGGCCCGCCGGTAAGCCCGGATCTTGAACGGGTTGTCGGCCTTGAGGTCCAGGATGTCCGCGATCTCCTCAAAGGCCGCGGCGATCTCGGCGTTGGTCACAGCGGGAGCCATGATCCACGATTATAATTTAGCCCGAATATTTCGGCAACGCTTGAAGATTGACCATAACCCTGGGAATTGATAGGTTACTGATCGTGCCCTCCACTCTCGCTGTCAACCTGCACGACCTTTGCCGGGCCGTGATCTCCGGCCCGGAATGGCTCCTGGCGCCAGTGGCACAGGAGTTCGCCCATCACCTGGCCGACCCTGAGAGGTTAGGTCAACTCGACTTGGGGGCCGAGCTTGGCCTGGGGTTTCAGGGTCCGCCCTCCGGCACCTATCGCGCCGCGGCCTGGCAGGTCGAGCTTTCCGGCCTGGATCAGGCCCCGCTCCGGCTTATGTTTCGCGGCAACCGCCTCAGCCGTTTCATCGTCACCAAGCGGATCGTGGAGCCGGCGCTTCGCTATTGGCTCACCCGTCAAGGCTTTCCCCCGGTTCACTCCACCTGCCTTTCTGACGGCGAAACCGGCGTAGTCGTCGCGGCCGGCGCTACCACCGGCAAGACCACGCTCCTCCTGCAATGGCTCAGCCAGGGCCACCCCTTCCTCTCCGACGACTACACCATCCTGGCGCCGGGCAAAGCCCTGGCCTACGTGACCCCCCTCCGCCTCGGGGCGCGTAACCTGATCGAGACGCCCAAGCTCCGGGAGTTGCCCTTCTCCGACCAGTTTGCCATCCTGGCCCGGACCGCGGTCCGCCAACTGCTTTTCAATAAAGTCCGTTTTGCGTATAAATGCCCGGTGAGCCGGATCTTTCCGGGAATCCGGTTCCTGGATGAGGTGCCGCTGGCGACCGTGATCATCGTCACGCCCGGAGCAGTCAAGGATCTTCAGGAGATCCCGGCTGAAGAAGCCGCGGACTTGATTGCGGCCATTGATCATCACGAGATGCACGGGTTCGATCGAGTGTTGGCCAAGGCAGGGGAGAAGCACTACCACGATCTCTACCGACAAAAGCTCCTGGCCATCCTCCGGCAAGTGCCTTGCCTGGAACTGGGCTGGTCGCCGGGCTCCCGGCTGGAATTGGATCAACTCATGGGAAAGGGGCGGTGATGTCCACCGAAACCATGAGCCGGCGCGAGCGGCTGTTGGCTGCGCTTCGCGGCCAGGAGGTGGACCGCATCCCCTGGTCGCCTTGTCTGGAAGGATACTTCCTGGGCACCCGGGTGGACCAGATCACCGCCTTTCGGCAGATCCGGGCCGATGCCATGGTCCGGCATGTGCTCAACTTCATCGGCTCGGTGCCCATGCGGATCACGGCCCCGCCGCCCGGCAAAACCTTGGCCTTTACCATCCGCCAGCGCCAGGTAGGGGAAGAGACCGAGGTCACTTACGAATGCCCGGTGGGCACCCTGATGGAGCGCTACAAGTTCAACCCGGAGTCTCCCAACATCCCCTGGACCACCCGGCACCGGCTCCAGACCATCGAGGACGTCAAGGTGCTGAAGTGGATGTGCGAGAAGGCCGAGTTCGCGCCCGTGCCCGCGTTCTTCGACCCGGCGGACAAGGCGGTGGGCGATGACGGGCTTGCCACCATCTCGGCCCTGGGCACGCCCATCCAATGGACCATCAACGCCGAGACCACGCTCGACAAGTTCTGGTTTTTCTACGCCGACCATCCCGCGGAGATGGAAGAGTATTTCGAAGCCGCGCACCAGATGAACCTCCGCATGTTTCGGGCGATTGCCGAGGGGCCGGGCGAGGTGGTCATCCAGTATGAAAACCTCTCTTCCACCCTCTGCTCCCCCCGGCTCTGGGAAAGACACACTCTCCCTTGCATTAATGAATATGCCGACATCCTCCACGCGGCCGGAAAAATTTTCCTCCAGCACAACTGCGGCCACCTCAAAGCCTTCGGCGCCGGCTTCCGCCAGGCCCGCTTCGACGGCTGCACCGACGTCGCCATCCCGCCCACCGGCTCGATCACGCTCCGCGAAGCGCGCGAGCTCTGGGGACCCGGGAAAGCGATCACCGGCGGGATTGACGCCACCGCCTTTTCCAGCTTGACGCCCGAGCAGATGAAAGATTACGCGCGCAACTTGCTGCGCGACATGAAGGACCGCGGCCGCGGCTATATCCTCGGCTCCGGCGACGCCACGCCCAAGACCGCGACCTGGGAAAACCTGCGGGCGGTGAGCGAAGTGATCGAGCAAGAGGGGAAGTTCCCGCTGCGAGGATAAATGTTCCCGGGGCGGGCTGGGCTGGTATCAGGGCATTTAGGTTTTGACAGAACCCAAACTTGACTCGAAGCGGTCGCGGGATTATGCTTAAAAAAAGCCCACTGATTAACCTTGCGCAACCCTTTCTCGAACCGCGGGCGAAAAGGCGGCAACGATCCAATGAATGGCCCCAAAGAATGGCGAGATCTCCCCTGGAGGTGGCTTGCCCTTTTTCTTTTTGCGCTGGCGGCGCTGCTCGCTCTCCTGGAAATCTTTTCTCCCTTTTTTTATGTCTTGCTCAAACCAGTTAATAAGAATGTCCCCACCGCTGCCTGGGACTGGAAACAATCCTGGGATCTCTTGCTATCCATCACTCTCCGTTTGAATCTGATCGCCTACTTGCTGGTGGCTGGTCTCGTGGGTCTCTCGATCTTGCCCGTAGGGTTTCTGTCAAGAAAAAATGCCGCCAGGGCCGGCCGGATGAAGGAGTTAGCCGCGGGCGCCGGCATCTCCCTGTTCTTGATCTTCGGCGTGGCCATATTTTCAAATCAAATCCTCTCCAATTTGATGCCGTGGTTTAAGATGTTTTCTCTGGCGCTGATCGCCCTGCTCTCCTATTTGATCGGGAGAGGAGTTTTCCTGGCCATCCAGTGGGGATTCAAAAGGAAATATGGATTCGAGTTCGCTTTTTTTCTCGGAGTGGCTATCTTTATAAATCTTAACCTGTTCCGGTTCTCCTTAATAAACCCCACTGGAATCCCTATTCTTTCCGTTGCCATAGTGATCGGTCTGGTTCTCATCATTTCGGGCCTTGGCTTGGCTCTGGGCATTTTGCCAAGTAGGTGGCGCCGGAAGAGGGCCTGGGTCTTTCCACTCGAGAAATGCCTGGGCCTGGGCTTGCTGGCTTTTAGTCTTTGGCTGGTCTCGCTCCCGGTGTGGGAATGGAGTCGAATTTTCTTGTCCGGATGGGAGCAGGGGATCGCCGCGGAGAAGGGAAGTCTCCCTGGGGCGGTGAAGAGCCCGGAAGCTACTTCCAAGTCGCCTAACATTATCATGATGGTCTGGGATACGGTGAGGGCGGACCATCTTTCCTTGTATGGCTACTCCCGCCCGACCACGCCTTTTTTGGATAAGCTGGCCCCCAACTCGGTGGTGTTTGACCGGGCTTACGCGGCAGCTCCGTGGACCACTCCTTCTCATGCCTCTTTTTTCACCGGGCTGTATCCTTCGGAACATAATTGTAATTTTATTAATTTGAGACTTTCCGACGATTTTACTACCTTGGCCGAAAAGCTGCAAGAAAAAGGCTATGTGACCCTGGCTTACTCCAACAATCCACTTTTATCCCGCTCTTCCAATATCTGTCAGGGCTTTGAGCGCTTGGTGGACCCCCAGGTGGGCATTTCCTCTGGTGAATTAGTCCATGGGTTTGCCACTCGCATTTTCCGGCCCGAACTTCTTCAAGATAGCGGCGCGCAGAAGACCAACCAGGTGATCTTTTCCTGGGTCAAACGGCTTTCCCGGCAGAAAGCCCCTTTCTTCATTTTCATCAACTACATGGAAGCGCATTTGCCTTATCCTTCCGCCAAGGACGCTCTCCGCTTTATCGCCGAATCGGACCCGTCCTCACCCAATTCCCCAACCATAGTTATGGACTGGGAATATTACAATTGCAATAAAGTCAACAACGAAAAAGAGCTCTTGAATGTTAATAAAAGGTATGATGGGGCGATCTATTATCTGGACCTGAAATTGAGCCAGCTCTATTCCCGCCTGGAGCAAGCGAATCTCCTGGACAATACCATCCTGATCGTGCTCAGTGATCACGGGGAGGCGCTGGGAGATCATCAATTTTTCGGGCATAGTTTTTTTCTGTATCAGTCTCATCTTTGGGTGCCCCTGCTGATTTACGGACCCCCCCACCTGGCCCCGGCTCACATCACCCAGCCCGTCTCTCTGACCAGTCTCCCCGACATCGTTTTCGCTTTGCTCAACCATCGGTCGCTGGAAGACGCCCTGAAGGAGAAAGGGGGCGGTGAGGTCATTTTCGCCGAGGCCTCCCCTCCCTGGATTAAAATAATCTATCTCCAAGGCCGATGCCCGACGGGTTTTGACACCCAGCGCATCAATCGAAACCTAAAAGCGGCAATCCAATGGCCCTATAAACTGATCTGGGATTCCAGGGAAGCCGATGAACTCTACGACCTGGCCGAGGACCCGCTCGAGCAAAAAAACCTGATCTCGCAGCAACTCCAGATCAAGCTCGAATTAAGCCATCGCATCAACCTGTTCCGGCTGACCCATGTTTCCCCCCAAGCGGAAGGACCCCCGCCGCTCGACTTTCAGACCCGCAGGGCCCTGCAGGCTCTGGGTTATGCCCAATGAGTTTGACCTCCAAGGGAAGGGCGGCAGTCCCCGGGGCAGGCTCTTGCCCAAGGTGTCCTTGCGCGAGCCGGAAGGCACTTGCCAGCGGGACGCTCCCCGTTTGTTTTCAGACCAGCCGGCGCCCCTGCCCCCGGATAAGTCCCCCCGCCTAAGTCATTCTGGATAAGCACCATGCCGACTCCTCCGCTCTCGCGTCGTGCCTTTGTCCAACTCTCCTCCCTGGCGCTCCTGCCCGGGCCAAGAACGCTCCCTTCTCTCCGCTTTCCCAAAGGAGGCTCTGGAATGACCATCGGCAAAAACCTGCCGCCGCCCTTTCCCCGCCGGATCGTCCCGAACAAGGCCGACCTCGGCGACTGGTCGCAGCTCGAGCCGCTCTTCGATCTCCTCGATCGCGCCGCGCCAGCCACCGCCTCCGCCATGGAAGAATGGCTCCTGGACTGGAACGACCTGGCCGCCGCCCTGGCCGAAGAAGGCTCGCGCCGCTACGTCGCCATGACCTGCCATACCGACGACCCGGCCTGTGAGAAACGGTTTCTGCATTTTATCGAGGAAATCGAGCCGCGGGCCAAGCCCCGCTGGCAGAAATTGCGGACCCAGTATGCCGCGCTCCCGGCCGGCCGGGACCTTCCCCGGCCGCGTTACTTTGTGCTCGACCGCTCGATCCGGAACGAAGTGGAGTTGTTCCGGCCCGAGAACGTGCCGCTGGAGAAAGAGGAGGAAAAGCTTTGCGTCGAATACCAGAAACTGACCGGCGCCATGACCGTCACCTTCGACGGCAAGGAGCGCACCCTCCAGCAGATGGCCAAATACTATGACCTCATTGACCGCCCGGTCCGCCACAGCGCCTGGGAACTGGTCGCCTCCCGCCGCCTCCAGGACCGCCAGCAGCTCGACGACATCTTCGACCGCCTGCTCAAGCTCCGCCAGACCCAGGCCCAAAACGCGGGCTGCGACGATTACCGCGCCTATGCTTTCCGCCGGAACGAGCGCTTCGACTACGGCGTGAAAGAGTGCGAGCAGTTCCACGCCGCGGTGGAGAAAGTCGTGGTCCCGCTCCATCGCCGGATCCAGGCCCGCCGGAAAAAGACCCTTGACCTGGAACCGCTGCGGCCCTGGGACTTGAGCGTGGACCCCCAGGGCCGGCCGCCGCTCCGGCCCTTCCAGAAAGCCGGCCAACTGGTCAAAGGCTGCACCGAGATCCTCAGCCGCGTCCATCCCGAATTCGGCAGCCTCCTCGCTTTCCTTCGCCAGCACTCGCTCCTCGACCTGGAAAGCCGCAAAGGCAAAGCGCCCGGCGGTTACCAGGCCGTCCTCTCCGAGCACCGCCTGCCCTTCATCTTCATGAACGCGGTCGGACTCCAGGGCGACGTGAGCACCCTGCTCCACGAGGCCGGCCACTCGGTCCACTCCATGGAGTGCCGGCAAGAGCCGCTCCTCCGGTATCGCCAGGCCGGCCCCGAGTTCGCGGAGGTCGCCTCCATGAGCATGGAGCACCTGGGCAGCGATTTCTTGGAGGTGTTCTATAACGCCGAAGAAGCGGAGCGCGCGCGGGTCAAGGAGGTGGAAGAAGACATTTGGCTCCTCTGCTGGATCGCCACGGTGGATGCCTTCCAGCACTGGATTTACACCCACGCCGGCCACCGGGTGGAAGAGCGCCAGGCCGCCTGGCTCGAACTCCATCGCCGCTTCGGCGGCATCGAGGACTACTCCGGCTACGAGGACGCGCTCAAGAACGGCTGGCACCGCCAGCTCCACATCTTCCTCTCCCCCTTCTATTACATCGAGTATGGGATCGCGCTCCTGGGCGCGCTCCAGGTCTGGCAGGCCGTGCAAAAGGACAAAGCCGCCGGTCTTGCCGCCTTCCGCCGCGGCCTGGCTCTGGGCGGCACCCGGCCCTTGCCCGAGCTTTTCGCCGCGGCCGGGCTCCGCTTCGACTTTTCCGAGCAGACCGTCCGGCCGGCAGTGGAAAAAGTGGCGGGAAAATTAAACCTCTAAAAAACCTAAAGCGAGCGGGAGGCAGGAGAGGGGGCGATGAGCAATTCAAACCCTCGGGACTGCGGACTACTGAGAGATGCCCGCTCGGAAAGACTCGGCGGGTTCCTTTTTTTCGGCGCGGAAGGACTCTCCTTGACCAAGGTATTCCGGCTAGTCTCCGGCAGCCCCAAAATGACCAGAGGAAGGGGCGGTTGATAACCCGCCCCTCCCTCCGATGGCTGATCCGACAAAATCATCTTGAGCGGGCACGATCCCGCCGATTCTCAAGACCAACTGAAAATTACTGCTGAGTCTTGAGTTGGTCCATCACGGCTTTGCAGGCATCACCGGCCGGATCCTGTTGGCAGATCGCGCAGGTAGTCTCCGCCGCCTGGTTTAAGGAACTTTCGGGCATATTGCCTTGGCTGGTCTTGGTATTGACTTGAATGCTTAGGCTCTTGCATTCCTCGTAAACGTTTCCGCCGACTGCAGCAGGAGCTGGGGCAGTGGCTGCCGGCGCTTCCACCGCAGGAATTTGCGCCTCCGGAGCCGTAGGAGCCGGCTCCTCTTTCGTGCAAGAGCTTACCGCCAATGCCAGCAGGAGTCCAAGGACCACAATCGACACTTTCTTCATTTTTCTTCTCCTCTCATCTCAACCTGGTTAAAAATGCCTCTCGGGGCTTGACCCCATTGCCAAAGAAAGTTTCTTGCTCCGTTTATTGTTCCCTTCGGCCGCAATTTCCGGAGGCGGAATCATTCTTCTACCCGAGAATCTTGCTTTTCTGCTCATCGAATTATGGCCAACGGTTTAGCACAAAACTAGTCGCTTTGCAAGAAAAAAATTTGGGGAGGGTGGCGCCAGAAACTGACTGGTGTGGGGTTCAGAGCCTGTAATTTTTGTGATCGCGGATGCTGCTCTGTGCATGGTGAACGGGGATTGACGGACAAGAATGCCTGTCCCCCATCCAGAAAAAAGTTGGCGGCGTCTTCGCGCCGGGAGCGAGAGGAAGAAGCAGCCCGAGGTTGGAGGGGTTTACCCACCGCAACCTCAAAACCCGCAAACCTAGACAGGACGCGGGTTTCCGGCGATTCGCAAGATGGGACGCGAGTTTCAGCGTGCCTACCCAAAGCTAATCAGGACATACCCGGAACAGGGCCGGAACATAGCCGGGACATGAAAAGCGAGGGCCATAGTGCAGAGAGCGTGCACTCGGCCGGCACCGACCTGGCCGCCCGCCTGCGGCTTTGGAATCGGCTTGCACCCCTTGAGTGGCCGGTCATGCGGCGGCGACTTGAACGGGCGGCGGGTGCGAGCGCGGGGACCCTGCAATGACCGCGCTGAGAACGGTATCAGTCCGGCGGAGCTATCCGAGCGGGGCCTGGCTTGCTCAGGCTGAGGCCGGCGACCTGGCAGAGGCCGAAGTGCACCTGGCCTGGGTTGGGGATGATCCAGAAGCCTGGGGCGCGGGGACTCTTGAGCGCCGGACGGCGCGATGGTCCACGGAGAGAATCGCCGCAACCATGCTAGTTGACTGGTTCAAGACCGGCCAACGGCCAACCGAAACGAGCGGCGAGCAGTGGACGCATTGCTCGGAGACGTGATAGAATCGTAGAACTTGCCGGGCTAGACCAGAGGCAGATCACCCCTGGTTGAAAAGGCGGAACTCCTGGACGCCCTGCCCGCAAGATTTTTCCCAGGATCACCGCGAACAGGAGGCGACCATGCCGGAAAAAATCCAAGACGAAAAAGATCGGGAACTAAAGAGACTCCGTGAACTTTCCCGCCGACAAATTGACGAACTTTTCCGACAGAGTGAAAAACTACTATCCGAAATTAAATCCGAACGGGAAAACCCCGACGATGAACGCGACCGCGAAATCAGGGCACTCCGCTACCAGCTCGGAATCGAGGAAACCGAAGCGGATTTTATTTTCTTGCGCCTGAGCGATGCTGAATGGCGGGTTAAATTTAAGGACGAAGGCCCCAAGACCATCCCGCCCCGCAAAGGATTTGACTATATCCGGGAACTACTACGGCGGCCCCGCGAGGAGATCGGAGTCGGGAAGCTGGTAAAAACCGAAGTCCCGGAAGCAAATCACGGCGAAGATGACGACCTGGCAACCAGCAGTGAAACGCTCCGCGCTCTGGCCGATCAAAAACGGAGTGCGGTATCAAGAGCCATAGACCGGGCCTTGTCTGCTTTGAAAGATCACGGGATGACCAAGCTGGCGTCCCACCTGGACGCCACTATCGAAAAGGGATTCACGCCCCGCTACAACCCCGAAATCCCCGTGCCCTGGAAGCTGGACCAATAAACCGCTCGCCAACTATTTTAACTTTTTTTCAAAAAAAATAACCCATGTCCTGAATGGAACGCCGAAAGTTCCGCTTCCCTAATAGGAGGTAGCAGAACAAATGGCGTTAATTAGTCTTCAAGAAGCCGCTCGGATTACTGGACTTTCGCCCGCCACCATCCGCAACCGGATCAAAGCGGGTGTCCTCGCCGGCGTGGATATGAGGCCACCCTGGTCTAGCAGGGCAACATGGAGAGTGCAGGAATGCGAAATCCAGGCCATGCT
>Ga0315291_10005953_pt1 | contig 15231 bp, 8 predicted proteins | sample YL17G12_20_MG_FD_203070 | JGI IMG/M metagenome (GOLD analysis project Ga0315291, IMG submission 203070) | Sediment microbial communities from Yellowstone Lake, YNP, Wyoming, USA - YL17G12_20 | ecosystem: Environmental > Aquatic > Freshwater > Lake > Sediment | place: USA: Wyoming | collected...
AATCGGGCAGTCGCTATGTCTGGCGCCGTTCACGGCCCTCGGCCTGCTGTTAGAGAAGGCCGAGCCGCTCGGCGCCGACATCGCGGACTTAACCGCACAGTTCCTGACATCGTTGGTCTTGTTTCCGGCAATAGGCGCAGCGGGAGTTTGGGTATTTTATCGGCTGGCGCTTTTGCTGGGTTGCAGCCGGAGGATTTCGCTTGTTGCCGCGGCGCTGCTGGGCTGCGCCACGATGTACTTTCACTATTCGGTCAATACGCAGGAACAGAGCCAGACGGCTTTGCTGCTGACCGCGGCAATTTTGTTTATTCTCCTGCACCGGCAGCGGCGTCGCAGTATCTATGCGTGGTTGTTTTGTGCCGTGCTCGGGATGTGTCTTCTGTTCCGGCCTTCGTCCGCCCCGGAGGTGCTGGCGATATACCTCGTGGCCGTCGCCAGCGATATGTCTGCGCCGGAAGCCACTGCTCTGCGCAAGCGGCTGCTTAACTGGGTTGCCGCGAGCATCTGCGGACTGGGGGGCTTCATCGTGGTCGTCGGTTTGTACAACTACGTGCGCTTCGGCAGCGTTTTCGAGCTGGGCTATGGGCCGTCGGCGTCAACGTCATTGGGCGGGCACAGACTGTTCGAAAGTTCACCTCTGCCGACTCTGGCCGCAATGCTGTTTAGCCCCGGCAAGAGCATAATCCTCTATAATCCGGTCATCCTGTTGTCCGTGCTCGGCGTTCTCGGTTTTTGCCGCCGGCATAAACTTCTTGCCCTGGTGATTTTCCCCGCTGTCGTCGTCAACCTCGTATTTCACAGCTTCTTCACGGCCTGGGCGGGTGATTACGCCTGGTCGGTGAGGTACCAGGTGCCGATGCTGCCGTTTCTGATCCTACCGATAGTGGTTCTGTTGAGCCGCCCGATGAAAGCTGTGATGAAGGCACTGGTTGTATCGCTCGTTTCAATCAGTTGCGTGATACAGGTCGCGTCGGTGGTGTACAACTTCAATCTCGAGTTCAGTCAGAACCCCAATCACTGCATCATTCCCGACGGCTGGGTCTGGGACTGGTCGCAGTCGCACCTGCGAAAACGATTTGAGAATATCGCCGCACACATAGCGGGCAGGCGGGATTTCAGCTCCGTACCGGTGGCGCACGAAGAGCCTCTGTTGCTGAAGTACAACCGCAGCGAGCAGTCCGTGCGAAATGCCTACCGCGTCAATCTATTCCCCTTCAAGGCCGCCGGTGCGCCGGCCTCGGCAAGGCTGTTCTATCCCCTGTTGTGTCTTTGGGTCGTCCTGCTGATGGGATTTTGTCTGGTGACGCTCAGACTAATCAAATGCTGTCTCGGTTGTGCTGCAAGCGTCCCATAATGGCGACTTTCCCAGCCCTGTTGGGAGGCCGCCGCATCTGAACACATCGCGCCGGCAGGGCGTATGATTCTCAGTCCCAAAATCGGCTTTACGACAGGCGCCGCAGGCCCGGCTTTCCTAAAGCTATGTTTTTTATTTGCCGATACTTGTGCTATTAGGCCACAGCCGTCCCTCAGCTAACCGCCTCAGGAGTTGCAGTCAGGCAGCGAGGTCGGCTCGATAAAGATTGTCGGGGAGAAACCGAGTGGAGCGGGTGCGCTGTATCCGTATTTCTATGCGCATCCGACGGGGACGGAGTCTAAGCAATTGATTATCGATGATTGATTATTGATTATTTGCGGTGAGGGATTCTTCTGTTGCAGGGTACGATATGAAGGCATTGGTGACGGGCGGGGCGGGTTTTATCGGGTCTCATCTGGCCGAGCGTCTGCTGAAGGAGGGCAATGAGGTCGTTGTCGTCGATAACCTCAGCACCGGCAGTTTGAAGAATATCGAAGGCTTCAAGAAGCATCCCAAATTCGATTTCGTTCGGGGCGACATCCGCGATGCCAAGCTGATGACGACTCTGGCTGGGAAGAGCGACGCGGTCTTTCACTTAGCTGCGGCCGTGGGCGTGCAGTTGATAGCGGACGACCCGGTCCATACCATCGAGACCAATATCGGTGGCACTGAGACGGTGCTCGAGGCTGCGAACAAGTCTGGCGCGAAGGTGCTGATTGCTTCGAGCAGCGAGGTCTATGGCAAAAGCGAGGCGGCGCCGTTCCGCGAGGACGACGACCTTGTATTAGGCAGCACGAGCATGTCGCGCTGGGCGTACGCGTGCAGTAAGGCGGTCGATGAATTCCTCGGCCAGGCCTTCCATCAACAGTACGGTCTGAACGTCGTAATCGGGCGTTTCTTCAACACGATCGGGCCGAGACAGACCGGCCAATACGGGATGGTCGTGCCTCGATTCGTCGCCAGGGCGCTTAAGAACGAGCCGGTCAGGATATTCGGGACCGGTCGGCAAACGCGGTGCTTCTGCTACGTCGGCGACCTTGTGGAGGCGATTATCAAGCTTATGAACTGTGAGCAGGCGGCGGGAAACGTGTATAACATCGGCTCAAGAGAAGAGATAAGCATCGAGGCACTTGCAGATAAGATTATCGCGATGACCGGCAGCAAGAGCGGCAAGGAATTCGTCTCCTACGAGGAGGCCTACGGCAGGCCCATTGAGGATATGATGCGCCGCGTGCCCAACATCGAGCGGATCAAGAAGATAATCGGCTGGGAGCCTAAGACAAATCTGAGCGAAACGCTAAAAGTAATTATCGCGAGTCTCAAGTAGATACTGGGTCAAGGCTCTGGTTTAATGCCGAATCAGTTCGAGTGACAAACGCGTAAATGCAAGCGAAACTCAATCAGTGGGATTACCTCGTAGTCACGGCGTCCAATGATTTGCAGGCTGAGGCTTACGAATCGCAGTTGAAGCTGCGCCGGGACCTGGGGCTTCTCAGTGACGTCCGGGAGGTTATGGTTGTTGCCGATCCCGGCGGCAGGCGGATCGGCAGCGGGGGCAGCACGCTTCACTGCCTGATGGAAGTCCTTGCCCGCCGATTGGGACGAGGCTTGCGAACGGCCGGCCCTAAAGAGTGGCTGGAAGTCCTGCGCAAGCTGCGGGTGCTGATTGTTCATGCGGGGGGCGATTCGAAGCGTTTGCCGGCATACGGCCCCTGCGGCAAGATATTTGTCCCGGTGCCGGGTGAGAGCGACAGCGCGTTGCCGTTGACATTATTTGATCGGCAACTACCGATATATCTCGCGCTTCCGCAGAGCGGGGGTGGAAGATGGGTTGGGCAGGTTGTGATAACTTCGGGCGACGTTATGCTCAGATTCGAGCCGGATGAAGTGAGCTTCGCTGCTGCGGGCGTCACGGGATTGGCCTGCTACGCTCAGCCGGAACAGGCAAGCAGGCACGGGGTATTTTGCAGGGGTGAGGGCGATGCGGTGCGGCTGTACCTCCAGAAGCCTACCGTGGCCGAGCAAAGGCAAAAAGGGGCGATAGACGCTTACGGGCAGGCTTGCTTAGATATCGGGGTGATGAGCTTCGACGCCGAGGCGGCGGTCAAGATGCTACAGGTCTTCGGCGCGCAGGTAAATCGACGCGGGAAGCTCGCTTTGAGCGGGCAGATGGGCGAAGCTGTAATCGGCAGGCGCCTGGATTTCTATCGGGAGATCTGCTGCGCGATGGGCAGCCAGGCGAGTAAATTGGAACACGCTAAATCCGCCCTGCAGAGCGGTTCAAAATGGAACAAGATTTTATTGGGTAGGCTTTTTGAGGCGTTCTGCGGCGTGGCTTTCAGTGTGAAGCTGTTGAAGCAATGCGACTTCCTTGACTTTGGGGCGAACGGGTCGCTCATCGACAGCGGCAGGTGCCTGCTTCAGGAGGACCGCGGAGTATCGTCCTTGCAGAGCCTGCTCGATATCAACAACGAGATTTCCGACAGCGGCTCGGTCAAAGGCTCGTCTGCGTGGGTGGAGGGCTGTCGAATTGCCGCGACGTTGAGTCTGGGGGGCGAGAATATGATTGTCGGCGTCGATGTTGATGAGCCGATGTCTCTGCCGGCGGGGGCGTGCCTTGATGTAATAAAGGGGCGCAGCCGGGGCGGCAAGGCCGCGTGGTTCGTGCGGTGCTACGGCATCGATGACACTTTCAAGGAAACGATTGAGCAAAGGGCGACTTTTTGCGGTATTGATATAGGTGACTGGCTCAAAGCAGCAGGCGGCAAGCCGAGCGATGTGTGGGGCGCGAAGATTCCTATCGCGAGCCGAAGCATCTGGAACGCGCGAATGTTCCCTGCGGTGAAGACACATGGCGAGTATCGCCGATGGCTGTGGATGCTCGACGTGACGCGCGCCTGTGACGAGGACGTTAAGGCGTGGCGCAAGGCCGACAGATACAGCTTGGAGGAGATTCTGGCGGCGGCGGACCATACCGACTTCTACAGGCGGCGCGGGAGGATTCGGGCCAGGGCAATTCAGCGTTCTGTGCGGCGAGCGTTTCGACCCGTGAGTGAATTCTCCAGCGCCGAGCTGGCATATCTGTTGAAAGGGGCGGATGATTTGAGCGGGTGGGTTGCGGAAATTCTTGCAGAAGCGCACCGGCATTTCACCAACAGCCGGGCGGCTGGGACCGAATGCCTGATATTTCCGAGGATTATACATACGCTGGCCTCGGCATTGCTTGAACTTTACGGAGATAACCATATTGCGCTATCGCAGGTCTTGGTGCAGTTGGAGCAGGCGCTGCGCCCAATCCAGCGCCGGTGGCTGAGGTCTTTTGGGCTTGATTTGGATTCGCCGGGTACTATTGCTCAATGGGCGCGGCGGGCGCAGAATGTCGCCTTCGAGGGACTGGAGAATGCGATTGTCGCCAGCGGCATCGAGCAGGATGCGTACCCACGGAGTGTCTTGCGGAGTGACGAGATAGTCTGGGCCCGTGCGCCGGCCCGCCTGGACATGGGCGGCGGGTGGACGGACACGCCGCCTTACTCGCTCGAGCACGGCGGCTGCGTGGTCAATGCGGCGGTGAACCTGAACGGGCAGCCGCCCATCCAGGCGTATATGCGCGTGATAGATGAGCCGGTTATCCGCATCGGCTCAATTGACCAGGGCGTCAGGGTTGAGATCAGCAATTTTGATGAGCTGCTGGACTATCGAAAAGCAACGAGCAGCTTTGCACTTGCCAAAGCGGCGCTCGTACTGTCAGGTCTGGCGCCGCAGGCCGGCGGCAAAGGCGGTCGTAAGAGCCTTAAAAAGGTGCTTGAGCATTTTGGCGGGGGGATCGAGCTGACAAGTCTTGCGGCGATTCCAAAGGGTAGCGGATTAGGCACGTCGAGCATAATGGGCGCTGTAATCTTTGCCGCGATTCAGCGAGTTATCGGCAAGGAGCTGTCGCGGCGGGAGCTGTTTCACAGCGTGCTGCGCTTAGAGCAGGCATTAACGACGGGCGGCGGCTGGCAGGACCAGATCGGCGGGGCAGTGGAGGGCGTCAAGATGATTGTGACGGATGTGGGATTGGTCCCGGACGCGAGAATCCATTATGTGCCGAGCGACGTTCTGGACCCGAAGGCCAACGGAGGCAGGAGCCTTTTGTACTATACGGGTGTGACCCGGCTGGCCAAGCATATTCTGCATCAGGTCGTCGGGCGATATTTGAACCGAGACCGCCCGACGATGGCGACGCTGTCACGAATACGGTCGGCGGCCAAAGACGTGGCCGAAGCGCTTATTCGCAAGGACATAGCGGAATTCGGTCGTTTGGTCGATGTTGCCTGGCGGCTCAACAAGCAGCTCGACCCGAATTCGACCAACGATGAGATTGAGTGTCTGTTCGAGCGGGTCAGGCCGTTCGTGTTCGGCGCCAAGCTTCTCGGCGCGGGCGGAGGCGGCTTTATGCTGATGATCTGCAAATCGGCCGAGGATGCGGCGGGCGTCCGCCGGATGCTCGAAGCCGAGCCGTGCAACGAGCGTGCGAGGTTCTTCGATTTTGACGTCAGCAACGTGGGATTGACTGTGACTGTTTGTTAATATGAAGTTTTTGCAAAATTGCAGGTTAGGCCTGCTTAGAAAAGAAAAAATCGTTTGTTGATTACCTGCAATTCTGCAAAAGTCCTTTAGAGAAGCCAGGGATGTTATGAAAAAGGCCTTGATTACGGGCGTAACGGGGCAGGACGGGTCGTACCTCGCCGAGTTGCTGCTCGAAAAGGGCTACGAGGTCTGGGGATTGATGCGCCGCAGCTCCTCGTTCCACACTGGCAGGATAGACCATATCTACAAAGACCCGCACGAGCATCCGAGGCTCAAATTAGTCTATGGGGACCTGACCGACGGCAGCAATCTCTCGTCCATCATAAACGAGATTCAGCCGGACGAGGTCTATAATCTGGGGGCGCAAAGCCACGTCCGCGTCAGTTTTGATATGCCCATCTTCACTGCCAACACCGACGGCCTCGGGACGCTTCGACTGCTTGAGGCGATTCGTTCGTCCAATAGGCCTGTGAGGTTCTATCAGGCCTCAAGCAGCGAGATGTACGGTAAGGTTGTGGAAACGCCGCAGACGGAAAAAACGCCCTTTCATCCGCGAAGCCCATACGGGTGCGCGAAGGCTTACGCCTTCTGGCAGACGGTGAACTATCGAGAGGCTTACAACTTGTTTGCGTGTAACGGGATTCTGTTCAATCACGAGTCGCCCAGGCGAGGCGAGACTTTTGTTACAAGAAAGATTACGCGGGCGGCGGCGAGAATTAAGCTGGGCCTCCAGGATAAGCTCTATCTTGGCAACCTGGACGCCAGGCGCGACTGGGGTTTTGCGGGCGACTACGTCGAGGCGATGTGGCTCATGCTTCAACAGGATGAGCCGGACGATTATGTCATCGCTACGGGAGAAAGTCATTCGGTCCGAGAATTTGTAGAGGAGATCTTCGGGTATCTTGATTTGAACTGGGCCGATTACGTGGACATCGACCCGCGATATTTCAGGCCGAGCGAGGTTGACCTGCTGCAGGGCGACGCGAGCAAGGCAAAAAGGGTACTCGGTTGGGAGCCGAAGGTGGGCTTCCGGGAGCTTGCGCGGATGATGACCGATGCGGATATGAAGATTGCCAGGCGCGAGAAGATTATAGAGGAACAAGGAGCATAGTGAGCGGGTTCTTTGAAGACAGGCGGGTAGTTGTGACCGGGGGGGCGGGATTTCTCGGAGGGTATGTCACCGAGGGACTGCGAAAACGCGGGTGCAGGAATATCTTAGTGCCTAAGATTGAAGATTATGACTTAGTAGGGGCGCAGGACATTACTCGGGTGTATGAGGATATGAGGCCGGATATTGTTATTCACCTTGCCGCGGTTGTGGGCGGCATCGGCGCGAACAGGGAACATCCGGGGGAGTTCTTCTACAAGAATTTGATGATGGGCGTTCAGCTCATCGAGCAGGGCAGGCAGCACGGGATTGAGAAGTTTGTGGCGATTGGGACGGTCTGTGCGTATCCCAAGCATACGCCGGTGCCGTTTAGGGAAGAGGACCTCTGGGGCGGGTATCCGGAAGAAACTAATGCGCCATACGGACTGGCGAAGAAAATGCTGCTTGTGCAATCGCAGGCATACCGCCAGGAATACGACTTCAACTCGATATTCCTGCTGCCTGTGAATCTCTACGGTCCCGGCGACAATTTCAACGTGCAGACGAGCCACGTAATACCTGCGTTGATAAAAAAGTGCATGGATGCGATTGACGGCGGGCAGGACCGTATCGAGTGCTGGGGAAGCGGAAACGTTTCGCGCGAATTCGTTTACGCTGCCGATGCGGCTGAGGGCATACTTTTGGCAACGGAGAAATATAACAGCGCCGAGCCAGTCAATATCGGCTCGGGATTTGAAATCAGAATAAGAGAGCTTGCGGAAAAAATAGCCAGGCTCACGGGCTTTGACGGCGAGATTTGGTGGGACAGCTCCAAGCCGGACGGTCAGCCGAGGCGGCGCCTGGATGTTTCGAGGGCCAGAGAATGCTTTGGCTTCGAGGCGAAGATGCCGTTCGATGAAGGATTAAGGGCCACCATAGACTGGTATAGAACAAGTCGCAGGAGCAGGTGAACCGCGCGGCGGAGTACGCAAACGGCGGCGCTGCCGGTGATTGAGACTTCTATGCAGATGTGCATAACATAAGATCGAGGCGGTATGATCAAGATAATCTGTGTGTGCGGTGCTCGGCCCAACTTTATGAAGATGGCTCCGATTATGGCTGCGCTGAGGTCAAACGGGAATTTTCAGACTCTGCTGGTCCATACTGGTCAGCACTATGATGAGAATATGAGCAAGTCGTTTTTTGGGGAGCTTGGCCTGCCGGAGCCCGACGTGAATCTGGAAGTCGGCTCGGCCAGCCACGCGGTCCAGACCGCGCGAATAATGGAGCGTTTCGAGCCGGTCGTTCTGGATTTCAAGCCGGATTTCGTGCTTGTGGTGGGCGACGTCAACAGCACAATCGCGTGCGGCTTGGTCGCCGTCAAGCTGGGCGTCAAACTGATTCACGTAGAAGCGGGGCTGCGGAGCTTCGACCGGACAATGCCGGAGGAAGTCAACCGCGTCCTGACCGACAGCATAAGCGATTTGCTCTTCGTAACGGAACAATCAGCAATTGACAACCTTAAGAAAGAGGGCGTGAATTCGGAAAAGGTGCACTTTGTCGGAAACGTGATGATTGACACGTTGTTGGCCAACAAAGAAAAAGCTCAGAGGTCCGGTGTGCTGAAAAGGCTCGGTCTTCTGCCCGGCGGATACGGCGCTATTACACTTCACCGGCCGAGCAATGTCGATGATACGGTGAAGTTCACTGAAATTGTTGCGGCGTTTGAAGTGATCGAAAAGGAGATGAAACTGATTTTTCCGATTCATCCGCGAACAAGGAACAATATCAAGAACAGCAAACTCGAGGCGAGAATCGAGGCAATGGATAACCTGCTGCTGCTCGAACCGCTCGGATATCTGGACTTCCTGTGCCTGATGAGCAACGCGACGCTTGTGATCACGGACTCCGGGGGCATACAGGAGGAGACCACCATACTGGGCGTACCGTGCATGACGCTGCGGGAAAACACCGAGCGGCCCGTGACGATAACTGAGGGGACGAACAGACTGGTCCGTGTCGATACCGCTGAGATTCTGAGGAGTTACCGCGAGATAATAGACGGAGCAGGCAACGACCACAACGGCAGGATTCCGAGATTATGGGACGGTAAAGCGGCCCAGAGGATTGCGCAAGTCATTGCAGAGGCGTCTGTACACCCGAAGGCCACGACCTATAATATCCATGTCTGAGACATTTGCGTTACGCCTGATGCGGACTGAGCAGCGCGAGAAGGGTGATTTTGTGATTTGGGATGGGTATGTGGTGAGGTTCGTACGTGAAGTTTCATTACAAGAATGCGCTGCTACCTGATGAACAATCGACTGAGGGAATTCGCGGCGGTTCTCTTGAATTGTTTGATATCCCTTCTCAAGGAAAAAGGCCTGTTCCTTGCGAGGTTCTACACGATTTACGCCAGGAAACCAGGCCCGGCAGTGTAACGGTCAGTCGCAGTCCAAATGCGGGACGGTGACAGCAGATGAGCGACCGCGCCGCTTGCAGGCGCCTGTCGTGGGAAATATGTTTGCGGGGGTTTTGGGACGACTATGAAAAGCACGAGAGCTCTTTGTATAATATTAGTGTCCATCATTGCCGATGGCGTAATGGCCAACAAATACGTAGATCCCATTAATGGACACGATACGAACTATGACGGCTCCCAAATGATAATTGACGGTAAGGCAGGACCCTATAGAACTATTGCCAGAGCGATAGCAACTGTTAACGATGGCCATGATGTTATTCTTGCAGGAGGAACTTACGACACTGCTTCTCAAGGTTCGAATTGGAGCATCAGTGTTAGCTCCGCAAAGTCAATAACGTTTCGTCCAGAGGACCCTAATAATATGGTAGTTCTCCGGCCCGCGGATGGCGCGGGGTACAAGAGCGGCGTATTTGTTCCCTTTAATGACATAACGAGGACTATAGTTTTTCGAAGTCTTGTCATCCAGCCAACTGCGGAGGTAGGCTATTTGGTCAACTGTTATTCAGGCAGCGCTGCCAAAATTGTATTTGAAGATTGTGTCTTGGATGCCGGCAACGGGATACTTGCTTTCGCCGGCGATGATACGACGGGACCAAGAAGACAGATTACCTTTAGAAACTGCACAATGACATCCGGTCATAATACCCCTTTTTACATAAAGAGCGCCGCACTGTTTAAGATTGAGGGTGGTTCATTCGACAGCGGTCTGTCAACTGACGGGGTGGTGTTCTACATGTTTTCAGGGGGCGCTGCGGTTGTGGAGCGTCTCGAGATCGACAATTGCAGGTTTACATGTAGAAAGAACTGTCTGAGGCCGGATAATGCGGACGAGATAGGATATTTCAGGGTGAAGGGGAATACTTTCTGGATAGCTCCGGTTGCTAACGGCGTCCATGCTATCAGCATAAATGACAGGGTCAAAATTGGTCAGATTCTGATACAGAATAACACTATTCTCTACGACGGCAATACTATACCTACCGCTATTCACCTGGGAGCCGTAAAGCAGTCTTACACAGACTTCATTCGCGCACCTGTGATCATCAACAACAGTATCCATAACAGGAAAGCCGGTTACTATGGGTCAGGAATACGTTTAGGGACAAACGTCAGAGGTGCTTACGTTGCGGGAAATAGGATTACCGGTTTTGAACATTCAATATATAACAACAGCAGATATAGTGTTATCGCAAACAATTCCGTAGTTGGCAGTAACGGTATGCTTGTGTGGGGCGGAGGCGACCACGTTATTTCAGGAAACTTGTTTGTATCCGTTGACGGGCATGCCCACGGTCGCTGTATTGTGTTCGGCCGGAGCGTGTTCGCCGAATCAACTTCAGTCACTGCATTTACCGCTACGACCGTCACCGATAACGGGACAAATCCCTGGAATGGCAATCAAACTAATGTGCTCGATGGGTTATTGGCCCTTGTCGGACAGAGCCTCAATCCAACACACTGGGGAGTTGTCCAGTCCATAAACGGCAACGAGGTGACCGTGAATAGCTGGACAACCGCTTCCCTAACGCCTATTACCGAAATTCCTCCGGGTGGGGTTAGGGTTCAAATAGTTGAATTTGGAGAGCATAATACTGTTCTTCACAATATCTTTGATGGTTCAAGAGCTCAGTACACTATGACTCAGGATTACAATCCCAGAGATGGAGGAGACCTAATCGACTACAATTGCTACCGGTCCGGATTATACTGTTTTGGCATCATGGGGGAAGCTAATCAGTATTCTCTGGCAGAGTTTGTGACAAAGTGGTCAACGTGGTCCACGTTACATCCGTACAACGATGCTCATAGCATTGAGGTTGATCCGCGATTTGTCAACGTTGACACGACTTACCCCGCCAGCAGCGATTTAACGCCCCAGAACTGGCAGATTCTTGAGGTGAGCAGGCCGTATTTTGGCGCTCCCGTTTGTGACAAACCGATACCTGGCGACATCAATAGCGATTGCATCGTCAACTTCGTTGATTTAGCGATAATTGGCCTGCGTTGGCTGGAGAGGAGTCCTTAGTGAGTCCGTGCTTCGAAGACTTAAGACGGCCTGTTGCCTCATTGGGGAAACCGGCGATACGGGTGATTCTCAACACAAATAGGCTTAATCCAACCCGGCAAAGAAGCTGGTCTCCGCCACAACTCAGCGATAGCTGGCGGCGAACAATGCCTTGCCGAGAAAGGGAAGGTCGCTCAAGATGTTGCCATGTGCAGCCATCGGACCTTCAATTGAGAGTGGGACATCCTTTTCTTTTTCATCGAGGATAATTATGAAGACTGTAAGCGTTATTTTGGCGGTGATGAGTTTGTCAACGATTTGCCTTGGTCGTCTTCCGGCGGATTTTAACAAGGATGGAATTGTTGATTTTCCTGATCTGGCAGTATTTTCACGGCAGTGGTTAAGCGGCGAACCCGCTGTTGAGAGTAACTCAGTTGTTTACACGGTTGCAGCCTCAGATACGCCGGACTCTGTTAAGGCCATGGCAGATTATGTGTGCGACGGAATAGACGACCAGATAGAAATTCAGAGCGCCATTGCCGCCTTACCGGACGGCGGCGGGAAAGTCCTGTTGCTTGGGGGTCGATATAATGTCAGGAAAACGGCAGAGCATTATTGCATCGATTTAAGAAGCCGCACAACCTTGGAAGGGCTCGGGTGGGGGACTGTTATTTATCTTGTTGACAATGCGGACGCCACTGTTGTGCGTGGGTATAGAGTGGAAAAAGCAGTTGTCCGTGACCTGGCAATCGATGGGAACAAGTACCACCAAACACCCATTCCAGACCCTAAGCGAAATAATTTTCCTGACATGTGGACTAACGGCATAAATCTCAGGAACAGCAACGATTGTCTTATCAACAATGTATATGTCAAAGACACGCTCATGCACGGGATAAACATATGGGAGTGCTCCTGCCGAAACATCGTGGAGAACTGTCTCGTGGAGAACGTTGGAAGACATATTCCCGATGACTATTATGCAACGGCCTCCATAGTGATCTTCTACCAGTCCGACGAGAACGTTGTGAAAAACTGCCGATGCGAGGGGCCGTTAATGGATCCACCTGGCTCCCCTCGAGGGCTGTATGTTTCATACCATTGTGCCGGAAACCTGATTGATGGCAATATCCTGAGAAACTTCCATGGCGCCAGAGGAGGCGGAGGTGTAGTCTTCTTGCACAGTACGTCGAGAAGGAACAAATTCATAAATAACGACGTGAATGATTGCGATTATGGGATTAAATCTTCCACGACGGACTTGCCGGGCACATGCAATATAATAGCGGGCAATAGATTTGAGAACTGCGGTTACGACGGGATTAACATTACGGAAGGGCAGAAGTGGATTATTACGGATAATGTAATTGATAATGCGGGAAGGGGGTTGGTGATAAATGACATGAACGATGTGCTGGTTTCGGGAAATCAGGTAACTGCTCGGCATGACGGCGTATTTCTCGGGTATTCGAACAACAACATACAAATCACCAACAACATGATTGATTCAAACGGTTTCGGCATATACATATATCGGGGTGATTCTCAGGACGACCCAAAAGACATTATTATTACTAACAACAATATTAAGAGCATATGGGCAGGGGTGGACGGCTACACTCAGGCAATCAGCCGGATTGCCGATAATGTCGGTTACACAACAGAGAATTCAGGTGCTGCAATAATTGACGCGGAGAGCACGTTTGTTCTGATCGAGCACGGATTAGACTTAACCCCGAGTGATGGCGATGTCGTTGTAGTTCCAACAAACTCCATGGGCAATTCAACCAAGTTTTACGTGGGCTCTTACAGCGCAACTCAGTTCAGGATCACAGTTGATCAGGCTCCGGGCGAAGAAACCGCTGCATTTGCGTGGAAAGCAGAGATTAGAAGATAGGCTGAGAGCAGAAATAAAGCGGCGGTTTCCTGAGCCGGGGAGCGGATGCACTTAAAGCGAATAGCTTATTCCTTTGCGTTCTGAGGTATCCAACATAGATTCGCTACGAAAACGTATAATAATGAATGCAGGGTCGAACTGGGTGAACACAGCCGTAACCGGCGTAGTTCAGCTCGTGCTGATTCCTATTACGCTGCGGGCGCTCGGTGAGTCCGGCTACGGCGTCTGGGCACTGTTCGCTTATGGTCTTAGCTACCCGATGATTTTGGAGGGCGCGTTCGCTCTTTCGATAAACCGCTTTGCGGCCTATTACGCCAACAATCAAGAGCAGTTGAATCGATATGTATCAGCGTCGTTTGTAATCCTGACGGGATTGGCGGTCCTGACCGCTGGGGCGGCGATACTGGTGTCATTTGCGGTTGCAGACATGTTTGCGGCGATCCCCGATGAGCTGGCCGGTCCGGCGCAAGTTACGTGTATCCTCGTCGGGCTTACATTGGCGCTGAAGATGCTGGAGTCAACGTTCAGCGGAGCATTAAAGGGCTTTCAGTACTACACGCGATGTAATGGTGTTGTGATTTGGACTACTATCCTTCGAGCGATTTTGACTGTGGCTTTGCTTTGTTTCTGGAAGAGTATCATTGCGGTACAGCTTGCCTTCGTGATTACAGGGATGATGTCCGCGGTGCTGATGTTTCTTGTTGCGCGAAAATCAATTCCTGGGCTGAGTGTCAGCGTGCGGCTGATCGATAAGGATACGATGCGGGAATTGTGGCGATATACGTCTCACTCGATTGCACGCTCGGGCAGCAAAATTGCCATGGAGAACACACTGATGTTACTGGTGGGCTGGAAGGGTACGGCCACGGACGTCGCCGTATATAACATCGCTTTTCGACTCCCGGGCATGATCCATGGTTTCTTGGTGGGGGCCCAGAATGTTTTCCTGCCTGCTTTGACCAGCCTTTGTGCCGATGGGCAAATCGAAAAGATAAAAGCAATCGTAAAGAAGGGCACTCAAATATGCTCTGTTTTGACTTTGCTTCCATCGATCTTGCTCTTCGCGTTCGCGGAGCGAATTTTGGTGCATTGGCTGGGCGCCCCGGAGCAGACTGTGGGGGTGATGCGCGTCGTGATGTTGTCGGTGGTTCCCGGCGGTCTCTTCGAGATATGGCTGCCGGCACTGGTCGCTATGGGGCATCTTCGCGGATTGACTGTAGCGGCAATAGCCATGGCGATAAGCGCCATCCTCATGGAACTGATTCTGCTGAGTGGTCTTGTCCCGGTTCCGATGGCGCCGGCGATTGCTCTTGTCGCCGTGCTGTGGGTGAAAACAGGGCTCTGGCTTCCTCTTTACGGTCTGAGCAAACTGGAACTGCGCCCCTACGAGTATTTAAGAGACGGCTTGCTTCAACCTCTGATAGCAACTGCGGTCTCGATCGCGGCGCTGTTGACGATAGGCAGGATCTTGCCGGAACAGAGCGTCCACTGGCTGGCGAGACTTGTACTACTTACGGTGGTTGTGATGGCGAGTTTTGTGGCCATTTCATTGCAGAAAGAGACGGCTGAGCTGATAGTTGCCATACGAAGAAGGTTCAGGAGCGGGGTACAGCAGGCATGAAGGTGCTTATCATAAATCAGTGTGCGACAAATAAGGGCGATCGCGCGGTCCTATTCTTCTTGTTGAAGGAGCTGGTCCGAAACGGCATTGATGATATCACGGTCTCAACAACCAACCCACACTATTGGGCGGATTTGCGCGGTTTCCCGGAAGGTCTCGTGCGATTTGTCCGGTTTGGATGGAGTATTTCCAGCAAAAGACGAAAGCAAGCAG
>Ga0315291_10005954_pt1 | contig 15230 bp, 22 predicted proteins | sample YL17G12_20_MG_FD_203070 | JGI IMG/M metagenome (GOLD analysis project Ga0315291, IMG submission 203070) | Sediment microbial communities from Yellowstone Lake, YNP, Wyoming, USA - YL17G12_20 | ecosystem: Environmental > Aquatic > Freshwater > Lake > Sediment | place: USA: Wyoming | collected...
GGACGGCATCGCCCGATGGTACGTGGGAGCGCCGATAATGTAGCCATCGTATCCCTTTAAATCTTTTTCACTCTTGATGTCAGAGATCTTCTTGAGCTCTGCTTCATTTCCGCCGATTCTCACGCCTTCGGCGACATATTCTGCCATCTGCTGGGTTTTCCCCGTCCTGCTGAAGTAAGCGATCAATACCTTTTTCATGCGCACCTCCGTTCTCAGTGTATCAAGTTAGGGTAATGTGCGAGATAGAGATTTTGCCAGATTTTTAACGACTCAGCAAGCCTTTTATGGGTATTTTTGAGATGTTACTTTTGCTGGAGAGGAGGAGGACGGGGTCAAATCTTTGCTATTGACAGACTATTGAAATTATTTATTTGCTTTTCCCCCTGCTTAGAACCCCATCTTTCGGAAACATTGGACACCCTATATATTCTACCCCCATATCTTCGTCGGTGCCATTCTTATCTAAAGGCTTCGCCTCAGGATAACCATGAGATACGGTCTGAATACTGTGCTCATGGTGCGCTTGACATACACATAATTGGACTGTACTATGTGTATAGATCGGAGGTGATGTACATGAGCAGAACAAATGTTGTCCTCGACGACAAACTCGTAGTTAATTGTCAAAAGGTTACCGGCATTAAAACACGTCGCGCCCTCGTCAACCATGCCCTGCAGGAGCTGCTGCGGCACGAACGCCAGAAGAAGGTCCTTGAATTGAAGGGTACGATCCGGTGGGAAGGGGATCTCGCCGCATGGCGCAAGAAGAGAGGCTGAGAATGGTGCTTGTCGATACCACGGTATGGATTGACCTCTTCCGGGGCAAATCCACGCCCGAAGTCCGCGAAGTTGAGCGAATGCTGCACGAGGGAGAGGACATCTGTACATGCGGTGTCATTTTAACTGAGGTTCTGCAGGGTATCCGCGGGGATGATGACTACCAAAGGACATTGTCAAGGTTTAATGCCTTTCTGTTCCTTCCCATGACCCGTCAAACATTTGTAAGAGCAGCAGAATTGTACCGTTCACTCCGACGCAGGGGTATCACCATACGGAAACCCGTTGACTGCATGATCGCCTCAGTCTCAATTGATCATGACATAGCGCTCCTTCACAAAGATCGCGACTTCAATCCGATTGAAACCTATTGTGGGTTGAAGGTCATGCATATATCAAAGAAGCCTCCAAAGCCATCCAGGCAGCGACGTCCCGAGGGCCGTTAGCAAAGATTTTTTGATGTTTGATATGTTACTCTTGCTGGCGATGGTCTCTTCCCAGGAAATGATTTACCCTCTATCTTGCAAGGTATTTATCGTGATCGTGTTGGGGAAGGATGTCAGGAGAACACACTTGGTGTTATCTGCTTGACCATGAATCTCATTGTAGTATTTTAATACGGGAGATGATGTTCCTATGAAGCCGAACAACTACAAAGGAGGCAGTATGAAAAGGACGTTGATGATGACACTTGCGGTTCTTCTGAATTGCGCGGTTTTGTGCCTGCCTGCCAACGGCCAGACCGGGAAGGGGGAGAATCCGTCGGCGCAGGACCTGCTGGTCAAGAGTGAGGTCGAAACGGCGGTCAGCATGCTTCAGGCCATCTTCGCAAAACAGCAGCAGGGGGAAATGACCCCTGAGCAGGCAAAGAAGCTTGGTGCAGACCTTCTGCGGGAGCTTCGGTACGGGACCGACGGATATTTCTGGGCGGATACGACGGAAGGCGTCAACGTGGTCCTGTACGGCAGGAAGGACGTGGAGGGAAAGAAACGGATTGAGGACAAAGACCTGAAGGGCACGTTCTACGTAAAGGAATTTCTCGCAAAGGGGAAAGACGGCGGCGGATATGTCGAGTACTGGTTCCCGAAGAAGGGGCAGACTGAACCCCAACCCAAGAGGTCATACGTGCTGCTCTTCAAACCCTTCGGATGGGTTGTCGGTAGCGGATACTACCGCTGAAAAGTTGTAGGGGCGAGCCGCCGGTCCGCCCCTACTTTACTAACCTTTTTTTGCGCCGTCCAATTTAATGGTGATGCCGAAATGAACTTTCCAGACTTTGGGCCACTGAGTTTCCAAACCCCAGTGCTTGATCCAGGTAAGCTCCCACGATTTGTCGTTTGTTAAGAGAGCCATATCGCGGCAGAGCTGCGCGACCGGGATACCTAATGATTCCAGGGCAGGGACCTGCTTTTCGGGATTTCTGCAGTCCCCATTCTCCAGGCAACCCTCCGGGTAACAGATCTGGCAGGGACCAGCGCCGGACCGCTGGACAACAGCCTCTTTCCCAAGCATCTTCTGAAGGTCTTCGCAGTACTGAGTGATAACTTTATACTGCCATTGAACTCCACTGTAATCACAAAATGGCTTTGTCTGGGCAACAATGAAGATGTCAGAGTTGTCAAGCATTTCCCGTACCTTCTTTGCCGGTGGTGAAAAATAAGGACAGGCAGAAGCTGTTTCAAGCCCCGGACAGCGGGTAAAGCGCCATTCTCTCTTGTTTGTTGTCCGGCTGATAAAATTTGTCCAGAACTGATACCGGCACATATCTTTTATTCTATCGTCAGTGATGACGATCTCCGGCGGTATGATTCCAATCTTCCCCCAGTTTTGGACGTTCTCCAGAGGATAGTTGTAAATGTAATTGATATCGATCATCTTTTTGAGCTGCGGGTATGTATCGAGCATTGCCAGCTTCTTCTTGTACAGCTCCTTTTTTTGCTCCTCCGTGTGCTTTTTTGAGATCTCAGTATCCAGGGCAATGGAGCGCTCAACATTTTCAATTGAATAGTTGATCCGGTCATCAAATTGTATCTGCATATCTATTCTCCCCCTTTATTGTTTTAAGGTTTTCAAATGCGTCCATTATACAAATAAATTATAAACAAACAAGGACAGATAATTACATATATTGTACATAGAATATATAGGTAGAAATATTTTTTGTGAATGAACGAAATAGAAGGATTGATAACTGTTGATAGGTGTAATCCTTACCCCAAGCGTGAAATAAACCCCTTTTCGTTTAGCGTTTGACATTTAACGTATCTCGTTATATACATTAAGGTGTGATACAGAGCTTCAGTGATAAAGAAACTGCGAAGATATTTGCTCGTCAATATTCTCACAAGATGCCGCATGCTATCCAACAGGTTGCTCTACGAAAGTTGCGTATGCTGAATAATGCTCGGTCGATTAAGGACTTGCGTGTTCCACCGGCAAATAGGTTAGAAAAATTGGTGGGGAGGAGAGCTGGTCAGTATAGTATCCGTATCAACGAACAATGGCGTATTTGTTTTGAATGGATAGACAACAACGCCTGTAATGTAGAAATCGTAGATTACCACTGAGAAAGGGGGACGACTATGCCTAAGAAATTAGCGCCAGTGCATCCTGGCGAAGTTCTCCAAGAAGAATTTTTAAAACCAATGGGGCTCAGCCAGCACCGTTTGGCCATGAATATTCACGTTCCTGCCCGTCGTATTAATGAGATTGTACTTGGTAAAAGACGGATTACGGCAGATACAGCGCTACGGCTGGCAAAGTATTTTGGCACTTCAGCACAGTTTTGGATGGGATTACAGGCCGATTACGATTTAGATGTAGCGGCGGATAGTTTGAAAGGTCGTTTAGAACAAGAGATCAGATCAAAGTATATGGCCCCAGCCGTAGGATAAATGAATGCAGCGGATTTAGCCTGCGGCCAGCCACATTTGATATTTCTCACAATCCCGAGATGCTTTTAAATATCCTCCTGTCACACTATGATGACTTTTTTCTGCCCCTAAAATACGCAAAATCTATCCTAACAAATTCACCACTTAGTGGCTAAATATTAGCTATGATAAGGCGATATCTGCAGGATCAAATGTTAGAGTCTCTCAGACACTTCCCCGTTGTACTCCTTAGGGGGAGAATTTCATTACCTTTTGTGAACAGATAATTTATGGTTTATCTGGATTGTTACCCGGAGAATATGTAAAGGAGGTTCATTATGTCAGTACAGCCACGTATTGCCTATGATGTCCAGGTTATCCACGATTGTGTAGTGCGCGACACGGATGTATGCCGTACGTTTGAAACCAAGTCAAAGAAACTGTCCCTGTACCGGGAGAAGCAGAAACTCCTCGATAGACATCCTGAGATCAAGAAGATGATCGATGTCAGGTTCGTCAGCTCGCTGGATCCCAAGCGGGGCAAGCTCGTAAGGAGAGTTGGCTGGCTCCCCACAGAACTGGTCATAACCGATCAGCGTATCAGGGAAATGTGCAGGAATATGTTTACGTACCCCAAATTTCTCAGTGAAAAGTTAGGTATCAGCTTCGGTCCCTGCCCGGGGTCCGGGAAGATGTCTGCCTGTCCGCCATTTTCACTCACCCCGAATGAGACGAGGAAAAAACTTGACCAGGCTGACATCTTCATCGCCATACAGTCAGTATATTTTGTAGAACCACCCGGCCTTCCGGGCTGGCAGGACATTCTCGTAACTAAGTTTAAAAAGGAGATCGAAAAACGTAAAGGTAAGGGGAGCGTTACTGCTGCCTTTGGTGCTGGTCCCTGCCAGCTCTGCCATCCGAAACCCTGCCTGGGTGGCGGGAAGTGCCGTGCTCCGGGAAAACGTCTCTTCGCCTTGGAATCTGTTGGTATTCCCGTGGCACAGCTCTGCAGGGATATGGCACTCCTTACCGGCGAGCCGGACTGGAAGATCAAATTTATGAAGTATTACGCTACCCCCAGGCAGACCCACAAGGAATGGAAGATTACCTTCGGGGTTGCAGTGAAGTTAGCGTAAGAAGCCGGGCCATCCTGTTTCAGAAATGACGTCCCACAGCATCGGTATCAGTGCTGCATTCATGCTCTATTTTGCAGGAATGATGGCTATCAGTATCTAACCCTTTTTGGGTGACGATGGCTAAAACGAAACCGTGCTCTTAAAGTTGTTTATATATTCTGCCATTGGTTTTATCCGTTCGGCTATAGTGAGCAGTCTTTTATAGGGGAAGGTATAGGTTAACTCGTCTTCACCGAGGCCGGCAAATACCCTCCAGGCGGTATCACTTGCCGAGAATGAAGGATTACCGCTTTTAAATGGATACCGTATATTAAAGATACACGATCCTGATCCTCCGAACCCTCGCGTAAAATCTCCATAGTAAGCAACGCACCGGTTTAAGATGTCTGTCTGGTGAGGTGTAACGAAGAGAAAGACCAGATCAGGGTCATCAACTCTAAAAAGAGGTCCCACCACAATTCCTTTTCCCTCGACCTTCGGATGTTTAAAGAACTCGTCTATCTTGTTGTAATAGTCCACGAGCGTGGCTGTATCCTTCTGCAGAGGATATATGCTGTTCTGTTCGATCATGAATTCAAGATACTTGTCCCGGGGAAGGTTTTCACACGTTCCGGTTCCGGTAAGTGATTCAAAGCATCCAAGGTTCTCTTTCGTTACATAGCGAACAAAACCTTCCTTGAGAATCTCTCCGAGCAGGGCGCACATGCCAGGAATAGCCTGTCCCTCGTACTGAGGTATATCCCCGGGCGCTTCCTTCATCGCCTTAACGCCTATGACCTCTTTTCTCACCTTCAGATCATCTTTGAGCGTGTGAATAAGTTCTTCCCTCGTCATGAACGTCCTCCTGATCATCTATGGTTGAATCGTTAAAAAATTGGTGTCGGCACATCCTCCCAAGCAGTCTTTCCGTAAACCCGGACAGCGTCAATGATTCTCCCCGAGAGAACATCAATATCAAGATAACCCACTGCAGTTCTTCCGGTATTCAATGCGAAGAGGTAGCGGTTCGATAGTATTTGAACTATCCAAAGGATATCTACTCGTAAGATCAATGCAACAAAAGCTGCGACTTCAAGGATAATGCGAGGAAGATCCCATGGGACATTCGAAGCAAAGCGGATCGTGACTGATAGGAGAAGTCCTACAAAGGAACTTAATATGCCGCCTATCACCTCACTAAAATAGTGTAAACCACGCAATTTGTCAAAATAGGGAACGGCACGGTACATCTTTCAATATATTTATGGAGAGGAGATAGATTTTTAGTCCTCAATAACTGACCTTTACTATCTTCCCTATTCCTATATTTCTTCCCTTCAATTGGTAAGGCGTCACCTGTATCGCTTTTAATCTATTATGGGATAGAAAGCCATCAAGGCCGCCATGAGACTGCCAGCTCTTGAAATTCCGGTTATGTTCAGAACCAGCCAAAAGTTCGACAAACTGGATCATTCTTCCATACCCGTCTTTAGGAAGGGGGGAGATATAATCAGCAATGATCAATGTACGGGCAACCTCTTTCACGCTCGCTATTACGATGTTCCTCAACTCCTCTGAGATCTCATGAAGAATCTGGCTCATCACCGCATAATCAAATGAAACCGACAAGACTCCCGGCAATAATGAGGCGCAGAGGTGGTGAAACTCCACGTTAGAAAATCTCTTCTTCATGAGACGTTTTTTTGCATAAGCAATCATCCTGGAAGAAACGTCAATACCTATTATCTTACTGCACTTGTTGGAAAGCTCTAACACCAGTGACCCTATACCACAGCCGATATCGATTACGGATGAACCACTTTCGATGAATCCTGAGATAGGTCTCACAAACATCTCATCGGCCATGGAACCCATTATTTTCTTATACAGGTAACCGTCATACCAGCTTGTCCTGTCCTGGAATGATCTTCCCACAACCGATTTTCCTCGTTTTATCTTCATCGATTTCAAGAACAATATATCGATTAACTGGGGATTTCAAGAACGTAATGGAAAAGAAAAAACGCAGGAATTGTTGACCTCTGTCTCTGCAAACCTAACTTATTTCGCTCCCTATCTGCCTATCTCATATCTCATCCTCGGCAACGCACTCACCGGCCCGTGCATGGTCAACTGCCTGCGATTAAGCATAATACCAAGCGCGCAAACCTATCGTTTATATGGTTTCCGTATAAGAACTCTAATCATAATATAGGCCCTCTCAATCATTGGTGACAGGGAAAAACCTGCATCTTTAAAGAAGGGTGTCAATTATTTCTTTGAGGAAGAAGACTTTACATAACTTGACATCGTCCGTCACATCAACCAAATAGACTGTCTGGGAACAGTCACATAACCAAGGATGATTGAAGCAATCACGACCAGTCACTGTATCTCAGGCAATCCCTTGATCGTGTTAACGAGCTGGATCGAATCCTGCTTTACTTTGCGCAGATCTTCCTCGTTGGGACGACCGCGGATGTCTCCCAACCTTCCCTTGGTGCTGACCTCCTCCGATCCATGAAATTCGCCCACTACGTACCACTCGTCCAGTACAGAGAAGCCCAGGTGCTCGAAGAACTGTCCAGCGTACAGCCCTGCTGGTATGGCCTCGCGAATACCTGTATGGGGACCCGAATAGGTGCAAAAGATCAAGGCGTTCTTCCCAACCACCTTGGGAGCCCCTACCTTCACATGCCCCTGGCTGTGGTGTGCAATGAATTTACGGTTCAGGAAGTCATCCATAGGCTTAGGCGGTCTCCATTGATAGGATGGAAACCCGATACACACCAGATCGTAGGCATAAAAGTCGACCTCCCCAACGTCCTCTACTCTCTTGAGCAAGACGTCCACTGCGGCCTCCTTCAAACCCTCTTGGATGGCTAACGCCACTTTCTCAGTATTGCCGGTCTTTGACCAATAGACGATGATTGCGTCCATGAGACACCTCCACTGAGCTCATAACCCCTGCCGTGCCACCGGGTGAATCGGCATGTCTTCGTGCTCTGTGAAGAGCGAGTTGATAATACCGATTGGTGTGTACTCGATCTTCATCTTTCACCCGAACTATTATTTACATGGTTCCACATAAGAACCTTTACCTAAAAGCAACATTCAAGTCAATGAGAATCCGTTTCAAAAGATGCCGTACATATTTTGGGCTCCAAAATTACAGTAGTGTTTTCAAGCATCTCCTCCTTCACTTCTTTAAAGACGCAGGGTCAGGCCAAATATTTGGTTGAATACCCTATGATGCACTTTCTACCGAGCGAGCTTAAAAGGGAAGCTGTGAAGTTCTCTATCAGTGCAACATTGGAGGGTGAAGAGGTTGCTTTAAAAAGCCAGAGAACTAACCAAATCTCTGGACCAGTTTTTGGGGGGCCATCACATCAGCACGTTCTTTTTTGTTGACATTCCTGAAGCACTACATGATAAAAGAGAACCTGGCATAGTGAACCGGGTATGCAGAGACCCATGTGGGAGAGCTAAAAAAAACGTAAGCAGAAGAAGGAGGTAATTCATTATGCAATGGGATGATGATGCGAGACAGGCACAGGAAACGATACCAATACCACCCATGATGACGCCTTTCGCCCGCTTGCAGTCGGAAAAGATTGCTCGAAAACGGGGACTCAATCGCGTCACCGCGGATGTTGTGGAGGAGACACGGAAGATCTACCGTGATTTCATGGGCGAGGAGAAGACCGAACAATTGAGGGCCTTCCTTGCAGGGGAAGGGTCGGCACCTGCCATGGAGGATGAACTCTTTTTCGACGATGAAAATGCACTCTACTACATTGATGTCTGTTTCACAAAATATGGAGAGAACAGCCAGGAGGTGAGAGACATCCTCAAAGATATGATGAGGTCAGTCAAGAGTGTGCTGGAACAGGAGAATGTTACCCAGATCATGGCTGATCTGGCACCAGTTGCCCTTCATGGAGGCAACCGTTTCAACGTGGTATTGACCGGCTGCCCTAACTGTTGCGTGAGTCCCTATCTAAAAGACTTTGGCATCAGCATCCAGCACCGTGTGGATATAACGGAGGCAGAATGCACGCAGTGTGGAGAATGCCTGAAGATGTGTACGGACAAGGCGATCCGTCTCACGGACAAAGGTCCAGTTATAGATCGGGCCATCTGCGCCATGTGTGAATTGTGTGCCCGGGACTGCCCCACCGGGAAGCTGATCACCGGAGCAAGGACGTTTCGCGTTATTGCCGGCGGGGCTGGCGCGCGACGCCCCAAGATCGCTGAAACCATTGAAACCTTGACCACCAAAGAGAGGGTGCTCCAGATACTGAGAAACGCCATCGGAAAATTGAGAAAAGCGAAGCCCGGAGAGAGCCTGAGAGATATTATTGATAGGGAAGGTGCGGCGGCGTTGCGTTAAGCAATGAATATTTGAGCTCGGGCACCTTTGATCTCATAGTATGCCGTGTACTGCAGAGAAAACCGCCTAATTGAAAAGAGCCCTGAGACAGGTTATCCCGGTTTCGGTCACTTTCATTGAACCGTTAAGCACTTAGTGATGTCCACAACAAGGGCATTCTCAATCAAAACTCCGGTTCACCGCGACTTCTAACCCACACAATACTTAAATCAACCCCGGCAGCGCTGTTAGAATGAAAACATGCTCTTGAAATTATTTATATATTCTGCCATTGGTTTTATCCGTTCGGCTATATCGAGCAGTTTTTTATAGGGGAAGGTATAAGTTAGTTCATCTTCACCGAGGCCGGCAAATACCCTCCAGGCCGTATCGCTGGCAGAGAAAGATGGCTCTCCGGTTACAAAAGGATACCTGATATTAAAAACGCAGCTCCCTGACCCTCCGAATCCCCTGGTAAAGTCGCCAAAGTAAGCTCGGCAGCGATTTAAGATATCGGTCTGGTGAGGGGTAACGAAAAGGAAGACCAGATCAGGTTCGTCAATGCCGGCAAGAGGACCGACAACAATTCCCGTGCCCTCCACCTTTGGATATTTGAAAAACTCGCTTACCTTGGCGTGATAGTCAATGAGGGTCGATGAATCCTTGTGCATCGGGTATATCTGGCTCTGTGCAATCATGAATTCCAGATACTCATCCCTCGGGAGATTTTCGCAGGTCCCGGTTCCGGTAAGCGATTCAAAGCACCCAAGGTTCTCCTTCGTGATATAGCGAACAAACCCTTCCTTCAGAATCTCTCCGAGCAGTGCACACATGCCCGGGATAGCCTGCCCCTCGTACTGAGGGATATCCTTGGGCGCTTCCTTCATCGCTTTCACTGCAATGATCTCTTTTTTGACCTTCAGATCCCCTTTGAGCGTGTGAATAAGTTCTTCCTTCGTCATGAACGTCCTCCTGATAGTCTATGGTTGAATCGCTAAAAAATTATATCTCTAAGGCGACACCTGTATGGGCGACGAAAACCTTTTCTTGCAAAGAATTCCAGAAATGGTGTAATGCCCTCAGCCCTGTGCAGTGAGATACACCAAGCTTCTCAAAGGGAGTATTCTGTAAGCACTGAAGAGTTTCTTTCAACTGGATCTCATCGCAGGAATCAAGATGGGTTCCACCCATGATGGAAAATATTGTTTTTCTCCCCATCTCCCTCTGCACATGTGTCAGAGTATTGATAAGCCCAGAGTGAGCGCAGCCCAGCAATATGATCAAGCCCTTTGGCGATTCAATGACCAGTGACTGATCATCACGGCAGTCATCCTGAACCAATTTGCCATTTATTTTTATTCTGAGATTCTTATCCCCTTTTTCAAATGCATTTGTGTGGGGGATTTCACCTGTCAGATAGATGCCTTCTCCAACTTCCTGAAAGGAATCAATCAGGTGCACTTCACTTCCCATCTCCTCAAGCTGGGCTCTGGTATAGCCCATCCCTATTTCCCTCAGGCTGATTTTGCTTCCCTGAGCATCAGAAAAACGGGAAAGAAAAGCGTGGGGGTGAACCCAGATATCCTTCTTACCCTTAAGGTTCAGAATTTTTTCTAAACCACCCGTATGATCATAGTGACCATGACTTAAAAATATTTTATTTACCTTCCGCAAGTCTTTTCCCAGGCTGATGGCGTTGTGAAAAAGAGTCTGTCCCTGACCGGTATCAAAAAGATAAGTTTCTCTTCCTCGCTCAATGAGCATAGCCAGGCCATGTTCGCCTAAAAGGGGGGACTTTAACCCGGCCATGTTATCGCACAGGATGGTAATTTTCGTCTTCAACTATACACTTCCTCGTTATGAGAAACAGCCCAACTGACATTGCTTTACCCGGATGCCCATCGCATTTAAAATATCGCCTGCTTTTTTCTTCGGGATCCTGAACTCCTCTGCGACCTGGAACACCTTTGCGCATGGAATTTTCTTGTCTTCGGATGCATTTCGTAGTGCTTCTTCTATGGTCTTATCCTCTTTCATATCAACCCTTCCTTGCCTTTATTCTGCTACAAGAATTGTATAACCTTTTTTCGCCTTTCCTCCTTTCAAAACACGGGCGAAGACACCCTTCGTGGGGAGGAGGGAATGTCCCCGGTAGGAATAGGTGTGGCTAAGAGCAGGATCTTTTCCTCTGGCGACCAGCTGAATTTGACCTTCACCTACGGTAAGGATAGTTCCAATAGGCAGGTCCAAGAGAGATATACCCTGCACCCTAAGATTTTCAGCAAAGGATCCGGGAGGGGCGTCAAGATCATGCTGTTTGCAGTAATGATCTACTGCTTCCTGATCAATTAAGCTGATCTCTTTTTCAGTTCCTGCGTGGGCATCTCCGAGCAGACCGAAGTTTTCCTTCAGGACGCCTTCTCCATCATCTTGTTTAGGCTGTCCTTTTTCTCTGCTCCTGCACACAGCTAAAATAATACATTTAGTTTTATTCATCGTCCGTTCCTGCATGCTTCCCCGGTTGAGCAAGCAGGCGTCTCACATCGCTCTTCTCTTCCACAACAGGTGCTGCCCGTGGGTCGGGAGGGGAAAACGGGAATAGTTGCGGAAGAAATAAGCTTCACCAGTTGAGAACTGCCACAGGTCTTGCAGGAGAGTGGGTCACTCAACTCTCCCATCCCGGTATAGACCTCGGAGACCGCACCACAATCATTACACCGGTATTCATAAATTGGCATCGTAGTTACCCCTCTTTCGTCCAGGTATATTTAGGCATTGAAAAATCCGTTTGGTAGACACGCAGAACCATTTTTTCTGGTTCAATCTTGATAAGGTGCAGGGTATCGAGCGTCTTTTCAACCGTCTCTTCCAGTTGTTCACGAGGGCTCTCTCCGCTCTTAATATGAGGACTTAACAATGCCTTTGCGACCTCGCGCATTCCCCACTTCTCTACCCGATCCATAAACTCTTTTTCGTTATTCTTCCTTGTTATCAGGGTCGCCTTGCCCCAAAGCTGGAGACTTTTCTGCTCTGCCGTATGGTTCATTGGCTGCTGATAAATGGCGGCGGATACAACCGGGTTTGATCTTATGTTCCCGATCTTTCCACCCGGCTCTCCAAAGATATAGAGGGTGAGCCCTTCATTGAAGAAGTCAAGGGGCGTAGCCCTCGGAATGTTATCCTTGCAGGTAGCAATAACCAGGGCACTTCCATGTTTCGTGCCGCAACCCACGCCGGGTGTCCCTTTTTTGCTGCTCATCTCATTCAGAAAACCAATAATCTCTCGCTCGATGGTCTGCCTATCTTTCTCCATTCTTTTCTCCCTTTTTCTAAGGTTTTTTCAATTTTCTATAAGCCTTTTTCCAGGGTTGTCTTTTGAGGGTTTCATACTCTTTTATTGCCTCGTTTAAGGTGTACGACGCCAGAAGAGCACAATGAGTATGAGATTCAGGAAGACCACCGCAGGCCTTAAGGACAGTCTCCTGAGAAATCCCTTTTGCCTCGATAATACTCTTCCCGGTAGCAAGCTCGGTTACGATACTGCCGCAGGCTATGGTGGGTCCACACCCATCTGTAAAAAAACGGCAGGCAAAAATCCTTTCATCCTTTATCCTGAGAAAGATTTCCATTGTGTCGCCACATATCCCAGTTATTCTTGCATAACCATCCGCTTCTTCAAGGCCGCCAAGATTCCTCGGGGTCGTATAGCGATCAATTACTACTTCACTAAAAGTCTCCTTTTCCTCCTCCGAAATCTCTCCCTGGAGTTGTTCAACAAACTTGTCAATTTCAGATGACATCTTTTTCCTCCTTCCATCTAACAGAAGCTACTGCAGTTTTTCCTCTATCCTTGCCCATATTTTTCCCACTTCTTCAGATACTTTTCCGCAGGGATATTCAACTACAGAAAGTGCTCTAATCATTGCTTGCGTTACCGATGGGTCGAAGGGGATCCGGCCCACCACCTCAATTTCTTGTTCGTCGCAGTACTCTTCAATCTTCAAGGTGTTGTCCAGGTTAATGGTAAACTTATTTATGCAGACTGCGGAGGGAATATTGAAATGATGAGCTACCTCCAAGATCCTCTTCAGGTCATGAATGCCGGAAAGGGTGGGTTCGGTCACTGCCATGACCAGATCAGCCCCACTGATTGATGCTATAACCGGACATCCGATACCAGGAGGTCCATCAATGAGAATGAGATCCATATTCTCTCTTTCCGCCAGTTCTTTTGCCTGCTGACGTACCATGGAGACGAGTTTTCCTGAATTTTCTTCCGCAATCCCCAGCCGGGCGTGGACCAGCGGCCCTTCTCTGGTGTCAGAGATAAACCAGTAACCGGAAAGTTTCGGATGCATGGTGATTGCTTTCTCAGGACAGATATACGCACAGACACCGCACCCTTCACAGGAGATGGGATCAACCTGGAATGCCCGGATTGCTCCAAAGCGGCACGTCTCCTCACAGAGCCCGCACTGCGTACACCGTTCACTGTCGATGGAAGGTGCTCGACCACCATAAAATAGTTCTTCTTTTATCATGGTGGGTGTTAATATCAAATGGAGATCTGCTGCATCCACATCACAGTCTGCTATAACCAGATTCGTGGCAAGATGGGCAAAGGCAGCGGTCAAAGTAGTCTTGCCCGTCCCCCCCTTACCGCTGATAATGGTCAATTGCTTCATGTAATTTCTCAGGTACAGACGACAGCTTTTCTGTTATGGATAAGGCCAGTTATTTCTTGAAACAGAGAACGAAGGCGTACTTTTAAATCAGGGAATACAGCTACTGCCGGTATCCCCCTGGAGTATGCCTCGGCAATCTGCCTATCCCAGGGAATGCTGAGAAGCAAGGGAATATTCTCTTTCTCACAGTAATCCTTAACCCCGTTATCTCCAATCCCATCACAGTTAATAATCACGCCATGAGGGATTCTAAGTTTTCTCACTACCTCAATAGCCAGTTTGAGGTCATTCAATCCAAAGGGGGTCGGCTCGGTGACCAGACAGACGAAATCGCTCCCTTTCACGCTTTCAATCATCGGACATGAGGTGCCTGGCGGTGCATCAATAATGACGTCCATATCTTTCTGTATCATACTTTTTACCGCTTTGATGACCGGAGTGGCCATGTGTTCGCCCACCCGAAGTGTTCCCTGGATGAAGTGAATGAGTCCTGCCTTCCCTTCTTCAATCACTCCGACTTCCCTTTTTCCCTCTTTGATAGCCTTTTCCGGACATATCAACCAGCATCCACCACACCCATGGCAGAGTTCATGGAAGATGAGAACACTCTTGCCGAAGACGGCAATGGCATGGTAGGCACAGATCTTTGCACACTCTCCGCAGTGATTGCACTTTGATACATCCACCCAGGGCTCAGGAACACTTACCGGTCTCCTTTTCTCGATAGCAGGTTTTAAGAAGATGGAGGCATTGGGTTCTTCCACATCGCAGTCCAGGAACTGAGCTTCTCCCAGGGAGAGGGCGAGACTCACCGCAAATGTTGTCTTGCCCGTCCCTCCTTTTCCACTGGCGATAGAGACGATCATAGAAGAACGCTCCTCTTACTTTCTTACCATTTTGGTTCCACATTTCGGACAATTAACCAGAAAGCATGGCAAACCAGCCTGATGGGGAACAGTGGCTCCACAGGCAGGACAGATACATTCTCCTCCCGGTCCGGCACCTGGTCTGTTTCCTCCCATCTTACCACGGCCTCCACCTCTCCCCAGTCCCCTTCCGGTACCAGGTCCTAACCCGAAAGGCCCGGTTCCATTTCCTCTTGGCATGAAATATCACCTCCCCATTCCGAAGTGAGACCCGACAGTCGGGGTTCCGGCATATTGAACTTCTCCCTTTTTGAATTTCTCGACAGCCTCTTTGACCGTCCCTGAGATTCCGGTAACTATTTTGATCCCTGCGGCCTGGAGTGCCTGAAAGGCATTCGGCCCCACATTGCCCGTGAGAACGATCACTGCACCTTTATTTACTACAAGTTGTGCTGCCTGAATGCCTGCCCCTCCTCCTGCCGTAAACGCAGGGTTGCCTACAGATTCAAAATCCATGGTTTCGCTGTCTACAAAGAGGAAGT
>Ga0315291_10005955_pt1 | contig 15228 bp, 13 predicted proteins | sample YL17G12_20_MG_FD_203070 | JGI IMG/M metagenome (GOLD analysis project Ga0315291, IMG submission 203070) | Sediment microbial communities from Yellowstone Lake, YNP, Wyoming, USA - YL17G12_20 | ecosystem: Environmental > Aquatic > Freshwater > Lake > Sediment | place: USA: Wyoming | collected...
GACCGTGTCCTCGACCTGGCTCTGGAGCGCGGGACGGATCGTCTCGATATCGAGCAGCCCGGTCTGGGCATGGCCGAGCTTCTTGGCGAGATATTTCTGGATGATGAACGGCGCCTGGCCCAGGATGTTGTCGAACCACGACTCACCCGGGCGCTTCCCCTGGGCGATGTAGGGCGACATCTCCCTGAAGCTCTCGAGGACGTGCCCACCCTCGGCCCGCATCCGGGAGTGCTTCTTCGACCCGCGAAGCTCCATCCCCTGCTCGCGTGCAGTGGTCCAGATGATGGCCTGGATCTGCCGGGGATCCATGCTGTACTCGTCGGCCAGGAGGTCGACGACCCGGTCCATCTCCCTGCGCTGGCGAGGAGACGGGGTGCCCTTGTTGTCCGGCAGCGCCAGGTCGTCGACGGCTGCCCGCTTCATCCAGAGATCCTGCGGGCGGGACTTGCGAGCCTTCTCGTCGTTGCTCAGAAGAGCTGCGGCGAACGGGTTGATCTTGGGCCCGACGATGCCAGACATCTCGTCCTGGAGAAGCTTCCAGGCCTTCTCCTGGTTCGTCGCATAGGTCGATGCCTTGGGCATGGTCAGACCCTGCTGCCACGCCTCGGCGTACCTGATCGCGTCGTGGAAGTTGCCGGGCCAACTGTTGCGCGGCGAGAGCTGCGCCGCGACCGAGGTCAGGATCTCGGGTGCGATCCCCAGCCTGCTCGCGTTGTCCCGCAGCTCCTTGCCCCAGGCCTGATACCAGTGCGCACCCTCGGTGAACTGCTCCGGGGTCGCGGCCTCGAAGTACTTGCGGAAGTTGGGCTCGATCGCGGACACGTCGACACGGCCGGCCATGGCCCTGCGACCGCCCCGGACCATGCCCCGGTAGAACTCCGGTGGCAGCTTCCCGGGGTTGTCCTGGCGGAACGGGCTGGTGTACTTGCGCCACTCAGCGTTGGGGATGTCGAAGGCCATCGAGACCTGGCCCAGACCCTCGCTGAAGCGCGGGTCATCCGGGAACGCGGGCTCGCCCGGCCCCCATGGCCGGGCGGTGCCGAGCAAGCTCCCTTCACGGCTGTAGTCGAGGCCATTCTCGACGATGCCGCGCCAGTTGCGGCGATTGGTGACGTGGACGAACCGGGACGAGTCCGGGCCCTGCTCCGCCCAGCCCCCACGGGATCGGCGGCGGCCGGCCATCGCCTGACCACCACGGTGATAGCCGGGTACGCCTCTCTCGCGCAGCATCCGCCTGGCGATGGCGGCCTCGTTGGGGCTCTGCGTTTCCTGGCCCGCCATGGCCTTGAGCTTGTCGATCTGGGTGTCGGTCTGTGGACGCATCGGGCTTCCGACGCGATAGTCCGGTCGTTCGGCCCTCGGGCGCGTCGGACCAGAGGGTGCCGACGCCCGGCTCTCCTCCGTCGAACCGGGGCCGTACCAGCGGTGGTACTCGGCCTCCCACATCTCGTCGGGGAGTTCGCTCTCACCGTACTGGAACGCTTGCGCCTTCCAGCGTCCGTAGGCTCCGCCTCCCGTCGTGGACCCGGGGTCCCTGGCCTCCTGCTCCGCGAACTTCCGTTCACGGGCAGCCGCCCGCTCGGCGTATTCGCGCCGCCAATCACCCTCGGCCGGGCCGCCGGCCATGCGCCGCTTCAGCCCGATGTCCTCGGGCGCGAGGAAGGGCTTGCCATACATCGCGCCGCGACTGATCGTGGCGTGCAGCGCCTTGATGCGAGGTTCGCCGCGAGAGGTGATGATGCGGTGGTGACCGTCATGGATGGTCGGGTGCTCGTTCCCCTCGGCATCGCTGACCATCCTGATGTCGATGGGATTGTTCTGGCCCTTCGTGAGCAGGCTCTCACGAAGCACATCCATGTACTCGTCGCCGTAGCCGAACTCCGAGTTGCGCTTCGCACCCGCCTTCATGCGGGGCGAGATCATCCCGTAGAGGTCAGCGACCGAGATCCGGTGGGTGTTGGCCCCGAACCCCTCGGGCCAGATGTTCGGGTCGAGGTTCAGATCAGGCCCGGGCAGGCGAGCCGGACCACCACCCATACGCCGCTTCGGCTTGGCGAGGAACTCGTTCGCCTCGCGCATGAAGCGGGGCAGCCTGCGGCCACCCATCGGATCGACCGGCCACTCGGTCTCACGGAGGAACCCGGGAAGGCTGCCACCGGGCCGGTAGACCTCGACGCGGGCATGGGAAAGATAGGGAGCCTCCTCCGAGAGGCGCCTGATCTGCGCCTCGGTCAGAGGCTTCTGAATATCGATGTTGAGTTCATTGCCACCAAGGGGCATGAGACGCGCATAGCCACGTCCCTGCATCCACTCCATCGCCTCGGCGTCATAACGCCGGGAACGACCAGGGAAGAGCGGCGCCACCTCGCGGTGGTCAACATTCCGCTGCCCGGCAAGGTAGTCACGTCCGCTCCGCCGGCCCTCGGGGACGAACCTGGTCCCCTCGCGTCGATAGCCGCCGGCTTGATGCCGGCCACTGAAATCGAGGTAACGCCCGGAGGGGGTGATGTACCCGGCCTCGCTGAGTTCGTCCGTCTCGCCGAACATGCGCAGGGCGCGGGCCTCGAGCGACCGGGAAGGTCGGGTAGGGCCGCCGGCCATGCGGTAGACCTTGGGCGGAAGCTGGCGCTCGCGGGCACGGCGCATCCACTCCGGCTCTACGGGCTGCGGAGGGGGCGCAGGCTGGCGCTGCGGCTCCAGGGGCGGCAGGCCCGCCAGGCGGCGCTGCAGGGGCCCCTGGGGCTCTGCGGGCCCGCCGGCCATGCGCCGCGCATATGCCTCCGGCGGAAGCGGGACGAAGGGGGCATCGGGTCCGGCGGGATCGAAGCTGGACACCCATCCTCGAGGCCGAGGAGGAACAGGCCTCGCCCTGCGGGCAATCCCACCAGGCAGGAACCACTCCTCATGCGGACGTGCGCTGAAGCGGCGCGGGTCGTCACCGGCCAGCTCGTCGGCAGGCCCGGAGAGCCTCGGGAAGTTGGACACCCGGTACTTGTTGTAGGCCGTCCTGCCAACGGTGGTCCTGGTGACCCTGCCGCTTCTATCGCCGAAGTCATCGACGTAGGCCCAAGCCTCGTCCTCCGTCGGAGCGAACCAGCGACCCTGGGCATTCCGTGACGCGATAGCAGCAGGGTAATCCCGCATCCATGCCGGCGGCCCGTTCCCGCCCGAACGCAGGCCAGTCTCACCGTGGTAGAGAGGAACGCGCTTGGGGATGATCCTGCCTTCGGTAGTGCGCCTTCCGCGCATCGCCTGGGCAGGGCCACCGGCCATGCGGTGCATGTAGGAGTTGAGGTTGCGCTGGTGATCGTTCCACCGCTGCGACTCGCGGCGGGCGTTCTCCATCTCCCGTCGCCGGTACTGGTCGGCGTTCGGGAGGACGTATCCCGACTGTCGCGGGATGAAGACCTCGGGGCGCTTTTCGCCCACGATGTAGGGCTGGCCGGAGGTGACCGGGCCGCCGTACTCACGACGCTGCGGACCCTTGCGCACCGACCGGGTGACGCGCTCCTCGGAGGTCTGCTGGGAGGTGCCGTACATGTCCGCGACGACCGATCCCAGCATGGTCTTGATCGAGGCCATCCCCTCCTTGGACAGGACGGGGTCGATCGTGACCGGGATCGCACCCAGACCGCTCGTGATCTGGGTGCGGAGTTCCTTGATCGCCGCCTTGCTGACGGTCAGGTTCACCGAGACGTTGGTCGATCCCTGGGCAGCAGAAGACCGGGAGGGGGACGAACCCCCTCCAGCCACCTGGCCTGCTCCTGATCCAGCCTGCTTGGCCTGCTCCTGGAGCGTGTTCATACGGCTCTCGGCATTGCCGAGGCCCGTCATGAACTCCCCAGCCTCGAGCGTGAGCTTCACGCCGATGCTGCTGATCTCGCCCGTTTCGCCTGCCATCGGATCTCCCGATCGCTACACCGACTCTCCCCTGAAAGCCTCAGCGTTGAACTCGACCACCTCTTCGGGCGTGGCGCCGCGTTCGGCGGGGGTGCCCTGGTCGTGGACCTTTACCCAGTCCTCGCGCAAGGCGAGGTAGAGATGAAAAGGGAGGGCTGCTACCTCGTGAGGCCACTTTCCGTACCAGCGAGCGATACGGAAGATGAGGTCACGAGTGGTCAGGCGTTTCCCGGTTCACCCTCGCTGATGCTGTCGTCTGCCTTGACCTCCGGCTCGTCGCCGTAGTGCATCCGGTTGACGGTCTGGTTGAGCTTGAGCACCACGCGCATGGGCAGTGCCGCGAGGGTCTCGGCCGTGAGCTTGGGCTCGACCGAGCAGCGGATGACCATGAGCTTGAGGAGCAGGGAGTTGTCGACCGTCTCCTGGTCCTCGCCCGTGATGGGGTTGGAGACGCTCCTGGTGGCCTTCTTTACCAGCTCGTCGTAATCCCCGATCGACAGCTCGCGAAGGCGGTAGGTGGTGCCCCGGATGAAGACCGTCTCCTCCAGGAAATCAGGTGTCAGAGTTGCGGTTCGCGACATTGAGGGTGACTCCTTCGATCAGAAGGCTCCGCCCGGTGAGGACCGTTCGCATCCCCGGGACCTGTTCGAGCCTGTACTGCTTGAGTGGACTGATGTTCACGACGACTCGCTTGGTGTACTCGTCGTCGTCCCAGAGAGCGTTGCTGACGAATGAAAGAACGGCATGAAGATCGTAAAGGCCCGCATCCGGTCCTTCATCTCCACGCCGTTGCAACGTCCAGTTCTGGATTTCCCCGACCTTGGCCCCAAGGAAGGGGATGTCGATGATCCCTGCCGGCTTGAACGTGCCGGAACGGATCGTCTTGAAGAGGTATCCCATCGCCATCCTTCAACGCGAGATTGCCGAGGCAGAGTGCGGCCAGGAGGGGCTTTTTCTCAAACTGCCCCGGCCTTCTCGCGGATGTTACGGGGGAACGAGCTAGGTCAGGGACCCGCTCGAGAAGACGGACCAAGGGCCGGCTGCGCGGAAGTTGCCGCTGGTCTTGATTGCGTCGGTGTTCGACGCGGTGATGGCTGCGTCCATCAGGCCGGGGCCGGAGGCGATCAGCAGTTCGAAGCCGCCGCGATCATCACCGTAGAGGTAGATGTCGATCGCATCGCTGTTGGCCGCGTTGACCTGGGCATCGCCAGCGGTGGCGAGCAGGCCAGCGAACGTACCCTGAATGTCTTTCAAACCAACGAGATACGTCTTGTTGGTGTCGCCGAAGACCGTGCTGTCGACGTAGTCACGGTTGAGGTTCAGCGTCCACTCGGTCTTGTTGACGAGCTTGGTGCCTCCACCGTTCTTGGGACCATGGAGGTAGATCGCGCCATTCTTTCCGTGAAGGGCGGTTCCTGCGACTGCCACGGGGCTTTCCTTTCAGTGTGCTAGTAGATAGTCCAGGTCCCGGCAGCCCTGAAGTTGCCCGTGCAACGGACAGCATCAGAGACCGAGGCGGTGACACTCGCATCAAGGAACGCGGGACCTTCGGCAACTAGGAGAATCCCGTCATCCGCATACAACTGGACGTTGTAGGCAACGCCGTCGCTGTACTGGATCGACAGGTCCCCGTCGGTCGAGAACAAGCCAGCGAAGGTCCCCTGGATGTCCCGAAGACCTGCCGCATACACCTTGTTCCTGTCACGGAACGTGGAGACATCGGCATAGTCTCGAGACATGTTCAGAGTCCACTCTGTCTTGTTCGTGATCTTGCTTCCGTTGACGTAGATGGCACCGTTCTTGCCATGGATCACGGTCACAGCCATGGGCTAGCTCCCCGGCTGTTCTGTCCAGATGGAGTACGAGCCTCCAACCTGGTAGATGCGCTTGCCCTCCGAGTCGATGTCTGGCCCCGTCGGCAGATCAGCCACCCGTCGGCAAAGCATGCTGTTCTGCTCATCCATCGCGAGCACAGCCTCGTTGAGTGCCGCTGCGATGAGCGCGTCGATGTTGTTGGCATCGACGGGGTTCTCCGCGAAGACCGACACGTCGATCGTCACCATCAGGAACATGGCTGACCAGGTATACGAATACGGGGCGGCCACGAGCTGATAGGTGAGGAACGGGTATCTGACCTTGCGGGGAGCAATCCCCTCATGGATCCCGCCTGCGATGGCGGCCACGAGAGCCGGAGAAGCACGAAGCTTCTGCACGATCGCTCGCTTGATGGGGGCGGAGGACGTGGTCATCCGTTCCCCTTCACAATCGCACCTTGATCTCGATGGCTCCCGCCCCGCCGCTGGTGCGAGCGGCCTCGGCGACAGCAGCCTTCACCAGGCTGACGATGGTCTCCCTACTCTCAAAGAGAGCGGGTCGCAGGTATGGATGGGCCGCGTTGTGTCGCGTCCCGAACTCCATGAACTTGGCGTACCCCGTGGGCGACACGACCCACGCCTCGGCACGCTTTCCCTTGGGCACAGCCCGGGTAGCAAAGATCTCGCCCCGCAGGCGGCCCCCCACCGTCATCCGGGACACCGCTCCAATCTTGCTCATGTAGTCCGCACGCCCGCTCTTGACCTCTGCTGCCCCCCTGCGGGACAACGTGGTCGGTTCCGGCGGGCGAAAGACATTGGCGTTTCTGGCTTCCTGCCGGGCCCTCATCTCGGCCTGGTAGTTGGAGAGATGCCACTGCGCACCTCCAGCGCCGAGTGGATCGAGCTGTCCAACCTTTCGCCCGCCTTCGGGGTTCACGGTTCTCCGCAGCCAGTGGCGTGGAGGCTTACCGCCCGTGATCTGCCAGTAGTTGTCGGAACCACTCGTGGCCGAGCCCCGGTTGTAGACCGTCTTGGGGGCCTTTGTCGCAAGATCGGGGCCCAGGCCCAGCATGGTCCGGAGGGCCCTGTCGTGCTCGACCTCGCTGGCCCGCTTGAAGCGGATGTTGTACCTCGTGTCGGTGAACAGGTTCCTGACCGGGGCCAGCGCCTTAGCCCGTGTCTCGACAACGACTGCTGCCTCGCTCAGGGCATTCGTCGCCGCCGCGAAGATGGCCTCACCGATCCATTGCAGCGTCATTCGCGCTTCCTCAGGCTGCACGTCAGCAATGGAAGCCACGTCCCCTCAGCCGTGGTGTCGCTGACCGTGTAGTCATCCTTGGGATTGGTGTCGACGTGGACGTGATCCCCGACCTTGATGTCCGTCCCGACCGGGAGGAACAGGCGATAGGTGTTGACCGTGACGACCATCCCCGTGTCCACGTCCTGGGTAGGGGTCGGAGTTGAGTAGAACCACCCCTGGACCTGGGTACGCCTGGTCTCGCTGGTGATGCTGTAAGCGAGAAAGTCATCCCCGTAATCACCGCCGGCAGGAGGGGGAGCTTCGGATCTGCGCTCGATGGTCAGCGGGGTGACCATGCCCAGCATCGCGAGACCACGGATCTGGTTCAACTGGTTCTGGGTGAGAAGGCGATCCTGTCTGGGCATGTCAGCGGATCGTGATGTTGTCGGCCCTGTAGGCACCCAACAGAAGCGCCGCCTCGGGAACCTCGTTGTCGAGGCCGGCGATCAGCGATGTGGGGAAGGATCGGCGTAGATCGCGCTCCATGTCCACCTCGGCCACGCGCAGCCTGGTGAGGTGCGCCATGCCACGGGACTGCAGCTCGGCCTGTCCGTGGAGGTGGGCCACGATGTGCCCGGTCCCGTACTGGATGTCGGACGGGAGCTTGTAGTGGTAGGTCGCGGTTGCCGTGTCCGTGGCGAGCAGGTTCTCGTTGAAGACCACCGCTCCCTCGTTCGCGTCGACCGTGTAGCCCGTGGTGACGACCGTGCCGTTGACCTTGATCACGGGCTCGCGGCCGGTATCGACATGCCAGAACTGGTTCTGCGCACGCCAGGTCTGACCATCGGCGCAGGTCATCTCCTCGTCCGTCTCGGTGAAGTCCCAGCCGTAGGTGTAGCTGGTCTTCGCGAGGGGAACGGCGAGTGCGACGTTGGGGATGATCAGGGCGTTGAACAGGCCCGCGCCCGTCATCGCCAGGGACACCACCTCGAAGTACCGCTCCGTCGGGTTGATCATCAGCTCGGTCGGGGCGATGTTGATGTACTGGGTGTTGGTGACGTAGATGCGGAACTGCTGGATCGCCAGGATCGGGTAGTGGAACAGGTACTGGCGCCGTCGGCCGATGTCGAACGGCGTCTGGGGGTAGCCCCAGGTGTGCGTCTCCTGCGTGATCGTGCCGCCGCGAAAGTCATGCTTCTGCGGGATGCGGGGGACGTTGCAGTAGGCGTCGACGACGGCCGACGCCTGCTTGCACAGCGAGAGCAGCTCCGTATCGTCCAGCTCTGAGATGTCGATGCCGTAGCCCATCTCACGAAAGCGCTGGGGGGTGATGTACATGGAGCCCTCCTGGCGGTGAGGGGGCCGACGGAACGCCGGCCCCCACCACCATTCCGACTACGAGGCGACCTTCACCCGGATCTTGTTGTTCCAGGGAAGGACCTTCACCGCCAGGCCGTTCATCATGAACATGATGTACATGTGCGTGAGCTGGCCGGCGATGCCGATGGGGATCTCGAGGACCGTCGGCCCGGGGGAGCCGAGGTACGGGAGGGTGATCGAGGACTCGTCGAGGAGGTACAGGTCGCGCCGGAGCGTGCCCCCGCCGTCGGTGTAGCTGGCGATCGAGTCGCCCGGGACCACCGCGAACGGCACCTGGCCGGCGATCGTGTTCACGGCCTGGGCCGTGGCACCGACGCCGATGTTGACGTAGTTGGGTCCGACCAGCCGGACGTTCTGGTCCTGCTGCTCGTCGAACGTGATCTTCTCCTGCGGGTGGCCCCACATGATGGAGATCAGGCCCTGCTTCTGGATGACCGGCAGGATCGCCTTGTCGACCGCGTTGCGGAACGAGCCCGTCGGGTAGGTCGCCGTGGTCGTGGGAACGAACGTGGACGGGTCCACGTCGATGGCGTCACCCGTGTCGAGGATCGAGCGAAGACCGGTGAAGCCGTTGGCGTCGTAGAGGCCAAGCTCGTTCGCGGCGGTGCCGCCGCTGTCCACGGCGTTGCCGCCGAAGATGGTCTTCTGCATCTTGTGGCTGATGGCGCGAAGCCCACCCTGAAGCTCGATGGCCTCCGGGTTGTAGTTCATGCCACCGGCCATGACAGCAAACTGGCTCTTCAGCGAGATGCCACGCCGAGTCGCCAGGATGGCGATGTTCGTGTTCTTCCGCTCGAAGGTGCTCTGGTCGTCCGTGACGGTGCCCAGCTCTGCCATGAACTGCGCATCGCCATAGGCGGTGATCTGGTTCCAGGCGTGCAGGAGGCCGTTGGCCGGTTCCTTGGCAAACCTGTCGTACGCCGGGAACATCCGGATGAAGACCTCGTAGAGCATCGGCTCGAGGTCCTGGCGGATCAACGCGCTGACCTGCCCGGTGTCCAGCGCCTTGGCGATGTCCGGATCCAGCTCGCGACTGATCCCGCTGAACGCCTGCTGGGCTGCGAAGCCCGCCGTGTTCAGCCAGAGGTCGAGCGGGATGCCTTGGTCGCGACGGCTCGCCTGCTTGGAGACGAGGGCTGCGATCTCGGGAACGCTCTTGGTCTTGAGGACGGACGTGATCTGGTCACGCTCGTCGGGGGTGATGTACCGGCGGACTGCCGGCGCCTGGGTGCCCTGGTCCTCGATCCCCTTGGTGATGGGGGTCGCGACGTTCGGCGCGTCGTTGAGGTGATCGAGCGGCGCGGAAAGCTGCTCGTGCGTCTCGTTGACGCTCCGCAGGAGGGCAGCCAGCTCAGGGGATAGACCCATGTCTGGTATCAGCCTTTCTTGAGGAGGGTGAGGAAGTCCTCGCCATAGACCGCCTTGAGGCTGGCGAACTCGTCGCTCACCTCGCGGACCGTGGTTCGGCGTCCGATCGGGGTCTTGGACAGGCGATCGAGGAGCACCTGCGTGTCGCGGAGGACCTGCTCGGTCGCCGCGACAGCCGCGTCCCGCTCCGAGATCGCGTCTGCCAGCTCCTTCTTCGTGTCGACCAGCTCGCGGGTGATCGCACGCAGGAGGTCTGCTGCCAGTTGCACACCCTCACCGACGGCAGGATCCAGTTGGACCTGCAGATCCGTGGTGACGGGCTCTACCTCGGGATCGCCGGAGAGGCCGATGGCTGCCCAGGGGTTGGACAGGTCAGGGGCCGGCTCCTCGTCCGTGGCCTCGGTCTCAGGGTCGCTCTCAGGAGCTTCCTGCGAGGCGCCAGTCGCGGGCTTGCCGCGTCCGGTGTCGATGGAGATGTTCGCGAACGGTGTCTCGATGTTGACCGTCGCGTCGGAGATGTCGGGCCAGGGGGCCTCGGAAGCCAGGCTCCCATCGGGAAGCTGGTTCATGTCGTCGTTGAAGTTGGCCTCTTCGATCGGCACGTCCTCGACCGGGTCGTCGGTGTGCTCCATCTCCTCGGCCGTCACCTCGTTGACGAAGATCTTCTCGTCCTCGTCGACCACGCCGCCGTCGATGCTCTTGATCGCGTACTCGACCCAGGAGCGGGGGTTGGCCGGCACGCCGACCAGGGATGTCTCGAGCAGCTCGACGTGGTTGATCTCGAGCGCCCCACCCTTCTGGCGCTTTACGCCACCCTCGGGGATCATGGCCCCGATCGAGAGGCCGAGCTGCGTCCCGGACTGGATCGCCTCCCAGGCTGAGACAGCACGGGGGTTCGACTCGTTGATGGCGATGTCGAGGGTCAGGTCGTGGACGTTGGCGTCCTGGGGATGGGAGCGGAGTACCGCCCGCTCGACCGACCCGGCCACGTCCTCGGGGACCATGTAGCTGTGGTTGAGGAAGATCGTGAGGTTGTTGTTCGCGCTGCGCTCCATGTCCATGAGCGCGCTCTCGGTCATCGTGTCGCCGTGGCGATCCTTGATGGTGGAGCTGGCGATGCCATGCAGACGCCTGCGGCCGTCACCGTCGAGTGAGGCCTTGAGCATCGGGGCGAAGATCTTGAACTTGTTCATGCGGGAACCTCCGGCGCTTCAGTACCCACGGGGGGCTCGGCATTGGCGAGCGTCGTGATGTACTCGTCGAACTTCTTGGCCGCGAAGTCCCATGAGAAGGTCTTCGCGTGTGCGGCACCCGCGTTGCCAAGGTCCCTGCGGAGGCCCTTGGACAGGTAGAGGCGCTCGATTGCCTTGGTGAAGGCAGGGATGTCGGGGAGCCAGTTGTCCTCGCCCGAGGGCACCGTGAAGGTGTCCTTGGGTTCGAGCAGGATCCCGCCCGGGCCGACCACTTCCGGGATGGCCGACACGTTCTGGGCCACGATGGGGATGCCGCACGCAGCAGCCTCCAGGAGCCCGAGTCCGAAACCTTCCCCGCGTGACGTGCTGACGAAGCAGTCGAATGCGGAGTAGAGGATGTTGAGGTCTTCGAGAGCCCATCCCTCGAAGCTCGAGTGGAGCCCCGGGAAATGGAACCTGCTGGAGTCCACCTTCTGGTTGCGGCTCAACATGGCCTGGAACCTGATGCCGTTGTTGGCACCCTCGTCCTGGCATTGGAAGTGGGCGTCGATATCGGAGTACGTCTCCATCAACGGCCACAGCGCCTTCACGAGCGCCGGGTAATCCTTGCGACCGCTGTTGGTATCGACCCTCCCCACGAGGAACCGGTCAGGGTCCAGGCCGAAGGCACGCTTGCAGTCGGACCTGGTCTTGCACACGATCCCGGTCGAAGAAACCTTGGGCTTCTCGCTGATCGGCCAGAACGTCTCCTGGTCGACCCCGTGGTAGACCATCTCGGACGACCCGTAGGCAGCCTGCCCGTGCCTGCTCATCGCGATGACGCTGGTCACCTTGGGCAGGACCTCGGTCCACCTGGGCGGGAGGTTGATCCCGTCGTCGGGGATGTAGGTGATGATCGGCCGGTACTGGAGCAGGATCTGCTCAGGGTCGTAGCGGTTCTTGAACAGGAAGTTGAGGACCACCTGCGGATCCGCCAGGGTGACGATCACGTCCGGTTCGTACTTCGCGATCATCTCGAGGATCCTGGCCTGGCCGTAGATATCGGTCGCGAGGATGGTGTCGGGCCGATACAGGCGGAGGGGCGTCGGGTGATCGTGGCCGGGACGTTCGCAGGGCCATGCATCTCCTCGGAAGTTGACCGCCAGGACCCGGATCTCGTGCCCGTAGTCCTCGACCAATCGCTCGCCGAGTGAATGAGTCACCCTAGCGAAGCCTGTGGTACAGCCGGCATCGGAAAGCCATAAAACCTTAGCCATGCGAAGCCTGCCTGTTATAGTGGCTCGCATGAGATGCGCGATCAGCGACTGCCCCACCGATGCCGTGTGCCGTGGCTGGTGCCAGAAGCACTACGTCCGCTGGCGGAGAACCGGCGACCCGGAGAAAGTTCTGCGCGTCTATCAGGATCCTCCTCGTCTCTCGCCAGTCCCGAAGCGCGAACGCTGGGAGGCGAAGGTCGATAAGAGCGATGGCTGCTGGATGTGGACTGGAGCCCGCAACCGCCAGGGCTACGGCCAGTTGAGAACCGGCCATCGGGGCCTACTGGAGATGGCCCACCGTCTCGCGTGGGAGTTCTACCGGGGGCCGGTTCCTCCGGGGATGCACGTCCTGCATCGCTGCGACAACCCGCCCTGCGTGAACCCCGACCACCTCTGGCTGGGGACCCCGAAGAGCAATGCCCTCGACCGCCAGGCCAAGGGCCGTCAGAACCGACGCCCTGGCGATCTGCGGCTGACCGTGCCTACCAAGGCGAACGGTCGGTGGCGAGGCGGCAGGCCTGCCGTCTAGGGTGGGCAGCTCTCCAGGCGCGGTAGTAGGCCGCGTCCGGCATCTACTGCCGGCGGACGGTGATCACCACGCTTCCGCTTGTGGTCTGGACGCGGCCACCCGAATAGGTGACCTCCCACTGCGCGAGATAGGTGCCCGCGACCGCGAGGTCGTTGGCTCCCCAGGAGTAGCTGACCTTGCCATTGACTGCGTCGAGGACGGTCGCGGCGGCGTTCACGGTGTACCGATGATCATCCTGCCGGCGCATCTGGAAGCGGACGCCCGTGGTCTCGGTGAGGTTGATGACCTGGGTGGGATCGTCTTCCTCGTGAATGACGGCGGTGATGTCCGGTGCCGTATCGCCCTGGACGAAGGTCAGGCTCATTCGATCTCCGCGTCGAAGGTGAACGCCTTGCGGTGCGTTGCGACGAACCCCGCAGCCGGCATGGCTGCCGCGATCGTTCTCGCCGACCAGTCGCCGTCAATCGTGGCTGCGGTGTCGGTTGCGGCGATGGTCCGGGCCGCGAAGGTGGCGTAGATCTCCTGGACGATCCGCCGGCTGATCGAGGCATCCACCCCGATGGTGCCGGCCGTCCCGGAGCGGATGATCGCGTCGAGCGTCAGCGATCTGGCGCTCCCACCCACAATCGCCGCGTCGAGGGTGATGACGCCCTGCGTAGCGCCGGACACCAGAGCCGAAGCGACGAACGCCCCGGATCCCGTGAGGGAGGACACGGCCGAGACGAGGAAGGCCCCGGCCTCGATGGCCTGGATGGCAGCGTTCAGCGGGAAGGAGCCCGCTGTGGTGAGAACGGCAACCCAGGCATCAGCCGTGAAGGCCTGTGTCCGGGAGGTCAGGAAGACAGCGTCGGTGGCAAACCCGCCCATTCGGGTGGCCCCGATGACCGCATGGGCCTCGAAGCTCGCCAGTTGCGCCGTCTTCAGCAACGCGTCGGCGGTGAACGATCCGGTAACCGCACCGCGCACGACCGCGCTTATCGCGATACTAGCAGAGCGTGTCGCAAAGACAATGGCCTCAACCGTGAATGCGCCGACCCCAGATCCGAAGATCCAAGCGCCAACCGAGAAGCCTGAGACTGATGTGGAACTGATAACAGCGTCAACGTGCGCGTCTGTCAGTCTCTCGGCCAGCAGGAGGGCATCGGCCGCGAAGGCGCCAGCGCCCGCCGTGGGCGAGATCAGGAAGGCGTCGACCGCGAGGCTCCCGGTCCCGGTGGACAGGACGGTGGCCTCAAGCGAGGTGGACGCAGCCGTTGTCCTCACGACGACCGCGTCCAGCGTCATGGTAGCGGCACCGGACGACGCGATGACGGCGTCTGCCGCAAGGGAGGTGCTCGTGAACGAGAAGATGACGGCATCGCTCGTGAAGGCGCTGCTCGAGCTGCCCGAGACCAGGGCCATCGCGGAGAAGACGCTGGTGGCGCTCCAGGTGCTGATGGCGTCCAGCACGAAGGATGCGAAGTAGGGACCGGCGATCCAGGCGTCCAGGTTGAGGAAACCCGAGGTCCCCGAGAGGACGAACGCGTCCACCTTGATCGCCCCGGCGAACCAGGCATCGAGCTGGAATACGCCAGCGAGCCAGGCGTTCGCGGTCAGCGTGCCGGTCTGGATGCCCGTTACGATGGCGTCGGTCGTCGGGCTGGCCGAGAAATCGCGGCGGATGATGGCATCGGAACTGACGTTGCCGGACGCCGTCCACCTGACGACCGCATCCACCCCGAGCGAACCGGCCTGACCGCGTGCAATGATGGCGTCGGCCGTCAGGGAGCCGGTCTCCGCTAGCAGGACCACGGCGTCGGCGGTGACACTGCCGATGTGCGCCGACCTGACGACCGCATCCGCTGCGAAGGAGGTCAGCGTGGACGACAGGATGGTCGCGGACGCTGTCAGGAAACTCGCGGACGAGGAGATGATGACCGCGTTCGCCAAGAGGGTCGCGCTCGCGCTCGCGAAGATGATCGAGTCGGACGTGAACCCTGCGCTCCCGCCGCGCAGCAGAACAGCGTCAGCGGTGAACGAACCCGACGCCGTCCTTGAGATGACGGCATCGCCCGTGGTGGAGCTGTAGTACGGACCCGCGATCCAGGCGTCGATGTTGAAGAAGCCGGCCGTCCCCGAGAGAACAAAGGCGTCAACCCGGATCGCCCCGGCGATCCACGCTTCGACCGTGAAGATCCCGGCGATGACTGCATCAACGGTGATGACGCCGGCCTGCTGGCGGAGCACAATGGCGTCGGTCGTCAGGCCCGCGATCCCCCCCGCGAGAAGGGTGGCGTCGAGAGTGGAGACACGCTCCGCCGTCCGCCTGACGACCGCATCAATCCCGAAGGAGCTGGCGATGGGCTTGAGGACGATGGCGTCCGAGGTGATGGATGCCTGGACCGGACGCAGGATCGAGGCCGCGACCGAGAAGCTCGAGGACGCGCTCGAAGCCTTGATCATGTCCAACAGGAACGCGCTCGATCTGCTCGACATGATCGAGGCATCGCTCTTGAACGAGCCCACTGCACTGGAGCGGATGACGGCATCAGCTGACAGGCTGGACGCG
>Ga0315291_10005957_pt1 | contig 15228 bp, 12 predicted proteins | sample YL17G12_20_MG_FD_203070 | JGI IMG/M metagenome (GOLD analysis project Ga0315291, IMG submission 203070) | Sediment microbial communities from Yellowstone Lake, YNP, Wyoming, USA - YL17G12_20 | ecosystem: Environmental > Aquatic > Freshwater > Lake > Sediment | place: USA: Wyoming | collected...
GATCTAATGCGGGAGATCCTTGCCGAACAAATTCATTCCGAAGCAGCCATCACCAATGCTTCACAGGAAACTACCAAAATACCCTTAAGGAGCTAAAAATGAAAGTCGTAATTATCGGGGGCGTCGCAGGAGGCGCAAGCACCGCAACGCGCCTGCGCCGTATGGATGAAAAAGCAGAAATCATCCTCCTGGAACGCGGTGAATATATTTCGTTCGCAAACTGCGGCCTTCCCTACCATATCGGAGAAGTTATCACCGAGAGGGAAAAACTGCTCGTTGTGACATCGCAAAAGCTGAAAGAAACCTCCAATATTGACGCGCGCGTGCGGCACGAAGCGTTGAGCATTAACCGCAAGAACAAAACTGTCAAAGTGCGCGAGCTGGCTACCGGCCGCGAATATTCCGAGAGCTATGACAAGCTGGTACTTTCACCCGGCGCATCACCCATCATCCCACCCGTCGAAGGCGTTGGGCTGCCCGGTGTATTCACACTGCGCTCCATGACGGATATGGATCGCATCAAGGATTTCCTTTTGGAATCCAGGCCAACCCGCGCGGTGGTTGTCGGCGGCGGTTTCATCGGCCTGGAAATCGCTGAGAACTTGCAGCACCGCGGTCTACAGGTTACCCTGATCGAGATGCTGAACCAGGTGATGGCACCCATTGACTATGAAATGGCTGCCATGGTACACCAGCACCTGCAATTCAAGCGGGTGCGGCTCTCACTGGGAGATGGATTGAAAGCCATCCATTCCGATAAGCCGCTCAAAGTGGCATTAAACAGCGGGAAAACCGTTGAGACAGACCTGGTCATCCTTTCGGTTGGGGTTCGCCCCGAATCAACCCTGGCAAAAGATGCCGGGCTTGAACTGGGAAACCGCGGCGCTATCCGGGTCAATGAGCACCTGCAAACCAATGATCCCGATATTTATGCGCTTGGGGATGCTGTGGAGGTTAATCACCTCATCAGCGGCAAACCCGCCAACCTGCCGCTGGCCGGGCCAGCCAGCAAACAGGCGCGTGTTGCCGCGGACCATATCACCGGCAAATCCGCGGAATTTAAAGGCGTGCAAGGCACATCGATTGTCAAAGTTTTTGACCTGACGGTAGCCAGCACAGGTCTGAACAGCCGCCAACTGGATGAACTTGGGCTTCCCTACAAGAACGCCCTCATTCACGCGTCCAATCATGCCGGTTACTACCCGGGCGCGTCGCCCATGGCTTTCAAACTTCTCTTCTCACCTGAAGGCAAAATTTACGGCGCGCAGCTGGTTGGACTGGAAGGCGTTGACAAGCGCGTGGATGTGATTTCCACGACCATGCACAGCGGGGGCACTGTGTTTGACCTCGAAGAACTGGAACTGGCTTATGCACCTCCCTACGGTTCTTCCCGCGATCCCGTGAACATCATTGGGTTCCTGGCAGGCAACATGCTGCGCGGTGACCTGAAGAGCGTCAACTGGGATGAGGTTGACAAGATGGACCGCAGCCAGACCGCCTTCGTGGATGTGCGCGAACCTGAAGAACTGACCCTGGGACAGATCAGCGGCTCGCTCAATATCCCGTTGGGCCAGTTGCGCGAACGAACCAAAGAAATACCGCGCGGGAAACGCGTAGTGGTGTACTGCCAGGTGGGGCAGCGCGGATATTTTGGCGCCCGCATCTTGCAGCAGCTCGGGTTTGACGCTTATAACCTGAACGGCGGTTACAAGACCTATTCACACGCGGCCTGCGAACAATCCAATTTTGATACTTTTGAGAATGTATCCATCAGCAGCCGCGAAGAAATACAGGAGATCGCACCTTTTAACATGGAAAACGCAAATGAATTCACCGTGGATGCATGCGGGCTGCAATGCCCGGGTCCTATCCTGAAACTCTATACCAAAATTAAGGAAGTTTATCCGGGCGACATCATCACCGTAAAAGCCACCGATTTTGGATTTACCAGCGATGTGGAAGCCTGGGCTTCCCGCACAGGCAACAAATTACTTTCCATCGGCTCCGAAGGCGGAACCATTACCGCCAAGGTCCAGAAGGGCATCGAGAAGAAACAAGAAAAAGACATGACTGCCATAACGCAGGATAAAACCATGGTCATCTTCTCCGGCGACCTGGATAAAGCCATAGCTGCGTTCATCATCGCCAACGGGGCAGCCTCCATGGGGCACAAGGTCACCATGTTCTTTACCTTCTGGGGAATCAACATCCTGCGCAAGGAGAACCCGCCCGCGGTGAAGAAGAACCTGATCAAAAAGATGTTCGGCTTTATGATGCCACGCGGCGCGAACAAGCTGACGCTATCCGAGATGCACATGGCTGGCCTGGGAACTGAAATGATCAAGAGGATCATGAAGAAGAAGAATGTCAGTTCCCTGCCGGAACTGATCCAGAGCGCCCGCGACAACGGCGTTATCATCCAGGCCTGCGCGATGTCGATGGACCTGATGGGCATTAAAAAGGAAGAGCTGATGGACACCATTGACATTGTAGGGGTTGCGACCATGATCAACGCGTCTGACAATTCCAACGCGACCCTCTTTATTTAGAGGTTGAATGAAGCACAAAGCGCCCCGATGGCTGGGGCGCTCTTTTTGTATATGAGCTGAACCTGGCGAAGCCTGACGCCATCCTTTTACCGTCCTGAAGGATGAACTTCTGTTGGATGGACCGTTTATTAAATAATTGAAGAATGCGAAAAATGCCTATTGAAAATATAATAGAACAATTGTACAATGAGGGGGAATTGGAAGTTGTAGCACAATGGCATGGGAAAAGCGAAGCAATAATAAATATTACTATCGTAAAATAAGAGACGGGGACAAGGTCAGTTCAGTGTATCTCGGAAAGAGTTTACTTACGTATAAGTTATCTGCTTATCTGCATCAACAAAAAATGCAACAACAAAAACAACAAGCGCGAATAGATGCTGAGGATGCGATGGATAAAGAACTGGATGATCTTCACCGCTTAATAATCGCAGCCGCTGAAGCAACCCTACTGTTGAACGGATACCATTTGCACAAGGGAGATTGGAGAAAGAGCCGTGGATAAAAAAGAACTGCCCAATGAAAATGAAGAAAAAAAGGTCACCTCGAAATTCCTGGAGATTTATTCCAAAATTGACTACCCCCTCACTTCATATGGCTGGTAGCCACTTGTGTTCGGGGGTCTCCGCCCATCGCCCTTGCGATGGGCTACGAGAAAAAGGAGATTAAGAAATGGAAAAAAAGACCAGTTCGAAGTTTATAGAAATCTTTTCCAAAATTGATAAGGAAAAGCCTACGAAGGAAAACCTGAAGGAAATTCAAGAATATTTTCCAGAAACCAAAAACCCTTCCATCACCCTGCAGAGATTATCCCAAAATCTAATCACCAACCATTTTAAAAAGACATTTGAAGCCAGCGGAGCGAATATAGAACCACTACTCGGGGGTGTTGAGAAAATGAGAAATGAATTGGGGTATTCAAGCTCTGCGACGATTGAGCAGCTATTGATAGATGAAATCATCCTTGAATTCTTACGAACACACCACATGCAACTGGCGCTAACAACCTTCATCACCAATAAAGGCATAGATTTAAAAACCATCAAGAAGTTTGACGAACTATTAAATTCCGCGCAAGCCCGGTTTCATAAATCCATTCAAACGCTCATGAAGCTGAGAAAATCCGGGGGGAAACTGCAGATCAATATCGCGACCGAAGGGGGAAAGCAGGTAAATTTACAAAAATAACCCCTCAAAATAACATGACCGCACACCTTTCAATTCATGATGCCTTCAAACCCCAAAGTTCTCCCACCTCAACACTGGCTGAGGCCTACGAAAACAGGTGAATTTGCAGAAGTGAATCTAAGAAAAACCTGGGTTCTTGACTTTTTTTTGTTCTCCAAGTTTCATACACTTCCTTACATAGACTTTCCCAGAATTTCTGCTTACTTTCATTGCTTTCCTCAAAACTGAAGCCCAGATCTTTCGCTAAATGATAAAAGCCCTTATCCGGAAAACCACTAACCACAACGGCAATAGCGCTCAACATCGGACTACCGTGACCTATTTCGTTTTGTGAAATTTCACCTAATATTTGACCAGTTTATTTGCACATTTTATTACCTGTCAAAGGCAACCCCATAATACGTGCAATCTCCTGATAAGTAAAAACCCCCTGATATTGAGCCGCACTGATCAACCCGTGGTAGACAAGAAAATACTCTCTCGTATCTTTATATTTAAATTCCATTCTATCCTCGTTGATAAATTAAATTCAAACGTTAAATAGCTGGTTTATGATTTTTCTTATTTCAACACCATCAATTCCGCCATCAGGGCGATCCGCTGTCGTAATCAATGTTCCCAAAGGACCACCACCATCTTCAAGAGTTTTTACCCCCTGATGGTTATACCAGGCAAGCTTATCTTCCCATCGCCTTTTATAATCCGGCCTAGCCAGAAGACCTAAATGTTCCCATATATATTTCTTCCCGCTTTCAGCATCATCAATCATGAAATCAGGATAACGGAAGGTGCCATCATTACCAGTAAACCTAGCCTCATAGGTATATTCGATTTTTGCATTATCCAGTTCAGACGCAATGATAACTTCGGATTTAGAACGAACACAAAGGCCATTACCTGTACGATGAATGAGATATTCCTCAAGGAATTTGTCTTTTACTATCACTGGCTGCGGCGCAATAAACAGATTTGTTAAGCGAGAGGCAGATTCGGAATAATAATCATCGGAAAAATTCTTAATTTCCGATAATGGCCCTTGGTGGAAAACAATAATCTTTTCACGCTGCCGTGTCAGCGCAGTATAAAGCAATTCCCGCGAAAGAAGCCGACAAGGGTTTGGAATAATTACAAAGGTTTTTTTATATTCTGAACCCTGCGTTTTGTGAACCGTGAGCGCATAAGCCAACTCGAGGATTGGATTTGCTTCTTCGCCAAAATCTTTTCCTGTGTAGGAATATTTAAACCCTGGCTGTGACGAGAATTCAATTTCCAATTTATTGGGGGTGAAATTCATATTTCTTGTCTTATATTGACCCACAACAATTCCCTGTTCCCCGTTGGCTACATACTGCAAAGCGTTCTCCCGAGGATATACTCCAAATTTTCTTTTATTTTGTGTCTGAATAACCTTATCTCCATACAGGATTTCTTCACGGCCCATGGGTTTTGGAATTTTACGGCCGAACCTCTTTTGTGCCCATTCTTTCGTTTTTGAGCGAAATGTGGCCTGGATTAGACGATTAATTGCCTCCACGCCAAAAGCGTTCCCACGAACAGGGGACAAAATTTCCCAGTCCTCAACTTTTGAGCAGGCACCCACACTGTCTTTTTTTGTTTCCCAAAAAAAGACATAGTCTTTAAACTGAGAACCGCCAATGCTTAATTCAAAATTTCTGGAATCATGAATATTTTCCAAATTCAATTCTGTGACGAGGGTTGCCAACAACTTTTTTTGAAGTTCTTCAGGCAAATCCCATTGGATAAATTGCAAATTTTGAGAAACCTTTCCTTCTTGAATTTTCTGCCAGATCTCATCCGCACCCGGATCCAAAGGGCGACCGCTGAACCACTCAGCTAGAAGGAGATCATCTCTGATCTGACCCTGCTGCCGGCGGCGGATAGTTATTTCGGTATACCCCGCGGCGACACGAGGAAAGGAAGATTCGATATTCTCTGGAGCGAGTTTATTAACGATATCCAAGAAAGGCCGTCCTGCACCAATCGGAGGAAGCTGGCGCGGATCACCCACCAGGATTAATCTTTCAACTCCTTTGACGGCATCAATGACCGCGGCGAGCTGGCCTTCAGTGAGCATAGAAGCCTCATCAATGATAACTGTTTTGAAAGCATTCACCCCCAGGTTTGTCATGGATGGATGGTAATTTCCAGCTTGAGGTTCGTACCTGTCCAAAGGCAACAAGAACTGGGCGATGGTCTTGGCGCCATTAATTCCTGTCTGTGTTTCCATTCGAACGCGTGCCTTACCTGTGGGCGCGAGCAACAGCACCCCACCCGCTTGAATGGACGGCTCATGACAGAGAACTTTAAGCAGCATTGTTTTTCCCGTACCCGCAGGACCAACTAAAACGGTAAAACGTGATTCATAAAGCTCTTTTAGAGCAGCCGTTTTCTCTTTTCTAGCGGTGGTTTCTTCTACATCATTCTGTCCAGGTTTATCACCCAATGTTTGGTTAAGCAGGTTACCCCAGTCTATTTGAGCTGAATGCCTTGCTCCATTAACTCGTTTAACCACAGAAGAACGGATAACCTCACCAGCTGAATAATACTCAGAAAGTTGATAAGCAGGCGATCCATCCTGGATAGGCACTTGAATAACACGGGGCTGGAAGTTGGTTTCAACTACTGACATGCTATCTCCAGTTACAGGACAGGCTGGCTGGACATCCAGCGCGCGAATTTCCTGGATTAAAGAACTGCGAGAGAGTAGGGTGTGACCATTGAGTGTAGCCTGGTCTAACTGACGAATAGCAAAGGCGCGCACCCGCCGGGAATCGAGCGCATCTGAAATCAGAGATTTCCCTGAAAGAGGGAATTTGCTTCGGATGGATTCATCCGGAAAAACCCCTCGGTCAACAACCGCCAGGTTCACCGGATCCGGCAGTTTTCGGTCCTCTTCAAAAAGAAGATAAGGGTTAGAAATAATCTCTGAATCTTTCACGCCTATACCGAATATTGAACGCTCCTCCGCTTCGTGGACATACTAACGGGTTGCCTGAGGCGCGCTAATTTCAAAGCGGCTTAGAAGCCGAAGCAATGCACGGCGTCCTTCAGGCAGAACTTCCCAAGTCTTCTGAAGAATATGCCCGATTTTATTTCCAATTTCAGGAGGGAAAGTATCCGGCTGGCGGAAAAGGTGGTCAACAAGCGGCCAAGGATCGCCGCCGGTAGATTCCGGCTCACCTGCCAGCATACGTTCCAATTCGTAGGCGACCAGTGTGCCATTCTCTACACCAAAGGCAGTGAGCGCCGAGCCCAAGCCTGGACAGGGGCCACGCATCGCCCACAATTCATTTAGACGTAAATCCAACCAGGCAAGTATCTGATCCCAATTTCCCGGAATGATTTTTTGAGTGTTTCGAACTGCCTTTATACATGACAAAATGGACGCAATCGCCCCGTCATTAGAAACATGCTCACTGCCGTAGCTGAACGCCAAGAACTGGTCATCCGGCACAAAAGCGACGTAATCAGAAGGGTCTTCTTCCGGATGATTGCCCAGGTATTCAACCACCGCCTGATATGGCAGGATAAACCCATCCTTGAAATCCGGACGGATTGAATGATGGATAGGGCGCTCCCAAAGAACACTTCTTAATCCACCCTCCCCTTCGTAGTTGTATTCAACCCAATCCCCTACATGTGTAACCCAGCCTGCGCCAATGAGCACCCGGCGAGTATCCTCTACGAGCGGGGTGCGTTTGGTGTAAAAGAACACTAATGATTTTTGCGGCTGGATGGCGCTGATAAAGGTATCGAGCATGACCAACTGATTGGCTTTTTCCTGCACCCAAGAGGTTATAAAGCCCATAAGTTCATCCGCGCGGTCTTCCAGCGACTGCTCAAACCCCAAATCAAGGACCTGAACTTTCTCTGCGGCATTCTCCCTTAGCATCCAGTTGAAAGGGACTGCAGCGGCTGAGTAAGGCGGATAACGAAGGGTAGTGGCGCGCAAGTGTGCGTGCGCCCGACTGTTGGCGGCATAAGGGTGTTTCAGTTCACGGGTCAGTTCGTAAGGCGCCATGAAATTGCCGTGTTCCCCCACACAGGGAGGCATTGTGGCCTGAGACAACCCCTGCCAGGTTTGGCCGGCAATTGTTTCCTCTTCGGCGTCTTTACGGGATGCGCGGATATTTTTGAGTATCATGCAGGAGCTGTTTTCCACGGGATTTTTGCAAACCACACCACACCAATTTGTGTCGTTCCAGGGGACGCGAATGGAAATATGCCTTAGCGGTAACTGCCTTGCACCGGTTACTAATTGACTCATCTATCCTCCTGAAAGTTCATGATTTTCTTTTAAGATCAGCAATGCCTGCGGGGCTGCACCGCCGCGAAGGGACGGTATCTATTAGCCAGCAGACGGTGTATATGACGAACAACGGATTCTTCAAAATCTTGATCGCCAAAGTCAACCACCAGCCAAAGGTCATTCCAGATAGGCATAGGGCAGAAACTATACTTCTTCTGCCTAAACTTTTCAATTTCTATACCGATAGACTGGCTGTTGAGGGTGATAACACGTTTACCCGGGCGTCTATGTTCATGGAAATATATGCAATCGGGGTTAGTGTGAACAACCACACGTGAATTGGGGTAATTAAAATAAGCCTGAATCATATATTACCTATTATTTATATTCTCCAAAATTCACCATTAATTCGCCAAATGATTTAATCTGATATTTCTCAAAGTTTTCCTGATCAACAAAAACAAAATCATATTTTATTGATGACTGAATCCTATTAATATCCTCACACCACAGCTTTAGGCGTTCCATCTTCAAGGGAACATCAAGGTCTTCAAGCCCCTTGGTTTCAACAATACAAATTTCCTTTTCAGAGAGCTTAACAAAAAAATCGGGGTAATAGCTTGAAATATCGCCATCCGCATCAACGTAATCCAGATTGAAGTGGACGGCCAGATAATTCTTGGCAAAGGCAATCACATCTTCACAATCTTCGAGAAAACGCGCAAAGACCAGTTCAAAGTGGCTGTCGCCAATGATTTTATTAAACACGCTCTTCTTGGGAACCAGATATTCATTCTCTTTGGTAACAAACGGGCGGGTCTGCCATAACTGGATGGTATCCCTGATCTCGGCGTTCCCTTTCTCCTTAATTGTTAACTCATTTATCTTTTTCTTAAATGTTTCAATAACAGTCTTTGTGGCTGCCAATTCAGATAAATTGCGCAAGGTATTGGGATTTTCCAAATCCACTTTTCGATCGAAAAGAAAATCTCGAATGAAAGCTTTTATCTTCCCATACAGAACGTCATAACCACTGACCAGGCGCAATTCCCGCATGATGGTTTGGGCAAAGTAGCCAATGACGCTGTTATAGTCAATGACCCCTGTCCCTTCCATAACTGTTATGTGCGAAATTTCACCGGTAGTAATATCCTTGAAGACGATCTCACGCTGTTCTTCTTTGGTGAATTCCTTATATGGCACTTTCCCATGATCGAAGTTTTCAAGATCAAGGTCATCCAGATTTTTATATTCCCGATAAATACGCGGGGTTAGCACAGGTATTTGAATATCGAGTTTTTCAATATCCTTATTTACGTTGTTATTATCCACCTCAATAACTACCGGGGCTAATGCGGCGGTAGCTGCGTTCATCGGCCGATGTTCGAGTATTACACCTTCAGCCTGGATGGATTCCACAAAGTCCATGAAAGCGTTGGTCCCAACCACACTGACGTATTCTTCAACCGATTCCGGATACATCTTTCGAAGCCCACGCCCAAGGGTTTGCTCAGGCAGGATATTAGCCGCGGCAGAATAAGCGCGCAGCCCAACGATGGTGGTTACATTGCGGACATCCCAGCCTTCTTTAAGCATCATGACCGAAACAATGGCTTTATAAGGGCTTTTAATAGCATCATCAATCTCATCCGCCTGTTTGCGCAATTCCTTCAGTTCATCTTCACTCTTACCTGAAACGGATTCGGAAATCTCACCGTTATTTTTGGTGTGGATTACCAAAACAGAATCTTTTAAGTCGGGATACATAGCCTGCAGGTATTCAGTCACCTCATCGCAGTTGCGGGTATCATCGGTCATGACAAAGAGGATGGACTTTTTACCCATTTTTTCATGTTCGGCATAGGCTTTACGCCATTCAATTACACCCAGGTGGATATAGTCCGCATATTTTTCAGTGTACTTCGCGCTCATCTTCTCTTCCAGTTTCGCACGGCTGGGAGCGTCAGGAAGGACCGGATGCTTGACGACATTCTGCGCGATGGCTTCAACCAAGGGGTAATCCGCCACGGTCTGGACGAAAATAGCACCGTTGTTATGTTTGGGTGTGGCGGTCACATCCACCTGCAAGGACAACGCTGAACCTTTTTGAGCCAGGCGATTATGAATATCCTGAATGGATTTAAACCATGCCATCCGCGGGTCGTGAATATGATGGGCTTCGTCATTCAGAACCACCAGTTCGTCCACATCGCGCACGATCATGCCCAGATCCACTTTAGAATCAGTGGTTGCTCCAGTGGGACGCTTGCCCAGAAAATAATCCATCATATCTTCATCGTCAGGTGAAGGCGGGATGTCATCCCCCGCATACACACGGTGGATATTGGTAAGGAAAATATTACCGGTGGGATGGGTGATGCGCACCTCATCCTGGCGATGGAGGGTGAGTTGAAAATCATTATGCCAGTCGCGCCCGCCAAAGCCATTATCAGGAAGGACCGGGTCTTCAAAAAAGACCTTTAATCCATTGAAGTCACGGTAGACCCGATCGAGGACAATGATATTGGGGGTAATGACCAGAAAGTTGCGCGCAAGGCCTGAATTTTCCTCATAGGTTTTATGAAAGAATGACCAGGCAAGGATGAGACCGAGCACCTTGGTCTTACCGGTACCGGTAGCCATTTTAATAACAAAACGGCGCCAGGTTTCGTCAAACATACCGGATGAAACCAGACCTGAGCTATCAAAGCGCATGAGGTCATATTTATCCTTAACCTTGATGACATCATAAAGATAGATAATGGTTTCAACCGCTTCACGCTGGGCAAAATAATACTGAAATTCAGAAAGTAACCCGATACCCTCACCCCACGCTGACACTCTGGGCGAGCCCCCCGCCCCTCTCCCAGAGGGAGAGGAGAGCATATGCCTGGTATTGAACCACCAGGTCAGAAGGCTGCGGCTGGTTTCCGCCGCGCCCGCGTAATTATTGCCGCGCCACTGCTTGACCTGCCTGCGCAGTTCGGAAACCAGGGGCGGGAGCAATTTATCAGAGGTTGTTTCCCTCAATGCTTCATCCGCGGGGAACCAGCGGATTTCAGGATCGAGGATGGTATGAGGTGAAGTAGGAAAATCTGGATGCAGCGCCATATTAATTCCCTCCTATATGGATATCAATGATTTTCATGGTATCGTTGCCAAAGATATCCACCACCTTAACCGCAATTTTTCGTCGGCCTGGTTCACATTCGTGGGAAGCGCTCTTCAATTCTAGCGAACGGTCTTTTTTGGTGCGGAAGGACTGCCACTCGTTCTCAAAGATGAAGTCACCGGTCCATACCTCTTCATATTCCGACAGTTCCCCCTGCTGATGCTGTTCCATACCAGGCATGTGTGATTGTTTGGGCGCATCCCGCTTGACGCGGATTATCTCGCGCTTGCTCTCGAAGTTGAAATCCACCGACCAGTAATCCACCCAGTCGGTCCAGTTTTTGGTAAGCACTTCCTGGGTAATGATGCCATCCTTGTCCTTGCTGACCTTGACGATCTGCCCCTGCTCGACCACAATCTTACTGCCCTTGTCCTTAAGGATTGATTCCACCGCGGCGATGGAGCCCTGGGAGTAGAAGACCGAAAAATCAGTCAGCTCAACCGATACCGTATTGCCCTTGACATGCGGGGTGACCTCAAGATAGGCGACATCATGGAAGACGACCTGATTCTTTTCCACGGCGCGCTTGTCGAAGACTTCGGCGGGGATGTATTTGGGGGCGATATCAATGCCTTTTTCACGGGCTTCATCCAGCAGGTTGGGGAAAAGCCCCATTTCAAATTCAAAGGCCAGCACATCCACCTTGGTAATGTGCTTCTGGCGGCACTCGAGGATGAGCTCTTCAATGAACAAGCGCGTAACCGGCAGGTTGACTGGGCCGACGGAGACGAGGCGACCGGCTTTTTTGCCGTGGAAAGTGTTGAAGCCCTCAATGGGTTTGGCACGGTAGGCGCGCAGGATGAGGGCAAGGAAATCGGCTTCCTTCTTTTCAAGCTGTACCCGTTTTTCTTCCTCGCGCAGGTCCGGATTAACGCCGATGTAATGCTGGCGTTCGTACTTGCCCAGGTTGAGAATCTCAAAGGCGCGGTAGGGTTGGCCTTCTTTTTTCAGTTCGCGCTGAACCTGAATCAGGCGCTTGCGGGAAGTATGAATGGCGAACTTGCCCAGGTCGGCAGCAATCCACTTGCGACCCAGTTTTTCGGCCACTGCTGCTGAAGTACCTGAACCGCAGAAAAAATCTGCAATTAAGTCATTCTCTAATGAAGATGAATTAATAACTATTTCTAAAAGGGATTCTGGCTTTTGGGTTTCGTATCCAGTTCTTTCATCAGCCATTGAATTTACTTCGGGTATATGTGTCCATATATCACCAAGGGATTCGCCTTTTTCTTCGTCAAGATAACGTATCAATCTTTTCTTGCCAGAATTTGTAATATAAATTCTCTCTTGTTTTTCAAATTCTTCTATTGATTTTTCTGAATAGTCACCGAGGTCGCAATCTCTAAATAATCTTCCCTTTACATCTTTTCTAAATTTTGTTTTTATAAATTCAGGATCGTATTCTTTATACGCACCATTCCATACCCAATTATTAGTTTTTGAATAAAACAATATGCCATCAGAATTTCTCGCATACTGATTACTTGTTGCTTTTGCCCCTCTGACAGGTTGGCGTTTCCAACGAATTTCATTTTTATAATAATCCTTCCCAAATACTTCATCTAGAACTAATCGAAGAAGGCTATTTACACGCCAGTCACAATGGACATAAATACTTCCATTTTCAGCTAGTAAATCACGCATTAGTGAAAGTCGTTCATAGATCATTGCAATAAAAGAATCCGCACCCTTCCCCCAGGTGTCGCGGTAAGCAATCTCTTCCAAGATATTCGGTTTCTTGGTAAAGGTATCCTCACCAATTTCGATATCCATGGAAAAATCGGCGCCGACGTCGAAGGGCGGGTCAATGTAAATAAGCTTGATGCCGCCCTGGGCTTCGATCTCCTCACGCAGGGGGCCGTCCTTTAAACTGGACAAAATGAGCTTGTTATCACCCCAGATGAGTTTGTTGGTCCAGCCCTTCAACTGCCTGCCGCGAGTGTCAAAGAGGTCCATCTGCAACTTCTTGGTTTCCTCGGAACGAGGCTCATCCACCTGCTCGATGGTCTGGAAGGGAAGCACGATGTTGCAAACTTCACTGGTTTTGCCGTTCCAGACCAGCTCGACCTCGCGTTTTTCCTCAAAGAGCAGGAAGCGGTATTTATCGGGCAGGGGTTTACCGGCTTCGAGGTAGCGCAGGATATCCTGTTTTTCCTGATCAGTCAGGGTGAGCTGGGGCATGGGAGAAACCTCCTAGATTTCTTTATTAATTAAATATTACTCCGTATGTTTTTTTGTGTTCGCCTAAACCATTTTACATAAAGAATATGGCATTGGATGATTGAATCAAAAAAAGTAAATTTTTTTCAGAGATGTCTTGTTTCAATTCATAATACTTCTTAAATTTTTTTTCTCCTTCAACCAACACATGAATTTCGAAAGTATAGGAATCCGCAATCCAGTTAAATTGATGCTTATCTGGGCCAGCCTGCGGAGTAAAAACAATATTTTTCACAATCCCTTTTTTGGAATCAAGAAGGAAACCGACAAAAGAACCAATAGTGTTACTGGTATTAATTCCAATTTTCTGCCGCATAAATGCCTGCATATCAATCTCAACCGCAGGTAGAAAAATAAATTCACCCCCCAGATTCAAAGGTTTTACTATCAAGTGAACCTTTTTTATGAAGCATTCTCCATACCCTTTGTTGAAGAAGGTAACGGGTAAAAGGACCTGGATAGTTATTCCTTTTGAAGGTGGCATGGCAGAAGCTTTTACAAGATGCAGACCTTCAGCAAAAACTTGAAGGTTGTATGGAAAGATATCGTTTTTAAAGGCTGATAGGATTGAAACGAACAACGCGATAACAGACAAGGCGATTGTGAGGATGGTTTTTATGTCGTTATTATTTCTCAAGAGAAAGATGATAACAGCCGTCAAGATTAACAGAAAAACCAAATATAACGGTTTGATTTTCATATTTCCTCCTTATTATCTATTATTATACAATTATTATATTTATAAAATATAGTTGCCAAAAATGAAAACGATATGAAAAAGAATATTAACGAAAAATGGCTTAGATTAGATGAAGTAGAAAACACGATTGACAACCTCGAAATGGTAGAGTTCTTTTTAAGAGAAATCAAATCGAGCAAGAAATGGAAATGGGTGACTATCGCAACGCATATGGCACTATATGGATTTGTTATTTGTGCTGCGAATAACCCGCCTTATCAGTTAGTAATTAAATATAGTAAAAGGTATCCCGAAGGGCGGTTAATAAGTCTAAATGAAGCTATAGAATTTTTAAAAGTACCGATCCCACCTGAAGCTCCAAATGAATTTTTCCCAGTACTGAAATTGACTTCAGAACAGGAAATTGCGATAAATTCAATGGCTAAGGAATTTCGAGATAAATTTGAGCATTACAGACCATTGGGCTGGTCTATAGCTGAGGCATGTTTTCCAAAAATAATCCACGAGGTCATTAAAGTGATTCGCTTCATCGCTTTAGAATCAAAAAGAGTAAATACATCAATATATGATGAAGAGCAAATAATAATAGCTATTGAAAGTATAGAAATATTGCTAAAGAAATATATCTTTGAAGATTAATTACTCATTGGAATTTTAATTGGCGCCCAGGGGTGGGCGCCCTACGAGTTGATGGCGGATTTGCTCGAAGAGCGCATGCGGCGAAATGTGCCCTACTTATGAATTAAATTGCTCCCTGTCTCCTCACCCCATCCCATTTAATAAAATGATAGGGAGAGAATTTAAAGGATTATTAAATTAATAAGGCTGGATAACCAATATCCAGCCTTTTCATTACAGACCTAGAAAATTTTAATATTCCTCTTCCTCGGTATCTTCCGACTCTTCTTCGTCGTATTCATCCTCATCGATCGGCCAGTCCAACTCCAGCGGATCCAGCCAGACGACCTCGAGCTCGGCTCCACATTCCTTGCATACCACCAATTTTCCCAGCTTGGGCTGGGAGCCTACTGACACCTCAACTCCACACTGTGGGCATTCGGCACTTTGCATTTCCTGACTCCTGTTCATATTTTCTTCTTAAATTTAGCGGCGGTGATCCCATCCAGAG
>Ga0315291_10005958_pt1 | contig 15228 bp, 20 predicted proteins | sample YL17G12_20_MG_FD_203070 | JGI IMG/M metagenome (GOLD analysis project Ga0315291, IMG submission 203070) | Sediment microbial communities from Yellowstone Lake, YNP, Wyoming, USA - YL17G12_20 | ecosystem: Environmental > Aquatic > Freshwater > Lake > Sediment | place: USA: Wyoming | collected...
GGCAGGAAGATTTTGTAAAAAAAACGGATTTTTATTTTTTGTGTTTTGTATATTTATACGGTCTGTTGTATAACTTTTTTTGGCGTTTATGTTTATTATTGGTGCTGGTTCGTATATGCCTTTGCGTTTTAGGTTGCCGTATCGTGCGCCGCGACTGCTGTTACAAGGTTTGCAGGCTGGTACTAAATTATCTAGTGAGTTTATTCCGGGTTCGTTTGTGGGCCAGCGGTCTACTTCTATTAGGTGGTCTGCTGTAGTGGCTTGCCTTGCGTTGCACCAGTGGCATAGTGGTTTGTCGTTTAGTAGTTTGCGTCTGTTTTCTTTGAAAGTGGTTTTGCTTCTGGTTTGCTGGTTTAGTGTGCGTTTGTGTATCTGGTTAGTGTTATGGGTTTTGCGGCGTGTAGGCATTTAGGCGCTTCGCTTGCTAGCGCGCGCTGGCGCGCTTGCTTTCGGTTCGTTGCCAGTTATGCAGGTTGACGGGCGCAAGCCGTTTGTTTGTTTTGTTATGTTCATAGTTTGTCTGTGATTAAACCTAGTGCGCTAAACCCCCGTGCGTTGCCTTCAGTCGCACTCCCATATCTATATTGTTTAGCCAAGCCCTGTATCACTACAGCGCCTTCTACCCGCGTTACCGCGTGTCACCAACCGCCGCGCAACCGGCTTAGGTCTATGCCCGTAATTAGTTTTCTACTTCGCCTGTTATCTGTAACGCATCTATCACCTTAGATATATCTTGCTTTGTTAATTCTGAAGTGCTGTTAATTGTTCGGCCCAGAATATTACAGCAATAAGCTTTAAGCGCGTCGCCTTGTATGCCTTTACCGTTCGCTAGTCCGCGCATCATACCCAGCTGTTTAGACGACGGGTAAACCTTTTGCGGGCCTTCTTCTGGGAACGGTATATCTTCGTTACTAATTGGCGTAACAGAAGCTAAACGGCCTTGCGGCTGCCTGTTTTGTGCTAGTTCTACTTCGTCACGGCTGGCAATACTTTTATTTATACCAAAACCCATATAACCCAAAGCACGGCCAAGCGCCGAAGAATACGCATTTTCGTTCTCACTTGTTTTTGTGTACGGGGTACGGCCCGGATATATTTCGCAAGCTGTAGCAATAGACGGAATAGTGTCGTTTGCGTCGCGCCAAACCGTAACCGTTGCGCGAATAAAGCAAGTTTTATCCGGCATTTCTATAACTTCGCGCGCCGTTTCTTGTATGCGTAGTTCCGGATACTTTTTAAAAGCCAGCTGTAAACGTGTGGCTACGTCAACGTAGTTATCTAAGTTAAAAGCCATTACGCAACCGCCTTAGTTTGCCTAAACGCTATAAGTTCGTTGTTAGCTGGCAACATATCTATAGGCCATAGCTGGCTTTGTGGCATAGCAAAACACGGATAACGCCAGCCCGTTTCGTAGTTATCGGTTCGTTCATTACAACGGCTAAGCGTTGAGTATCCGCGAATAGTTGCCGTTAAAGTTTTTTGGTCAATAGTTACCAAGATATAGCGGCCCGGTTTATCGCCGTAATGTTTATCGTCTGCCGCGTGCGTCAATAGTTGCCCGTTGTCGTAATAAGTCGCCCGTACTTCGTAACCTAAAACGTCGTGCGCGTCTTGACTGTACGGCTTGTAAACATATGGGCAACCAAAATAGTTAGATACCGCCTGTTCACCTAACGCGCCGCAAAACTCTATAGCGTTTCTCATAAGACTTGACGCGTCGTAAGTTGTTTTAGACTGCCGTTTTTGTACTTCTAATCTTTTAAGTTCTAAAACTATAAAACAGTTTTTATAATCGTCTTCCGTTAACTGAATAACCGGCTGACCCAGTTCGTTAAATACCATTAGCAACCAGTCTTTCAAGCCGTGCGTTTTCGGTTTCTAAATGTTGCAACCGTTCGCGTAAATCGTTTATTACGCTGCCCAAATATTTTATTTCTGTTTTTGTTTGGTTAAGTGTGTCAATCATTTCGCCGTCATCTAATGCGTTGCAATCATCTATTAAATATTGCAGTTCGCGTAAAGCACTTTTTGAAGTCAGTTCGTGCATTTGGTAATGGGGTACTTTGTTTGCTGTAATTTCGTTTATCACTTGCATTAGCGCGTTTAAGTGCGCTATGTCAGTAGTAAAACGGTCTAGGTTCTCGGTCATTTTCTCGGTTCTTTCTGTTAGGTGGTTTAACATACCATATAAGCAGCGTGTACGAAGTAAGTAACACGGCTATTAAAAAGTGCTTTACTTGCCCCACGCGCGCCAGCCTTCGCTATAACGGTAGATAGCTAGCGCGCTACGCAGATTAGTTTCTAAATTAAATAAATCGTTACAGTCTGTTAAAAGTCCGTAAGCCTGTAAATAGCCTTTAGGCCAGTACCGCGACGGTTTGCACCAAAAGCTATTTATCTGCATTACGCCGTATGACTGGCCGTAAGTGTCTTTAGGGTTGAAAGCGTCTGGCTGGCAACGGCTTTCGCGTTGCGCTACAGCCACTACGGTAGTTAGTTCTAACACTGGGAAGCCAATAGTTTTAGCCATATTGAATACTTGCCCGCATAGGTCAATAGGGGGCGTTACAAGCGTCGTAACCGTCGTTGCCGGTATGTTAGGCGGCGTAGCGTTACCTTCGTAAACAGTGTCGTAACGTGGCTGTAAATCGGCTGCGCTTGGCGCTGGCGGTTTATTTAATATAAACACTGAAACTACAGTTAATAAAAACGTGATAGCCGTTTTAGTTATAAGGGTCATTATGCGCCTACTTTCTCGGTAAGGGGATATAAAGACCTTAACCTAACCGCTATAAAGTTTGTGGCATATCCTTAAAAACCTGTTGAAACGCACTCTTTACACGGTTTGCGCTACTGGCCATAGCTAAAGATATTTCTAAATGAAACCAGTCGCCGCCAGACCACTTACCTTTAAGCCACGTCGCGCGGTCACACTTCCAACTACGGTTATCAAAATAATCTATACAAAGTTCTATTTCTAAAACGTCAGCATTTTGTAGCAACTTGTATATAAACGGTAACGCAACCTTACGCCCGTTAACTATGCCCTTATCAGTCATTTTACGATAACTAAAATCAGTAGCCAGCCCGCGCGCGTGATTAGACAACTGGCCGGGCTTTGTCCTAATATCCCGAATTTGAAAACTGCCATTATTCCAAAGCGAACCGCCAGCACGTTTAACTACTTGCCTTATAAATTCGTCGTTACCTTCCAACGGGCCAGAAGCTACCGGCGCTTTAATCGCTGTATACGGTCTAGTCATCTTCGCCACTGTACTCGTCGCGTTTGTTTTTTATGCCGTTAGAAGCAACCAAACCCGACAACGTGCCAGTCAAAAAAACTACAATAGTTGACATTAAATCTATAAAACTTGCGTCGTTCGGGCTTTGTTCCATTGGCTGACTTACAAACAATAAGCCCCAAACCATACCTATAACAATGACGCTAAAAACTACGGCAAGTAATACGCCTACGGTGACTATTAGCCGGGCGTGTAATTCGGTAGGCGTATATCTGTAACGGGTCACGGCGTTACTTCGCATCTATCAGGTACATAACATAAAGTTAGTGCCGAATTTTTTACCCGTGTTTTTATGGTTAGTGTGTTGTCGCGTGTGGTTTCGCAGGCACTTAACATGAGTATTAGCGCAAATATTCTGTAACGCATTGCATCATTATTCGGGGCGTGTTGGAAACTTAATTTTTTTTGGGTCTGCGTTTTGTGCTGGTAAGTCGCGCAATTCTTGACGATAGGTAGCCCACGCCGCTTTACTAACTGGGGCATCTGCAACTTGTGTAAAATCAGTAGCCACAAGTTCAGCATCACGCCAATACCTGAAACGCGAAAACAAGTGTTCAGCTAAAACTTCGTTAGCGTTTTCAAAACTTGCTACAAAATTTGTGTAATTCATTATGCCGCCTCGTAGAAAACTGCGCCCGATATATAACTACTGATGCCTAAAGTTGCTGCGGGGCTTGCACCAAAATTTACGCCACCCGATGAACCAGTTGCAGAAAATGCCATTGTTGTAGTGCTGACGTGGTTAGCGACAAGTGTTGTAGTTGAATTAGTGCCAACTACATAAATTTGACCTGCACCGATAACGGCCGCAACGCCACCGCCACCCGTTGCCGTTGAAGTAACTGGCAAAGTGAGAACTACCGCATTACTAGCCGTGCCTGCCTGCGAAAGCAAAAAACTGAACCGCCACATAATAATTTTATTGACGCGCGCGTATTTGCTGTATTGTGTCGTAAATGTTGGCGTGTTGCCAATAGTGATAACTGGCGTGAAACTAGTCCACGCTTCGCCAATGCCATTTAATTCGGCTGCGGTTAAAACGGATGCGGCGACAAACGGAAACGGATTAGACATAGTGCTGAGTTTACCCTAAAACGTTATCCGCGTCTAGTATCCCGTAAATAGCGTCGTCTAAAATTAGTTCATAAATGATAGTAGTAGGGCTAGTAAACAATAAAATACTATGCCCGCTACCAATAGTTAACGTATGTTCAATACCTTCTATAGCCAGTTCTTGCGCTAATTCTGTAGTACCGCTACCGCTAACAAAAGTTTTTTCTATTGTTATTGTGTCGCCTATTTCAACTATGGCCAGCGCGTCGCGTTGCGGGCTAGTGACCATATTAAACGCCGTGCCTACAGACGTATAGCGCGCCACTGGTTCGCCGTCTAAAAGATAGTCAGCCAAAGCTAACGCCGCTGTATCGTTGTGCAAAAGACTATCGGTAATGCTAGTTGTCTGAATAAAGTAGGTGGCTTGGCTGGCTGCGTCGTCTGCCGTTTGTGGGCTACCTGCCAAAGTTTGCACTACAGCCCGGTTCACTACTTGGTCAGCTTCAAACGTGATACCTAACGTATTGTATTTAATGTTTGTGCCGTCGTCGTGAAAGTCTGCTACAGCTGCGCTAAGCGTGCTACCTATGCGCGGTTGAAAAGTTAAATCCCCGTTACGGGCCATAAATAAACGGCCCTGTTCAGCTTCGTTAATGTTATTGCAATACGTTAAAACGTTTGTACCTTGCGCGACGGTAAACGCTGCCGCGCCGCCTAATGTTTGTGTACCTGTAGAAATGTTGCGTTGTAACGCCGGGAAGTTGACTTCTGGTAAATCTAAAACGGCTGTAAGTCTGACGTTACTTAGTTCTTCGCTTACGTTAAATTCGTCTAAAACGGTTTGGCTTAATAAATAAAAATCGTCAGCACAAAAAACCGTAACCGTATCTATGCCTTCTAAATTAAAATCGTAGTCATAGTTGACTATATAGCCGTTAAATAAATATTCTTTATTATTTAAACTGTCGTAACGCGATAGCCGAACCCGGCGCATAGGTGCTAAACCGGGTTGCGCTGTAGTGGGGTCAAAATATGGGCTTAGTTCGTCAAACGGGTTAAATATTCCGCTTGTATCTGACATAGTAAAAGACATAGTTCCGGCGCTGAACTGGTCGCCCATATCGCGACGGCCACGCTTTACCCTTACGTCTAGGCAGCCGTCTAAAACGTCAGCGAAATTAGTAGTACCGTCTAAAACATATTCCGTATTATTAAGTACGCCAGCGGTTGCATTATCTAAAAGAAATGCGTCTTGCAAAAAACCTGTATCTATTTCTAGGTCATAATTGCCCGAACCAATTACCGCTACGCCAGCCATTATGCAATTTGTAAATCTAAAGGACCTGCAGCGCGGTTATATGCGCGCAAAGCATTATTAACTAGTTCGCCCATTTCGGCAGTAGTAGCCAAACCGCCCGTAATGTTTATCGTTACGTTGCCTAATGCTTTGCCTTTGTCAGTGGGTGCGCCCACTGGTATAACACTTGGAATAGTTAACGCTGGCGTTTGGCTAATTGTTTCGTTAAAACCTGCGCCAATGGCTTTAACGTCAGCCAGTTTTATTCCTGTAACGCCTAATCTTGCTTGGGCTGCAGCTATAGCAGCTTCAACGCCAGCTAAATATTGTTGCGCGTTAGATACGCCAGCAGCATAAAATTTACTTGCAGACAACGTACCTATAGCCGTAGCTATTGCGTTAGTTTCAGCTACAAGGTTATTAGCTTTCAAAACATTGCCGCTAGACTTTAAAAGTTCTTTAGCAATAACTGAACCGCTGTCTATGCCAGCGTCTATAACTTGTTGCAAGGCTTCTTGAGAAAGTCCGGCGGCTAATAGTTGTTTTACTAATTCTGCAAATTCTGACGCTTTAGTAGCCTGTTCTTGTAACGCAGTTAAAAACGTAACGGCTGCGTTTGTGCCACCTTCTGCAAAACTTTCATTTAATTCAGCTTGCGCTAACGCCATAGCTTCTTGAACGCCAGTTAAATATTCTTGCGCGTTAGTTACGCCAGCACCGTAAAATTTAGTTGCAGACAAATTACTAATTTGTTCGGCTATTGCGTCAGTTTCGGCTACAAGTTTATTAGCGCGTAAAATGTTTTCGCTAGACTGTAAAAGTTCTTTAGCAATAGCTGCGCCGCTATCTACGCCAGCGTCTATAACCTGTTGTAAAGCTTCTTCAGATAAACCAGTAGCTAATAATTCTTTTACTAGGCCACCAAATTCTTTAGCTTTGTCAGCTTGTTTTTGTAACGCAGTAAAAAACGTAAGGCCTGCGTCTTCGCCGCCTTCTTCAAAAGCTTTACCAAAATCTAAAGAACCTTTAATAACGTTAAAAATCGTTTTACCAAAATTATTAAATCCTTCTTGCGCTTTCTTTAACTTGTCTTTAGCGTTATCTATTGCCGGTGACATTTCTTCTTCAAGTGCCGCCGAAGCTTCTTTAATACTGTCAGCCATTTTTTGGCTGTTTTCTTCAAAAGCTTTACCAAAATCTAAACCGCTTTTAACAACGTCAGAAACTGACGAACTAAAATTATCAAATTCTTCCTGCGCTTCTTTTAGCCGGTCTTTAGCTTTATTTAACGCTTCTGCCATTTGTTTATTAAGCGCCGCCGAAGCTTCTTTAATACGGTCAGCCATAGCCTTAATTTTCTTTGCTGCGCCACCGTCGCCCTTGCCGCCGCCGGCTTTGTCGCCCAATAGTTCTGTCATTTCTGCAGCGCTTTTAGCGTCTTCAGCTAACTTCTTCGCGGCAAAACTTGAATAGCCAGACGCACTAGCCATATTGCCTACGCCAGCTATAAACGAATTAAAACTAGCTTCCAGTTTGCCGACGTCTATAAAATTGTCAAACACTTTACCCATAGTTTTTATAGCGTCTAAAGGCTGAAGTGTGATAAATTGAAATTGCGCTGCAAGTAATTGGACTGACTTATAAACAATGTTCGCCATACGCGCCGCGTTGACAGCAATATTTTTAAAACCGTTTACTAACGTAGGGCCAGCGCTACCCATTTCAGCTACGGCTTGCTGCAAACCTTTTACTAAACCTTGTTGACCAATAACCGTAGCAACGCGTTCAAACGCTGGCACAACATTATCATTTAAAAATGTTACGACGTTTAAAAATATTGGTAAAAATGCTTGCCCTAATTTTTGTTGAATATCGTCAAACGTTGCGCCTAATATTTTTTGTTGCGCTGCTAGTCCGTCGCTGGTTCTTGAAAAGTCGCCTTGCGCGTCTGCCGTTTGTAAGAAGATTACGCGTTGCGCCGCTAAGACTTTTTGCTGCGCTGTTAAAGCTTTGCTACCGCTATATATACCTAGTTCAGTTGCGGCGGCTTTTAGTGTTGTGTCGTCAAGTAATACACCATATTTACGCAACGGTTCGGCTTCGCCGCGAAGCGCTGAACCTAACGCGTTTATAGCGTCATCTACAGAAGTATTACTAAACGAAGCTAAATCAGCTGCAAGTGTTACAAGTTCTATAGCAAAATCGGATAAGTCTTTACCGGCTAAACCTGCAGACTTACCAAATATGGCAAACGTGCCGGCGGCTTTAAGCGCTGCCGTTTCGCTTAAACCTAAAGCTGTGTTAGCTGTACGGGAAAACGTTTCTATTTCTTTAGATATTGCACCAAAAACTACAGTATTTTTACTTATTGCTTCGTTAAAATCTGACGCGCTTTGGATAGCGCTATATGCAAACGCGCCTACGGCTGTAGCAGCGCCAGCGATAGCAGCACCCGCTATTAGCGTTGACTTAGTTAAACCGCTAAAACCTTTATTAGCGTCAACCCCAAAAGCGCTTAAAGCTTTCTGGGCAGTGTTTAAACCTTTGTCGTCAAACGTGCTGACTATCGGTATGTTAATTGCCATAGCGGACCTTTAATTTTTTATTTAACACGTCTGCTACGTCGTCTACTATTTTCTTTACAGCGTATTGAACCGTGTACCTATGCTTTTCTACTGCCGGGTCTATCGCGCGCGGCTGGCCGCCTACTTGTACGTTCAAGTTATTAACAAAATTAGTATTCTTTGTTTTAATGCCAGCGTGGTCATAAATAGCGCCCGCTGCGTCTGTTTGCTGGGCCACGATAAGCTGGTACGGTCTAGCGCCAAACGTAACGCTATGGCTTTCACGCGGGTTAGTTTCAGCGTCAAAGTTATCTTTAAATTGCACCGTTCCGCCTTTACTGGCGCGCCTACCTACCTTAATTTTTAGCCCAGCTTTAGCGGTTTTGTTAGTCCAATAAACTTCACGGCCTTTAATAAGTTTGCCGCGCACCATACCAGATAGCGGCGGTTCAGTGCCTATAAGTTCACGGGCAGTATTTACTATCTGTTGCCCAGCGCCTTTAATGTCTTTGGTTACTTGCCGTCTATAAACTTTGTCAAATTTATTTAATTCGGCTAGCGTTTTTTGTACGCCTTCAATTTGCATAGTTACGTTACTAGACATAAGTTTTATTCTGTTTGTTAAGAATTTCTATTACCGCGTAGACGTCGCCTAATTCGTAAGGTACGTCAGCGGGCCAGAAGCCAGTGACTACCAGAATTTCTGCCATTACATACCTTAGACTTCCGGGTCTACTTTTGGGTTTAATTGTTCAACTACTTCAATATTTTTTAGACTGCCAATAAATATATCTAGGTTTGCGGGTACGGTAATTTTGTTTAAACGACTGGCTTCGTAGGCCATAAATGCTAAATCTTCTACGCCTATGCCTGAAGCCATATCTGAAGCTTTGCGTTTGTATTTGCGTTCCCAATTAACTATGGTCATTAAGTTAGTTTGTACGTCGTATTCGTTGCCGTCTATAAAGATTACTTTTAATGTTAGTTGCATTGTTTTTCTTTCTCGGTACGGCGTTTATTAAACGCGGTTTGTTTTGTTTTAGTTCTCAGCGGCCAAAGCCGCAACATTACGAGACGGCTTTAGTAAGTGCGCCGCCAGTAAACGTCAGCGTAATAGTGCTTAGTTCACCTAAAGTAGCGTTAATTGGAGTATGACTTTCTAGATAGCAACCGGTAAGAGTATATTTCGGTTCAGTCGCGCTAGGCGTAACTAGACCAGCTGCAGTAGGTGAAACTGTAATAGTTGTCTGAATACCTACAAGCCCATAAATGGTTGCTTCAGTTTCTGACGCTGCGTAACTTTGGTAAAGCGTTACTTCAAAAGTATTATTTTGCAACGAAGTTACAGCCGAACCGCCGAATTTGCGGGCGACGTCTCCGAAGGCTGTAGTCTCAAGACTTTCGTATACAAACGATAGTACCGCGCTGGTTGCTTGGTCCGTGAGATTTACAGCGTTAATAGTTAGCGCTGGGTTTGAAAGATAAACGGTAGTTGCCATAGTGGGTTAGTCCTTTTCTGTTTCTGTATCTTTAGTTTTAGCAGGTTTTTTAGGTGCATAGGTGGATAGGTGGCCACCGTCTAAAAGCGTTTCAACGTCAACGCCTTCTAAATCTTTAAGGGTAACAATATCGCCGCGCCGAAAGCCAGCTAAGCGGTCTGAAGTAACTATATAAGTAATCATTTTTTTATCCTTTACGCTGTTTGGGCTTGCATTGTAATAGTTAAATCATACGCAGGATAGGCTACGCCGCCTACTAAAGCTTCTGTAGGCCTACCGTCTGTTACGCCTACATTAGCACCTAAAACTAAACTAGCCAGATTAAGTAGGCTGCGTTGCGCGTCTAGGTTGCCCGGTCCTAATGTTATTACCCTTACTGGAAATGACATTTTTACTATGTTCGCGTTAAAAGCTTCAAAGCTGGGCGCGTCAATAAAAGCGCACGGCGGCACTAAGTTACGCGGGTCGTTTACTACTTGTAAGCCTGTTACGGCTGTAAGTGTCGCGGTTAAGTTTGTTAGCGAAGTGTTAAATAGGTCTGTAAAAGTTTGTGGCATTACGCAACCGCTGGCCTATCTACGCCTAACAGTTGCTTAACCATTGGTGAGAGCCCTACAGTGCCGCCACTACCTAAACCGTCAAACGTAGCAAAGTCTGTTACGCCGCCACGTTGACGATACAAAGCGCCCCCGTACATAATCGTTCCTAAACTTACTGACCCGTTCGGTACAGTCGTCAAACTTTCGTTTCTATAGCCAGCTTCCGCGCGTCTGCGATAAGCAAAACTATTAGCCGCTAAAGCGCACTGCGTTAAAAACGCTGTATCCGCTGCAGTAGCCGTACCAATACCTAGCCAGTCTTCTATCTGCCCGGCTGTTATCCAAGTGCAAACGGGCGTAGTTGTCAGCGTCCCAGTAGCTGGCACTATGTCTACGTTGTCTGCCGTTTTTGCGTATAAAACTTGGTTAAGTATCGGCGCTTCTATGTTGTAACTAAAAAAGCCTTCAGTATTTACGCCCGTAAAATAGTATTGCGGTAAAGCAAAAACCGTATACGTTCCGTTAAAAGTTGCGTCAACGTTTGTAACTGTAAAACTTTGCCCAACTTCTAAAGGGTCAGCGTTAGTAAGTAATACTAAAACTGCGTAATTATCTATTAAATATTTTTGTTGGACCGAATAAGCGGCCATAATTTTGGCCTACCTTTCAGCTATTAGACGAACTTAACGAACTTGGTAGCGTCAGCCATAAACCCGGCTGCATAACCTCTAAACGCAATAGTACGGCCCATAGTTGCTGGTACTTCTACCGAAATTGCGCCTTTTTGCTGTTCATAAAATTCAAAGCCCGCAGCTGGTCCGGCGGCGTGGCCCATAAATGAACCCGGCGCGTGACGATCAACTACTAGAACCAGTCCTAGCGGGTTACCGTTCCAACTTGTAGCAGACGAATTACCGGCAGCGTTTTGACCCATTAAATTAGGTGCGCCTACGAACGGAAAAACTGGCCTATTTTGGTCGTCTACTGAACTTGCAAGCGCTTTCCAACTGCCGGGCGTAACGAACATATGAGTAGGTAAGTAATTGCTATCCGTAGAAATTTGTCGTGCGCCTTCGTAAATTGCTGCTACCCAGTCTGCGCCTACTGAAGTATCTGCAACGCTAGAAGTTTGTGTAATTGCAGCGTGACAAGTATCTATCGCGTAGTTGTCAGTTGCCTGACCGTAAGCAATAGCTAACTGATTTAAAATAATGTCAATGCTTGCAGGGTCTGAAAAATCTAAATCTTGTTCAGACACTGTAACAAATGTTCCAAAACTAAGTTTAGAAATGTCATTGTTTGAAACAACAACAGTAGAAGCGTTCAGCTGGTCAAACTGTGCGGACTGCTGGGCAACTACTGGGCGTGTTGTAATTTTTGGGCGGCGAAACGTTGCGCCCTGTGTAGGCATTGCGCGAGTTCCAATAGCAGACACGAAAGGCCTAACCGGGTTAAGTCCGTCGTAGACACTGCCAGTTATGATTTCTGGCAAAATACCCGGCGTACTTTCTGTATTTATATATGGCGCAGTTCCCGGCGCGGCTTCTAAAACAGCTTGTTTAATGTTTGCGTTCATTGTTGCAAAATCTGAACCGCCGCATACATAGCTGGCAATATATTCAGACGTGCTAGGCAAACGAAGTTTACGCGGTTGGGCGTAAAGTGTTTGCACTGTTGCGGCTTCTACAATTTGTGGGGTTTCTGGTGCGTTCATAATTGTTACCTTCTGTTCGGGGTCTTGGTTACTATTTAACACTACTTCGTCATTAACTTGGTGGATACTGGCTGCTACGCGTTCTACTTTAGCGGCTTCAAAAGCGCCGTAAGGTAGCAAACTAAGTTCTTGCCAGTCAGCTTTTGTAACTACCATTGTGCCGGCTTCGTCAAAGCTAAATTCAACCGGCATTATGCCTACTGAAACGCTATCTAGTACGCCGTCTTTTGCTAGTTGTAAAGCTTCATCACCTTGACGGGTTTCGCTTATTCGGGCTTCAAATAGCACGGTATCGCCCACGACTTCGCGGCCAATAACCAAACCTATTGGCTGCGTAGCGTCGTGGTACATATACATTTTAGGCTTTTTGCCTTCTAGTGGCAAACTGCCAGCTTCAAAACGTACTTTAGTGCCGTCACTTACAACGGCTTCTACGCCGTATTGCAACGCAACGCCAGCCAATGTTCTTGGGGGTAAGGTGGCATTGGCTGGCGCTGCGTCTAGCGTTAATTCTTGCGGCGTTAATCTAAGCATTATTTACCGTCGTTTCTTCTAATAGTTCTTCTTCTTTTTCTTCCATTTCGTAACTTGCTAAATAGCTTTCTATGTCAAACTTTACTACGGTCCCGCGCGGTAATACGTTATTAGCGCTTAGCGTTTCTTGTATGCAATCTATATAAGGTTTTACGCCAAACTTGTATAAGTCGCGCGAAGCTTCGGCGCTACTGACATAAGAATAATTGCCAATACTGACGCTAACTAAGTACGCGGGTACGTTTGCGATACGCGCTATTTCTTTTGCTTGGTATTCTGCTGCGTCAATTAAAAGCATTTTATCTGGGGTTGCCATATTCGGTATTACTTCTACAAACTCGTTTACAGCGCAAGTAGACGAAGCATAACGCGCTTCGTCATAGGCCGCTGCTAAATCGCGTAGTTCTTGTGGGCTTAACGGTTCGCCAGATACTTGGCGCAGTGTTACCGCTGGTTGCAACGCGCTAGCGTTTCGGTTGCGGGCCTGTTCAAGTTTTAGCGCGGTATCTACTGAAGTTGCGCCGGTATAAATTAGGCCTTGTATCGGGCTTAAAAATTGTACGCAATCTTCCCAGCGAATAGGTAAACCTTGAAATAATATTTGTTTAGACGGCCCAAACCATACGCCGCTACTTTGTGCTTGGTCTTGCGTTGTAACTATTGCGGCAGGTAAACGCGTGAAGTTACTTGGATAGCCCGAACTATCGCGTTCGGTTACATACCAAAAAGCGCGCCCATAAAATAATAAATCATCTAGCGTAAAACTTAAAATAAAATTATTTGTAACGCCTTTATCTATCCGTTGTAACCAGCTGCGCGGCGCTTCAGGTAATAATTCAAGTTCTTCACCGTTCCAAATTTCTTTATACATTTTCAACGGCAAACAGCCAATAACTGAAGCCATTAAATCACGGCTACGCGAAATAGTAGGCACTTGCATAAAACGCTGGCGCTGTACGCCGTCTGAATAAGCGTAAAAGTTGCCTATTTGTGAAGCGCCAGCATTACTACCAGTCCGGCTAGAAGAACCACTAGCAGCAGCTTTTATCTGTTTTGCTGGTTCAATTTTTTTGGTAAATAAAGCCATAGCGTAAGTATGCCACATTTAATATAAATATTTGTGATAGGTAGCCGCCGCACTCGTGAACCGAGAAAGTCTTAAAAGTCAGCGGCTACCCGCAACTACCTTAGCGGTTTGCATAAGTTAAATTTGGGTTCTTTGGCTAACTATTATCGGTTTACCTATTACCGCTGGTTTGCTAACCATACTTACAGCAAACACTAAACAACGGGCAAGTTCTATTGGTCCGGGACTACGCAAACTAGACAAAGTAACAGCGCCTTGGTTTTTGACGGCTACGGCGCGGTCTATATGTTGCGCTAATAGTTTGCTTCCGTCGTGCCTTATTTTGCTTTCTAATATTGCTGCGCGCGCGGTAACGGTCCAACGTTGTAATTCTCTATTGCCTACCATTGAAGCGCGACGCGCAAACTTCGTAGGTAACGTCATTTCAAAAGCTGGCGTTATAAGTAGGCGGGTAGTTTGGTCTTGGCAAGCGTTTTCTACAGCTTCCCAGCACTCGGCTAAAGTGTCTTTAACAAATTCTACGGCTACTTGAATTTGCCCTTTACTGTTTAACGCAGCCCTAACGCCCACATATCGGGCTTCATCTTGAGACTGTTCTATAGCTAGTACGCCGCCTTTAGGCATAGGGTCAGCTGTTACTAGTTTGTCAAATATGCCCGGCTGTAGCCAGCCGTTAGCGCTAGCAGTCCAAAGGTTTACCGAACTTCTTAAAAACGCGTTACGGTTTGGCTGTTCAGCTTCTGACGCGATTACTTCTAGCGTTAGCGTCGTGCCTATTGCTGGGTTTGCTTTTAGCCACGCTTCAGGGGTCATAGGGTTGACTTCTGGGCCGGGCGAAAATTCGCAAAAATACAATGAACTAGGTTTCTTTTCGTCTATTGCGCGTAGACCCTGTTCGCGCCATTTCAACATTTCTTTACTACTTTCGTCGCCAGCGGTAGAAGTCATAAACAGCAACGGGCTACGCCGTGTACGCATAGTAGGCAGGATGCCCACGCTGACGGAATCTGGCGAAACTGCCCAGAGTTCGTCTATGCAACATAGGTCGCTTGTAAGCCCGTGAAATGAATTAGGGGTAGCAGCACGAACCAGCCAGCGCGTACCGTCAGGTAAATTAGCTTCATTACGGCCTACGGCCCAAGTCAAAATAGCGCCAAACTCTTTTTCAAGTATTGGGGCGACGACGTTAAACAGTTCTATAGCTAGGTCTAACCTATGGGCTGTAGTAATAATGGTTTGCGGCTGCCCGCGAAGTTTAGGCATTTCTGTAGCCCAATACCCCACGACGGCAGCCAGCACTACGGACTTTCCATTTTGTCTAGCTACAGATAAAAGACCTTGCCTATGAAGCAAGTCGCCGCGTTCGTCGTGACTTAACAAACCCGAAAGAATATAGTTTTGCCACGCCATAAGTTCTAAACCTAAATATTTTTGCGCCCACAATTTTACGCCGTCAGCCAAGTACAAACCTTCACGCGGGCAAACAGTTTCTAGACGTGGCTTCCATAAGTCTGCATAGTTATACATAGTTTCGGTCTGACCAGATACGGCTAGTTCCGGCTGGTTCTGGCTAGTTCCGAACTGGTCAGTTCGCAAACCGTCAAACCCAACGCCCATATTAGATAACTTAAGTGATGCG
>Ga0315291_10005959_pt1 | contig 15227 bp, 11 predicted proteins | sample YL17G12_20_MG_FD_203070 | JGI IMG/M metagenome (GOLD analysis project Ga0315291, IMG submission 203070) | Sediment microbial communities from Yellowstone Lake, YNP, Wyoming, USA - YL17G12_20 | ecosystem: Environmental > Aquatic > Freshwater > Lake > Sediment | place: USA: Wyoming | collected...
TCCCAGTGCACGGTCTTATTCTGCCGGTCCTCGATCCGGGCGTTGTGGATCTGCTCCAGGAGCGCGAGCGTGTCCCGGTCTTTCGGGTTCTTGGCCGCGAGTGCGTTCACCGCCAGCGCCAGCGTGTAAGCGTCCTTGGCCTCCTTGACGTTGGCCTTGAGATAAGCAATCGCCTTGTCGCCGGCCTCGCCCTGGTAGCCGGTATCCAGGAGCGCCCAGGCGATGTAGGCGGTATTCAGAAGTGTCGAGCGGGAAAAGGCCTCGCCCGAGAGCGTCTCGATCCAGTGCTCCACCGGCTTCCAGCTCCCGTCCTTCTCCTGCTTGCCGGCCAGGAACTCCTGGGTGCGGCGGATCACGGCCGGGTCCACCTCCGCCACCTGGCTCAGGTCGTAAAACTCCATCAGGCCGTAAGCGGTCAGCACCAGGTGCGCCGGCGGGCTTCCGAACCACTCGAAGCCGCCGCCCGGCACCTCGAAGCTGAGGAGCCGCTGGTAGCCCAGGTTGACGAAACCCTCGGCCTTCATCTGGATCTCGGGCGTGATCTGCTTGGTGCGCTTCAGATAATTGAGCACCATCACGTTGGGGTAGGTGGTGGAGGTGGTCTGCTCGAAGCAGCCGGAGGGCATGCGGAAGATGCCGTCCATGCCCTCGACCACCTGGGAGAAGACGCCGGGATAAATCTTGACCAGGATCTTGGAAGCCCCGGGAATGGCCTCGGCCGGGATGGTCAGGTTCTGCTTGATCTCGCTCGCCAGCTGGCCGTTTGCCACCAGCTCGAACATCTTGCCGTTGGGCACCACCTCCACCTGCCGCTTGACCGCGTCGTCCATCTTCGAGCCGAGCGCATAGACCGTGAGGGTCTGCTGGCCGAGACCCTTGACCTTGATCCGGAAGAAGCGCACGTCCACCTGGTTCGCGTCAAGCGTGAGCTTCTGCACTTGGTCGCTCAAGAGGTCGAACCAGTCTCCCTTTTCCACCTCCAGCTCGATGGTCTGTCTTCCGGGCAGGTAGTTGTAAACCGCGACCGGCACGCTCACCTCGTCGCCCGAGGTGAGCGAGACCGGGAAGTCAATGTCCGCGAAAAAGTCCTGGAAGACCTTGATCCCGCTCTGGCCCGAGCCTAAAAGCCCGTCTCGGGAATGGGCCGCGGCCGAGAGCCGCCAGGTGGTGATGGAATCGGCCAACGGCACTTTCAATTCCGCATAACCATAGCGGTCGGTGATCAGCGCCGGCATCCAGAGGAGCGTCTCCGGAAAATACTCGCGCACCCGCACGCCCGCTTTGCGCTCCTCCCGGCCGGCTCCGGCTTTGTCTTCCGCGACCGAGGCCATGGGCATAGCCTCTGCCTTCATCATGGCGCCGCCCATGGCTCGCGGCCGCGCCATTTCGAACTCCTTGGCATCCAAGGCAAAGAAATCGCGGCCGCCTCTTCGTAGATGTTGCCCATACCAGGTTAGTTCCGTGACATCATCACTGGTATCAGGCTTGCCATCCGGACCTACACTACGAAGGTCATACCAGCGGAACTGATAGCCAAGGGAGCTTCGGTCATTGGGTTTGTTGAGATACTTGAATATTATCTTGTAGCCCCACGGATCGCGAAGGTCATCAGCGCTTAACCGACCCGCGCTGACTAACTGGTCCAAAACTCCCTCGGGAAACTGCCATTCGTCGCTGGAGCCCGTCTTGAAAAGTTTTTGGATCGTGGAGCGGTTCTCATACCAATATGAGGAAAGTGCCTGGTAAACACTTTGGAGTTTTTGGCTGGCTAGGCTTTTACATAAAGAAGCGGATTCCAGATCAGGATCAATCGAGCCGATTTCGTTCAGGTTGTAAATCTTGCCCCAGGCATCGGTGACCTGGCTCCGCTCAATCGCTTTGGCCGCGATCATTTTTTCTAACAGGTCCGGCTGATAAGCCCAGCGGCCGGCCTGGTAACTCACGAGCATTTTCTTGCGGCCATATTCAAACAGTGCGCTATAAAGATTCTGAAGCTTTTCCATTTCCTGGGCCAGGCGCGCCTGAGCCGGGTTCTCTTGCCATTCATAGGTAGTGGGCTTCTTCACTCCGGCCAGCAGCACCTTGGCCATTTTCTGCCGGGCCGCGTCAATTTTTTCTTCCTGGATCAGGTTGGCGATTACCCAGCCGCCGGGCGCGTAATGAATCTCGTAGCGCGGCTTCGCCAGTTCCTTTTCCAGCGTAAAATAGACTTTCAACAATCCCGGCTGGAGCTCCTGGAGCGCATACACGCTCTCGTCCACGATTACGATCCCCAGCGCGGCCGCGTGCCCGACGCCGCGCTGATCGGTAACTTTGAATTTAATCAGAGATTCCTCGCCTGGGCGATAGTGGACTTTGCTCAGGTTAGCTGAAACCTTCAAATCGTCCGGCGGGCTGACATAGACCACCCGGGTGTCGCGCACGGTCTCGCCCGAAGGGAGCATCTTGTAGGCGTGGACTTCGAGCGTGCCCCAGGCGTCCGGGCCGAGCGCGAGCCGGGTCTCGGCCTTGCCGGCCTTGAGGTCGAGGGAGCGGGTGAGGAGGGTCTGGCCGTTCTTGATGATGTCGAGGAACACGGTGCCGGTGGAGAAGGTGGAGAGGACGGTGAGGCCGAGGGAATCGCCGCCCTTGGAAATGGCCTGGTCCGGCCGCAGGAGCACCGTGTCGCGCACGGAATCGGCCGAGAGCATGCGGCTGATCTCGGTCGAGTTCCCGAGTTTATCGTCGGCCTTGGCCTTGACCTCCAGGGTGAACGGCGCGGCATCCTGGCCCTGGTAACGGGCGTTCGGGTCTTCCTTGAACTGGCCGGCCGCGGGTGTGAAGCGGAGCTCGGCCACTCCGGTCGCGTCGGTTTTCAGGCTGTAGCTTTTATCTCCGATAGTGATCGTGATCTCCGCGGCCGCCGGCTCGTCATTGGGCGTGGTGGCGATCGCATAGAGCACGTTCTCCACGCCCGGGATCAAGCGACCGGCTTCGGGCACGATCTCCAGCCGGAGCCCGGAGGCCGCGACTTTTTTCGTAACCGAGACCTGCTCGCTGTGCTGGGCGGTATCGGTAACCTTGGCGTCTATTTTCACCAAGGCGTCGCCCTGCTCGAGCGGCTGGCCCACGAAGCTTTCGGGCAGCTCGAACTCGAACTCGAAGTTGCCGTCCGGATCGGTCTGGCCCGAGACCTTGGCAAGATCGTGGAACTCGACGTCAAAGGCCTGGGCCGCGATCTCGACTTTGCCTCCGCTCACCGGCTTCCCGAAAAAGTAGTTGGCCTTGAGCGTGCCCTTGACCTTTTGGCCGGGCTGGTAATAAGGCCGCTCGGTCGAGACCTCGACTTTGAACTTGGGCAGCACGTAGCGGCTGACGTTAATGGACTTTTCTTCGGTAAGCTCGCCCAGCGCGGCGCGGGCGTGGTATTCGCCCAGGTTGATCTCGTCGGCCAGCTCGAAATCGGCCGCGGCGATGCCAAAGGCGTCGGTCTGGAGGCTTTTCTTGAAGACCTTGTTGCCCTTGGAGTCCTCGACCTCAAAGACCAGCTTCTCGCCGGCAATGGGCTTGAGGTCGGCCTGGCGGAGCGCCACCGCGCGCAGGTGCATGATCTGGCCGGGCTGGTAGATGGGCTTGTCCGTGGAAAGCAGGATGCGGTTACGCGCGACCAGCGAGACCGGGTGAGACCGGGTGACCTTGCCCAGCCGGGAGGAGACCTCCACCTCCAAGGTGTAATCGCCGGGCTTGGCCTCGGGCAGCTTGAAGCTCAGGTCCACCGTGCCCTGGGCGTTGGTGCGGCGGTCGGCGAGCGCGTGGTAATGGCCCGTGCCCTGGAGGCGGAGCCGGACCCGGGCGTCCTCGATTGGCTCGGAGGTAGTCAGCCCGGTGGCCTCCATCACCACCACCCGGAGCGAGCCGGAAGAGCCCGGCGCGTATTCCGCGGGAGCGAAGATGTAAACGTCCTGGATGGATTGGGCAAAGAGGGGAAAGGCGAGAGCGAAAAGAACAACCGAGATAGCGCCGACAAACGCGGCCTGGTGTCTCATGACCGGACCTCCTTCTGAAAAGTGCTGTTTTCTTAGTTCGACACTCCCCGGGCCTAAAAGTTCATTGCAGATGCGAACATTTTTTGGAAGATTTCATCACTTGCTGGCAGTCAGGCTCTGGATGTGGTCCTTGCTGGCGTTGATGGCGATGGCGCCCTGGGAGCCGATCAGGGCGTGCTCCAACGTCGGCTCGACCTTGAGCGCATAGCGGGGAATCCAGCCCATGGCCCGGACGTCGGCGGTGGCGCCGTTGAAGATGAGACAGCTCCGGCCCCCCTCGAGCGGGATGAAGCGCCAGAAGCCGGGGGCGTCACCCGCCTCCCGGGGGATCATCCAGCGGATCTGATCGGGCCGGTCCAGTTCATAGTCCAGCGTGTATTCATACCTGTAAGTCAGGAACGCCAGGTTCATCTCCACCGACCAAAAGTACCGGGGCCCCTTGGCGCCCTGGCCCCTCGGCTCCACCCGGCGCACGCCCGGAATATACCGGGGCGCGTCCTCGAACCGGGCCACCAGATCAAACGCCTTGTCCGGCGGGGCCTTGACCACCGTGCCCGCAGTCACGTAAACCGTGGGCCCGTCCTCCAAAACCAGGATCTTCCCCTGCTCGGCCAACAGCTTCAGGGTCTGGGGATCGCCCAGCAAGATCTCCTGGATCGGCGGCGCCGCCGGCCGCGGCGGCAGCGGAACATAGCCGGGCGACTGGCGGTAGACTTCCTCGGCCCTCTTCTTGAGCGCGCGCACCATCATGGTGGCGGTGGAGACGCTGGTCATCATCTCCAGCGTCGGCTCGCGGGCGTAAATGCTTCTGACAAAACTGGAGTTGGGCACGGAATAGACCGAGTAAAAGAGCATGGTCCGCCGGCCGCCGTCGGCCGGGAGGGCCTGGTAGAAGCCGCTGTTGACGCTGAATTCGCCGGCGTGCTTGCACCAGTCGGTGCGAAAGAGCGCGGACCGATTGTAGTGGTAGCAGGAGTAGGTGATGTCGTAAGAGACGATGGCCAGCTTGATGGACACCGTAAACTCCACGTCCACCCAGTTGGGAGCGAGCAGGGTCGGCGCGGCCTTTTCGCACATGGGCACATATTCGGGGAACTTGGCGAAGTCGGTGAAGACCCCAAAGACCACCTCGGGCGGAGCGTCCACCAGGATCCCGGCCGCGCTTAGCCAGGGCGAGGCCGGCGGGTGGTCGTTGATCAGGATCACCTCGCCCCGCTGGAGAAGTTCCCGCAAGGTCTCCGCCTTGGCTCCGACCGGCAGGACCTCCTGCGACCAGGTCACCTTCATCATCTTGGCGATCCCGGCCTCGTCCTGGGGAAGTTGATCCCGCGGCGCCGGCGCTTCCCCGGCCCGGGCTTGAATTCCAAGCGCGGCCAAGATAACCGCGAGAATCCAGCGCCCGGAACCCAGGGAGTGCAAAAAGGGATTACGCTTCATTTTTCTTCCAAGCGAAAAGCAATAGCTAAATGTTACATGCTTCCTCAAAAACTGCAACATTTCTACACTAATAGGGGATGATGAAGAATCAAGGATAAAGGCTGAAGGATGAAGGCTGAAATAGAACGATTGTTCGAGACGCTAACTTGGCAATTTCTCAATGCCTTTTTGTCCCAGCGCCCCCAAAACCCCGAGGGCTCCCTGGCCCCGGCCTTCCCGAATCCTCAAATCCTTCTCTTCGATTACCCTGGAACTGGTCTAACCTTCCGAATATTTTCTCTAATCTCCTGCTTTGCCACCCTTACACTTGACACCATGACACCTGACCCGCACTTCGCGCAGGTTCCCCCCATCCTGCACGCCAACCACCCCATCCTGCTCAGCAGCCACCCCATTCTGCTCAGCAACCACCCCATCTAACGCGGCAACCACCCCAGGAAAAAGTTGCAGGGTGTCAGGGTGTCATGGTGGCAGGGTTATTCCCCTTGAACGTGAACGTTGCCGTGAAGGGGAACGGAATCGGTTGACGGTTGGCGGTTGGCGGTTGGCAGTTGGCAGAAGGCAGGGGAGCGATTCATCGCGCCCGGAATGCGCCGGCCGGCTCGCCCACGCATAACCCAAATGTAGCCGCGATTGCCCCGGTCGTGGAATCCAGGACATCCACAGATTGCGCAGATTCCACAGATTGTAAGAAAAGATCAATCTGATCAATCCGGCAGGGGGACAGACATTCCTGTCTGTCAACCATTTGAATCACTGTGCACGGCTCGACTGCCTTCGACCAGCTCAGGCCCCGAGTTTATCGAGGGGAGCTCGCCGAAGTCCGTGCACTGCTCACTGTCCACTGTTTTCAATGTCAAATGTCAAGACCTGACCCCATCTCCCATAGGGCCAATCCGGATCAAGCGCTTTATCCTGCGGAATTGGAAAGCCGTTCTGGTCGTAACTCACCAGCTTAACCGTGTAAGGATCGGTGCGGCCATCAGAGGTTAAAGCTTTCAGACAGAACGTCTCCGGCGAGAAGGGCATCAGCTCAATCGTGTCCCCGGTCACGCAGTCCACCGCGGTCAGGTCACCCTGGTTGACGCAGGGGCCGCTGGAAGATGTAATCTGAAACGGCTGATAAAGATAGGCCAGCCAGCGCATGGGATGCATCTCGATCCGCTGGGACGCTCCCGCCTGGCAGTCCAGGTGCCACCAGGCCCGCGCCAGGTCCGCCTCCCCGTAAACATCGCTGGCCAGCGGCAGCTCCAATCGCTGAACCTCCTGCCCGGTCCGCTCCGGCCGATCGCTCAATCCGCCCTCAGTCACATAATACACCACCCGGTAATCGCCAGGCGGCGGCCAATCCGCTTCCCGTAAATCATCATCTATCCGCACCATCGGCAAAGCCAGCGGGGCCGCCTCCTCATCATGCCGATAAAACATCGTCACCACGAAGGGATAAGGCAGGCTCGCCCCGGCCGGCTGGGGAGAGTCATTGATCATGCTGGAGAGGAGAATCTGTTGGATCCAGGTTGCCCCCGCGGGAAGGTCCCAGCCCCATCCCTGGATCCAGATCGGAGACAACGACGGATATTCCGGCAAACTCAACTCCACCTCTTGCTCCATCAGCTCGAACGACTCCGGCGTCCCTTGCTCCACCTCTAGGGGCAGCGGCCCTAAAATCCATTCCGCGGCCGTATAACCCCAACTGTCCGTCCACCAACTGATGTTATCACACTGGTCGTCCGGCGTCCAGCCCTCCGGACTGCCGGCGCCCGGGTCAGGACAGCAAACGTGATTTCCATAAACGCTAAGAGAGTCCAGCATCTCCGGAACCGCGGTGGATTGCGCGACGCCCCATTGCTCCCCGCAATCGCTGGCAAAGGGATCATGATCCTCGGCATTGTCCCGGCACCAGCGGGCCATATGGTTCTTGAGCTTGCCCGAGCCTTGGGAGACGGTGAATGTAGCGAGCGCGTTGGCCACCGGATTGCCGAAGGCATCTTTCACTTGGGCATAGGTGGTGCCGGAAAGCTCGGTGTAGAGCGGGTCGAGAAAGCCTTGGGCGAAGCCGGATTGGATAAGGGTCATGGAGTCCGGGGCCGCGGGGTAGAAGTTGAGGTTGATGGGGCCATAGTGGATGGGGTATTCTTGGTCGGCCACAAAGACTTTCAGGTCCAGGTTGCCGACCTGGGTGGGATAGGGGTAGGTATGGAGGTCGCCGGGCTGGCCGAGGACGTAATAATCATCGTCGTAATCATCATCGCCATCGTTGGTCTTTTGGCCCATTTTGATATAGGCGAGGGCCATGCCGGCGGCAGCTTACCCCACCCTTTGCCTTAACTAAAAACTAAAGCTCTGACACCAATCCTCCCTGGATTCTGGATTACTTCAATCCAATGCCTTTGGGGATATAAGGATGTCTGAATCTCAAAGCGGGCAATTTAAGAGATGTTCTTCGAAGGCACGGGAATATTCCTGGAAAAATACCTTATTCATTTCCTCGTATTTTTGCCAATCCTTATTTTCAAATCCTGGTGGATTATTAGCAGGCTCCCGCATAATATGTATAGTCTGAATATGTATTATTATATTACCATACAATATTTCTCTGCTTATAAAAGGACCATCAACTCGTTTATCTTTAAAGCATAAATCAAAAGAGCAATTTTTATCCATTTCATAAATATTAGAAGTCATCTTTAGAAGATTGTTTTCCAATGCTATAGTTGAAGCTTCGTAGTCTTCATAAATCATTGCAATTATCCTTCCTCTGTTCTCCTTATAAACTTTTCCAGTGTAAAGATATTGCCCGTAATTATTTGGAGAGACTGGCACAAGGTCCAAAGATTCATTCTTGAAACGAAAATTAGCAAGACAATTCTGAACTGATGCGATTGTTATTATTTTCCTGGTATTTTTAAAAGATAATTTATTCAAATCATAAATCGGACGATACACTGCCGAAAAATGCCTGCCTTGCCTAATAAGTGCATTTTCTTCCTTTAATTTATTCTTGTTTTCCGTCATAGGAAGAGATGAAGATTTGCAGCAAGCTAAGACCATGAATAAGGCATTCAAGAAAGTAATAATGGCCATTTTTTTCTTCATTTTGGTCTCCTTTCAGCTAATGAATATCCATTCCTACGGTAGAAGATTCAATGGTATCAGGATCATCCTCAAAGACATAGAAATAATAACTACTTTTTGATACTCCAGTAACATCACCAGCTGATGCCTTGAAGCCAGAGGGAATGGGGTCAGAGCTTCAGTTGTGAGTTGAAGCCTGAACCCGTTCCCGCAACGCCTTATCCAGGCTCATCCGCTGAGGTTTCCCTCTTCCTAGTTGAAATTGAAAAAGGCGCTCAACTCGTAACCCATCCTACGCCACCTTCACTTCCCGGTCAAGATTTTTCGTCAATCAGGATAGGAATCTTGCCCACCCCTATTTTTTCGGTGGGTCTATCGTAGGGGCGCGATTTATCGCGCCCTGACAAAGCCGGGGCGCAATGAATTGCGCCCCTACACAGGCCGAAAATACGCGGTGCACGTAAAAAATGGGGGTGGGCAAGGGATAGGAATGACGGCATCGCATGAAATCCCTTCACTCGCTGGCCCTTACTCCAAACGGGGAAACAGGGCCGGTCCTTTGCGCAGGCGGATGCCGGCGGGAAGAGCGCCCCAGCGGCCGGCCTCTTTCCAGTCCAGACGTTCGAGGGGTTCCGGGATTCCGAGCTGCTCCCACATCCGTTTGGCGGCATCGGGCATGAAGGGCTGGATGAGGAGCGCGGTCAAGCGGAGCGATTCCGCGACGGAATAGAGCACGGCGCCGAGCCGCGCTTTCCGGGCCGGGTCTTTGGCCAGGGACCAGGGGGCCGAGCTGTCCACGTATTTATTGGTCTTGTTGATCAAGGCCCAGGTCAACTCCAGCGCGCGGTTAAAAGCGAACAGGGAAAAGGCGTGGTCCACCTTGGTCAAGGTTTCCTCGGCGAGCTCGCGCAACTCCCGGTCGAGCGGCTCGATCGGCCCGGAGGCCGGCACGATCCCGTCCAGGTATTTGAAGACCATGCCCGCGGCGCGGCTCAAGAGGTTCCCGAGGTCGTTGGCCAGGTCGGAGTTGATCCGCTGCCGGAGCGCCGCCTCGGAGAAGTCGCCGTCCAGGCCGAAGGGGACTTCGCGGAGCAGGAAGTAGCGGAAGGGATCCAGGCCGTAACGGTCAATCACGTCATGGGGGTCCACGAAGTTGCCGAGCGACTTGGACATCTTCTCGCCCTCGTGGGTCCACCAGCCGTGGGCGAAGACGGCTTTGGGCAAGGGCAGCCCGGCCGACATGAGGAAGCAGGGCCAATAGACCGCGTGGTGGCGGAGGATATCCTTGCCGATAAGGTGGACGGCGCCGGTCCAGAAATCCCGGTAGCGCTCGGCTTTCAGATCGGGATAGCCGAGCGCGGTGAGGTAGTTGGCCAGCGCGTCAAGCCAGACGTAGATCACGTGCCGGGGGTTGTCCGGCACCGGGATGCCCCAGGCGAAGCCGATCCGGCTGATGGAGAGGTCGCGGAGCCCGGAGGCGACGAAGCTCTCGATCTCGTTGCGCCGGCTTTCGGGCTGGAGGAACTCGGGGTGCTCCTGGAGGTGGCGCAAGAGCCGGTCCTGGTATTTGCTCATCCGGAAGAAATAGCTTTCCTCTTTCACCTTCTCCACCGGCCGGCGGCACATGGGGCACTTGCCGTCCTTCAACTGCAGCTCGGTGTAGTAGGTCTCGTCGGGCACGCAATACCAGCCTTCGTATTGGCCCAGGTAGATGTCGCCGGCCTCGGCCAGGCGGCGAAAGAGCGCGGCCACGCCCTGCTCGTGCCGGGGCTCGGTGGTGCGGATGAAGTCGTCGTAGGAGATGTTCATCTTGGCCCACAGTTCGCGGAAGGAGGCGGAGTTGCGGTCGGCCATCTCCTGGGGAGTGATACCTTTGGCTTCCGCGGCCCGCTGCATCTTCTGGCCGTGCTCGTCGGTGCCGGTCAGGAAATGCACCTGAAAGCCGCGCAGGCGGTAGTGGCGGGCGAGCACGTCCGCCGCCACCGTGGTGTAGGCGTGGCCGATGTGGGGCGCGTCGTTCACGTAGTAAATCGGGGTGGTGACGTAAAAAGTGGAGGTCATGACCGGTTCCGCGGCGGGGTCTCTTCCTCCGGCAGGACGTCGGCGTCATCCCCCGGCTCGACCGGCAAGGGCTCGACCGCCTCCGGGGAGATATTTTTCTGCACTTCCGCGGCCGGGATTTCCACCAACGAGCCTTCCGGGGTTTCCACCACCACGGTCTGCTTGAAGATGTTGAGGTCGGCGACCCGGCACAGGCCGTGCGCGCATTGCACCCGCTTGCCCTTGCGGGGCAAAGAGCGGAGCGCTTCCTGGTAAAGGGGATGCTCGTAGGCCAGGCAGCACATGAGCCGGCCGCACAGCCCGGAGACCTTGGCCGGGTTCATGGCCAGGTTCTGGTCCTTGGCCATGCGCACCGAGACCGGGGCGAACTCGCTCATGAAGGTGGCGCAGCAGACCGGCTCGCCGCAATTGCCGAGCCCGCCCATGATCTTGGCCTCGTCGCGGACGCCGATCTGTTTCATCTCGATCCGGGTGTGGAGGTGGTGGGCGAGGTCTTTGACCAGTTCGCGGAAATCCACCCGCTGCTCGGCAAAGAAGTAGAAGAGGGCCTTGCTGGCGTCGTGGAAGTATTCCACCTGGATCAGCTTCATGGGCAGGCGCCGCTCGCGGATGCGCTCGCAGCAAAAGTTGAAGGCCTCGGCCTGGCGCTCTTTGTTTTTGCGGTCGCGCTCCAGGTCGTTCCAGTTGGCCTTGCGGATCACCCGCCTGGTCTCGGCCGGCACTTCCCCCACCGGCCGCGCCTCCACCGGGGTCACCACCCGGGCCAGGCCCAGGCCCTTTTCGGTCTCCACGATCACCATCTCGCCGATCCGGAACATGAGTGGACCGGCGTCAAAGTAATAGGTTTTGCCCGCGCTCCGATATTTGATCCCCACCAGGTTGCGGGTGGCGGGAGCCGGCTCAGGCGGCTTGGTCTCGGACGGGGGCAGGTTGGGATCAAAAGTGTCGTTCATGGGCTCTCCAGGCTGGCGCCGGGAACTCCCTTGAGCGCCAGGGTCAAAGCCGCCAGGGTCAGGCGGGGGTTGGCGTTTTGCCGGAGCCGCCGGCGGGCGCGCTCGATCCGCTCGAGGCCGGTGAGGATGGCCTCGGGCGAGGTCGCTTCGGCGGCGGCCTGGACCGCGGGGGCCAGGTCGGTGTGAAGGGTGGAGGCGATGCCCTCCTTGAAAAGGAGCAGGTCGCGGTAGAGGCTGGCGAGCACGTCCATCACTTCTTCCGGGTCTTCGCGCAGCCGGGCCAGATCTTCGGCATAGTCGAGGATGGCGGTGGCCGCGCCCGCCGGCAGCGCCAGGAAGCGGGAGATAATCTGCCGCCGGCCTTCCAGGAAAAACTCGCGGTCGAGGCTGAGCGCCTTGCCCAGGCTCCCTTCGCTGAGCACGGCCAGCAGCCGCGCCTCCGACCGCTCCACTTTCATCTGCTCCATCACCATCTCCTCCACCACCGCGGTGGGCAGGGGCTGGACCCGCACCACCTGGCAGCGGGAGATGACCGTGGGGAGCAGGCTCTCCAGGCTGAGGGCGGTGAGCACGAGCACGGTGTCCCGCGGCGGCTCTTCCAGGGTCTTGAGTAAAGCGTTCATGGCCGCGGCGTTCATGCGCTCGGCCTCGGCCAGGATCGCCACCTTGGTCCGGCCCTCATACGGCCGGTAGCGGAGCTGGGCGCAAAGCTCGCGCACCTGGTCCACCTTCAAGGTCTTAGTTTCGGCTTCCACCTCGATCACGTCCGGGTGGTTGCCGTCTCGGATCTTGCGGCAGGAGAGGCAGGCGCCGTCCGGCGGGTAGCCGGGTCGCTCGCAGTTGAGGGCCTGGGCCAGCTCCCGGGCCAAGAGCCTTTTCCCGATGCCGGGCTTGCCCACCAGCAGGTAAGCGTGGGCCAGCCGGCCGTGGAGCAGGGCCTCGCGGAACAGCGCCTGGACGGCCTCATGGCCCCGGATCATGGGGCATCCTTTTCTCCGAAGACATCGGCGGAGAAGATTTCGATGGTGGCGCCTTTTTTCCAGGCGTCGGGGGGCAGGCCGGCTTTCAGGCAGGTGTGGGCGAGGAAGGTCTCCCGGTCCCAGCCGTATTCGGTGGCCACCTGGGGCAGGAGCACGCCCCGGTGGAAGCCCTTGGAGATGCAAATGCCGTGCTTGCCGACCTCGATCTCGGCGACGTCCGTGATCTGGCGCAAGGGCGAGAGCACGGAGATTTCAATGTCCAGGTGGGCGATTTCTTCGGGCCGGAGGTGGGGGAAGCGGGGGTCCTGCCAGCCGGCGGCGTAGGCCATGGACTCGACGGTTCGGCAGAGGTGGCCCTCGCCGTGGAAAGTGCCGATGCAGCCCCGGAGCTGGCCGTGCCGGTGCAGGGTGACAAAGGCCCCGCACTGGGCTTTGAGAGCTTCGCGGTCCGGCTCGATCCCGGAGGCTTGGTATTTCCCGTGAAGCGCGCACCGCTCCAGGGTCTGGCGCGCGATCTGGAGCAGGGCCTCTCGATCTTCTGTGCCGAGTTTAAATTCGCCCATGATCCGTCTTTCCGGCCGCGGTTCGACTACGCTCACCACCGGCGGCCTCCCTCCAGAGAGAAAGAGCTTCACGCCGGCAAGGAAACCGGGTCGGCTTAGTTTAGTGGCGGGCCGGGTGGGTCAAGACCAGGTTCCGCTCGATCATCTGGAAGTAAAGAAAGATCAGGATGTCCTGGGTCTCTTTCGGCAACCCCGCGATGAACTCCCTTTTGCCCTCAAAGTCCGGGATGGCTAAAAGCTCGCGGATGGCGCGCTGCACCTCCGAGATCCGATGGTTCTCCAGACCGGTCAAAGCTTCTTTTTGCCGGGCAAAGGCCTCGCGGATACGGTCGTTCCCAAAAAGAAGATGATTCCCCTTGGCGCCCAGGTGAATCAGATATTCGAGCGCCGAGGGGGTAGATGGTTCTTGCTGAAAAGGATCCATAGCCCAATCTCCTAGACCCAACCGGATTCCCTCCCTCTTCTACCTATTATATACCGGTTTTTGGCGAGATTGTCAATCCATTGGACTGCGCCCGGGCCCGCTCGGAAAGGATGTGCTGAGTCTGGGCCACGTCCGGGGCGAGATGGCGGCGCACCAGGACCAGGAGCCCGGCGGCGGGAAGGAAAAAGGAGAAGAGGACGAGGAAGGCATCGGCGTAGGAACCCTGGAGGTGCAGGGCCAGCCCGGTGCAAAGGGGCGCGGCCACGATCCGGGCCAGGGCTTGGGCCAGCCCGTTCAGGCTGATGATGGTGCCGCGGTGCTCGGGCAGGTTGAGGTCGCAGATCGAGGCCATCCAGTTGGGATTGGGTCCGACCATCAAGCCGGCGCCCACCATGACCAGGAGCGAGAAGAGGACCAGCCGGGGAAGGTCCTGGACCGAGAAGGGAAGCCCGAAGCCGGCGACGAGAAACGGCAGACTGGCGAGGATGGTCCAGATCATCACCCGCAAGCGGCCGTCGGGCCGGGCCTGGTAAAGGCGGTCGCCCATCCGGCCGAAATCGCCTTGCCCGAAGAGCCGGGTGCCGAAGATCAGGCACATGAAGAGGGTGGCGGAGAACTCGTTAAGGCTGTGGTTCCGGATCATGAAGGTGATGAAGAAGGGGCCGAGCCCGGCCGGGGGGACGGTGAACACGAAAGCGAAGGCGAGAAAGAGGAGGTTGCTGCGTTTGCGGGCGAGAGAAAGCAGTTGCTCCGGCGAGATGCGATAGGAGTAGTTGAGTTCGCCCTTGGAATTAGCCTCGGCCAGCGCTTCCTCGGTCTGCCCCCGGACCGGGTCCGGCAGGAACCAGGCGCCCAGGGCAAATACGAAACCCCATTCGGCCCGAGCTCATGGCCGAGGGCAGGCCGGCGCCGATCAGGTAGGGCACGAAGACGCCCATCCAGGCGAGCAGCCCGGAGAGGAGGAATCCCATCCCGGTGCCGAGCAGGCCGGCAATGCCCATCCAGGCAAAGGCGCCGGCCCGCTCCCCGGGCGGCACCACGTCCACCACCATGGAGAAGCTGACCGGGATCACCCCGGCCAGGCCGATGGCGGACGCCACCCGGCAGCCGGCCATGGCCCAGAACGGCCAGTCCCGGTAGAGGGCCAGGGCGGTGCCGAGGATGAAGAAGTCGGCGAGGAGCACTGTGACGATCAGGATTTTCTTGCGGGAGAGGCGGTCCGAGAGGTAGCCCCAGAAGAAGGTGAAGACCAGGGTCAAGGCCAGGAACGGGGCGTAGAGGTCCAGGGAGAACTGGAAGTCGCTGATGCCATAGAGTTCGGTGATCTTGACGATCAGCGGCGCGTCCAGCCCGATGTCCGCGGTCACGATCAGGTTGAGCAGGACCATGAAGACAATGAAGCCCAAGTGCGAGGGAGTGGAGGACCGGGACATCGTCCGCATTCTAACACAGCGTGGCAAAGCCGCAACCAAAGAAGAATTGGAAACCGCAGATGGACGCGGATAAACGCCGATATTTATATCCAAGAGGATTGAAGGTGAAAATCGAAACCTTTGAGCTCAAATCCGTGTTCATCCGCGTTGATCTGCGGTTAAAATTATCTTTCCAAATAAAAAGATGTTGCCAGATTGCAATACAGGCCGGCCGGGCCGCAACCCAACGCACTTGTCCCGTGAACGTGAACGTGCACGTGAACGTGTCCGAAATCT
>Ga0315291_10005960_pt1 | contig 15224 bp, 11 predicted proteins | sample YL17G12_20_MG_FD_203070 | JGI IMG/M metagenome (GOLD analysis project Ga0315291, IMG submission 203070) | Sediment microbial communities from Yellowstone Lake, YNP, Wyoming, USA - YL17G12_20 | ecosystem: Environmental > Aquatic > Freshwater > Lake > Sediment | place: USA: Wyoming | collected...
ACACACCAGGATTTTGTCCCCGCTCTTGGCCTCGTCTAAGGCTGCGGCCAACATCAGTAAAGGGTGAGCGGTACCAATATTCCCTATCTTGTCGAAAAAGGGATTCTGAAGCTGTGATTTCGTATCAAAGCCTAAACCCCTCGCAACCCCCATCCATGCCGTCGGCTCTGGGGATGGACAGATGAGCTTGGTAATATCTTTTACTCCCAGCCCACATTTCTTCAAAATACCGCCAATGCACTCTCGCGTTTTCTTATTATAGCCTAAGGTGTTGATCAGCCGAAGATCATCCATCCTGCGTATACACGCTTCCCCATCTTTTCTCAAAAAATCGGTAAAATCACTGGATATAGAAAAACGCCCCACTTTGCTGGCAATGACGTTTGTATCACCGACCAGAAGAGAAGCTGAACCATCCCCTAGAATCAGTTCTTCGTCCGAACCTGGCTCACCCATACGGCAATCAGCCGCAACCACCAAGACATTTTTAGCCGAGCCACCTGCAACCGCATCCAAAGCTGATCCCAAAGCCGATACACCTGAACGCATAGACCTCGAAAAGTCTGTGGCAATGACCTCCTCAGGAAAATCGGCAATCGCCGAAACGATCGTTGCCCCTTGCTTTTCTGGGAAGGGATAGCTGGTGGTGGCAAAAAAAAGGCCATCTGTCTTTACCTGATGATTCACAGTGGCCAAGCAATTGAAGACCGATTCGGAGGCCATCGTCACGGAGTCTTCATCGTAATTGGCTATCGCCTTCTCCCCCTTGATAGAGGAAGGAACTTCCCATGAATTTCTTATGGCATCACGATTTAACCTATAATAAGGTGTATAAATCCCGTATGAAGTGATTCCAATCATAAATCCCTTTCTCCTTCTTCGTGGTTATTTTTTCCCCTCCCGGTTCGCCTCTCTGTCATAACATCCAATCGTATGGTCCTTTTTCAGTTGCTTCAGGATATGTTTTTGAACCGTCATCTTTGCCGTCTTGGGAAATGAATCGATAAACTCGATATAGCGCGGTACTTTAAAATCAGCCAATCTCCCTTCACAATATCGGATAATCTCCTTTGGTTCTATCGTCTCCCCGGGTTTTACGATAAGATAGGCCTTAATCTCTTCATTTCGGACTCTATCTGGAACCGGGATCACTGCGGACTCAGCGATCTTTGGATGAAAGTTTAAAACCTCCTCAACTTCCTGAGCTCCTATATTCTCTCCCCCTCTTCGGATGATATCCTTCTTTCGGCCGGCAAAATAAAAATAGCCCTCATGATCTACCCGTCCGAGATCACCCGTATGAAGCCATCCTTCTCTCAACGCCTCTGAAGTGGCCTCTGGGTTCTTAAAGTACTCTTTCATGACTGAGGGCCCCCTCAGGGCAATCTCTCCTACCTCTCCCTGAGGAACCTCCTTATCATTCTCATTAATGATTTTGGCTTCCACACAACTCATGGGCTTACCAATGGCACCAACTCTCACGTCTCCTGGTCGGTTAAAGAGGGCGCTCGGACTTTCTGTCAAGGTATAGCCCTCGATGATGTCGAGGTGGAATCGTTTCTCAAACTTTCTGTAAAGATCAATAGGGGTATAGGCAGAAATCATCACTCTGATTTTGTGTTTCTTTTCGTCTTCAGACTCGGGCATGTTATCTAACATGACAAGGGCGTTCCCGGGTAGGCACGCTATCGTAGCGTTTGTCTCCACTGCGCGCTTCCAGAACTTGGAGCTGCTAAATCTTTCTTCCAAAACGAAACTGGTGTTGATATCCATGGCGCCAATAGCAAAGTATAACTGGGCATTGATGTGAAAAAGGCTTAGCACCGACATGGGAAGGTCATGGGTTTTTATGCCAATCGATTCATTCCAGGCTCTGGCCGCGCTCGCATAGGCATGATGGGTGAGCACCACTCCTTTAGGTTTTCCAGTCGTTCCCGATGTATAGATCATGGAGATTTCATCCTCGCCTTTGACCTCTATCTTAGGCCTCTCCGTTGATTGTTCTTTGATTAAATTGGAAAAGAGGTATACACTTTTATCTGCAATCTCGTCGGCTAGGACCACAATGGTCTTCAAGAGTTTTAATTCCGGTCTCACCTTATTGACGGTATTGAGATATTGGGCATCCGTGACCAAGACCACGGCCTCTGAGTGATTGACCACATATTCGACTTCCTCGGCACTGAAGGCAAGATTAACCGGTACAATCACAGCGCCTATCTTGAAACAGCCAAATAGGGTATACAAAAACTCTAATGAATTGGGAAGCATGATACTGACTTTATTGCCTTTTTTAACACCCAGCTTGACAAGGCCATTAGCCACCTTGTTGGTCATGAGATCAAGTTCGCCATACGTCAGCGCTTGATCTCTAAAATAAACATAAATCCTTTCGGGATGATGGTCTACATTTCTCGCTAATAGCTCATTCACTGTCATTGATCTATCCTCCGATCTACATTTCGATCAATTCAGGTTTCTTTCCTGGAAACGGCCACGGCCCAAAATGTTTCAATATGGATTCGGGAGGCTTCTTTTTTGACCATATCTTCAGAAACTCCTTGTAGCTTTTGCCTCTTTTCAATCTTTCTTTTCTCGCCTTTTGGCGCAGTTTGTTGGTAGCCTCTGGATCCACATCCAGTGTGACCGAGTCAAATTGAACTTTATAGACATTCGTTGCGGCCCAAGTGGAAATGGAGTGTTCTTTCAGATCCCTTTCCACCAGTTTAGGATCCCGCTCCAGGGGATCACCATAACCGGGTCCACCAAAACCAACATAAAAGGCCATATCTCCTTCCTCAAGAAACATCCCGCTGGAAAAATAATTATCCAAATAAATTTTATAGGCGTCACCATCTTTTTCAAAGAAGCTGGGGGGATTATTGAGTAATTGATCCAGTGCCTCCTTTAAATTAAAGTCCTTAAGTTTCTTGATCCTCACGGAAGGAGCCGGAGGCGGGGAATATCCGCCAAAGAGGCCCGGGCTGACTGGAAAGAGGCTCGCACCACCAATGTTAGGCTGAGCAATGGGAGACTTATTATCCTTGATCACATAGAAAATAGCGGCAGGCCGGCCGCCTCGGTATTTCCCAAAGCCATGTCCATCAGGAAAGTATTTGTTTCGAATGAGAGGGATAACAGGGTATTGCATCTCCATGATTTCTGCCTCACCAAAGTCACCATAGGCGCAATAGGCAAAGCCACCGGCATCTGTCCCATCATGGTTATATTTTGCTCCCTGGCACGCCCCATTAAGAACGGCTAAATCATAGGTGGCAAAGGGCTGACCGTACTGGTTTAGGCCACCAAAGACAGGAGTCCCCACGGTTCCCCAGCATGCCTGAACAGATTCTTTTTGGCCACTCGCAAACAACATCTTCGAAAAGCAGGTATGGACCGCATTGACACAACTAGCCACAGTGGGTACCCCCATGGAGACGGCATCTTCATGATCGGCATCAAGGAAACAACCCTTTGGGAAGATATATTGCATTGGGCTAAAGATTCCGCACGAGGGTTTTAAGGAATTAAAGATAAATTGGAAGAGATAGCAGGCAGTCATGGCAATCATGCAGTGGGGAAATGAATTAAAGTTACCACCGGTCACGCGCGGAGACGTTCCGCTGAAGTCAATGGTGATGGTATCGCCCTTTTTAATAACGCTTACCATGGATCGAAGAAGGGCGTTCTTCCCAGAGCCCCAATTGCTGAAGAAAACGGGCTGCCGGTAGAGTCCATCCCTTAATTCAGAGACCTTTTTTCTCGCAGCAGAGCTACTCTCCTCGATCATCCGTCTCATAATGCCCCTGAAGAAAGAGATCCCTTTTTTGTTCAAAAGGTCCTTCACTCTTTTTTCGATAATCATGTTTGCTGCAACCCTGGCCTTCACATCCAGGGTTTGGGTCCTCGGATCCCTGCAATGATTCTCCATCAAATCCAGGAGATCCGTTCTTAAAATGGAATTCTCACCAATCTTAATAGGGGAGAGATGTAATCCTTCATCGTATCGGCTGGTGGCAGAGGGGGGGACGCCCCCTGGTTGAATGGCCCCCGTATCCGGTTCATGGCCCATGGTAGCTGCCCAGGCAACCAACTCTCCTTTATAATAAACAGGGGTAATAAGAATTTGGTCAGGGTTATGCATTCCACCGTATTCAGCGTCGTTCACATAAAACATATCCCCTTCGCGGACCCCCACCGAGGGGTCATTCAAAAAATGTCTAACGATATACTTGATGCCGATCTGTCCATTGACCAAGTGAAGGTGTGTACCAAGGATCGCTACACCAAGATCTCCCTTTGGCGTATAAATGCCGGCACAGACGTCCCCTGCCTGAAGTGCTGCAGAGACACCCATCTTTTTGATGGTATCTTTTGCTTCCAGACAGACCATTTCTAATTTACGGCTATAAATCTCATAGTCAGCGGGTGGCAGGTTCTTGATGTCCTCAATCTCCTGCTCCGTGATCGGCTCTGGTTTATAGTGTTTGGTAACCTCAAAATCTCTTGGCATGATATTACCCCCTTTTAATATTTTCTATGACCCCGTTGAGGTATTGGTCCATGTAAAATCGTTTACCAGGAGAAATGACCACCGTGGTATCTTTCGCATCAATAATGCTGGGTCCGAATATCTCGTTTCCGCTCTCCAACAAATCCCACTCGTAAACTTGGGTCTCCAAATAACCCTGTTTTTCCCAATAAGCCTGCCTCTTTCCTTTAAAGGCTTTGCCCGGATCAGGGCCCTTGGGCTCAAAGGTGGGAAATGTTTTCTTTTCAGTGGGAACAATGATTCTAAGAATAAAGTTCACAATCTCCACACCACCCTGCGGATAAGCCGCAGATGGGGTGTACATCTGGCCATACCTGACCTGGAAGTCATTCATAATATTCTTAATGTCCTGCTCACCCCTGATCACGAAAGAATTCGTGATGACACGGGTGAGATTGGCCTGCTGACCATAACGCATCTCAAGCTCAAGAGAGAAAATGGCTTTGGAAGGATCGAACCCTTCTGTGACGAGGTCAGTAGTCGCTTGACTCTGGAGTCTCTTGACCGTATCATTGTAACGGTCGTAATCAGTGAGGTAAGAATTATTAACAGGGTTATAGAGCCTGATCGAATTGGTCGCCTCATAGATCATCACGATATCCATGACTGAGATGCCAAAGGCAGAAAAGACCGAAGCGTAAGGGCAGACCAGTGCCTTGGAGACCTCGATAAAGTCAGAATATCCCGAACAATGAACTGGGCCAGCTCCGCCAGCAGCAATCAACAAAAACTCTCTTGGATCGTAGCCCTTTAGGTTCACCTCTTTGAAGATCTCATTGCCCATATTCGCATCCACAATCCGCTTGATGGAAAGGGCCGCATCTTCAATGCTTAACCCCATAGGTTCAGCAATTTTCTTTACTGCTTTGACGGCTGCGTCCTTGTCTAACTTCATCTTGCCACCAAGGAAATAATCTGGATCGATATACCCTAATACCACATCTGCATCGGTGACCGTGGGCAGGGTGCCACCCCGACGATAGCAAGCCGGACCGGGATTGGCCGCTGCACTCTGAGGGCCCACCTCCAGAATGTTTCCCAGTAGTTCATTCAACCAGGCAATAGATCCCCCGCCAGCTCCTATGGAACGTGTTTCGAGCTTAGAGATCCCCACCCGCCACCATTCGATCATTGGAGCAAAATCATAGGACCGTGCCTCTCCCCCTACCACGACACCAATATCAAAGCTAGTACCCCCCATGTCTGTAAAAATGACATCCGTGTTATACATTTTGCCGAGGAAGGCGCTGGCGGACAAAGCCGATACGGGGCCTGCGTCATGGGTCTGCACAGCCGATGTTTTTGTGATGGGACCCATTCCACCACTGTTATGGACGAGAAAGAGCGGTCTCGGTTCACCTTCAGACTTTAAACCGACCCGAAGGCCAGCAATCTCTTTCAGCAGCGAAGGATGTAGATAAGCAGACAAAACAGTCGTCATGAGCCGTTCATACTCATTCTTCTTGTTGAGCACCTCGGATGAAAGAAAAACAGGACAGCTCCCCATATAAAGCCTTGGATATTCCTCTTCGATTATTTTTTTTGTCATTTGCTCATGCTCTGCGTTTTGAAAGGAGTTCAAATAGCAGATGACGATGCCTTCTACACCTTGGCGAAACAGATACCTGATCGCCTCTCTCACTTCCTCCCCGTCAAGGGTTAAGACCACCTTCCCCTTATAATCTATCCTTTCCTTGATACCGATAATCTTCTCCCTGGGGATGAGGGTCTCAGGCCTCTTGCTGGCGGCTATGTCCTTTTTTAATTCGGTGGGTAGAGCCTCGTGCCAAACAGAACCTCGACCGATATGCATAGTATCTTCGAAGCCGGCTGTCATCATTAGACCCAATTTGGGTCCCCTCCTCGTAATTAAGGCATTGGTAGCTAGGGTCGTGGCATAACGGACGATATCCAATCTACCCAATAGTTCTGAGGCGGAAACACTAAATTCCTTGGCGATGTTTCCAATGATTTCTTTAAAGCCCCTGGTCAGATCATCCGGAATCGTAGGAACTTTGTGCCGGGTCTCTGTTCCATCGATTAAAACATAACAGTCTGTAAATGTCCCTCCCATGTCAATGTTTATAGAATTCATAGGTCACTCCTTGATTTGTTGTTAGATAGATTTTTTTAACTCTTCCAGATCAATCTCAATATCGTAGGTGATAGGATGTCCTGGAGGGAGATATTCAACCTCAAACATGACCCCGCATCCAGGACAATAAAATTCAATGACACGACACCATTCGGGGCTCGGGGCAAAATTAAAGTCGCCTTTAACAAGGGGGCGGTGAACTTCTAAAGGACTTCTCTCAGCAATAAGGCAACCCTCTTTATAATTCTTTTTAGCAGAGATCAAAGGAGTTCCACACCTATTGCAACACCACATCTCTTTTTCCAGATCGATGTCCAGTGTCTCTGTAATCTGTATTTTCTTTCCCATTATTTAACCTCCATCATTCCATTTAAACCCTGTGTGATTTTCATCTTTGCTCCGGGTGGTATAAGGTAATCATTGTATCTTCCCTCCATGATTGCCGGGCCTGCAATCGTTTGTCCGGCTCTGATGGTTGTATTGGTATAGATCGTTGTCTCAGCTAAGCCGAGACCGTCCCAATAGGCCATCTTTTTCTTTTTGCCGGAACCCACCCTTACTTTTTGAGGAGGGATGGGTGATGCCAATGAACTATCCAGGGGGAGTGACGCCATTAATCTAATCCCGACCAAACTCATATTTTTGCCCTTATCCGTCCCTTTAAGATGCTTACTATAGGCTTGGCATGCCATCCCAATTGACTTTCGATCAGAAATCTTAACCGGTGGAGAGAACTCAGTGAGCCCATCACCCTTAACCCTTGATACCATCGTTAAGCCAATTCCCAGACCTTTCTCCTGATACCCCTCAGAAATGACATCAAGCTTGATCCTTCTGACACCCTCCTGAACGAGTTCAATAAATTTATCTGGATCTTTCAGGGAAAAATCTGATTTCAGTGCTATATGGCAACTCATCTGGTAAAAATGACGTAGTCCCATCGAAGCAAGTCCAAAGGCAGAAAGGTATTCGCTGCAAGGGGAAATAATAACTTTGGGCACTCCTAATGCCTTCGCTACCTTCCAACAACAGGAACCTGCCCTGCCCTCAGCAGGAAGGAGGGTAAACTTGGCCAAATCCATTTTTTTAGAGGAGAGATAGATAGAGACCGCTTTGGCGAGAAGGGAAACAAATGCCTCTTTGACAGCGAGTGCTGCCTCCTGAAGATCTTTATGCAATGGTCCTGCTATCTTTTTTTGAAATTCATTGATCAAGGCAGAATCTGCGTCTAAGGAGCTATAACCTAGAATCGCATCGACCGTCTCTAAGTTTAAAACACTCTTTTCATCCCTATCAAAAGTAATCTTCCCAGAATCAATCTTAATTGAGTTCTTGATGCCCACTGGAATAGTTATGCCTTCAGCACAAGGAGCGTTAATCATTACCCCCAGAAGCCTTGCCGTATCATTGAGGGATATGTTCCCATCTTTAATGATTCCCAAAGTGGATGAGTAGGAATCAATCTTTAACACCAGAACATCCTTCACTCTCATCTGGCCGCATAATACCTCTCCACCTGCGAGGGTGGTACCTATATCAGGGCTGGCTGTGTCTATGGCTCTAATCTTATCCCATCGGCTTAACCCACCAAATCGGTTACCTAAAAAAAGCCCTCCTCTATAGCCCAACCCCTTCAGTCTTTGCTCCAAATCAAAAAGATATTTTCTCATTACAGGCTGAACATAAGCATTTATCAGAGTAAGATTCTTGAGCCCCCTCTCCCCGTATTCAGGATCAAAATCAGAAGAGAGATATGTAGGCACTCCTCCTAAAAATCTGGGAGGATAACTATTCGTCAACAAGTCTCTAATCCGTCTTTCATGGATAGGAAACATCCAAGAGTTCTTTAAGCTCACTACTAATGAATGAATCCCTACGTTTAATAAATCCTTATAGGCTGTATTGACCTCTTCATCATTGAGGGCCTTATCAACCTCACCCCTAACATTTACGGATTCAGAGACGAAGGCAATATTGTCTTCAGTAAGAGGGAGGTATTTTTCCTCTTCTTTAGTCAGGGCATTCTTTCCATCTCTGCTTAATAGGACACCTATCTTTTGACCTTTGGCATTTTTTAAGATTTCAAGAAGATAAGATGTAGAGAGCCTGACCATTCCCTCTCCCTGGAAGAGTTGGCGGATGTCTTTAAGACTCATTCCCCCAGTAACCTTCGTCAATCTATCTTCTAGGTCACCCAGGAAATCTCCATTCGGAGCAAACTCTACTAACACTGCCTTTTCCCCCCGCCAATAATAGGCAAAACTCATATTCTCTAATGATAATATACTCAATCCCCAGTCCATTACATCCTCCTTATAAAATAAAATTGGACATTCTCTCTATTTGCCAAACCAGAGGTTAATAAAGTTTATGATAATATCCAGTCAAAAAAAACGATTTAATGATACCAATATGGGAGGGAATAGTCAAGAGAAATAAACAGAGAAATAAACAGAGAAATAAAAAAAATTTCTTTCTGCATATATTTTTTATTGATCAAAGATTTCAAGATATTCAAATCGCTCTATCGCTTCTAAGAACTTAGGCAACCTCTAATAATTTGAATTTTGAGAATTAGAATTTCGTTGAATCGAATTTACCAAAAATGTTAAGCAGAAAAACCTGTCATTCATCTTACAAAGTTTATCTGAATGCCCTTTCGATCGCCTTTTAGCGATCCTGCTGGATTATCTTGCCCAGAGGATATACCCGGGGCGCTCAGGTCCCAGCCAACGCGCAGTATCGATCCACATTGTAAGCCAGATTCCTCAACCCCACCTTGGCTTTCACCCTGACCAGACCAATGGCCCGCACGATCAGCCTTCCCGCTCGTTTCGCTTGCACCCCAAAGACATGTTCCACACGACTTCGGATGCGGGAACGCGTCCGATTACCCTGGGTCTCTCGATCCGTCAGCTTCTTGTGCCTGCATCCTTTCCGCTGAAGATGCTCCCGATACTTCCGTTGCTTCACCTCCCGTAGCTTCTCCTCCGAACGGTATGCCGAGTCCGCCCATACGTCTCGACTGCTGTTATCCTCATCCAAAAGACCCTCAAAGACCTGACTGTCATGGACCGACGCAGACGTCACCTCATAGCTGCGAATCAGTTTATGTTTCACATCCACATCGATATGATTCTTATAGCCGTAGTAGTTCTGTCCATTCTTCTTGGTCCAGCGCGCATCGGTATCCTTCTGCAGCTTCTTCTGTTCGCTCCAGTCTTCTGGAACCTCTCCTTGCTTGATTCCTTTATTCTCTTCCCGACTGTTCCTCTGCTTCGGTACAGGAACGATACTGGTGTCTACAATCTGCCCTTTCCGGGCCGAGAAGCCTTGTTCACAAAGATACGCTTCAAATTGCTCAAAGGCTTTCTCAATCACCCCGGCTTCAGTCAATTGCTCCCGGAACAACCAGATGGTCTTCGCATCCGGGACCGTATCTCCCAGCGAGAGACCCAGAAACCGCATAAACGACAGACGATCTCGAATCTGAAATTCCGTCTGCTCATCGGAAAGGTTGTAAAGAGACTGGAGAATCAGGGCCTTAAACATCATTACGATGTCAAAGGGTTTTCGACCTGCATTAGATTTGTGCTCTCTGTCCCTGACGACTTCCAGGAGGGGACGAAACAACTCCCAGTTCACCACTTTCTGAATTTTTGGCAGCGGGTCGCCGCCGTTGTCCAGTTGTTTAAAACGCAGTTGCCAATCCAACAAGCCGGTCTGCATCATCATGTTCGACACCTTTGTGAGAATTTGATCGGATGAATCGTATTGCAGACCTTAACGTAACACAGCTATAAGAATTTGCACGAAAAAAAGCTAATTTTTAGAGGAACCCCTTACCTTTTGAAGTACCTTGGCTGGAGCAGGTCGGCCAGTTTCAGGATCCCACCCTCGTTTCAGGTAATATTTCTTGATCAGCTCACCATATCTTTTCCCATCCATTTTGATTCCCCGAGTCCAATCGCCTCGTGTCTCCATCGCAGGGATAAAGCTCAGATCATCTTCTTCCGTCTTACCGTCCCTGATGGATATATTTCTCTCCAGATTGAAAAGAGCCTCTCCCATCTTGTCAAGTCCAGCTTCATCTATCTCCAATCCCGTAACAGCCTCTAAAAGCTTGGCCTCCATGGCTGTATCCCCATTTCCATCCGGGGTGATAGGACTAAATACAAAAGGAAAGGCACCATCGCACAGGATTAGGCAGCCATTAGCCATGGCTCGATTTTGATGCTTAAATGCCACCATCTCCTTATCGGAATAGGCAAGATCCAATAGCTTCTCGGGAATTTCCCCATCTGGAATTTGCGAAGGCCGTGGGGCTAACGTATTCTTAGCCTCATAGAATTTCTCTGCGACTTTGGCAGCCTTTTCCTCATTCGGATTCAAGGCCAGATCAAAACAGTATTTGTGGCCCGTATCCGACATCGGATCCCGCGTGTCCAAACTCCACATCAAGGCCACAGGGATCCAGTAGGGAAAGGGTAAAAAGGCCCAGTTGTATTTCCCCAACCCATGATGGGCATAGCCATAGGCAGCGTGCAAGGAATGCCTCTTGAATTCCTCCCCTAACTGATCTCCCGCTCTCGCCATCCCTTCTGCCAATACTTCTCCAAACCCTTCCCGATAAGCAATCTTCCGCAGCAACGTCTGCCAAAATAGGGGCCCATTCTCCTCAAAGGGCATTCCCATAACCGCATCCATATCCACCCCAGCCATCTTGCATTCCGTCAACCAAACCTGAATGGAACAGAACTCCCACGCATTGAGCCCATATCGGTCCGTAAGATTGGCAATCTCAAATCCAGACCTAAATCCCGGGTTATACCGATAACCCCTCCCTGTTTTCTCCTTGATGTTCTCCAACTCCCCCATCGCCACGCTACCCCAACCCATGATACCCCATTCCACACACTTCGCAGCTCCGCTCACCCGTGCAGGATGGCTCACCCCGGGAACGTTCTTAAAGTAACGCTGTGTCGTCACCCCCCCAGCCCGACAAAGTGAAAGACAACCCGTACAGGAAACAAACGCCATTGTCACCCTATCCATCTCACCCTGTTCAATCAAGTCCTTGCTCTTCCACTCCAAACCCGTGTAGGTCGTGATCGATTCCACCTCAGGAGGCCTCGCTGGTTCCACTCCCATCATCCGTGCACATTCCTTTCTTAGATTCAACAATCCCTCCATATTGGCAATCTTGATCCCTCCACTTCCCCTGATCACAATGGCCTTCAGATTCTTTGAACCCATCACCGCTCCAAAACCGCCCTGGCCCGCAGCAGAATTAGCACCAGATTGAATGGTAGCAAAGCGAACTAAATTTTCGCCTGCTGGCCCGATGACGATCAAACCAACATCTTGACCAAATTCTTCTTGAAGTGCTTTTTGCGTTTCAATCGCATCGAGGCCAAAATACCTCTTCCCGTCCATGAGTTCTACCTTTTCATCATTGACGAACAATATAGAAGGGGAATCCGCCTTACCTTTAATAATCAAACCATCATAACCTGCGTATTTCAACTTGGAGGACCATCTTCCACCAAAACCTGACCGAGTATAATGGGGAGGATAGGCCTGAGGAGCCATCCCAAACACGTATCCACGCCCAGCGCTAGGCGCCAAGGTGCCTCCCAGGGGACCTGTCATAAACATCAGAAGGTTTTTTTCATCAAAGCCATCAATCCCTGTAGGCAGGTGATCCCATGCGATCTTCGCTGCCAACCCCCTTCCGCCCAAATAATCTGGAAGATAAGGCGATGTCTCTTCCGTAAAATGACTCCCTGAGCTCAAATCCACCCACAAAATCTTACCAGCCCATCCGCAGTCAAAATTCATCTTACCTCCTAACCTAACCTTATTTCAGGTTGGATGAGTGATGATCACCGCTTCTTTCATCCCCTCTCTTCCATTGGTTAAAAAATCTACACCCCTTATCTTCAAGAGTCCTAAAAACTCTCACTCTGTAAATCAAAGGTTATGTGTGGCTACGGAGCTTCTCTCTTTTAGGTCTGCGGGTTTCCTTACGATCTTTTGCAGTCATAAGCTTTAATGCCTGGGTCGGACAAAGTTGAACGCAGAACGGCCCATCCGAGCGACCTCTACATAGGTCACACTTCAAATATCTCTCTTTGCCATTTACAACCTGAATCTTGATCATGGCCCTACCCGGAGTAAAGGGACAAGCTTGGTAACACGATCCACAACCTATACATTTTCCCTCGTCTATGTATCGAGCCCCGGTAGCCTGATCTACAAGAATGGCCTCGGCAGGGCAGGCATATAAACATCCAGGGTATTGACACTGATTGCACACATCACAGGTCGGTTCGTCATCCAGTGAATTATGATAGAGGGTGACGCAGGAAAGAGTTGGATTGATCATCCCCACCCATCTTGACGAACATATCAGTTCGCAGGTCCCGCATCCCGTACATCTCTCCGGATCAAAATCTATTACACCAGAAACAGAAAGTTTAGTTTCCTCAATCATCTGCTCCTCCATACTAACAGTATAACAGTATCCGCCATCTTTTTGATGATCTCTTTTTTATTTCTCCCTATCCCGATTTCGTGATTTGTATTATTAAAGAAGTGTTCTTTGATGGCTTTTATTTTTTGGCTTGCTGGATGAATAAAAGTAAATTATTTACCCTGGGCCTGATAACGGAAGGATAAAGCGATCCGATAAAGAATATTTCTTTCTCCCCTTCAAGCTTAGCGTAATATGTCCCCTTGGAGGGGTGCATATCACCTATAATCAAGGATTGGACCCGATTTGTATTTTCAAGAGTCAATTTCATACGAGGGCTATCAAGACCAAACTCTTTTGCCTCTGCATTACCCTGCATCTCTTCAATTTTTATCTTTTCAATTGAGCCTATAGTGGAAAAGAGATCTTCAACAAGGTTATCGATATTGGCTTCTCTAGCCCCTACCATTTTCCAATGATCTCCCTTTTTTAAAAAAGAGTACTCCTCTTTCCTTTCAAAAGATATCTTTAATGATTTCAAACTATTTCTGTCGATCTTAAATACATAATCCCCCTTTTCTTCCTCCCCGGCACTCTCCTTCTTAGAATCTTTGCTTGTTAAAAAAATAATACCCAAGCTAACTATTAAGATTATTAAAATGATTAATAATTCTCTTTTTTTCATCCCTTAATTCACCATCAGATGTATACCATATTACTGAAAAAAGGACAATAAGAAGCCTTTTCTATTTAGGATGATGAAAATAATGTTGCCTCCATCAGGGGAAACAACTCACTGCTTTTTATCTTTATAAAATTAGATGTTTGATTTTGAAATAAGTGATTCCCGGTATCTTACTTCAAACAAAAATCTCCAAATCCTTCAACTTCTCTTCCGTAGGTGCCCCACTCTCGGAGTTCCATCCTCGCGCCTGGTAATATTCCTTAAGCATTGGTTCAAGATCGACCGTGTGATCCTTTCTTGGCCCTTCTTTTAAAGGCTCTTCTTTAAACCGTCGGGGTAATGTATCTTCCTTTCGTCCAAATCCTTCTCGGATGTTAAACAGTCGTTCCAAGTTCCAGATTCTTTCTCCAATACGAAAGAGGAATTGTTCATCAGAAAATTCATCAATCCCAGTAGTAGAAGAGAGCATTTGACCATAGAGTTTAAAAGGAATCATTCCAAATAAAGTAGGAAATAGACATACGATTCCAGTCTCAAAAAAGGCGGTCATATCCTGATTGTACTAAGAGCTTATCCGTAAATAGTGATTACTTGTCGAAACGCGATTAACGAGCATGCTAACTCCAACAATCCCTCGTAACTGGCGGTCGTCTTCTCATACCGAACAAGCAGCTTTCGGAATCGATTCAGCCAAGAGTGCACCCGCTCCACCACCCATCGCCGCGCACGACGCCTCGGATTTCTTTTTTTCTCCAGAGCCTCTTCTCCCCTTTGCCGAACATGAGGGACATACCCCCGCTCTTGCATGGATTCTTGAGCCGGTTGACCTGCATACCCTTTATCCGCACAAAGATGTTGCTTCGGGCCCTCCTCTTCAGAAGGCCGATCCACCACGATTCCGTCCAACGTGGGTTCCAACAGTTTCACATCATGTCTCTGGGCTCCGTCTACGACTAATGACAGCGGGATTCCATTCCCGTCGACCAAAAGGCTTCGCTTGGTCCCATTTTTTTCCCCGATCCGTCGGATTCGGTCCAACGGTCTCCAACGCCAACGGAGCCTTGACCATTGATCCATCAATGCTTTGCCACCGCCAGGCAATCCCTTCCACCTCGTCGTATTCGGCTAGTCCTTTGCGCCAAAGACGTACAAAAACCTTCTTCCGTTTCCACTCCAAAAAGTATTTATGGATGGAACTCGGGCTGCCATACACTTCTTTAGGAAGTGCTTTCCATTGGCAACCGGTTCGCAGCACATATATAATACCTCCAAAAGCCTTCCGTGGGTCCATGGACTTTCGGCCCCCGCCCGCTCGTCGAAGGTATTTTTTGGCTTTCAGCCGCTTATGCTTTGGAATCAGAGGCTCAACCCTCTTCCAAAGCTCCTCGGATACGGTCCATGATTTTATCGCGCTCAT
>Ga0315291_10005961_pt1 | contig 15223 bp, 17 predicted proteins | sample YL17G12_20_MG_FD_203070 | JGI IMG/M metagenome (GOLD analysis project Ga0315291, IMG submission 203070) | Sediment microbial communities from Yellowstone Lake, YNP, Wyoming, USA - YL17G12_20 | ecosystem: Environmental > Aquatic > Freshwater > Lake > Sediment | place: USA: Wyoming | collected...
CACCGTGATGATCGCCCGCTCCAGGTCCACATCTTGGTTCTTGAGGGCCAGCACTTCTCCGATGCGCATCCCCGTGCAGGATAAGAGGCCGATGATGGTCGCGTTCCTCTGCGGGTTGATCCGGCGGTCCGTGGTCCAGCTCTTGTTCATCAGGGCCGCGCGCATCAAGGCGGCGGTTTCCTCCTGGGTGTAGATGTGCGGTTCAATGCGCGAGACACTCGGCCCGAGGATGCCTCTCGGCGGGATCTCGGTGCGCGGATCGAATAGCGCCAGGTAGCGGGCGAAGGGCCGTAGCGCGTCGAGCCGTTTGGCATGGTACACTCGCTTGCCCGCCTTCGGCTCGGTGGCCCACCCCAGGGCCAGCTCCGTCGTCAGCGGCTGGCCGGGGGCGTGGCGCTCGGCATAGCGGGCGAGGGAGCGTAGGTAGTAGCCGTCGGCGTATAGTCGGTAGCCCAGAGCGCGCTTGTGTTCGAGATACTGGTTGGCTCTCTCCAGCAAGGTGGGTGTGTGTTCGCTCATTGTTGTCCCTCCGGCCAGGACTGCGCGGTTCTCCGCAGGGCAGGCAGATCGACCTGGGCGTAGAGCGCAGTGGTCTGCAGCGAATGGTGCCCGAGCACGTCGGCAATCGACTTCAGGGCGATGCCCTGCTGCTTCATGCGCGTGGCGGCGGTGTGGCGCAGGATGTGCGTTCCGGAGAAGCGATCTTGCAGTCCGGCTCGTTTCCAGGCGCTCCGGATGGCCAGCTTCAAGGCCGTGGCCGTGGTGGTAATGCCGCGGGGCGGAGCATGACGCACAAAGACCTCGCGCCGCTCGGAGGAAGGACGCCCATCGGCCAGGTAGTCGGCCAGGGCTTGCCCCAGGCGCTTTGGCAGGGGCAGCCGGTAGGGACGGCCGCGCTTGCGGTTGGCTACGACCACCGCCCCTTCGCGCCAGTCGATGTCGTCGAGGGAAAGACGAGCGACATCTCCGACGCGCATACCCAGATCAATCATGCACAAGACCGCCGCGTAGTCGCGCTTTCCGGTAGGCCTGGTGCAGTCCATGGAGTGCAGCAGCAGTTGTAGCTCTGGCGGGGTCAGTACCTTTGGGGACAGGGTTGCACGGGAAGTGGGGACCAGCGGGATGATAGTCTGGAGATACTCGGTTGGCGTACCCTGCAACTGTAGGAACCGAAAGTAGCCGCGCAGTGTCGAGCAGACCCGGCGCCGTTTGCTATTGCGAGAGGTGCGGGGGATGGTCTCCACGTAGGCGTGCACTCGCGCGGCGGTGATCTCCTCAAGGCGTACCTCGCCTTGCCCGAAACAGGCGGTGAGAAACTCCTCCAAGCACTGGCGATGATGGGCAATGGTGCCTGCGGCCAGGCCGCGGTTGCGGCGCAGATGCTCGGCATACTTGCCGATCTCCGCTTGCGCGAGACTTTGCGTAAGCGTCAGGGGGTGCTTCTCTCGGATCAAAGTGAGCACGAAGTGAACGGCGGCGCTAACCTGGATTCTCTTGTGAACGAAGGCCTCGTGGGGCTGGGGCATGAACTGATCCAGAAAGCTCTGGACCTGCGCCTCCGCAACTTGATCGACGGGAATCCGGTTCTCCTGCAACCAGTCACCGAAGCCGGTCATGAACCGCAAGCCGGCCTGCGCGTACTTGTACTGGTACCCCCACCCCCGGTAGCGACCAGCGGCCTCCTCGAGAAATGGCGCGAGGACATTTCGCTCCCACGCGGCTCGCCTCTCTGGGCATCGATGGTAGTACTCCAGCATGTGAGTCCCTCCTTACGGAAGAATGGAGCGGGTCGCACTGACCCGCAAGGACTCACATTATGCGGAGTAGCGATCTCCTTTGCCCACCTGCCCAGCGCCACTGCAGCCCTCGCACGGCGGGCTGGCCCTACCAACTCCGCATAATCCGGAACTCCGCATTATCGACTTTATGCAGAGCTCTGCATAACATCGAAATCGAGTGCTCTCTCCCGCAAGGCAAGGTCCAGGAGCTGGGCATCAGCATCGGCTCCTACCACTATGGACATCCCCTGCCCGCTCCCTTCCCGCAGGGCTGGACGGCGGAGCGAGACGGCAGCCTGCACACCGACCGACGCGGCTTCGTCGCGGTCGAGATCGTGAGTCCCATCCTGCAGGGCCGGGCGGGCATCGAGCAGGTGAAGCAGGTGGCTGCAATCCTGCGCGGCCTGGAAGCCACCGTCAACCAGACGACCGGAATGCACGTGCACGTGGGCGCGCGCAGCGTCGCCGGAGAGAGCCACGCCGAAGTGGCGGAGTGGGTGGGCAAGCTGCTTTACCAGACTGCGATGCACGAGACGGCACTCTACGCCTCCACCGGAACCCACCGCCGGGAGAACGGAAGCTACTCCCGCAGCGTGAAGCGCCAGAAGCAGGCCGCGGACAAGGTGCGCAAGGCCAGCGACCAGCGCAAGCGTGAAGCCCTCCGCGACGTCGTCTACGGCCTCGACCGCTACCACACGCTGAACCTCACCAACCTCTTCACCTCCAAGGCCACAGTCGAGTTTCGCTTCCCGGCCGGGACTACCGAGGCCAACAAGATGGTGGGCCACATCTGCACCTGCCTCGCCCTCGCCGAGAGAGCCACCGAGACCACCAGAATGGACTGGGAGAGCATCGCCTCCGAGAAGACCTACCAGACGAACGGGCGGGGCCTGCGGGAACTCAACCGCCTGATGTACCTGACGGGGTGGACGCTGGGCCGGCGAGAGGTGGGCCAGCCCGAGGTGCACCTCGCGGGATGGATAGCGGACCTGGAGGACCTGAAGCCGGTCAAGCGCGAGCTGAAGCGCCTGGCTGGGAAGTACGACCAGGGGGCAGCGTAGCATGTGCGGGGTGTTCGGATTCGCCGGTGACCTGACTGGTCGAGAGTGGCGCGTCGCACACCGGCTCCTATGGGAACTGGCCCTCGCCTCGGAGCAGCGCGGTACCGACGCTGCCGGGTACGCCGCGCTGACTTCCAGAGGCGAGCTGCTCTGGCAGCGCCAGCCTGGCCCGGCGCGAGAGCTGTTCGCAAAGAGGGAGTTCGGAGCACTGTCGCGGCGACGAGTGGCGATGGTCATCGGGCACACCCGCCTTGCCACCACCGGTGCGCCCGCCGTCAACGGCAACAATCACCCGCATCTCGCTGGCAACTGGGCGCTCGTCCACAACGGCTTCATCCCCGCACATGAAGAGAAGGCAGCCAAGCTCCGGCTTCCGCTGCACTCACAATGTGACTCAGAGATTCTGGTGCAGGCGCTCTGCCATTACGGAGAACGCGCCGGCCCCGACGTGTGCCTGTCCTTCAACGGGAAGCAATCCGTGCTCGCCCTCAACAACCGCAACCGGCACATGCTCGCGTGGACGAACGGCGAGATGCCCCTGGTGGCGTTCCGAGTGGAGGACATGGGTGGCCTCTGGTGGGCATCGACGGAGGAGATTGCACGGGAGGCGCTGGAGGCAGGGGGCCTGCACGCGCGCTTTGCAGAGGCGAAGCCGGGCCTCGCGTATCGGATGGAGGTGGATGACGATGGGCAAGTGGTGATGCACACGCAACGACTGAAGGCAACGGCCGCATGGAGGCAAGCAGGATGAGCGATGACCGTTCGGACCGGAGCAACCAGATCTGGCAGCGCGTACGCCGAGCTATCCTTGATGTGGTTCACGCCGTCCTGGGTCCGCCCCCGCCTGACGTGGTGCAGAAGATTGATGACGTACTTCGTGAAGCGAAACAAGACTGGGAAAAGGAGAGAAATAGATGCCGAGACGACGAGACGCTGTAGCAGCACGCACAGAGCAGCGGCTGAACGAGCAGGCCGAGCGCCGACGGGAGGCCGCCCAACGGGGCGCCCAAACGCGGCGACGACGCCGCGCACAGCAGCAAGGCGAGGGACAACCCCAACCGGCCGCCGAACGCCCTACACAGGCGCCCACAACGCGCCATTCGCGGCCGCGTACACACGGCGACATGGTCACGGTCGCCATTCGGGGCCACTTCGCCGAACGAATGCGGGAGCTGGCCGAGAGCCACGGGTTGAGCCTGTCAAAGCTGCTGAAGGACTCGATCCTGGTGTACGAGCGCGACATCGCCGCCGGGTATGAACCAGGTGCGTCACTGGCGGAATGGACCGCGGAACAGAGAGATCAGTAGACCGATCCCTGGGTTCTTCGCACACGATACCTGCATGGCGCGCTGATCGGAGGCGGGCCTGCCGAGCTAATCCGGCGCGTTCTCGGATAAAGTGGTTGGCGTGGAAGCAGCCGTCAACAGGGACAACTCCGAGATCGACGTGGGCGTAATCGGCCCGTGGTAGCTAACGACGGTACCATCCGGCTTCTGGACATAGAGCGTGCCGACCCCGCGTTGGCCTTTCTCTGACAGCCGTTCGAGCAGCTTGGCCAGGTAGGCAGACGCGGCACCGCGCGCGACGCCATAGGCCGTCTTCGCAACGAAGACGACCGGCGGCAGAACCACTTCGGTCAGGAAGCTCTCAGTAAGATAGAGCAGGGGCTCGCCGCTCGTGTAAAAGCGCAAGTCCAGGCCAGCGCCTTGCGCAGCGGCTACCTCGTCACTCGACGCGGCACCGAACAGTGGCTGCTGTGCATCAGGCATGGGCAATATCCATGCCTGTGCTGCGCCTAGGTCAAGGCCGGTCTGATGTGCGACTTTCAGGGCTGCCAGCACCTCTTCGATACTACCAAACTGTCGTACCGCCCAGCTTCCCTCGGACATTACCTGCCTCCGTCTGGTTGTGTTGTATGGTAGGAACCAGTTCGCTGTGCGCCATCGCTATCCCACCTATCATCCCACCTCATACACCTTCAGCACCTCGTCGCCGTAGTGGTGTATGACCTTCACGGCGATTCTGCCGGTGGTGGGTGGGGCGAAGGGGCGGCTGACGGTGGAGTGAAGGGTGGCCCCAGCCATCGCCATCCTGTGGCAGTTGCTTGGTTGTGGGAAGGCTGCGCGTCCTCACGGCAACTCCCCCGCGTTTGTAACCACCTTGTAGTCCACGCCGAGTGCGCCGCCGAAGTGCTTCTCGCCGCATTCGATCTTGCGGCGCTCGTCGGAGCGGAGCTTCGATCGGTCGGTCGTGTCCTTGGTCTCCCGGACCAGGTACAGAAGAGGGCGGCCCCGCGCTTCGCCGTGCGCGTCGCGGTCCTCCATCACAATGGCCCAGTCGGGGTTGTACTCGCCCACCGGCGTCGGGACTGTGAACCACGACGGCAGCTTGAGATACAGCCGCACGTCGTCCCGCTGCTCCAGCCCCTGCACGAATTGGCGCTCAGTCTCCGATTCGAAGATCACGTGGTCGTACACGGAGCGCTTGGCCGGCACCAGATACTGCTCCCAGCTCTCGATCTCGCCCTCGAACTGGCACATCTCATACCAGTCGTCGAGCTTCTCGTATTGGATGCCGGCGACGAGCTGATCGGCCAGCTTCTCCTTGATGATGCGCACCGCCCCGGTCGCGAAGGCATGGGGATTGTCCAGGGCGGCCTGCTTCTGGGTGCTGCGATGGAAGATCTCCAATAGCGTTCGTCGAGTCAGCCGAACGGGCGGCGTGGTGTGAAGCAGGAGATGCTCCATCAACCCGACCAGATTGGGCGAGACGTATCTCCCGCGCAACTCCACGGCCGTCCTAGTCGCGGTTGCCTGCCGGGCTACGAATCCACCTTCACTCACGACCTCAACTAGCGCCTTGGTGATGGTCACCCGGGGCGGCGAGATCGTGACCTTGTCCAGCTCCGCCACGACCTCAGTGATCAGCCGCTCGGAGTCGATTCTGACCGCGTAGCGGGTCTTCTGCCTGATTCTGTCCCACAACTCCCTGAACTCCGGCCGCAGCGTGTATTGCTTGCGCAGTCGGGCCGTTCGGCGCTTTCGCGCGTTGGCCGGCTTGGGCGGCAGCCCCTCCGCGCCGTACTCCGCCTCGATCTCGGATTGCAGGCGCTCGACATAGCGCTCGTAGCTCTCGTTGGCGACCACGGTCAGGACGTTGGTCTGCTCATCGTGGACTCTGTCGCCGCTCTGGTTCACCGCGAGCCGCACACCCCTGCCCACCTCCTGGCGCTTCTTCATCTCGGAGGCAGTCTGGTTGAGCGTACAGATCTGAAACACGTTCGGGTTATCCCACCCCTCCCGCAGAGCCGAGTGGGAGAAGATGAATGCGGTCGGTTCGTCAAACGAGAGCAGCCGCTCCTTTTCCTGCATGATCAGTTCGTAGGCTTCGCGGTCCCGTTCGGCTTCTCCGGTCTTGCTGTCCTCGTAGACGACCTGTCCGGCCCGCGTCCGCCGTTGCGCGAAGTAGGCCGCTTGCACCGCGGCCGCATCCGTATCGCGGAACTGCGGGTGCTTGGCCTTGAGGTCGTTGAATGCCTGGTCGAAGAGCCGTCGGATCACGCCGTCCTCGCGGATGTAGTTGTCAACCCGGTCGATGAAGAACAGGGACAGCACCTTGATGCCAGCGCTACGCAGTCGCGCCTGCTTGCGCATATGCGCTTCCACCGTGTACCGAATCTGGGCTGCGAAGATCGCTTCCTTGTCGGCGCCTTTGGTTTCGCCGAGGCGCAGCTCGTCGCCGCTCGCGAACGTCACCACGCCCGCGGCAGCGTCGATCTCGTCCACGACGAACGGGGCATACTCTGGTCGCCCAGCCTTCTCTTCCAGGCGATCTCCGGGGCGAAGCGTCACCACCTGCTCCTTGACCGTGCCGTTCTTCATCAGCTTGTGGAGCGCGATGCGCGCGGTGAGCGTTCGCTTTTCGGCGCGAATCTGGTCCAGGCGGAGGAAGGGAAGGTTCTCGTCATCGGACTGGACAACTGATCCTACCTCTATCCTCTTGACCAGGCCCTGTCGGTAGGCCTCGAATGGCGTGAGTCGGTAGACGACGTTGTATGGATTGCGGTGGGTGGCGCTGTAGCGAAGGGCGAACAACGGGTCGAGTGCGGCCAGCGCGCGCACGCGCAGCTCGCTCTCCATGTTCTGGGGTTCATCCAGGATCAGCACCGGGCGCGCTGCCTGAACCAGGTGGATCGGCGTTTCGCCCTGCAGGCGGTCGGTGCTCTGGCGGATGACGTTCGACGCCTTGTTGAAGGAGTCAATCGTCATCACCATGATCTCGACGCCGTCCGAGAGGGCGAACTGCCGCACCTGAGAGAGGTTGGCCGAGTCGTAAGCGTAGTACCGGTAGGGCGTATTTCCGTAGAGTTCTCGCAGGTGCTTCTCCGTCACCTTGAGGGCCTTGAGCACGCCCTCCCTCACGGCCACGGACGGCACCACGGCGATGAACTTCCGCAGCCCGTATCGCCGGTAGAGTTCGAGCGCGGTGCGCAGGTAGACGTAGGTCTTCCCGGTACCGGTCTCCATCTCCACGGAGAAGTTCCCGAAGCGCACCTGCTTGCCACCCTCGACCGTCTCGATGCTCTCCTCGATGAGCTGCAGCGTGTTGTCGATGGGTACCCCATTCTCGCGCTGGACGGACTGGGGGTTGGAAAGCAATGCTGACTCGTCTAGGTCGAGATGGTTCGGGACAGCGGCGAAGCCACCGAGCGAGAAGGACAGTTCGACTTCGTTACGAGGCTGTCCCTCAAACAGCCCGGCCACCGATTCGATGGCTCGGACCTGGTACTCCTGGTTGGCGTCGAACTTGAACTGCATCCGAGGCCCCTCAGATCACCTTCAGCCTGCACTGCAAAGCCAGGTTCGCAGCCAGGCTGTCATCCAGCGCGACATCCCGGCAGATGAAGATGTCGTCGCGCCCAAGGTTGAGGCTGCGGATCGCCTCCGGGTCGAGTGCAGCATCGAGACAGATGCGGAAGCTCTGCTCCTGATCGGGATCGGTTACTCGCCAGACCGTATTCCCCGCGACGTCCTCGATCCGTTCGATCTGGCAGTTCATGCCGAAACCTTCTTTGAGGGCGACTTCGCAGATCACGTGTTCGGGCTTCCAGCCGTCCAACAGGGGGTCGGCAAACATGCCCATCTGCGAGGTAACCGCATCGGGCGCGTCACTGGGCGGCGGGGACCACTGCCGGAAGCTCGACTCGGCGAGCTCGTAGACGCGGAATCCCAGGTCCTCGGGAGTCTCGCGGTGCTCCATACTCTTCTGGCCGCCGTCGGCTGTCTGCAACTTCTGGATCACGCGCCGAATGCGCTCCTTCCCGATATCGGCGATGGTGCGCAGTTCAGTCCCACTGTTCAGCGATATTGGAGCATCGAGTGGCTCCGGCAACTGCACCATGATGAAGCGTCGATCGCCAGCGTGCTCGCGGTTGAGCTCGAGCACCGCCTGCGCGGTGGCGCAAGAGCCGGCGAAGAAGTCGAGTACGATGTCGCCGCGCTCGGCGTCCGTTCCGGTGTTCAGCAGCCGCTTCATGAGGGCGACCGGCTTCGGAAACTGCATCACGACCTGGCCGTCAAACAGGCTCGTCAGGTCATCGGTTCCGTGCTGTGTGTAGATGCCGTCGATGATAGAGAACGGCTTCATGCCGCGCTTCTCGCCGCTCTCGTCTTTCAGGTACTGCTTGTACGAGACGCTTACAGAGTCCCCATTCTGCGTGAACACGAGTTCGTCGTTAGCGATAGCGCGCAGTACCCGGTCTCTGCCCCACCACCACTGCCGCCTCGGCCGCACTTCGCCGCCTTGGGGGAGTGGGATCGGGAACACGAGATTCTCGCGTCTATCCATGCTCTTCGTTGCTTCGAGCGGCTTCAGGCGGTATGGCCCTCTGGCTTCGAACTTGTCATCTCGGTACTTGTAGTAGCGACGCTCTGTTTCGGGGTCAGGCGGTAGCCACAGGTCCTCAAGGAGATCGCCTGCACGAGCATACAGTAATACATACTCATGTTGGGTGACCGCGTACCTTTCCTTGGCACCGCCACCGTAGCTCTTCTTCCAAACGAAGCACTCGATGCGATTCTCCTCGCCGAACACCTCGTTCATCAGCATGCGGAGATTGTGGACCTCATTGTCGTCTACGGAGGCGAAGATCACGCCATCATCTCGAAGCAACTGCCGCGCCACGAAGAGCCGCGGGTACATCATGGAGAGCCAGGCCGAGTGATAGCGGCCACTGGTCTGCGGATTGCTGGTCAGCAGGTTGCCTTGAGCATCCTTCTGGCCGGTGAGCTGGAGATACGTGTCGAGCGGGTCAGGCGTAGTTGTCGGGGTATACGAAGTCGTTACCAGTGTTGTAGGGCGGGTCGATGTAGATCATCTTCACCCGCCCGAAGTAGGCCTTGTAGAGGAGCTTGAGCACCTCCAGGTTCTCGCCCTCGATGAACACGTGCTGCGTACTCTCCCAGTTCACCGACTCTTCGGGGCACGGGACTAGAGCAGCACGACTGGGGATCTGAAGCGTGCGGATCGCATCCTGCTTGCCGGCCCACGTGAAGGAGTATCGCTCCGGCCGCTCATCCACGAGCTCGCCGAGTGTCGCGCGTAGCCGGTCCCAATCCACTCGTCCCTCGCAGAAGGCATCGGGGAAGATAGCCCGCAGCCGCTCGACCTGGTCGGCGATCAAGTCGGGGGAAGTCCTGGCGATCTTCTCGGCATTGCTCATGCTCGCCTCCTCCGCGCAGTCCGAGGGCCTGCATCGGCCTTCGCGAGTCGCGCCAGAAACGCCTCCAAGTCCTCGCGCCGGTAGAGCCGATATCCGTTCATGGGGTTGCGGATCGCGGTAAGTTTCCCGGCGCGATCCCACGCGCGCAGGGCGCTGGTCGATACACCCAGCACCTTCGCCGCCTCGTGAATTGTCAGGTAGTCTTGAATCGTGCGCACGGTCCCCCGAAGGCTGTCGTTCCAAGCCTCAGGAAGAGAAGCGCCAGCTCGCGGAGCGTTCGCGCGCCCGACCCCTTACCCCCGCCGGATGGCGCTGACTCACCCATCCGGACCGGCCAGCTTTCGGGCGAGGTGGGCGTCAAGCGACCAGGCTCCGGCCCCCACGATCACCAAGAACAGCACGCTCATGAACATAGAGTAGTCGGTTCGGGCGGGATCCTCCATCGCAAAGAAGCCGCTCTTGAGCAGGATCGGAATCTTGGTCGTGGCAATGGCTACGCTGATGTCTATGAGCAACAACAGAGCTCCCAGCCGGGTCAGCAGCCCCAACACGAGCAGCAGCCCGCAGACGATCTCAACCACTCCGACGAATGGGCCGGTGAACTCCGGGAAGGGGATGCCAATCTTGATGAAGCGCCCGACACCCCACTGAGCGGGGAAGAGGAACTTCTTCACCCCTTCGGTGAAGAACACGCCGCCCGCTAGACACCGGATGAGAACCGTCACCGCAGGAGCCCGGCTGCTTGTGAGAGCAACAACCCACTTACGCAGTATCGCGCTCACTGCTTCGGCTCGAACTGGGCAAGCTCGTAAATGCCCAGGTCTTTCTCGATAGACTCGACCTCTGCTACGATGTCCTCGAATCCGGCTTGCCCGAAGAGCTCGTGCTCCTTGTCTTCGAAGACCTCCCCCAGCTCGCGGTACTTCTCTTGGCCGGCCACGCGGGCGAACTGCGGGAAGAGCACCGTGTCCTCGCGCGCGGCATGGGGGCGATACATGCGAAGGAACTGCGCGATCGAGAGGCTGACCCGCTGGGAGGCTGGCGTGTCAGCAACGCCGTGTGCAGCCACCTCCTGGAGCTGGCCGGTGATAGCGCGACCGGCCTCGTGCTGGGCACGCAACACGGCGGTCAAGTCGGCCAGGCGTCCGGCCTTCTCGAAGACGGGGAACACATAATCCTCCTCGAGCTTCTCATGATACTCCTCGATGAAGCGCCGGATCAGCCCGGAGGCCGCGGCAAGCTGAGCCAGCGGGAGGCCTCCTGCCGCCGCGCGACGGCTGATTTCCTCGTAGACCAGAAGGAGTCGCCGGAGCACCCCATGCTCTCGCATCAGGTCCTCATTTGGGGTCACCTCCTCCTCTGCACGTTGCTCCGGTACCGGCCCCTGTGTCCCAAACGCGGCCCCTGCAAGCAGGCCCCCGAGACAGGCAAGCCCAGCGTACATGAAACCGCGGCGGGATAGCTCGCCAAGCATAGGCTACCTCCCTACGCGCTCAGTTCGGCGTGCGATGTCTTCCCCCCGGCCGAGCAGTACCCCAATGCTAGGCTGGATACGGCCGCCGTCAATGCAGTTCCCCCACCCCTTCGGCTGTTAGCAGCACAACGCGACAGAGGATCGCCACAGGTTCAGGCGGCGCGGGGAGGGCGTTCTTGACGGGTTGGGCGTATCTTCATATGCTATCGCCATCGGTAACGAGAAGCGCTATGCACAGATGAGTGCCACTGTGTCAGGCCGCGGTTCTCGCACTGATGACAGGAGCTGATGCTTCGGCTGCATTCCGGATGACATAGGGAGTTAAGGAGGCCGGCTTGAGGGACCTACTGCCGCTTCTCTGGGCGAGCCTGGCAATGCTGTGCTGGGGTGCGGCCCCGATCTTCGAGAAACTCGGCCTCGTCAGGATTGCGCCGCTGCCAGCGACCGCGCTGCGCAGTTGGATGATAGGGATCATCTTGCTGGTGGCCGTCGCCGCCGGCGGCGGTTGGAAGGAGGTGAGCTCCGTCGATCCTCGCAGCCTGGGAATGCTGCTGGCGGGTGGATTCCTGGCCGGCCTGCTGGGTCAAGTGTTGTACTTCTCGGCGCTGCGAGGCGGGCAGGCCTCGCGGGTGGTGCCGTTCGTGGCAGCCTACCCGCTCATCACTGTGTTGCTCTCGCTCCTCTTTCTCAGGGAGCCCCTCACGCCCGCGAAAACTGCCGGAGCGGTGCTTGTCATAGCAGGCGTGCTGTTCCTCCGGCTGGGTGGCTAACCGGACCCTCCAGCGCACCAGTGGAGCATGGGCCTCGATGAACCGCACAGCGACAGGAAGTGATAGGTGTCGCGATCGCAGGACAGGTTGCATCATCGCTCCCGGTTGTCTGGTCGCGCTCTTAGGGGGTAGGACGTCGACAGTCTCGCACCCGTTCCCGCACCTACCCCTCCAGGTGCGTCCTCATTGCACGCTGATCAAAATCTGCGGCCAGCATTTGGCAACGATTGACATTCAGCCGGCCTTCTGTTAGTCTTTTCGCAAGGACTTACGGACATGCCAACAGATCACCTGGTCGGAGTGCTTAAGGCATTGGCCGACCCGACGCGCGTGCAGATACTGACGCACCTTGCCGACGGAGGTCTGTGTGTCGGAGCGCTCGCCTACCGGCTCGGCGTCACCCATTCTGCGATCTCGCAGCATCTGCGAATCCTGCGCGAGGCGGGATTCGTAGACGGTGAGAGGCAAGGCTATCGGGTTCACTACTCCCTGGATCGGGACAGAATTCGTGAGGTCTCAGCGCAGGTTGCCGTGTGGATGGACCGGCTTGGGACGGTGGCTGCGGAGCCACGCGCGAAGGCATCAGGGCGCCGTCGGAAGGGGTAGAGTGAGCAGTTGCGACTGATAGGTTCAGAGCCCACAAGGAGGCAGAGAGATGTCTGAGTCGAGCAAGAAGTGCGAGAAGGGGAAGGACCCTAAGACCTGCTCTCCTGAGCAGATCAAGGAGTGCCACGGAGAGAGCACGGCCCATCCCTGCGACGGCGGTGGCAAGCCAGCCAAGAAGTAGCATCTGTGCCGGGAGCGCGCAGGCGGCCAGCCGCGCCCTCCCGGCGAAGTTCGCCAAGAGGTGAGCCTACCGGGTTCCTGGTGTTCAGATGACCGCAGCGATGACAGAAGACCGACAACAGGATACACAGCCCCTCCGTCCCTCCGTGCCGCGGGTGTTCTGGGAATTCCTGCGCCTCGGGCTGACCGCCTTCGGCGGTCCCGCGATGATACCCTATATCGGAGAGATGGCGGTCACGAGAAGGCAGTGGCTGACTCGACCGTCGTTCAAGGAAGGGGTAGCCGTTGCTCAGACGATTCCCGGTGCAACGGCGATGCAGGTTGCGGCCTACGTGGGTCTTCGGATTCGTGGTCTATCCGGGGCTGCGGCGGCCTACATCGGATTCGGTCTGCCCGCGTTCTTCCTGATGATTGCCCTGTCCGCGGCTTACAATGCCACGCACGCGTTGCCGCTGAGTATGTCCATGTTCCTGGGTCTCCAGGTGATCGTAGTCGCCATCGTCGCCAAGGCGGCCCTCACATTTGGACGAACCACAGTGAAGGGCTGGGAAGATGCGCTCGTTGGCCTAGCTGCTGCTGCCTACCTTGCCTTCGGCGGAAACCCGATACTGGCGATCGCGGCCGGCGCGACGGTTGGCCTTGTCCTGTATTGGAGGACAGGATCAGGTGGGGCGAGCGAATCTCAAGAGACGCTGGCGCTTCGGTCCACCACTCGACCAGTGTTACTCATGGTTCTGGTCGCCCTTGCTGGGCTCACTTCGCTGCTGCTGGCAAACCGACGCTTGTTCGACCTTTCCGCCCTGATGCTGCGAGTTGACGCACTCGCGTTTGGCGGCGGCTTCGCCTCCGTTCCCGTCATGCTCCATGAAGTCGTCGGCGTCAGGCACTGGATGAGCACGCGAGTCTTCATGGACGGGATCGCGATGGGACAGGTGACGCCGGGACCGATCGTGATCACGGCCACCTTCATCGGCCACCAGATCGCCGGCGCTGTCGGAGCGTCATTGGCCACAGTTGCGGTGTTCTTCCCTTCATTCGTCATCCTTGCCCTGGTGGTTCCACACTTCGACCGGATGAAGGCCAATCGGCATTTCCAGCGCGCGATGAGAGGGATACTGGCATCCTTCGTGGGGTTGCTCGTGGCGGTAACGCTCAGGTTCGCTCTCGCCGTTCCGTGGTCTCCGGCGTCAGTGCTCCTGGCCTGGGCGGCATTCGGAGCATTGATGCTCAAGGTCGATGTGCCATGGGTGGTGGTGCCGGGTGCGATCATATCGGCGTTCATCTTTCGTTAGGGGCATCCCTGGGCTCCTGAGGTGAGTCCTGCAACCGCAGGACGGGCGTAGAGTGGAGAGTCGATGTCTGACCAGACGAGAGTGCTGATAGCAGAAGACGACCGCGAGGTGATGGAACTCGTGCGCGTCTACCTCCAGAATGAAGGCTTCCAGGTATCGACCGCCGTCGATGGGGAGACTGCCCTAGAGTCAGTTGGGACAGCCGTCCCCGACCTGCTGGTGCTCGATGTCATGCTCCCGAAGCTTGATGGATGGGCCGTCTGCCGGCGGATCAGGGAGAACGAAGCAACTCGGCTTCTGCCTGTGGTGATGCTCACCTCTCGCGGCGATGAGATGGATCGGGTGCTCGGGCTGGAGCTGGGCGCGGACGATTACGTCACCAAGCCCTTCAGCCCGCGAGAGTTGGTGGCGCGCATCAAGGCCGTGCTGCGGCGCACCGGTGAGGGCAAGCTCTCTCCGACCCAGAAGGTGCTCACCTACCGCGGCCTGCGGATCGATCCCATTGGTCGCGAGGTGGAGGTAGCCGGCAAGCCCGCTTCCTTCACCCCGCGCGAGTTCGATCTGCTGTGGTTGCTCGCCAGCAACCCGGGCCGCGCCTACCGTCGCGAGCAACTGTACGAGCAGGTCTGGAAAGAGGAAGCCTTCGGGGATCTGCACACTGTGGACGTCCACATCAACCGCCTGCGCGCGAAGCTCGATAGCGCCGGCGGCCCCCGCTACATCGTCACCGTCTGGGCCGTGGGGTACAAGTTCGAGGTGGCCGACCATGTTTAGGTTCCGCAGCCTGTTCGGCCGCCTGATGAGCCTCTACATCCTGATCGTCATCGGCACCCTCGGGATGCTCGGCTTGCTGCTGAGCCGGCTTCTCCAGGACTACTTCTTCGCCGCGAAGCAGCAGGAGTTGGTCAGCCGAGGTGTGATCATCGCGGAGCTGGCCAGGCCGCTGTTCCAGCGCGGCGCTAACCAGCGAGAGGCGCAGCAACGGCTGGAGGTAGCTGGTCGGCTCCTCACCGGGGGCGCGCTGATCATTGACCGGCAGGGACAGACGGTCGGCTCCATCGGGCGCCGCCCGGCGCAGGAACTCCGCGGGCAGGTGCCCTGCCCAGTAACGCAGCAACTCCCCGAGCTGATGGAGGCGATGGACGGCAAGATCGTGACTCGCACCGGCTATAGCCCGATCTTCCGGGAGTCGGCCTTCTTTGCTGCGGTGCCCGTCACGGACAGAGGCGCGGTGGTCGGCGCGGTGATCATGCACTCGCCGGTGCTGGGGATGAGAGACACCGTGAGCCACATGCGTCTATTGGTCTTCGGTCTGGCGCTGGCCGCGATTGCTTTCTCCGC